>Ga0213834_100060_pt1 | contig 154955 bp, 134 predicted proteins | sample SWPTP12_FD_160580 | JGI IMG/M metagenome (GOLD analysis project Ga0213834, IMG submission 160580) | Coastal seawater microbial communities from Marineland, Florida, United States - SWP TP1 #2 | ecosystem: Environmental > Aquatic > Marine > Coastal | place: USA: Florida | collected 2016-08-06 | reverse complement strand
TAATATCCTGATAACTTTTATATGTATTATTAATTGAATTCAGCGTATTCATATTACTAAATAAGTTACTCAAAGATATTCAAAAAATAACTTTTTTATCTACAATTGCAAATTCTTGGTCGTTTAAATTTAAAATTCTAAATATTCACTTAAAAATTAAGATTAAAAAACACCCTTTAATATCTTCAGATTGCTAAACCATTCATCATAAACAATTTCAAGCTTATTATTCATCCATATATATCCTCCCCTCTTCAACAGCAATATGATGTAATTCGTATTTCAATTTTTCAACAATCACTGTCATTTGATCAACCTCTTCATTTTTTAAATTAGTTATATGATGATGTAGAACCATATGATAATCTAAATAGGGGAAGAACTTAGTCCAGAAATTTTCGAATAGGTAATTGTATTTTCGCAATTCAGGATTTGCAAACTCACATAGTCGCCACAAACTGTAATTGGATAGATAATTCGGCATATAGTAAAGTTTTGCATAAATATATGTTCTGCAAAATGAAAGAAAAAACAGTGTAAAAAAGTATGGTAGACCCTGAAAATTTTCTTTCTCATCTTCAGCTAGTGCAAGGAATTGTTTAGAAAATTTCGTGGTCGCTTCAAAGTAATAGTCAAGATCAGTATAGATCGGAGTATGGGGATATTCCCAGTGAGGCTCCGGATGAAACGGATGAGATTGGTAAATTTTATTTTTGCTTTGAATAGCGTCTACAAAGAAGCTTTGATAAAAGTACAGATTCTTCTGGATCCAATATCGGTCGTGACTGATCAAAACAAAATCAGACTGATCACCAGTGTGACTTTTAAGTGACTGTGTTATGGATTTCAATTTATCATTACCAATATTAAGACCAAGCAACAACAAGTAGTAGATCGTATTACTACCATAGACAGCTTTGTGGAAGATATAGATTTCTTCGACCTCGATGAACTTTACAATTACTTCCACAGCCATATCTAGAACCTCATCTTTATTGTTTGCGTCTGCTATTTCATTAATGTCTTCCTTTTCAGAATAACCTATTTTTATCATTTGTTTTAGCTGATGCAATCGTTTTTGAATCATTCCGGAAAGACTATCCTCTGCAATACGGAACGCTTCGAACATTTCGCTTTTAAAAAACAGATCATCTTTTGATGCCTCTCTTGCTTTTCGAATTAAATGAATAAGGTAATATTCGCTTCGGCTTTGAGAAACGAAATGGCTTTGTATTTCTGGAATATGTTTTGAAAGGCTCCTAATTCTGTCGTTTAGATTTTCTGAATTGGAACTATTTCCAGTATATAATTCTTGCAAATATCCAATATCATATTTGAAAACATTTTCATAAGCTAACAAGGCACTTACTGATGATTCGTCCGTGACAAATCCTCTAATCTGAGTTAATAAAAGATCGTGATCGTGAAACAGAGAACCTTTATAGTCCTCAAACTTACTACTGAATTTTTTCCAATTCCTTTTACTAACCAATGGTTTTCCATAATCAGAATTTTGATAAATAATTGCTGATGGTCTACAATACAGCTCAATGAAAGGATCTCCAAGAGAAAATCTACGGTGGATTTGTGAAGAATAAAACACACAGACTTTGACTTTGTACTCTTTGAAAGCTTTATCTACCCACTTTTTTCGCATTAACTCATCAACATCCTTTTTGTGTTCCACAACAATTACGAGATGAGCATACTCTGAACCATCAGTCTGATTGAAGAATATCTGAATGATAAGATAATGTTGTCCGAAAAGTTGATTGATTGAACTATCTAAAAATTCGTTACCAATCTTTTTAAGTTGAAATTGATTTGAAGTTTTCATTGTAATGGTTTTTTAACCTTGTGGTTTTCATCATTAAAATAAAAGTAAACAGATTCTAAGAATAATCGAATCACCGCAAACCACGCCATAAGATCGATGTGTTCTTTCAACTCCCCATCATTTTCAAGATAAAGGATATCTTCGTTTACAAAATCCTTGCTTCCTATTTTTTGTTGAAATGCCATATAGTATTCAACACCTACTATAGAAATTATGCTAAACAGCAAATATTCTAAAAGATCATCTAACACAATAGAACTTATAATATATTCAATTGCTGATACAGCAATATTCTCTTCTGGGATATCGCTTAGTGGAATCATTCTTCCTTCATTATCTAAAAGTTCTGAGCTGAAGGCGATCAATGCCAGCAGGCAGGACATTGTTGCTGCTGTCTTGGTGTCAAGCCTGCTTGCATTCAGGACTTCAATGTTTCCATAGAGCAGATCTTTGAGGTCATAATTCTGTATGAAATCTTCATAATGGTCTAAAAGTCTGTCAATCTCAGGATTTTCTAATTTTTGAATTAGTTTGAATATCCCGTCTATCAATTCTTCCCTCTGTCGTTTCTCCAAAAGCATTGGAAAAGTCATTTGCGTTTGATCAATATTTGTGATCAAACGGCTTTCAGTTTTCTTTTTCATATCAATTTTTTAGTTACATAAAGTTGGGAAAGCACGAAAGCCTATTCAAGTTTGAAGGTGTATAAATTATCCGAAAGAGATCATATCTTACTTTTTGATCTTGTCAATCCCACGTTCACGAATGATTTGTGCGGCATCCAGCATTTTGTTTAGGTGGATAAAAAGAGTGATGATATTAGCTTCCGGTTCATCTGAATACGCTCCTAAAGAGAAATAAACAATTTGTGTATTGAAATACTCAAACTCCTGTAAGGTAAATTCTTTAAAAGCCTTCTGGAAAACAAGAAATGGATTATCATACTCTTCATTTGAAAGCGAGCCCTGTAATAATCTGGATGTATACTCCGGAGGATCATTCAATTTCCATTTTTTTGCTTTGAATTGTAATAGATAACTTGCTCTAATAAATGAGCGCATACATAGGAAATAGTGAAAGACAAGCGAAGGATCATCCTTCATTAGGACTTCACATTTCGTAGAATAATTTATGATGTCAAACAATCTATCTTTTACGGCAGATAGGTAATCCATTTCAAAGAACGCATTAATCAGCGACAGACAAGTATGCTTTCTGTAGCTGTCCCAAAACTCAGCTTCAAAATCTATTTTCATCTTTTTCATAATAATTAAATTTTTATTTTAATACGAATTACAACTATCAAGGGTGCATAATCAATACTGCAACTGCATATTATATCTAAGAAAATGGATATTTTACAGGATAATTTTTTAACTTTACAATTCAGACGATTTAATAGAAATGGTTTTATCTTTAAGCCTTTAAAATTTGATAACCGCTATGGAACAGAAAGTACATCAGGGAAGAAATGTAAAACGCTTTAGAGAGATGCTAGGGATAAAGCAGGAAGCTTTAGCTTTTGACTTGGGTGATGATTGGAATCAGAAAAAAATTTCTTTACTTGAACAAAAAGAAATAATCGAAGATGTTTTGCTGAAAAAGATTTCTGAAGTATTGAAAATTCCGGTAGAAGCTATTCAAAACTTTGATGAAGAACAAGCTGTTAATATTATTTCTAATACTTTTGGAGAGCACGCTTTTAGTAATTCTTTCAATTATGGAACTATCAATTTTCATCCGATAGAAAAATTAGTTTCACTGCACGAGGAAAAGATTGCCCTTTATGAAAGAATGCTGAAAGAAAAAGATGAAATGATGGATAGGCTTGAAAAGCTTATTAATAAATAAAAATACAAGTAATTCGGGATAATTACTTTTTCATAGGAAAGGCTCAACTGATGGTTGAGCCTTTTTTGTTATTTAAAATTACTTTAATGTGGCTTTTTACAGTGATTAATGAACTAAGATTTTAATCGCCTATAAACACAAATAGCGTTAAACAGTTAATACCAAATGCTTTAATAATAAAAATCAGCAGGAATATCAATATAGCTATTAATGGTATTAATTTATATATTTTGTCATTTTTAGAATTAACAAATCTTAGATTCATTAAAGAAAATATTATAAAAAAAACAAATAAAGGAATAACATAGAAAAAATTTATAAATGATAAATATTTCCTAGGAATCTCTTGTTTAAAAACAGTAATTAAAACAATACTTATTACAAATGTTAAAAAAAGTAATAGTAACAATTTAGGCGATATCAATTTTTTTTTTTCATTCTTCTATTTTAATTTTGTTTCTCTACCATCTTTAATAGCTCTCTGATCGGCTACTGAGTCTCCTAAATTATAAAATTCGTTGAGATTTGAACCAGCCCATACTTCAGAATTTGTTAGACCAATATATCTTGACCAAACGCCCCCACATAAAATTACCCGCATCATTAATATTTGACAAAAAAAACTATATAAAATAGTTTAATAAAAATATAGCAAAAAATTAATGTTAATAAAAAAAGAGGAATAAATGAGAAGATGATATCTTGTTTTTTATTTTGTTTTTTACTTTTAAGAAAGTTAAAAAAAGAAGTAATTAAAAATATTAATGCGAATGGATAAAAATATAAAAGATTCAAAGTACTTAATAATTTTCTATATTTATCTGGGTCTAAAGTTCTAATAAAACCAATACTTATTATAAATATTATAAATAAGACTAAAATATTTATAGGTTTAAAAATTTTTTTAATTGTATTCATACTTTTATTTTAATTTGGTTTTTCTTCCGTCAAATATTGCTGTCTGATCAGCTTCAGTATCAAAGCCACTTAATGTTTCATTTAAATTGCTCCCAATTTTTACCTCTGCATTTGTTAACCCGATATATGCAGACCAAACACCCCACATAAAATTACCAGCATCCATAAGACTGTACATTTTATTGCTGTTTCCAAATCTGATATTGTATGATGAGTCATTCTCATACACATATTTTCCATTCTCTTCTCCTATGACGTTTGACAAATAATGTGCAGAAAAATCTGCATTACCTCCTCTAGATTCACTCGCTATCATAGCATATGATGCTGTTAATGCCAAAGAGCCTACAGCGTTATTACCACTTAGCTGGTGCAGAGCACGTGCGCCCAGTATCGCTGAATTCGACCCAACGTTTTTAACGGCACTCATCATATCCTTATTACTTACAGGATAATATATTTTATCTCCAACATTAAACTTTCTTTTTAAGAATGAACTATTAACTCCTTTCGGATCATTAAAAGTCAGTTCTTTATTCCCATTGCTCAAGTCAAAGAACCTATTCGGTTGGTTATTTCTAAAAATTGTAGAAACTTTCCCATCTTTACTTAAAAATATATCATCTGGTGGTTTATTTTTAGCCACCTGCTTTTGTAACCTTCTAAATGCTTCTTGTGCTTCGAATCCCTTATACGTTTCATTTAGTGATTCTACTGATCTACCATCTGGATCAATGTTAATGATCGGGTTATTAACCGCATAGTTGTAAGGTGACCATCTCGTATATTTTTCTGCAAGTGGATCTACAACACCCCATCTTCCGATATCCGGCATATAAAATCTTGCGCCATAATCATACATTCCGGTTTCCTGTAGTTCTTTACCGTTGTACTTGTAATTTTTATACGTAGCACTCGGGTTATAAACCTGAGCTGCACCACCTTTAGATATTGGATTGATAAAGTTTAGCCCAAAAGGATAATAATCATTTCCGTTTTCTGCAATTAATTGTCCATTTTCATTTCTTCCGTAGCTGAGTCTCGTATTACCTAAATGATCTCTATACTGGTAAATATATTTAAAATTATCATAGTCATAAAATCCTTCTGCGGTTGGGAAAAAGTTAGGTGTTGATTCCGTTTTTAAAACAGGTTCAGGATTTGCGACAATTGGCTTATCTTCTAATTCAAAAGCTTCTTTCTGTCCGGCAGTAGACATCTCCTCAGCTGCAGCACTTGCAGTAAGCGCTTCTTGCAATCTAAGTGTATATGGTGTAGTATAAACAAAACCATCTAAATAGTCTGTGTGAATATTTTGTCCGTTTACTTCAAACAATTTATGAATTTTGGCTCCATCCGCTCTGTAAGAATATGTAACAGGCTGACCGTTTTTAATCACAACTTGAGGAAGATTCAAAAAGTTATATACAATAGGAGTAGTGATATTTTTATCTGGCATTGTCAGCAAGTTTCCATTAGCGTCATAAGTATTAATACCACCACCTCCAGGATAGCCGCTTGGATTATTAGCGGGAAAACCTTCATTATCAGTAATTCTCTGGAGCCTATTGCTTAATTCGTTATTTTCATAGTAATATGTCAAATTATCTACTTGTGTTGCTGTTAGCCCTGTTTGAGGTCTGGCGTTTCGTTTTAATGTTTTTATATTTCCATTTAGGTCATAGCTCAATTCTTCATTAAAATATTCTGAATCGGAAGTGGTTGACCCATTCAATGATTTAAAATTAGCTTTTAACAATCTATTAAGCTGATCATAATTATATTCGTATCTGTTTATAGCATTAGAACCATAAGTCCAATCCATTTCAGCAATATTTCCATTATAGTTCTTTATATAAATATTATCAGGATTATTATATTTCAACTTATAAGAGAAAAGTTTTGTTGTATCCAGATTGCCAGACGGATTAAGATTAATTCCGGTTATCCATCCACGAATATTATAACTATACTTAATTGTCTGGAGCGCAGGTGAAACCAGTCCAAAACTTGAGTTAGAAACAGCACCTACACTTTTAGTGTCAAGTCTTCCTAAGTCATCATAAACATTTTCTGTTAAAAGTTCTTTTTCTGTTTTGCCTACTACTTCATGAAAATGTTTTTTTAATCTATTTTGATGATCGTAAGTAAAATCTTCTAAAATTTGAACTGGGTTTTCACTTGAAATTCTGTTATGAAGAGTCTCAGCCTGTTGAACAACTCCTGCGAAATCCAATTTTGAATTAGCAATTGTGCTTCCTCCGAGATGATTTATGCTTGTAGACCCAATCGATCGTCCCTTGGAATCAAAAAAAGTGAAATTTTTAGTCCAACTGTCATCATCAATATTCTTTACAAATGATGCCAAGGGAAATGATTTCACAGAACGCCCTAAAGAATTATAAGCATCAGTGAGGATAGGTTCAAGTAGTATTTTATTATCATCTGGAAATGGTGTGTCGGGTGGATAAGTATCGTAATAGTTAACTGATAGATAGGTTTCCATACCGACGAAATACGTTCTGTTATAATAAATTTGTAATCCATTCTGTAGATAGCCTGTTCCGTCCCTTTCTTCAGTAATTACCATATCCTTAAGTAGATTTTGTGCCTGTTCTCTATTACCGTAAGGGTGAAAACCAGTACAAAGAACCCTGTCAAATCTATCATATTTGGTGATAAGCCATTTGCCTTGAATTGCCAGATCTGTATCTTGTGACATTACAAGCCTATCGCTTTTATCATACACCAAAAATTCCCATCCCTTCCCTGGGAGTTTTTTCTCTGCCAGTCTGGATTTCCCATCATACCTGTATTGATAACATAGATTATCTAAAATATCATTTTGAATAACACCAGGATCATTAATCGTCTGGGTCGAGTTGTTCCTAAATTCTCGACTAGCTAATGGGGGGATAACAAATGAAAGTTGATTATATTCGTTATAAACATAATATGTGTCCAGATACTCTGCCTGTGGAAGTGGGCGGCCTTGTTGTTGAACAACGTTTACTTCGTTTCCAAGAACCTTCCTTACCATTAACAATTGACCTTTCCCATTTTTAAATTCATAAGTAGTACCTCCATCTTCATCAGCGACTCTATTCTTATAAAGCTTTGAGGAAGCATAAAACCCATCTACCTTTAGTTGGCTGATATAGAATATGCCTTTATCTGGAAATGATGTTGCCGTAAATTTAAGAACATCGGTACTTGAATTAATTTGGTATTTAAAATCAACAGGATGACTTTGCCAATCAGCTCCAGGTTGAATCTGCTTCTCAATTCTGTCAAGAGGTGAACTTTCCAGGATTTTCTCGGCATACGCTCTTGCTCCATAGAAGCTAGATCCGCTGGTCTCTGTAATACCAGGCTGGAAGGATTGATTTGATGTTGCTATTGGTATTGGCAATACATCGATTCTCTGTCTTCCGTAATCATCATAAACAAAAGGGGTTACAAGATCAAATGAAGACGTTCCGCCACCTTTAATAGCTATGCTCTGTTTCGGCCTCCCCAGACCATCAAAGTAAGTTACTGCTTCGATGCCCTTTGCTGTACTGCTTGATGTTGTCACAGGCTCTAAATAAGTTTTGCTGTAAACAAAATTTTGCGCTTGACTAAGCTGGCACTTATAAAATCCAACGGTCATTAATAAGACAGCCAAATATATAGATTTGTAGTATTTTAAGTTTATCATAGGTTTAGTAGTTTTCTATGTATTATTAACATTATTATATTGGATAATTGAACCTAAATACTATATGTGCTCCTGCATTAAGGGTTCCTGACAGTAACGTCATCTTACAACTTCCATTGGTTTCAATACGAACATGCCAACTACGACCTCCCTCAAAAGTGTCAAATTCTCTAATTCCAATAGGTGAACATGATGTACCAACTGTTCCGATAATGATTCCACTACTCCAACTTTGTCCATACATTGGAGGGGCTTGAAATGACAGTTCAAATTGCACTATATTATTACTTACCGTAGTATTACTGTAACTATATGATGGAGTGCCTACAACCGCCGAAAAAGTGAATGGACATGTTGTGACAGCTATACAAGACCCATTTTGATTTGTCACATTCTGACCATTCAGTGCAATATCATCTAAAGCTTTCTGATCGGCAGCAAGTTTACTGATCGTTGAAGAATAAGTATTAGCCGGAACAACATAATTGTAAGTTCCAGGTTGAGATCCAGAACCACAATTGGTTCTAGTAAAAGTCTTACTTTTCTCTTCATTATAAAAGATGACAGATGGATCGTGCTGGTAATTATATTTGAATTCTTTAAGAATGTTCCCATTAACATCAACAATCATTTCCAATCTGTTGGTTGTATCATACTTGTAATATTGAGTAATTCCAGAGGGAGGAGTCATACTCCTAACGCCTATTAACGGATCATAGCTGTAAGTACTTATTTTATACTTTGACAATAACGGATTTGTTCTAAATGCATTTAGTTTTGTGAGTAATTCCGTTTCTGTTTGTTGTGCTGTTTTATTATTGGCTACAGGATCAGCATCATAATTTGAATATGATATTATTTCGTTTGCAGTAGATCCTAATTCAGAATAGCTGGCGCCTTCAATTTTGGCAATAGGTTTTGTGTTATTATATCCCCAGACAACTGCGGTGGTAAGATTAGCTTTAGTAGTATACTGTTGTAGATTACCACTTGTATCGTATTGATTATAAGTGACCTCCGTAGTAGGTGTTGGATTCTGATTGTTTACATCATAAAGATCAATTTGGTTATACGATAGAACGGAAGTTGGCAACACTTTGTTGGATGTTAAAGCGTTTTTACTGTACACAATTTTAGTTTTTGACTGAGTTTTACCATTTTCAATCACTTCCGTTTCTAATGGAACAGTTACTAAGTTAGCTGCCAATAAATTAGCATCACCAACTTCAGCCGCATACTTATAATTAGTTTCAGAAGTGCTAGAGTCCGGGAATAGCGTTGACTGCTTACTTACTAAATATCTATTATTGTAGGTATTATAATTTTTGGTTTCTAAATATGCTGCTGATCCCGCTGGAAAATATTCCCTTGTTGTAGTATAGTCGAGCAAGGATTTATATAAATTAATAGAATAATTATGAATAAGTCCTCCGAATTGATTATTTCCTGAGGCTGTACTGCTTCCACCATCTAGTCCAAAATTAGTGAGAGGCTCTATAACAGATCCTACAATAAAATATGTATTTAGATTGTCGGGATAGTTATATTTATATTGGTAGGTTACTTCTCTTAATTTTTTTTCATTATTATCATAACTAATTTGCTTAATTAGATTTCCATCTCCTACCAACAATGAAGCTCCTTTTTGAGCCATCATCAAACAAAATGTAGAATAATCATTAGTAAAATAGCTTTCCGAACGTCCCTTACCTGTCATATTTTCAATAACTTTGGAGTATCCTACGTGATTGCCCTGTGGTAGAGTGGAATTTCCGAGACTTGATGCGCCTTCGTAAACAGATATTTTAAATGGATAGATATTAGGACTATGTGGCGTGTTCAGATTCATATAGCAGCCAGGATTAGACCATACGATTGGAGGAGAAGGAGCATTCGGAGTTTTATCATAAGAATAACATCTACTTTCAATTTCAAAAAACTTAGGTAATTGCGATAGAATTCCATTAGAGGTTTTTTTTGTGCCATTATCAATCATTTCATCATAGATATAATTTTTAACAATTGGTGTCGCTCCAACTTTTTCAGTACTCGTGATACTTTTAATTCTTACCCCACCTCCTGAACTGTAATTGTGTTCGACTCCATCAATGATACTTTTTTCGTTAACATATTGTACCACACTTGAATTGGAAGAAGCATTACTTCCTCCAGACACTAATATATTTCCAGCTGTAAAGTCATTATTATATCCTGTTCCCAGTTCATAATTCCCAGTTTGTAGAATAACATCGTCTACTACATTTGTAGTAGTATAAGATCCTATATTAGGATTATATATTTTTTTAATGATCTCGCCAGTAGCTTTATTCTTGATATATACCCAATATGAATTTTTAACGTCATCACTACCTGATGTAAAGTAGAATCCGAAATAAGCAAAAATATTTATTCTGATATTACTTCCAATTACATTAAATTCAGTAGGATTTTCTGTATGAAATAGATTTCCATTGACATTGGCAACGGTATGAGAGGCGGACGCTTCTTTTCTTGTATTGTCATTAACTAATGACTGCATAGGAAAATTTGAAAAGGTATTGAGCTCATATTCATATTCTGTTTTGCCACCAGTTGGATAGTTTATAGCCGTAAGCATTCCAGCCAGAGAATATGAAGATGCTCTCCTATCTGATAAATAATGCTTATTGTCTGATGAATAATTAAAGTAGCCTTGATTTTCGTTGTTCGGATCAAATGATTGAGGGGATCCATCGGCATGATACCAGTATCCTGTCAAATCTTTGTTAAAGGAATTAACATTAAAAATAGTCTGTCCCTTAATGTATTTTTCAGGATCTGGTATAAAAGTATCACTGTTATTTTGCCCGTTATAATATCCCCAAAAATCTGATGAGAAGCTTAGTTTATTTGGCAAGTTATATGTTGTGTTGTATTCGAAAGAATATTTTTCATTGGTGACAGACTCTGTTACGCTTAGTAAGCGTAATCGATGTGTAAATACATTATTGTTTGTTAAGCCCAACCATTGTTTCATTGTACTTGTGTCCAGATTATCTGTGGCAATAAAATAATCATAATTGAAATCATATTGCTTAATGAGTTTGTATTTATTATAAATTTTAATCGAAGATAATTTTTTGGAATTATTAATATCGTCCCTTGAAGTCCAATTGAATTCTACCTTCCCATCGGTAAACTCTATTCTCTCAAGATAACTCTCATCAGTTTGTTGCTTACTACAATCCGTTACACCTTTAACATTTAAACCTCCCTGAAAAAAATTATGTGGATCCGTAAAATAAGTTCTTGTAGTTTTACAGCCTGTGAGTCTTGGATTACGTATAGACTGTGAGGAATAAAAATCTACTTTATTTCCCTTTGTATCTTCTATTTTGGAAAGAATTCTTGATAAGCCATTAATTGTATTCCAGCCAGTTATGTTTGTTGTTATCTCAGATCTGTCAAAAGAATATTTAAGTCCGTTCTCATCAGTTACCGCAAAATTATACCCTCCTGTAGCTCCTGGTCGGTCAGTAAATCTAAAGTCAATGTTAGGTTGATCTACAATTGCAAATTTAATTTCTCCATTCGGTTTTATAGTTTTTGCCATATCCAAATAGGCTTTATAACTTTTATCTGGAAGGTTGATCAAGAAAAGATCGGGCTGGTAGTCATCACCAACATATGTGAATTGATCACTAGTAGTTAAAAAGAAATTGTTAGAATAAAAAGCTGGAGCATATGTACTGGGATTCCAAGGTAAAGTATTTATACACAGAACTGACCCATTGTATCCATTAACACTACGCGGATAAATTTGGTAATAGCCATGTAATGCAAAATCGTTTCCACCTGCTACAATATGAGATACTCTTCCCCCAGCATTCAGTGACCAACCAAGCCCGACAGATGATGCTTCGTCATTCACTTTAATTCCACCTGCATGATAAGAAATTGAGATCGGAACTTCTATATCTCCTTCTTTAATGGTGTAAATAGGAATACTTATATTTGGAACACCTGTATATAATGATACAGGTGTCTCTGTATATCTAAATAATGCTGCTGCATCAGGAGATTTTGGAGCAACACTGTTGACAGAATTTTGAATTAGACCTCCAGGATTTGTCTGGCTGTAAATTGAGATAATTAGTAAACTAAATAATAAACTTGTAATTTTCTTTCTCATTGTGTTATTCTTTCACGATTTTAGTTGATAAGTTTTTGTTCTGTTGGTTTGGGATGTTGGCTTTGATGATGTAAATACCCTGCGGCAGCCTACCCGTATTTATCTTCGTCACCTTGTTATTTGTCTGCAGCTTCTGAATGATTTTCCCTGTCATATCATATAGATAAATTTCTGCTTGGTCGAAGTCAAGTCCGATCTCCACATAAGCATAATCCTTCACAGGATTTGGGTAAATCTGAATATCTTTATTCTCAATTAAGTCCTCAACATCAGAGTCAAGAAGCTTCACAATCTTCCAATTCTCTTTCCCCAATTCCTCCGCACTGGTTCCTGCCAAAACATATGATCCGTCTCTGTTCAGAATAGCGGATACCAATCTTTCTTCATTTTTTTTGTCTTTTCCTTCAACGTATTTTCTCCACACTTCCTTACCATTTCTGTCAATGTAAAGCATCCAGAAAGTCTCATCATTTTCCTGAACTTTTCCTTCACTCTGCGTATATCCGCCGATCAGAAAGCCTTTCGTTTCGGAGTTGGAGTTTCTGATGGTATTGAGACTCATCAGGACATCCCTATTTTTAAAGTTGTAGGATTTCTGCCATTCTTCATTTCCGTCCTGATCCAAAGACAACAGCCAGAGGTCTGTGCCTTCTTCCAGTTTGGCTCTTTTGTTACCTGAGGTTTGGGATCTGCTTTCGCCGCCGATGATGTATCCTGTCTCAGTCAATGCCATTGTTCGGATGTGGTCATCTTCACTGCCCCCAAAGTTCTTTTCCCACTGAACAGTTCCGTTCTTATCTAATTTCACAATCCAGTAATCGCCTTCGCCATAATTCCCATAGGCTTTACTGTAAAAATTGACATCGCAAGATTCTTCCTGGGCTTGATTGTTTGTGGTCGGTGAACTATTATTTGACTGAGAATTTGAGGAAGAATTGTTATACGTAGAGTTTAAATTTAAACCTGAACTTTGTGATAATAGATCTTTGGAATTTATTTTGGATTTTGATTGTCCTTCATAAATACCACTTCTCGAGTAGATTCCTATCAATACGCCACCGTCGTTCGTTGGGATCACTTTTTCAACTTCATCAAGTCCCTTTCCGCCAAGAATTAGCTGGTTAACTATCATTCCTGTTTTATCAATTTTCACCACCATCACATCTTTGGATCCGTATCCAAATTTTGGGTGATTGCTACTGCCTGTAACTATAAATCCTTTATCTGTGGTCTGGGTAACGGATCTTGCCTCTTCGGAATACCGTGTTCCAATCGTTTTCTGCCATTCTTCTTCACCATTTTCATCAACCTTAATGATCCACATATCGGAAGATCCTTTGGATTTTTCTTTCTTGTCAAGTGCCAATGATGAATAGGAAGTTCCGGCTAACAAAAAACCACCTTCCTGGGTAGCGGCGGTGGAACTGAGGTAATCGTGTTGGTTGCCGGAGAAGTATTTCTCCCAAACCTTCTGACCCACTTGGTCAAGTTTTAGAATATGGTAATCGTAACCTTTGTTCTGATTACTGCCGGCTGTCGGGTTTTGATTCTTTTGAATTGATGAGCCTGAAACGAGATATTGTCCGTCAACTGTAACAGCTAACCCGGAGAGAAAATCCTGTGTTCCTGATTCTACATTTTTCTGCCAGCTTACCTTTTGGGCATAAGAATAACTAAGGATCAATATCCCCAAGCTTATATAGAGTTTTTTCATTGGTTATTTTTCTGTTACGAAAATAGCAATATTTTAACATACTTTAAAATATTATTTTTATATCTACGCTAAATTGATAAAATAATTTAGACCAAAAAACATTACTCTAGTATTTTTCACAATTTAGCAACAAATAAATCGCAAATTAGCGACTCAAATTTCTATCTTTTATTCTCATCAATATCTTCAATTTGATAAAATCATTTTTTCTCCAAAACTTACATCGTAAAAAGATATATTATCTCATTTGAAGCCTTAAAAAATCTCATCAATTATGAAAAGAGCAATATTATTTTCGCACAGTAATATTTGTCCTATTTTACGCATTCTGATATTAAGTTTTAATTAAACTTAATGATATGATTGTAACTCCAAACTTAAATCAGATGATCTACAAAATGATTTATCCATTCTTTTATTCAACACTTTAATTCAAAATACACCTCAATTTCAGAAATAATTTTCTTATTTATTTTTTTTACTTGCCTCAAATCCATCTTTAAACCTCAGAAAATCTTCTGCTTTTTTAGGGTTATTCTTGATCCATAATTGCATTACTTGAGTGTTTTCTTTCAATATTTTAATCTCATTTTCATTGTATATTTTTTTTCCTTTATCAGCAATTTCATTTAAAATATCTTGGCGCAGTTCACTTTTTGCTTTGATGCTTTCTTTATACCAATTGGTTGCGAAATTGATGGACGCGATAAATACTAAAACTGCGAAGATAAAAACTCCAATTTCGCTCCAAATAAATTGCTTCTTCCATTTTACACCTTTTCCAAAAACTTCCAAGTAATCTTTAGTTTCTTTTGCAAGAACTGTCTCTATCTGAGTGGGAATACTGGCAAGAAATTCAGTTCTCGTGGCTTCCTCTAATTTTGAAAATCTAACTGCATCATCGTGGATCGAAGGTATCTCTTGCAAACTCATTTGTAAATCGTTCAGCAGATTAGTAAGGTCTTCGATATCAGACTGAAGTTTGATATTTTGTTCAATATTTTCAATATTAGATTTGATCACATTTTCTAAAAGTTCCATTCCGTTACTTCTAGATTCTTTATTTTCATTTTCCATATTTATTTTTTTAGTTATTAATTATTTTCTTAATTTTCGCTTCTTTTTCCAAAGTTCATCTTCTTCTTGAGACACATAGGTCGGATTAAGAAACTCACTTAGTAATCCACCTGCAATTTCTAAGAGACTTTCATCTGTTTCTGATTTCAGATGATTACCTGGATCATTATTTACAATACTATTACTTAATGATCGTACCCGGCCATCAAAATCAGTATCTATTGCCGACAGAGAGAATCCGACATTTTTCCGAAAAAAGAATCCGTTTTTGTGTTGATTGCTATCAATTTTATTTATCCATATATCTTGAATTATATTTTTTTGACCGACTTTAAATTCTCCGTCATATTGAATCTTTACAGAAAATCCTCTTTGTTGTAGATTTTCCCGAAATTCCTTTAAATTGTCAGCGTGTTTTTGTGCTTCCCTGAACGCATTTTTCATTTCAAATACAGATCTTATTTCAGAAATTTTCAGCTGATTTGAGATTTCAGACAATTTGTAACCAGCTTTATAGATCCTTTCAGTTTCAAAATTTTTGTCTTTTTCCATCACAATTCGCATTCCCGAAATCCCGTCTTTGACATTTGAAGACAATTGAATTTCAAAACCTCTTTTCTTCATTTCCAAGATCAGATCCTCAAAATTATCTTTTGACCTAATAACTTCGGTTAAGTTTTTCAGCATCTCAGCTTTTTTCTGTATTCCAATTTCTATATCAGTCAATAATCCTTTTTCTTTACAAACTTCTCGGACAGCTTCACCAAATCTCTTTCCAATATCGTGTGCTTTCACAGTGCACTTTCCCGAAATATCAATTCTATTGACGACAAAATGAATATGCTTATGTTTTGTACTGTTGTGAATATCCAGTCGGTATTGATTTTTGTTTGTCAAACCTACTTTTGCAAGAACTTCTATCGCAATTTGTTTGAATTCTTCATCCTTCAATTTTCTACCGATCTCGTCCGGTTGGGAAATATAACCAGTCAATGCCCATTTCTTCACTTTGGTATTTCTTTCAGCTACGGTTTTCATTTCGTAAAACTGACCTTCTGCTGTGTCACTCAATAGATAATTCGAAGCTACCATTTCTGCTGTTCCTTTGTCGTTCGCATTGTATTCCAAAGCTATTTTTGTTATAGCTCTTGTGGTTGCAGAATTATTCATCTTTCTGCATTTTTGAATATAAATATTGATGAATTAATTGGATCAGATTTTCAATTTTTACTAAAATTTCTTTCTTATTTTCAAAAACATTCCATTCACGATTTCGCAAAAGATTGGTTATTCTTTTGAAATGGTTTCCATACTGAAGTAATACTTCATCAGTATGAAATTCATTAATTTTTAGTTCTTTTTCGAATAAGATATTGCGGATATAAGTAGATAATTTTAGCGGATGTTTTTCTTGCTTTTGAAGTAGAATTTCATATTCGGAATTGGTCATTCTTACAGAAATCACTTTATCCAGTTTTTTGTTTTCTTTAGTTTTCAAACCACCTTTTCTGCCCAAATCCTGAAAATGTTTTTTTCTCTTTTCCTGAGCAAACTTAGCTTCGGTTTCTTTGGTAACTTGGTTTATAAATTCTTTTAAAAAGTCTTTTTCCATTTCGTTAATTTTAGCGTATTTAAAAAACATTTCTGACGGTAGGAAGAAATCAAAAATCCCAATTTTGCAATCAGCGGCTACGCTTATTGTAAACTTTGGGTACTTTTTGCACTAGCTACCCACCGTACTTTACCTGCATCTATTTTACTCACCTTCTCCTAAGTTTCACTTGTCTTTCGGGTGGTGGATTTTTGTGAATCATCCAATCATTTAAGTCTTTAAAATCTGGATATAAGACCCGACAATCTTCTGCGTTTTTGTTTTCATTTTTAATCATTTCAAAGGCACGATTTCCTGCTTCATCATTATCAAAATAAAGCTCAATATTTTCATAATTTTGGATTGAATTTTTAATCTTAGAAATCATCGAAACGGAATTCAAAATGATATAATCAGAAGGTTCTTTTTCTAAAGATTTCTCTACATTTTTAAAGGAAAGAAAATCGAAAAATCCTTCAAAAATTCGGAGTGACTCCGAACTGTTTTTTATGGTTGAAATATCCTTTTTGCCCAAACAAATTTTTGAATATTTATTACGGATTTCATAACCGCCAGAATCATTTTTAAAACCAATACCGAAATAGTTTTTATCGTTCATCCGGTAATGAACTTCTTTTAAGAATTCGATTTGACTTTCTACTTTTCTTTCATTTAGATATTCTAAAAGGGCTGGATGTTGAATCTCTTTTGATTCAAGTATCTCATAATTTTTAGTGAAGTCTTGTAACTTATGATCAGGAATTCTTTGCTTTTGAAAAGAAGAAAAATTCTGATCCTCTGCCCAGATTAAAATTTCACTTGCAGTCTTGTTCAGATATCTTTTTAAAAGATCTACGTTAGTTCCGCCGATCCCTTCTGAAAATAGATACCAATAATTTAAACTTTTATTAATTTTAAAAGAGGCTTGGAATTCGCTGGCAAAGGGGTTGAGATACCAAGCTTCTTTTTCATTTTGTTTCGTGGGAAGATGTCCGAGAGAAAGGAGGACTTCTTCCAACGGGATTGTATTAAATTGTTTGCAGTTCATAGCTGTAAATTTTCCATGTTTTGAGTGAGAAATTTTTTGTCGAATTGTTGAGAAAACCTTGTAACTTATTGATTTAATAATATTTAATTACTCAACAAATGCTCAACAATTCAACAAACTAGAGTTTTTCCGCTCAACAAACATTCAACAAAAAGTTGGGTTTAAAAGTTTGTTGAGGATTTTGTTGAGTTTAAAGTGTTTGATTTTCTATTCATTATCAATCAATTCAACATTTCAACACGTTTATTAAGAATAAAATCCTTTTTTATGGTGAAATAGCGACCAACTGAATTGTTTTGGTAAAATATTCCTGCAAAATCAAGGTCGTATCTGATGTAGGTCAAACCATTATTTTGTGGATTCAATTTCCAAGTTTCCTTTAAAAGATTTCGAATATCATTTCTCGTCCAATAAGTAAGTCGAAACATTCTGATTATCATATTCAGCAAGTCTTGCGGAACGACATTAATTTCTTCATCATTGTTGCTTTCAAAAAATTCATAAAGCAATTCTATAATCTTAGATTCGAGTTTGTTGTTGTTTTTAAAAACTAATTTTTGAAGTGCTTTTGTTCTGATCTCATCGGCGGAAAACCACATTCTTGTTTTCTTCTCCGTTGAAAATGGTCTTTCAATTAAAAACCGAAGAAAATAAGGGATTTCGGAAATGAGGTTATTCAAAAACTCAGTGTTTTCCGTTTTGATGGGATTGATTTTCAGAATCCAAAATCGAATTTCGTTTTCATCAATTTGAATAAAATTCTCCTCATTATTGGAACAAAGAATAAACTTGGCGAAAAAATCAATTTCTTCTCTGTCTTTTCCTTTGGCTTCCAACTTATCTTTATTGGTCGTAGATAGATATTTGAGTCTTTCTGTAATTTCTTTTTTATCAAAGAAAACTTCATCTATTGCTACCAATAGCATTGCTGCCCAATCGGAATTGAATTGACTTCCGAACGAATCGCCTTTGATATAAGTCATATTCAACCCGAAAATCTCTCTCAGCCACTTGATAAAAGTTGATTTTCCGGTTGCTCTTTCTTTGGACACCAAACATAGAATCGGTAGAATTTGTGTTGGAAATTGCAGGAGAATTTTGAGATAATCCAAACCCATTTCCAGTTGTTCTCCGAAAATGTGCGCTACAAAATTTAAGGAAAATGGAATTTTAGATTTCAAATTTTCCGTTTCTGATGAAGGAGCAAATGGAATTTCATTGTAAATATTATAAAAACCTTGAACGATTTGTTGATAATTTAAATGTTCCGGAATGCAACAGAAACCGTCAAATTTTGGCACAGTTGAAACATAGGTTTTTCCGTGATCGCTCACGATTGTTTCTCGATTCCAGCGAACCAAAACAGAAGTTTTATCGCCCGAAATTAATGGCTTTTCTATTACTTTATAGTAAGTTGTACCAACTCGGATATAGGGGATTTTTTGGCTCATCTTTGTAGATTTTGGTTAGAATCTACATTTGCCTTTCTTGAATTTTTTCTGAAACTGGCTTCCGCTTCAGATTGGATTTCCTGTAATGTTTTCTTCTTTCCTTTAGAAATCCAATCCAATAATTCGTCTTCAAAGAAGTAAAGTTTCTTGCCATTTTTATAACAAGGAATCAATCTTTTCCGCACAAGAGTATAAACAGTAGGTTTAGCTTTACCTATAATTTGGCAAGCTTCTATAATATCAATCGGAATTCTTTTTACGGGAATTATCGGAGGTTCTTTTCTTTCTACCAGAAATTTAATTTCGGCTATTTCGCTAACCAGATGCGCAACTGCTCTTGGCAGATTTTCAAATGAAATGTCACTGCTATCCATAACTATTGTTTTTGATTGTTATGGTGCAAATAAAAAAAGTGATTCCTCTGTGATCGCTATAAACACGCAATCACAGAGGAATCACTAAACATACACTTCATTTTGTGATTTTTTATGTTTTTTGGTACTCTGTCAAGTCTTCTTGAATTTTGATATTACCTTTTTGAGGTTCATCTTTCAAATGTGACTTTATACTATCTAAATCAATATCATCAAGCGAAACAAATACCATTTTTAATAATTTTGAAATTTCTTCCTGTTTTATTGGTCTAAAATAATTCCAAATATTCCAACCGAAATGATAAAGGTCTAGATTAGTTAATTCTTTGGTGTGGACGGAAATATCGTTAGGAATCTCTTCTTTTTTCGAATATAAACTTACGGCATTACAAAGTGCATCAAGACCTTCATCTGTCACATATAATGCAAATTGATTCCGAGTATATTCCAGAGCGATTTGTAGTTTTTCACTTTCACTCTGTTGCTTTTTCTGGAGTTGAGTTTTTCTTATAGATTCTAGATTTACGGATTCTGTAGTTTGATTCACAATACTTTCCTCCGAATTTTCGACTAAATAAATTGGTGTACTTTCATCAATTATTTGTTTTTGCTTCTCCCCTACATTCTCAGGATTTTCAGATGGAATCAAATCTTCAATAGAATTTTCGAAACTGCCTTTTTTAGGGAAAATCTTTCTGAATAAGACAATTATACCATCAAGAAATAAAATGATAAGTGCATAAAATAATATACTTAATGCTGTGATTGACCAAAATACAATATTTGCGGTATATTCGTCACCACCTTTTCCAAGAAAAGAAATTCTTGCTAATGCTCCCCCTATTACACATACTACTAAAACGGAAAGGTAGATGACAATATATTCGAAATATTTAAAGTGCATTTTATAAGTTTTTTAAATGAATAGCTGTAGAAGCTCTATTTTTCTTTTCATCAACAACCTTTGCATAAACCTGTGTAGTTTTTACGTTCGTATGACCAAGCATTTTACTAACTGTGTAAATATCAGTTCCACTCGAAAGTTGAAGTGTTGCAAAAGTGTGTCTGAAATTATGAAAAGTTATTTTTTTAGTAATTCCAGCACTTTCAATCCACTTCTTGAGTGGTCGGGAAATCCAAGCCGGATCAGTCAGATTTTTAAAAATCAAATCAGTTGGAAGACCTACTTCACCACAAAGTTGTAATGCTTGTTTAGACATTGGCATATATTCTACACCTCTAGTCTTTTTTTGAGTAAAATTTATTTTTGCCTGATCGTTTTCAATACTTATTTCGTTCCACGTTAGTTTCTGAATATCGGAATGTCGTAGACCTGTTAAAGCTGAAAAAAGTGCTGCACGTTTAAGAACTTCAAGTTCGCAAGGCGTTTCAACTAAAATATTAAGTTCATCAAGTGTTAAATATTCTCGTCTTGATTCTGCGTGCGGAATCGCTTTAATTTTAGCAGAAATATCAGTCGTAAAATATCCATCAATAAAAGCTTGTTTTAATGCAGCTTTGAATACAGAAAAATAAGTTGAAGCCGTATTTTGAGAAATAATCTCTTCCTTGTTACTACCACTTTTCGCAGTCAACAAATATGATTTAAAGTGTTCACAGAATTTTGTATTGATCTGCGAAAACATAATTTTTTCGCCTCCAAAATCTTTTAGAAATTCTATCGAGCGATACCAATTTATTTGAATAGATTCGGAATTGTTTTTATGTCTTTTATTAACCAGCAAATTAAAATATCGCACAAAATTCTCCTGCGATTTTTCTTTTTGTTCTACTTGAATTTTGTCGAGTTCGCTGTAAAGTTCTATATTATCATATTCTCTCTGACGTAATTTACGCATAGAATCTGCATAGAACATTGTTTCCCGATCATTTTCGCTTTTGCAAACGATAATACCATTGTCATCTCTTTTAGGTTTAAATGAAACGGATTCTTGAGTTGTCCTTGCAGGTCTTTTCTTGTCAAAATCTACAGTTGTGACGCTTCTGTTCAAATATTCCCTGATTCTTTGAACTTTATCTTTACCAGGAATCATAACAGGATAACTTTCCAAATAAATAAACCATTCTTTTCGGAATTCGGATTTTCGCAATCTTACGGTAACTTTTGTTTTTAATAACTCTTTCATTTTCCATCAAAAATTTTATCAATTAAATTTTTAGGAACATATACGAAACTTCCAACTTTCTTTGTCGGAATTTTGTTTCTTTTAATTAGGTTTGTTACAGTTCCTGGATCAGCGTAGAATTTTGAACTAATTTCGGAAATTGTATAACAATTACCAACTTCAAAATTGGGTTTTTCAGGAATTTCCTTTGACTTATCTGGCATTTCAACTGCCGTGAACATTTGTTCTATATCAGCTTTGCTAACTCGAGTAAGCCTTTGTCCCACATTGAAGGCAGTTATTTTTTTATTTTTAATTAATCTATGAATTGTATCCCTTGAGATTCCAAAAAGAGCTACTGCTTCACGAACTGAAATATATGGTCGTGTTTGAATCTCCATAATTTTTGTAGCCGATTTTTCTAATTGAGTCTGTTTAGCTTCCAATTCTTTAACCATTTTCTTTAATTTTTTTAATGCCTTGTTATTACAAGAAATAGAACAAAAACGAGTAGTTACAGTTTTTGCTTCAAATGGTTTCTCACAAAATTCACAAATCTTCGGTATTTTAAGTTTACTAATTCCCATTTTACAAATATATTTTAAAGACAAATTTTATTTTAAGACCTAACAAGACATTATAAGACGCAGATATTAATCAAATAAGACGCGGTACAAGTAGGAGACAAAATTATAGCTAAAATTGATTAAAATCGCGTATTACTATAAATGCAAATATAAACAAAAATCGCTGTAAACATTACGTTTACAGCGATTTGATAATTTATTTAAATCGATATTAATCGATGATAATTGCTACTTACTTGACTTCTTCGAAATCTGCATCCTGAACATCTTCTGCTCCGCTTGCATTTCCTTGACCTTGTTGAGCACCTGCATCAGCACCTTGACCTTGTGCGTACATTTCTTCTGATGCTGCCATCCAAGCTGCATCCAAAGCTTCGGTTTTAGCTTTTACATCGTCACCGTTTTTAGCTTCGAAAGCGGTTTTCAATTCTGCGTGAGCAGTTTCGATAGCTGCTTTTTTGTCAGCAGACAATTTATCACCGAATTCTTTCAATTGCTTTTCAGTTTGGAAGATCAATCCGTCAGCTTTGTTGAAAACCTCAACCTCTTCTTTTCTCTTCGCATCTGCTGCAGAGTTTTCTTGAGCTTCTTTTTTCATTCTTTCGATTTCCTCGTCAGAAAGTCCAGAAGATGCCTGGATCTTGATGGATTGCTCTTTTCCAGTTCCTTTATCTTTAGCAGAAACGCTCAAGATACCATTCGCATCGATATCGAAAGTCACTTCGATCTGAGGAACACCTCTTTGTGCTGGTGGAATATCTGTTAGGTCAAATCTACCGATCTCTTTGTTATCGTTGAACATTGGTCTTTCACCTTGTCCTACTCTGATGCTTACAGCTGGCTGGTTGTCAGAAGCTGTAGAGAATACTTCAGATTTTTTAGTTGGGATGGTTGTGTTCGCTTCAATCAATTTAGTGAAAACAGAACCCATTGTTTCGATACCTAAAGAAAGTGGCGTAACGTCTAACAAAAGAACGTCTGTCACATCACCAGTCAAAACTCCACCTTGGATAGCAGCACCAATTGCTACAACCTCATCCGGGTTAACTCCTTTTGAAGGTTTTTTACCGAAGAATTTCTCAACTTCTTCCTGGATAATTGGGATTCTTGTAGAACCACCAACCAAGATCACTTCGTCGATATCTGAGATAGAAAGACCAGCATCAGAAAGCGCTTTTTTACAAGGCTCCATAGAACGTCTTACCAAATCAGCAGATAATTGCTCGAATTTAGCTTTAGTCAAAGTCTTCACCAAGTGTTTAGGACCTGTAGCTGTAGCAGTGATATAAGGAAGGTTGATCTCAGTCTGAGGAGAAGAAGACAACTCGATTTTTGCTTTTTCAGCTGCTTCTTTCAATCTTTGTAATGCAATTGCATCAGATTTCAAGTCAACACCTTCTTCAGCTTTGAATTCGTCTGCCATCCAGTTGATAATCACATCATCAAAGTCATCACCTCCTAAGTGTGTATCTCCATTTGTAGACAATACTTCGAAAACTCCGTCTCCTAAATCTAGGATAGAAACGTCAAAAGTACCACCACCTAAATCGTAAACTGCAATTTTTTGGTCTTTGTGAGATTTATCCATACCGTAAGCCAAAGCTGCTGCTGTAGGCTCATTGATAATTCTTTCTACTGTAAGACCAGCGATTTCTCCTGCCTCTTTGGTAGCTTGTCTTTGAGCATCATTAAAGTAAGCCGGAACAGTAATTACCGCTCTTGTTACTTCCTGTCCAAGATAATCTTCAGCAGTTTTCTTCATTTTCTGAAGAATCATTGCAGAAATCTCTTGTGGTGTATATTCTCTGTCGTCGATTTTTACTTTTACCGTATCGTTTGGTCCGCTTACAACACCGTAAGGAACTCTAGAAACTTCAGAAGCATCATCTTTGAAATGAGTTCCGATGAATCTTTTGATTGAATATACCGTTTTTGTAGGATTAGTTACAGCCTGTCTTTTTGCAGGATCTCCCACTTTTCTTTCACCGTCTTCTATGAACGCTACGATAGAAGGCGTCGTTCTTTTTCCTTCTGCATTAGGGATAACTACAGCATCTTTACCTTCCATTACTGCAACGCAAGAGTTGGTTGTACCTAAGTCAATTCCGATTATTTTACTCATTTTTTTATATGTTATTTTTTGTTATTATTAATATTTACAATGACCAATTCTCAATATTTGTACCACGTCAAAAAAAGTGACAAATTGTCATTAACAAAAAAAAAACTCCGCCTTTCAGCAGAGTTTTAGATTTATAATTTCAATTAAATTATTTCTTTATAAACTTCATTGATTTTACAAAACCATTTTCGTTGTAAGTTCTCACATAGTAAGTCCCTACAGGAAGATTTTTCACATCAATTTTGTCGGTTTCGTTTTGTACAGTTGCTTTTTTAACCAATTTTCCATCATTCCCGAAAATCTCAAGTTCGTTAATTTTAACCAAAGGAGAAGCAATAGAAATATAATTAACTGTCGGATTTGGGAAGAGGTTGATTGAGTTTGCTTTTTCTACATCATCTACAGCTAGGAATGAACAGGCGTTTGTGTTTACAAGACTTGCTCTTGGACCCACCATTGTATTTTGAGCAATAGTTTTCTGACCGTTTGTAAAAAATGCCATTTGATTATCATAGACATAATCCATGTAATTCATAAACATTGCACCACTAGTTGTAGAAACACAAGTATAGATATTTACATTAGTTGGTTTTGTGAAGTGAGGATAGTAAGTCGCCGGCGTATCTGCACAGAAATCATCCCAGCCCGTTTTACCGCAATTACTTTTAACCGGAGTATCTCCATAATCCTCAACAGATCCCCAAGGATGTTCCAACCCAAAGTAATGGCCAATCTCGTGCGTTGCAGTTCTTCCTTTATTATATGGAGAAACAGCAGTTCCTGTAGTTCCGAATTGTTTATATCCGATAGCAAGTCCATCATAAGCTGTTCCCGCAGAATCCGGAAGATACGCCCAGCCTAAATAATCAGCAGACATATTTCCTACCCAGATGTTAAGATATTTTTTAGTATCCCAAGCTACCAAACCAGAAGTTTTGTAATAATTGTCATCAAAGTTAAAGCCTGCAGCCACAGATTTTCTTTCGATTCCGGTTGTTGTAGAACCATCCGGTTTTTTTGTCGCCATACAGAAAGCCAATTCCATATCAGCAGCATTTCCTTGAAAATAAGAAGGAACTACTGTACTGAAATCTGCATTTAGTTTTCTGAAATCATCATTCAAAACTTTGATTTGGGAAGCAATCTGGGCATCAGAAATATTCATCGCTGTAGAGGAATATAAAACGTGAACTACAACCGGAATCGTTACAACACCCGCTTTTTTAGATTGCTTGTAATCGTTGTGTACCAGATAATTTTTCAAAGCTTCTCTATTTGCCTTTGCTTGTGGATTATTAGCATAAAATTCTGCCATTTTCTTATCAGTTCCACAGGTTCTTTGTCCGTAAGCGCTGAAGATAAAAGCACTTGACAGCAGTAATAAAAATCTCTTCATATTTTTCAAAATTAATTAAAGGGTTGCAAATCTATAATATATTTTAATATTAATTATAAAATTCATTAAATATTTTAAAATTAATTACTCAATCCATAATAATCAAACCTTGAAATTTTATTTAAAAATTAATTGACGTTTCCGAAACATACCACCACTAAAGAAGATTGTAGTTTGCGAACCCAAACTTATCCAATGAATTTTATTACTTTTGAGAATATCAAAACTTCAGTAATGCCACAAGAATTTAATCCACGCGACGTGACCTGGCTCGGCTTCAATGCCAGAGTTCTCCAGGAAGCGATGGACAAAAGCGTTCCTATTCATCTTAGAATCCGATTTTTAGGTATTTTTTCCAACAACTTAGATGAGTTTTTCCGTGTGAGAGTTGCCGGTTTGAAACGTGCGATGGATTTCAAACAAAAAGTTTTGGCAGAGTCTTTTTATGACGCACCTTCCAAAATTTTACAAAAAATAAACAAGCTTGTCATCCAGCAGCAGGAAGATTTTGACAAAACATGGAAGGATGTTCAGCGCGAAATGGCGAAGGAAAAGGTTTTCATTAAGGATCATAAACACCTTACTGCTGCCCAAAAAGAATTTGTAGTCAAATATTTTGATGAAGAAGTGGAGTCCAATGTGATCCCCGTTCTTCTGCACGATAACAAACCAATGCCGTATCTCCGGGAAAAAAGTCTTTTTATTGGCACCGCAATGCGGAGAAAAGAATGGCAGTACGAAAGTCAATATGCCATTATTGAACTTCCCGTGACGGCAAACGGAAGATTTGTCCTGCTGCCGACAGAAGATCCTGAACAGAAAGATGTGATGCTTTTGGAAGATGTCATTATCCACAATCTGCCGCACATTTTTTCTTATTTCGGTTATGACGAATTTACCGCACATTGTTTCAAAGTGACGAAGGATGCAGAATTTGATCTTGATAACGATATTAAAACCACGTTGGCGGATAAAATAGAGAAAGGTATTAAAAGCCGACGGAAAGGGAAACCAACCCGTTTTGTTTTTGATAAGGAAATGGATAAAGCTTTGCTGGAGTTCCTTATTAAAAAATTAAATCTTACTAAAAAAGACAGTATCATCCCGGGACAAAAGATCCACAACTTCAGACATTTTATGGATTTCCCTGATGTTTTCAAGGCGTACCACAAACCTGTGGAGCGTACATCTTTTATGCATCCGGAATTTGCAAACAAACAACGCGTGACAGATGTGATCATCAAAAAAGATGTGCTGCTGACTTTCCCTTATCACTCTTACGACTCTGTAATTGATCTTTTGAGAGAAGCCGCAATGGATCCTGATGTGAAATCAATTCAAATTACAGCTTACAGATTGGCATCCAGCTCAAAAATTGTGAATGCACTGATTAATGCTGTAAGAAATGGAAAAGAAGTGACCGTAATGCTGGAACTGCGTGCAAGATTTGATGAAGAATCCAATCTGATGTGGAAGGACAAACTGGAAATGGAAGGCGTGAAAGTACTACTTGGCATACACAACAGAAAAGTGCACGCCAAATTGTGCGTCATCAAAAAAAGGGTGAACAACAAGACGATTCAATATGGTTTTGTGAGCACCGGAAACTTCAATGAGAAGACTGCCAAAATCTATGGTGATCATCTCGTAATGACTTCCAACAGAGCAATAATGGCAGATATTAATAAAATATTTGCGGCACTCAACAAACCGAAATTTGACCCGACAATTACTCTCAGAAGCTGCAAAAGTCTGATGGTCTGCCCGGAATTTATGAGAGAAAAAATCATCGCCCATATTGACAAAGAAATTGATGAAGCCAAGGCAGGAAGAAAAGCTGAAATGATCATTAAAGTGAATTCTCTGAGTGACAGAACGCTGATCAAAAAACTTTATGAAGCTGCGCAGGCCGGAGTTACAGTCAAAATGATTGTGCGTGGAATCTACTGCGCCATCAATCAGAAAGAATTCAAGAAGAAAATCTACGCCATCAGTATAGTGGACGAATATCTGGAACACGCAAGAGTGATGTATTTCTACAACAAAGGTGCAGAAAATATGTACATCTCTTCTGCCGATTGGATGACCAGAAATCTGGACTACAGAATAGAAGCCGCGACACCAATTCTACAGAAAAATCTGAAAAAAGAACTGAAAACACTTTTGGATCTTCAGCTTTCGGATAATGTGAAATCCAGAATTCTGGACAAAAATATGAGAAACGAATATGTAGAAAGTGACAGTGCGATTCAGAAAAGATCACAGATTGAAACTTATAATTACCTCAAAAATCAGAAATACTAAAAATTTAGTTTAAATTTAATCTTTAATTAAGTTCCAGAAATGATAATCGCCGCTATAGACATAGGAAGTAATGCCGCCCGACTGCTCATTAATGAAGTAAAAGAAACCAATGGCAAAGCAGAATTCACAAAACTGAATCTTCTCAGAATCCCGCTCAGATTGGGTTTTGACGTCTTCAGCAAAGGCGAAATTGGCGCAGAAAGAAAGCAGATGGTCATCAAAACAATGACTATTTTCCGTGAGCTGATAGAGATTTACAAAGTAGAACATTACCGTGCCTGCGCAACCAGCGCGATGCGCGATGCAAAAAACGGACAGGAAATCATCGATATTGTAAAAGAGCAATCTGACATTAATATCGAAATCATTACCGGTGACGAAGAAGCCACTTTGATTTATGAAAATCATGTTGCGGAAGGCCTAGACAAAGATTTCGCTTACCTTTATGTAGATGTTGGCGGTGGATCTACAGAACTCACTTTCTATGAAAATAATGAGATGCAGTACGAGCATTCTTTCAATATCGGCACCATTCGGCTATTGAACGGATTGGTAACGCCAACCATTTGGGATGATATGAAAGACGAAATCAAAGATAAAATCAAAAGTAAAAAAACGATAGTCGCCATTGGATCCGGCGGGAACATCAATAAGATCTTCTCTATGAGCAAAACCAAAGACGGCAAACCAATGCCTGTTTCCATCATCAAAAAATATCTGAAAGAAATGGAAAAACTTTCTGTAGAGGAAAGAATGCACAACTATCAAATCCGGGAAGACCGCGCAGATGTGATCGTTCCGGCTTTGACAATCTTCAACAATGTGATGACCTGGGCAGACATCAAACATATCTATGTTCCAAAGATCTCTGTAGCAGATGGTTTGGTTCACAGCATTTACACGAAAGTAACCGAAGGAAAATAAGGACTTGCAAGATGCATAACTTTTCGCCCGAAGTCAATTATCTTAATGATAACTGTTGATTAAATTTCGTATAAAAACACTCTGAAAACGACAATTATTACAATCTTTCTTAAATAATAATTAAAGTTCATTTAAAGTTCCGAGCCTGTAATATTTTTCATCTTTACGCCAATCTAAAATAAAAGTAAAAATGAAAAACAAATACCTTTTCAGAGGTCTTTTGCCGATCGCTGCGCTATTTCACGGCTTTGCTTCGGGACAAACTTTAATCCACTACTGGAACTTCAACAATGCTTCTTCTGTTGAGAACATTATCAAACCGTCCGATTTTGCGACATTACAAAACGGAACAATTGCAGCCGTACAAAACGGAACAGCTGACCCAAGTACATTTATCAATATTGCGAGTGCGACAGGAAATGGTTTCAGTACATTAAATGCAAGAAATAACGATGCGGCAGGAACACATTTGAGATACAACAATCCTATTAATGGGAATCTTCAGTTTAATATTCCGACAACGGGCTATAATAATGTCGTTGTTAAATTTACAACCAGAAGATCCGGATCTGGTGCCGGAAAGCAAAAGTGGTATTACTCCTTGGACGGCGCTACTTTTCTGCCTTACGATTATACTGCAGACAATGATGCGGACGGTTTGGTTTTGCCTCCAGACGGAGATCCAAAGCTGGTCACACTGGATTTTTCAGCGATTGCAAATGTTTCCAACAATCCAAATTTCAAGCTTAAAGTCGAGTTTTCTGCCGGCGCAGGCGGAACAGTCGGGAACAACAGATTTGATAATTTCACAGTAGATGCAGACGCTTTAGGAAATGCAGATACAACGGCACCAACAGTCACTTATTCTCCAGCCAACAACATCGCAAACGCTTCCACCACATCAAATCCGAACATCACTTTTAATGAAAATGTAAGATTGGTCGACAATTCTGCCATTACTGATGCAAATGCTCAGAATTTGGTTGAATTTAGATTAAATAACGCCACAGGAACTGCAATCCCTTTCACAACGACATTTGCTGATAATAAAATCACAATAATTCCAACGGCTGGCTTAGTTCCGAATCAGACTTATTATTTAGCCTTAAAACCGAATACCGTTGAAGATGCAAGTGATAATGCAGTGACTTCCGCAACCTCATCCACTTTTACATCTGCCGGAACAAATATTTCTTTAGATAAAACTTTTATCAAGGTTAATGAGAATTCGGGAACATTAGCATTTAAAATTAATGTAACAAATCCTTCGACTGCAACCGTAAATCTGGTAGTGAAACCTGCACCTTTCAGTACAGCAAACAGCAGTGATTTTACTTTATCAAATCAGACAATTAATATTACGCCGTCCACTACAAGTGTTACCATCAACATTCCAATTATTGATGATACTTTGGAAGAGCAGCAGGCTGAATATTTTGTTTTGGGTCTTGAAAATCCGGTTGGCGCCACTATTTCCGGCGAAGCTTTGTCCACCATTTATATTGTTGATAATGACAAACAGGCTCCGGTTGCATCAAAACAGATTGAACTGAATTATTTAGGTTTCTTTGATCCCTCAGGAAATAACAACAGTTCTACAGAAATCGTAGTTCACGATCCTGCGACTCAAAGACTTTTTACGATCAGTTCTCTGACAGATGTTTTTGATATTATTGATTTCAGCAATCCAACAAGTCCGAGCGTCATCAAAACTGTGAATATGCTGCCTTACGGAGGTATCACAAGTGTGGCTGTGAAAAACGGAATCATCGCGGTAGCTTCGCCAAATGGAACCAATGCGCAACAAAACGGCTCTGTTGTTTTCTTTGATATTGATGGGAATTTCATTAAGCAAGTCACTGTCGGCGTTTTGCCGGATATGATCACATTCACACCGGACGGAACAAAAGTGATGACTGCCAACGAAGGCGAACCGAATGATGCTTACACCGGAGATCCGGAAGGCTCGATCAGTATTATCGATATCACTGGAGGCGTTTCGAATCTTCTGCAATCGAATGTGACGACACTTTCTTTTACAGGCTTCAACGGTCAGGAAGCAGCATTGGCAGCATCCGGCGTGAGAAAAGTAAAATCTACCAGCACTTTGGCTCAGGATCTTGAACCTGAATATATCGCCATCAGCGCGGACAGCCAGAAAGCCTGGGTATCTTGCCAAGAAAACAATGCTGTGATTGAGGTTAATCTGGCAACGAAAACTTTAGGAAACATTTGGGGATTGGGTCAAAAAGATATGAGCCTTCCAGGAAATGGTTTCGACGCTTCTGATAACAATGGTGAAATATTAATCGCAAACTGGCCGGTAAAAGCTTATTACAATCCTGATGCAATGGCTTACCTTAAAGTTGGAAATACAAATTATATTGTAACTGCAAACGAAGGCGATGAGAAAGACCTTGGAGGTTTCAGCGAGAGAACTACGGTTGGTGCAAATGGCTACGCGTTAGATTCAACAGTTTTCCCAAATGCTTCCGTTTTAAAAGCATCTCATAACTTAGGAAGATTCCGTGTAACAAATGTGAACGGAAACACAGACGGAGACGCACAATTTGAAGAAATCCACGCGTTGGGCGCAAGATCATTCTCGATCTTCAATGCCGATACAAAATCGATTGTCTATGACAGCGGCGACCAGTTCGAAAGACACGTCGCTGCCAATCATCCTTTGATCTTCAATGCAGATAATGAAGCAAACGGCGCAAAAGTAAGGAGTCGTGCAAAAGGACCGGAACCGGAAGGCGTGACGCTGGGAAATATCAAAGGAAATACTTTTGCCTTTATTACTTTAGAAAGAACTGGCGGTGTAATGGTTTATAACGTGACAGATCCCACAAATGTGACATTCACAGATTACAAACATTCCAGAATGACGACGGCTTACGGTGGCGACAACGGTCCGGAAGGCATTACGTACATCGCTCCGGAAAACTCTGCAACAGGAAAAGGTTACGTGATCGTTGCCAATGAAATCAGCGGAACGTTATCGATGTACGAAGTGGTTCTTTCTCCAACACTTGCAACAGGCGATGTGAAATCCGAGAAAGCAACATTCAACATCTTCCCGAATCCTGTTAACAAAGGAAATACACTTTATTTCAATAAAACTAAGGATTACGAATTGTACGATATGTCAGGAAAATTATTGGGCAAAGAAAACAATGCTTTAACCATTGATACTTCAAAACTTTCTACAGGCGTCTATCTCGTAAAAACTTCAGATGGCGATGTGAAGAGAGTGATTGTAAAATAAATCTTTTTTCTTCTTTTAAATTTTTTGGCTAAGCCTCAGATTCTTCTGGGGCTTTTCTTTTAGAATAGCAAAGGACAATCGTAATTATCTTACATCAATGCCAATGAAAAGTTGAAAGCGTAAATTTGTTCTATCAAAAAATGAGACTATTATGGAATTAGGAATAGGAATGTTCGGTGATGTTGCATTGGACACAAAAACCGGAAAATATAGGGATGCCAGCGTAAAACTAAACGAAATTCTGGAGCAGGTAAAACGGATGGATCAAGTTGGACTTGATGTTTTTGCAATGGGCGAACACCACCGCGAGGATTACGCCGTTTCGTCACCAGAGATTCTTTTGGCGGCTGCAGCAAGCATTACGGGCAATATCAAACTGGCAAGCGGCGTCACCGTTTTGAGTTCATCCGAACCTGTGAAAGTTTATGAAGATTTTTCAATGATCGATTTGATCTCAAAAGGACGCGCAGAAATCTTTGTTGGTAGAGGAAGCTTCATTGAGTCTTTCCCATTGTACGGCTATGATCTTTCTGATTACAATCAGCTTTTTGAAGAGAAACTTGATTTATTATTAAAAATAAATAACGAGGAAAATGTGAGCTGGAGCGGAAAACTACGCGCGCCTATGCAAAATCAAACCGTTTATCCAAGAGCTTACAATGGAGGTAAATTGCCAATCTGGATTGCCGTTGGTGGAACACCCGAATCTGTCTTGAGAGCGGCAAAACTTGGCTTACCGCTAATTGTTGCCATCATAGGCGGAATGCCAAGACAGTTCAAAAACCTCATCGATTTTTACAAACAGGAATATCTGAGAGCCGGCCACGACGAGAGCAAAATGCAGATCGCCATCCATTCTCACACTTTCGTAAGTGATGACCAAAAGAATATTGATCAATATTTTTTCAATTACAAATCTCAGATGGACAGGATTGGCAGACAACGTGGCTGGGCGCCTTACAGCAAAGACCAGTACGAAGGCGGGCGAAGCAAAGACGGTGCTCTTTTCATCGGAAGCGCAAATGAAGTCGCAGATAAGATCGCTGAAATGAAGGAATTATTTGGCCTAACCAGATTCATCGGACATATGGATGTGGGTGATCCTGCGCACGATGTAATGATGAAGTCGATAGAATTATTCGGAGAGAAAGTAATGCCGATAGTGAAGTAAAAAGCAAAATCCTGAATTAGAAATTCAGGATTTTTTGTTGTTTTCAAGTAAGATTCTTTGGCTTTGGTACGTTCGATGAATAGGACGTTTTCAGAGGCGTCCAAAATCATCTTGATGGATTAATAAAATCATCTTGATGAATTGACAAACTCATCTTGATGACTTTATAAAAAGGTCTTGACGTTCCATTCAAAACATCAAGACCTTTTTACTATTAAGTGCTGATATTCTTTAAATAGAATTAAGAATGCCCCGCGCCATTATCAGCTTTCGGTGGCGTTTCGGTTTTCACTTCTTTGACTTCCACCACTTGTTTTTCTTCGTCGCCTTTCAGATAACTCGGAAGATTCAGTCCAGCCATGTTGAAAAGATCGTTGAGCGGCGGTACGGTTTTCATCATTCCGGAAACAAAATTCGCGGTGGAATTGTTACCATCTGCATTGTTACCACTGTCCCAAACGGTTACTTTATCAATCTTGATATTCTTCACAGCCTCCACTTGGGTCTTCACCAATTCAGGTAGTTTTTCAATTAATAACAACTGGAATGCGCTATTCGTATCGCCACCAGCTGCTTGGATGATCCTGTCGTAACCTTCAGCTTGCTTGGTCAGGATCTCATATAGACCTTTTGCTTCCGCTTCCATTTTTGCAAAGATAGCATCGGCTTCACCTTTGGCCTGAAGTCTAATTTTCTCAGCTTCCGCCTGTGCATCGATGATGGCTTTTTGTTTGGCAATCTCTGCCGGAACCACGATGTTGGCTTGTTGTGTCGAGCGTTCTCTTTCCGCTCTGGCAGTTTCTGCTTTTTGCTCGGCAACGTAGGATTCTTCCAAAGATCTTGCAGATTGTACTTTCTCAGCAGCCGTTGCAATTCTCAAGGCTTCCGCTTCTTTTTCTCTTCTTTCCGCATCGGAGTTGGCGATTGTAATTTTTGCCTCATTCTCTCCTTTTACCGCGATCGAGTTGGCCAATGATGTGGCGATCCTCGCTTCTTTTGCCGCTTCCGCTTTTCCGATGGCTTCATCTTTTCCAGCAGCAGCAATACTTACTTCTCTGTCTTTTTGCGTGATGGCGATCTTCACATCACGATCTCTTTGCGTTTCGGCGATCTGCGTATCTTTTTCCCTGTCGGCAATTGCCTTCCCGGTTTCCCCGATTTTGGTTTGCTCAGCTACGGAAATAATCGCTTCGTTGATCGCTTTTGCTGCAGCTTCTTTACCTAAAGCCTCGATGTAGCCTGACTCATCTCTGATATCGGTCACGTTGACGTTGATTAATTTAAGACCAATTTTCTTCAATTCCGTATCAACGTTTTTGGAGATATTATCCAAGAATTTATCTCTGTCTGTATTGATCTCTTCAATCGTCATCGTTGCAATGACCAAACGAAGCTGACCAAACAAGATATCTTTTGAAAGTTCCTGGATCTGCTCTTGCGAAAGACCTAACAAACGTTCTGCTGCATTTCCCATCGTGTCTGGTTCTGTAGAGATTGCGATTGTAAATCTACAAGGCACATCCACACGAATGTTTTGCCGGGAAAGGGCATTGGTCAAATTGGCCTCGATAGAAATTGGCTTCAAATCGAGATAAGCAAAATCCTGGATCACAGGCCATACAAACGCTCCACCACCGTGAATACATTTGGCAGAACTGCCTCCGGTTTTACCATAGATCACCAAGATCTTATCAGACGGGCAACGTTTGTAGCGCGAGATCAGCGCCAAGAATGTTACAAATAATACGAATACTCCGACCAAAATCAGAATAAATGTTCCATTAATCATTTCCATATATGTTATTAAATTTTTTCTACAATTAGTACTTTTTCTTCCACACGGATGATTTTCACCAAAGACCCGGAAGCAATCTCTCCCGTTTCTGTGATAGCCAACAATTCGTGATTGGTTCCATTAAGAGAAACCTGGATCTTGCCGTTGCCAGATCTTGCTTCGGGAATTCTGAGATAGACTTCGGCAGTCTTGCCAATAAGTTTATTGATATTGAAAGTGTTGTCTTCGGTCAATTTTAAGATTTGCTTAATGACCACAAAGAAGATCACCACAAAAAGAATCCCGACAAGCGCTGCCAGAATAACTAAAAACATCTGATTCTGAATGCTATGGAAGAAGGCAACACCAGTCCAGCCAAATCCCATCAGAAAATTGATCAGATTCCGGAAAGAAAATAATTGGAAGGGCCCGTGAACGGCATCCAGATTCCCATCGAAATCAGCGCCCAAGCCATCGCTGAGGTCGGTTCCGATGATCGTAAAAATAAGTTGAACGAGAAAAATTAGACTGGCGATAATGGCTACCCACCAGAAGGATTGCTGCAAAGTGCTCATCCCAACAAAGAAATCCATCATAGTTTATTTGTTTTTTCTAAAAATACATATTTCTTATGAAAACCGCAAAACTTTATTTATAAAAACTATAATCATTCTATATCGTATTGCTTTCCTCCGTACACAAAACCTTCTGAGTCTTCAGGATAGTATTTGATATCGTAATGTGAAATTCGCCTTGAAACCAAATAAGGATTGATGACAAAATCTTTAATTTTCTCTTCATTTTTATTTTCCTTAAGCCAGAAAACAATTTGATTTTTCTTTTTAACGCTGACGATTTTTTCTCTATAAAAATGATGAACAAGAATTTCTTCTTTCTTAAAATTATAATAATTAAAACCAATTCTCAATCCGAAAAACAACAGAAGACAAAAACTAAATCGAAGCAAATGTTTCAAATTAAAGAAGTCTTTGATTAAGAATTTCAGGAAATAAATTCCCAAAAGTAAAGCTCCAACTTCCAAAATATTTAACGGAATATTTCTATTCATCAACGATTCAAAGCTGGAAAACCAGTGAATGGCTTTCAAAACATAAAGGATAAATGAATCGAAAATCTGGAATATCAAGAGATATTTCATTCCAAAAGCGATGGCAATTACCATTAACAAAGATGAGATAATGATAATTTCGGAAAGTGGAATGATGAGCAAATTCGCGAAAATGGACACCAACGAAAATTGATGGAAATAATAAATCGCCAATGGCAAAGTCGCAATCTGAGCAGAAAAAGTCATCGCTGTAATGCTGTAAACGAAATCTTCTAGCCAATATCTTGGTTTCCGAAATAGTTTTTTAATCGGTCCAGACAACCACCAAATCCCCAAAACCGCGACGTAACTCAATTGAAAGCCGACATCAAAAAACTGATTGAAATCTACTATCAAAAGGATGAACGCCGACAACGCCAGAGAATGCAACAAATCGGATTTCCGTTGCAACAAAACCATTACATAATAACACGAAATCATCAAACAACTCCGCATCACAGAGCTTCCGTAATCGATAAATATCGCAAAAGCCCAAATCAAAGTTAGACTAAGAATTATTGAAAACTTCCGAAACTTAACTGGAATAATTTGATTCAAAATAAACAAAGTCATCCAAAAAATAATCACCATATGCGAACCAGAAATCGCCAACAAATGCACCAAACCAGTTTGATTGAAATCGTTTACCGTTTCTTTGTCCATCTCGGTTCTGTCTGACAAAATGATGCCTTTCAGAAATTCCTGAATCTTTGGAGAAAGTGGCGTTTGATTGATTTTGTTAAGAATCTCAAGACGCTTTTGCCGAATTCCATCAGAAAAAGAAACTTCGGTTTTGGCAGTTTTCAGAATTTCATTAGGCAAATAAGCTTGCAGATAAACCTCTTGTCTTGCAAGATATTTCCCGTAATCAAACTGAAAATCATTGTTAATTTTTTCCGGCTGATGAATGTAAACTTCGGCATGATAAATATGGTCAAAATCCAATTGTTCCTGTTCTTTTGGAATGCTGAGAACTGTTTTGATTGGCGAGAAATCTTTTATGTCGTTTGAAGGAATTGCTAAGATTTCAACAAAATATCTTCTGTTCTTTTCATTGGAATTCAGTTTTTTGCTAAGTTGGAAGACGATGTTTTCTTTTTCTTTTAAAGTTGGAATTGCTGGTTTATCAGAATTTTGAAAATGTAGGAAAATTCCAATCGAGAAAAAGAAAAAACCTAAAAAGTAATGCTTTGCTTTCTGGAAAAATGGAGCTTTGATGAGGATTGAAATTAATGAAATACAAGAAATAATTAATAAAGAAAAAACTGTTAGTTCACTCAAAATCAAATACTCCTGAAAGATAATTCCAAGTATGAGACAGATTACTAAAATGAGCAAAGGTTGTTTGTTCATCTTTGATTTGTGTTTTTATAAATCTACAAATTAAATTTATAAAAATCTGATTGTCTCCGAAAATTTGCGGAAAATCTTAAACCAAAAAAGATTTACTTCAAAATATCATCCACAATTTTCAAATGGTGATTGCTATGAAGCCACAAAAATCTAAGCGTTGTTTTCTTATCAAAATCACCTAAAAAAGGATGTGTAATGAATGATTTTTCAGGAACATTTTTCACAGCTTCCAATCTTGTTTTCGCCAAATTAATCAGTTTCAAAATACTTTCCTGAGTCGGAACTTCTAATGGAATGAATTGTTTTGGCGCTCGTATTTTTCCTCTTGGAATCATTCCAAAATTCAAGAAAACGAATTTTTTCAAACTGAATTTCGGATTGTAATCTTTCGGATTCGTTATCGTTAAACCTTTCAAACTGCTGTTCAGAATCAACAACAAATGTTCGAGATGCCAACCAAGCGAAGCTTTGGAAACTTTCTCATTTGTCACGTCAATTTTTGATAAAAGTGATTCTATTTTTTGAAGTTGTATTTCGATTTTATCCATTATTTCAAGTTTACGATGATTTCCGATGCGTTATTGCTCGCGCCACTTCCGCCTAATTTTGAACGTAAAATCTCATAGTCATTCAAAACTTGCTCGCGTTTTTCTGTTTTGAGGATTTTATTAAGTTCTTTAACTAAATTAGTTGTATTCAAATCATTTTGAATCAATTCCGTGACCACTTCTTTGTCCATAATTAAGTTGACAAGCGAAATGTATTTGATATTTGTGATGAGCCGTTTTCCAATTTCGTAGGAAATTCGGCTTCCTCGGTAGCAAACGACCTCTGGGATATTGAGCAAAGCCGTTTCCAAAGTTGCCGTTCCAGACGTTACCAGAGCACCTTTGGAACATCTCAACAAATCATAAGTTTTGTTGGAAACGAAATGAACATCAGCATCTACAAACTGCTCATAGAAATCTTTCTCCAAGCTTGGCGCACCAGCTATGACGAACTGATAATCAGTGAAATGACTTCTTACAGACAACATCAACTCCAGCATTTTTGTGACTTCCTGCTTCCTCGAACCAGGCAAAAGTGCGATGATTTCTTTTTCGTTGAGATTGTTTTCTGCTTTAAATTTATGAATGTCAACAGGTTGCAAACCTTCAATCGCATCAAGCAACGGATGACCTACGAAATGTGTTTCTATGTCGTGTTTCTTGTAAAAATCCTTTTCGAATGGGAGAATGATAAGCATCTCGTCCACATATTTTCGGATGGTTTCCACACGACCTTCCTTCCAAGCCCAAAGTTGTGGCGAAATATAATAAACCACTTTGATTCCCAAATCTTTAGCAAATTTTGCAATCCTCAAATTAAAACCTGGATAATCTACCAAAATCAACATGTCGGGTTTGTATTCCTGAATGTCTTTCTTGCAAATTTTGATATTGTTGAGAATGGTCCCAAGATTTTGAACCACTTCCAGAAAACCCATAAAAGCCAAGTCGCGGTAATGTTTGACCATAGTTCCGCCTTGCTTCTGCATCAAATCTCCTCCCCAAAAACGGAAATCTGCGTTCTGATCTTTCTGTTTGATAGCCTTCATCAGGTTGGAAGCGTGCAAATCGCCGGAAGCCTCGCCTGCAATAATGTAATATTTCAAGGGTTAGATTTTAGATTAATAGAGATTGGATGATAGATTTTTAAAATTAAGTTTTTTCTTTGAAATTCTTAACTTTGAACAAAAATAAATCATTTTGGTTTATTAGAATTGGGAAAGTGGAATTGTTGACAAAATTTGATTGGAAAACAAAACCCATAGCCCCGATAGTAGCGACATCTCCCGAAGCTTCGGGAATTAAGCGGATAGCGGGATTAAGCTCCTAAAAATTATTAAATTAAAAGAAATGTCAGAAGAATTTGAAATTAAGAATAAGGTTGCAAATAGCGGATTGGTGAATTTTGATATTACCGACCTGTATCCGAAAGGGAAAAGATTGGGAATCGACATCAAGGATTTCCTTTGGGAAGGGATGATTTTGAAGGAAAAAGACTTCCGTGAAAAAATTGCGAACATCGATGCGGAGGTTTACAGAGATGCTTATGTTTACATCTATTGCTCTGAGGATGTGATCATTCCGCTTTGGGCTTATTTTCTAATAACGTCTAAAATTACAGATCCTGCTAAAAAGGTGGTTTTCGGAAACCGTGAGGATTTGGAAGTTTTGCTAATGCACAACGCGATTCAAACCTACGATTTTTCTGACTTGAGAGATAAACGTATTTTGGTAAAGGGTTGCAGCGACGAATCGATTCCGAACAATGCTTATGTGGAATTGGTGGAGCAATTGAAACCGCTTGTGAAATCTCTAATGTTTGGCGAGGCGTGCAGCAATGTTCCGATTTTTAAAAATTAATCTCATTTAATTCAAAAGATGTAGTCAAAATTTTTATCTTTGATTTCAAACAAAAACATATTATGAGTTTATTAGACCTTATAACAGGAAGTACAGGCAACCAGGTTGCAGAACAAGCTGAGAACAAATTTGGAATTAGCAAAAGTCAGATCATCGCACTTTTAATAGTTGCAGCACCTTTGGTCATCAGCTATTTGAAGAAAAAATCAGAAAATTCTGACGAAGCAGACAAGCTGAACGCGACCCTTGACAAACACCACGACGGAAGCATCTTAAACAATCCTGCACAGGCTCTTGACAGAGGACAAGAAGGCGATTCTATCCTAAGCCACATCTTCGGTGGCGAAAAAGCAAACGTAGAAAATCAGCTTTCTCAAAACACAGGAATTTCTATGGACAAGATTGGACCTATCTTGGCAATGTTGGCACCAGTGATTATGGGTTACATCGGTCAGCAAAAGCAAGCCAACAACGTCACTTCTGGCGGTGGATTGGGAGATTTGCTTGGCGGAATCCTTGGCGGTTCTGCTCAGGAAGCGCAGGCATCCAACAATCCTTTGAGTGATATTTTGGGAAGCGTACTTGGTGGCGCAACACAATCTTCCGGAGGTGGATTAGGCGATATTCTTGGAAGCGTACTTGGCGGAGGAAACCAGCAACAACAATCTCAGCAAGGCGGACTTGGTGGGTTGCTAGGAGGACTTTTCGGAAAATAAAAGATTACACTACAAATAAAAAATCGGGCTCGTAAAATTTACGAGCCCGATTTTTTATTTTTCTTCAGTTTCCTTTGGTTTTTCAGCCTTTGCTTTCGTGGCTTTCGGCTTTGGTTCTGGCTTTTCTTTTACTGGCTTTTCCGCCACTACTACAGGTTTCGAGGTTTTTCTAAGTCTGGATTTTCCATAACTTCCTCGCGCGATTTTTCCTTTGGTAGATTTTTGGTCTCCTCTTCCCATAATAATTAAGTATTTGATTTTGACTAAATTACAATAATTTTTCGAAACATTACTTTTTAAATTTATTATTTACATAAAAGATGAAATATGTACGCTTTTATATTCCAAACCCTCAGCAAATCTCGAATAATACTACGTTTCCTTGAAAATAATTTATGCGGAAATTCTGATCACTACTCTACGATATATTTTTCAATATGTGATTCAGCCAATCCCAGATTTGACTACTGTTATACGATAGAAAAAATATTTTGCCCTAATTCACACAACTTTTGAACATGTGAAAAATAAATCAAAATTATTTTAAAAGTTTGATCACATATAATTTGATACGTCAAGTTCTGTCGCCGCCCACATTTACTTTTGTAATATCAAATCACAACATATTAAAACAAAAGAAAATGAAAAAGATAACCATACTTTCTTTGGATGGCGGCGGGATCAGAGGAATTATTTCCTGCATTATTCTCCGCTATCTGGAAGAACTTCTACAGCAAAAAGATCATCCGGATGCAAAACTAGGAGACTACTTTGATATGATTGCGGGAAGCAGCACCGGTGGGATTCTCGCGTCTGTTTTATTATATCCTGACGAGAACAAAAAAGCCAAATACTCCATCAAAAAAGCATTTGAACTTTATACTGAAAAAGGCGAAGATATTTTCAATGTGTCACTTTGGGAAAGCCTTGTGAATCCGTTTGGATTGTTCAGTGAAAAAATTTCTCAGGATAATCTGGAAAGACAGCTGAAGGATTTTTTCGGCGATCTGGAACTCAAAGATTTTATCAAACCTTCACTCATCACCAGCTATGATATTGAGAACAGAAAAGCGAAATTGTTCAATACAGTCAATGCGCAACAAAGCCAGCAGAATTTCCTGGTTAAAGATGTCTGCCGGGCAACTTCTGCGGCACCGACTTACTTCGCACCTGTTCAGATCAAATCAAAATACGGACAGTTTTTCAGTCTTATTGATGGTGGAATGTTTGCTAATAATCCGGCGTTGTGCGCATATGCTGAAGCAAGAAAAACGGCCTTTGCAACGATTTTTCAAAACCCTTTCAAACCAAATTATCCAAGTGTGAATGATATGATGATTGTTTCTATAGGCACAGGGATGGAAATGAAAAGTTATCCACTTAGGAAATATAAAAACGTTGGGAAATTGGCTTGGGTAGGACCAATCATAGATATTCTGCTGTCCGCCAATGCCGAGACTGTGGATTATCAGCTGGACCAAATGTTTATGACGCTTGGGAAACGCAACCAGAAGAATTATTACAGGATCAATCCGTCGCTCAAAACTGCTTCTCCGGAAATGGATAATGTGAAAAAGAAAAACCTGGAAGCGCTGATCCAAGCCGGTTTGTGCTACGTGGAAGAGAACGATGAATTGCTAAATCAGATCGCGGATAAATTAATTAAGAATAAAATTTAACACGACGAGTTTTGGCGTCACTGCAAAATATCTTTGGCTTATAGAAAAAGAGAAATGAAAAACACAAATAATGAAAAATAAAATTGAAATAATTTGTAACACGACGAGTTTTGGCGTCTCCCGAGATTAGATTTGCTACATCAATAAAACACAGAAAAATGGAAATAGACATTATAAAATATTTGCTTTACGAAGTCAGATGTTTTTTACAAAACGGACTGTACTTCAATAAGAGAAAACCTTTTTAGAAAATTCCTAATTCTTATTCAACTCATTAATATTCAATAAAATAAAAATATTGAACAGCCCGAATTATGTTTGAAAATTTTAAAAAAATTGTGAAAATCAGATAAAAATATAGACCAAATACAAAATATTAAATATGGAAAATACATTAGAAAACACTGAAAATTCTTCGCCGGATTACAGCATCCGATGGGAAGATATAGAGAATGAAGATCCGGACTATGAGTATGATCTGGACGAGATAGAAAACTTCTTTCGGGAGGATTATAACGAGAATATTAATTATTAACACTTTAAAATTATGAAAACAAAAGCAGAATTAAAATTGCTATTTGAGAACGGCGACACGCCAGCACAGGCGGATTTTTACGAATGGATGGATTCCTATTGGCACAAGGAAGATCCAGAAGACCTCATCCCCGCGGAAAGAGTTAACCTAAACTTATCATCTAAGGCAGATTTAGTTGGAGGAAAAGTTCCAAGTAATCAATTGCCAAGTTACATTGATGATGTTCTGGAATTCGCAGAGTTGACAAATTTTCCGGCTGACGGAGAAACGGGAAAGTTATATGTAGCATTAGACACTTCCAAATTATACAGATGGAGTGGATCTGTCTATATAGACATTACACAACCTGAAAAAGATACCTTGGATACGGTTTCTAAAAAAGGAAATCTGTCATCTGTTCCTATTATTATTAAAGACGACAATGCAACATTAGACTTTAATCCATCCGGGGATAGCAATATGTCTTTTGGTAATATGAATCCATTAGCAACGGGAAGCGGAAACCTTTCATTTGGGAAGAGTGCTTTAAAAGCAATCACCTCGGGTAATTACAATACTGCTATTGGTGCAGACACACTAAGGACTTTAACAACCGGACAAGGTAACACTGCGCTTGGCTGGGCAATGACTGGTAACATTGGGGGAAATATTACAGGAAAGCTTAATGTAGGATTAGGCGTTTCGGCTCTAAATAATCTCCAAGGTGGGCATAGGAATACAGCGATAAATTCCTGTGGATCTAATGTAACAACAGGCACAGATAATATATTTATTGGTTATCTGACAGGAAATAGCATTAAAACAGGTAAGAATAATGTCTTTTTAGGAAATGGAGCCGGTGCCACCGCAACCAATGGACCTGACTACTCCAACAAATTGTGTATAGCCTCCCGAACATTCAATAACTCAACAGGTTTTTTTGATACAGCAACAACTAATTATACCGATTATAAGGAAGGTTTGATATCAGGCGACTTTCTTGTAAAAGAAGTTAATATCAACGGAAAATTTTCTATTACTGCGGACAAGATGCCAAATGCCGATATCACTTACACCAAAACTATTGTTGCGAAAGCTGATGGAACATTTGGCTGGGAAGACAGAAAAACATTGCAGATCAATGCAGCCAAAGGCACTACAGTTCCCACAGCTCCAGTTGCAGGCGATTTATTCTACAACACTACTGATAATAGGCATTATGGTTATAATGGCACAGCTTGGAATCCGCTCTATTAAAAGCAATAATAATCAAATAACATTATAAAAATACTATAAATGACAACACAAGACAACACAAACCCGGAGTCAATTAATCAAGTAACTCCAGAACAACAGGCGGCTACAAACCCGGCTACACAAACGTTATTCAGATTTGTAAGTATGAGAAATCCTCAACTTGCGAAGAAAGAAGGTAATTTGAAATTTATTTTCAGAAAAGAAGATTACAAAGGTGAATTTGATAAGCTTCTAAAAGAATGGAAACCGGAACTTCAAAAATCAAAAATCGATTTTCTGACAGAAAAAGTCAAATCTCCAGGTTTTAATTTCGGATATATTCAGAGAACAGAAAAAGCACTCAAAGAGTGGTTTGGTAATTTTTACACATCAAGTAAAAATCTTACCGCAAACGGATTTTTGCCTGCTGCGGAAGTGAATGAATTAAAAAATATTATAACTGTTTTTAGTCAGGATGCAGAAAAAACGAAGCAGCTTTTCGGAGGTCTTTGGGATAGTATTATTTATCAGGTAATTACTCAGGAAGATTTTTATGTGAAAGAAATTCTTTTACAAATCTTGCAAACAATCCATTATGCAAAAAATTACGATTCTTTTTCAACAGAACCTGACGAACTAAAAAAAGAAGAAAAACAAAAAGAAATAGCCACTGCAAAAGCCGTAATCCCTGACTATTTGTTGATAGATTCAGCCACTGATGATGGAGAGGACACAACATCTGCTAAATATTTTACAGTAGGCGACAGCGAAGTTGGAGGCGAAGATTATATTTCAGGAGAGGATTACTCCAGTAACACTTCTGATGCGGCAAAACCACTTTCTTCGCAGGCAATAGCGGAGATGCAAAAACGCCAGAATGTGGCTTTGGCAACATATCAAAAGCAGCAATTGGAGAACTTAAAAAAAGATCTTTTAAAAATCCAAAAACAATTCAGAACGAATTACCAAAAGAGTTATGATTCTGAATATAAGAATTATCAACTCCAAATAAAGCCCGAACTTGAGCAATACGAGCAACGTCTTTTGGAGGCCGAAGCTGGCTTGGAAGAGACCGCAAGCAAAGCCTCAAAAAGCTTAGCCTTAAAAAGAGTTCAAAAACCCGACATTCCTGATTTCGAATTTAGGTTCGAAAACGAACAGGACTATCTGAGAAAAAGACTTTCTGAAAACGCTTTAGGATCTTTATCAGGATTAATAGGCAAGGTTGCCGAAAAAATCGAATTTCAGCACCAATCAGATTCTACAGCTACAATGGATGACAATGCAGAAGATCAAGAAATTGTTTTCCCGGAAGAAGACTACCAAAGTTTTGATGAAATTCTGGAATTAGTCAATGAAAAACTAGCGGAATCAAACGAGGTCATCTACCAAAACACAGAAGTTGAAAAACAACAGTATGCAAGTGTAGGCGGCGTTTTGATTCCAGTGAATAGAGGTGAATCAGCTATTACACAAAATTTACTATTTAATATTAAAACAATTACCAGAGCTCCTAATTGCTGGAGTATTATGATCACGTTTCAGGACAAGTCTCTGAAGATTGTAAGTGCAGAATATACAGCGAAAGGTAAAACAAAAGATATTAAAGATACTTATCTTCAGGAAGTAGTAAGTGGAGTATATATTTTATTTAACAATCAAACTTTTATTAAACCGACAGATGTTAGTGAAGGCGGGTTTATTGTGAATGGAACTGTTAAGCTTTCAGACGGGAACTATTATAGATTGGATACAACATTGATAAGAGATTTTACCGTTACTATTGATGCTTCAGAAAACCAATACAATAACAGAGGTTATAATTCAAGTCTTATGGTAAGTAATAACCCTGATACACCAGATAATCCTGACACAGGTGGGGAAAACCCTGATACACCAGATAATCCAGACAATCCAAGCACCCCAGTAAGCACCAACAATTCATTCGTCCCAAAAGGCTTCGGCATCAAAAGACTGGGAATTGCGGATTATCTGAAAGTAGAACAGACAACCCACGCTTATGTAGAAGGCGAAGTAGCCAATATTGAGAATATTATGGCTCGTGAATATCGCAGCCAGTCTACAAGAAGATTGAGAAGAAGCGAAACCATAGATACAAAATCTTCTGATACAGAAAGAGAAAGATCTACCGACACCACAACATCCAGCCGTTTCGAGATGCAGTCCGAAATATCGAAGATCCTTCAGGAAGCTACTGATATTGGTATTAATGCAAATGTGGGATACAGTAAAGGAGGATTCAGTATGAATGTAGCGGGAAGCTACGCCAATCACCGTTCCAAAGAAGACAGTATGAGGCAGGCTGTTACTCAGGCTCAGGAAGTGACGGCAAGAGCTTTGGACAGAGTAGTTACAAAAGTGCATCAGGAACGTGTGGAGAAAATGATCGAAGAGTTCGAAGAAAACAATACACACGGTTTTGATAACAGAAAAGGAGACCAGCACGTTGTCGGTGTTTACAGATGGGTAGATAAGCTGATGAAGAACCGAGTTTGGAACTATGGGAAACGTATGATGTTTGAGTTTGCAATTCCTCAGCCTTCTAAATTACATACACTTGCGGCATCCTCTATAAAAGCAGTTATTGAAAAACCTGTTGATCCGAGAACGTCAAGAGATTTTAAAATGTCTGACTCTTCTGCTGTAGCAGATGAAAATACCTTAAAATATTGGGTGTCTAAACTTAATGTTGAATTAGAAGACAAACCTTTAGATAATATAAGACTGGGAAAATCATTATCAGGAACTTATTCGGGAGAGATTTCGAAGATTGAATATTTTAATGTAAGTGGTAACCTTGAGATTCCTGAAGGATACGAAGCAGTAGATGGTATGGTAAGCATTACAGCGACAGATGACGGAGATTGGGATAGTATTGGTGTCGCCACATTATTTGGTGATCAAAAAGTTTCTTTTGGAGGGAACAGATTACAGTGCCAAAGCAGTGAAACTAAAAGATTTGATAAACCTTTTTCTACAAATCTTCCTGTTTCAGCAACTTTTTCAAATTATTTTACAGGGACGACAAACTTTGTTATCAATTGCCAAATTACAAGTAATGCAAAAAAACAGTACCAACAAAAAACCTTCAACACAATCATCCAAGCTTACGAAGACGCATTGGTAGAGTATAACAACAAAATTGCAGAAGAAGACGCCAAAGCTAGCAATATCAAAGATGGCAACCCAATGTTCTACCGTCAGATTGAGCAGGAAGTTCTCAAGCACAACAGTATTGCATACTTGGTAGATGATAGTGTTTCTAAAAATAACAAAGTATTAGGAAAAACACTTTACGCTGGGGCAACCGTCGCAGGATTTGAAGTCACCAGAACAGGGCTGGACGATTATGCGTCACTCGCCAAATTTATGGAACAGGCCTTTGAGTGGGATATTATGTCGTACAACTACTATCCGTATTACTGGGGCAAAAGAGAAGATTGGGATGATATGTACCAGCAGGAGAATATAGATCCGTTGTTCCGCTCTTTCCTTAGAAGTGGAATGGCAAGGGTCGTGGTTACGGTTCGTCCGGGCTTCGAGGATGCTGTACAATTCTATATGTCAACCGGCAGATTGTGGAATGGAGGAGAAGTTCCGGTAATCGGAGATCCAATGTATTTGTCTCTTGTAGATGAGATGAAGGATGTAAAAGGAGAAGCACAAGGCAAACCTTGGATCACTCGTCTTCCTACATCGCTTACAATCCTTCAGGCAGAAAGTATCGGGCTCAAAGTCCTGTCAGCACTTCCGTTTACAAAAGAAGATCCGGCATTGTTTGAGAATCCCGAGGAAGTCATTACAGTAAGCAATTTCGTGAAAAATGCTGCAATGATAGAATCCGGAACCGATAAGCAGGTCACTAAGATCGGTCTGGATGAAGATTCTCTGTTGCTGACAACGGACGATGATCAGGTTATGTCAGAGCTTCCTTTGGAAGATCTTAAGAAAGCTTTAGAATAATAACATTTGTTTAATCCATTTCAAGGGGCGGTTTTCTAAGCCGCCCTTTTTAATTAAAAAATAATAAAATGAAACACAAAGAATATTTCAAAGACTTTGACGATTTCGATTATGAAAGCCAGCAGATATTATTATCCGCTTACAATAGTGTGCTCACGCCTGATACTTTTCATCAAAACAAATTACAGTCAAAAGTAATTTCACAAAAAAACAATAATGCTATTGAATCTTCTTCTGATAACATAGATTGGGAAACGCATGAGTTTATTAATCTTGATTTACTTATTGGAAAAATAAAACTTTCCAATAGTGGATTCTGGAATTATCAATTTACATACAATCCAAAAGAATTAAAATCAATTGCGCCGAACAAAAGCATCAATAATGGTAAAGGAGGTCAAATACCTCTAAAAGTTTATAGAAATGCAAAAATTGGTAATGTAGGCGTGAAATGGGAGCAAGCAACAATTTCTCAGACTATAAATGTTCAAAAGGAAAAAATCTACTACCGCTTACATTTCTACTACAAAGACAGTAATGAATCTGCGTTTATTTTAGAAACCGAATATTATAAAGAATTTCGGGATTTGAACATATTGCTAAACTATGGAGATGTAGACGAGTATAAGGCTGATTATGATTATTTCCTCAAAAACTTTGCAGATACTTTGCGCAATGAGTCCGATGCCACTCGCCTGAAGTTTATCTATAAGAATATTCCGGAGTCTATTCTATCAAATCTATCAACACATATAGATAATGAAACCTTCTTCAATCATTTGGAAATCCTTTCAGCAGATGACGATTCTAATATATTCAAAGATAGCAGTACCGCAGTAATTCAGATTTTCAAAACATTTGATAATCCTATTCCGATTCTTAATTATTATCGCCAAAATCCCGACCGGCTCAACAGGCTTTACTATAATCTGGATAGGAACTCAGAATACGACGGTAAAATAATAAGCAACAAGATGGTCTTGGCGAATATAATGATGGTACTTTCTATGCGTGCCCAAAACGAAAATCGAAAAAAAACGGCTAAAACATTTACCATTGGAAAAGGTTATAAAATCAATAGTGATATTCTGGAATTTGGAGTCTTGCAGGGAGGCAATAAAAAATATGCCGACACTTTCTTCCTGCAACAGCAGAAAGATGAGCTGCAAAGAGCAAAAATTATCCCGAAAGAAGGCGACCCAGATGCAATGGAAACCGTTACCGTAGATATGGATCAAGGCGGAGAATTCCATCCTTTGGATATGGTTTATCTTAAAGATTTAAACGAAGAAAAAGAAGTCATGTACCTCGTTCCCGCCATTTACCTGAAAGCCTTGGCAGATGCCGAAGAATGGGAAGTCGTGATGCAAAACATACGCATAGCGGCAGATTTGGTGGCTATTGTTATTGGTGTTTTGATGTTGCCAACTGGTAATCCCTATTTTCTACTTCTGGCTATTGCAGATATTGCTTTGGCAGGGTTAGATCTTACGATACAGGTCTTTAAAGAAGAGATTTTAAAATGCGAAGGTGGAGCAAAATTTCTGGAGACTTGGGAGAAGATTTATACAGTGGGCGGTTTTGCAATTGCAGGATTAACCGTTGTAGGCGGTTTTTATATTGGTGCAGCAAAATTGCTTACAAAATTAGCAGACGGAAGCGCAAAGAATTACCTCAAATCTCTGGTTATAAAAGCTATTTTAGAAACCAATATTTCCGATTTCCAGAAAAACACTTTGAAAGTTTTGGAACCTCAGGATATTTTCTCAGGCGTAGAATATAAAGCTCTTGGTAACACAATGGCGGAAAATGGCGTCATTTTCTTAAGCGGACAAAAAGAAGGAAAGTTTGCGGAAGACTATGTTGCAATGTACAGGGGCGAGGTAATAGAAGAATTTACTAAAACTGAGTTTTCTAAGTTTTATAAAAAATGGGGGAAGTTGAAAGGAGAGGAACTTGAGGAAACTTTTGAAGAAGCTGCAGCAATGGCAAAGTCTGCAAAAGCAGATGAAAAATTAGGTGGCAAAATTCTGAAAGCATCTCAAATTAGAAAGTACAGAGGTGAATTAAAACAACGAGGTACAAAACTAATCTTGGAAGAAGATATTTTATTAAGTAAATTTGGAACAATTGCCAATAAAGAGATTGTAAGAAATTATAAACCTGTACTTTTGGGAGGAATAAGATTTGACAATGTAAATGACTTGTTCTACTATTTAAGAAATGAAGGGTTTGCAGGTTTATTTGACCATCAAAATAAGCAAATTATTTTAAGAGCGAATGCCAGTGAATACCTTTTGTTTCACGAGATGGCACATTTAAAACATTTTGAAGAGATAGGAGATGCTTATCTGCCACTAAAACCATGGCAAAGAGAAACCTATGTTTTTGAAGAAATTTGGAAACAAAAACACCTGTGGACAAAGAAAGAAGCGCAACACGCACTAGATTATGTCAATCAAGTAAGGAGCGAATATGGTCAACCATTAGTAATTAAAAAATTATAATATTATGAAACATACAGAAGAGCAAATACTTGCAAAAGCAAAGGAGATACTAAAAGATTTCAGAGGTAAATATTATCGTGAAGAATGTATAAATAAATTAACATTCAAAAAAACAGATGAATCATTTAAGGCTAAAGAAAAAGACATTAAAGATTCAGTTTGGTCAGTAAGTATAAACTCTTTAGCAGAAAATTTAGATTTTTTAATAATTTCAGATGACACGGGCGAACCTTTATATTATCAGAACTTCAATACATTTATTTTTGATATAGAAAAGGATGAAAGAGGATATTTTCGTGTAGGTTTGCCAAGAGATTAAAACTATGAAACATACAGAAGAGCAAATACTGACAAAAGCAAAAGAAGTTCTAAAAGATTTCAGGGGCAAATACTATTCTGAGGATTGTATTAAGGATGCTTTTTTTGATAAAGATAAAATCTCAAATTATGGAAAAAATAAAGATAAAAAACATTCTACTTGGATAATTGGTGTAGAATCATTAGCCGATAATGAGGATTTATTATTTATTTCAGATGAAACAGGCGAACCTTTATATTATCAGAACTTCAATACATTTACTTTTGATATAGAAAAGGATGAAAGAGGATACTTCCGTGTAGGTTTATCGAGAGATTGATAATTATCCTAAATTATTTAGAGAATATTCAAACATAATTTCAAAAGCTACCCGAAGGTAGCTTTTTTTGTTATAAATAGGCTCTTATCCCTAACCGTGTTGGTAGAACAGAAGTAATGACTTTTGTAAAAACCTGTTTGCTGAAAGCAATGCTGGAAAAAAATATTGCTAATTTGCAGGCAACACGGTAAAAGAAATTATTTTTGGTACTGAAGCCTTAAAACTCGCAAATGTTCATTTTAATTTTGCGGGGATTACTCGTTTGCAAGAAGCAGGTGTACTTTTTGCAAAAGGCGTGGGCTATGATGGTAAAACCGCAGGTTATGTGGTTTTTTATGATGGGGAAGTGATTGCCCAAGGTTCTGCAAAAGAGATACGGGAGAGCTTAAAAGATTTATGGATAGCAAGAGAAGTTAAATTGATTACAGGTTTTGAATAACTCAGAATAAAAGCATTTTGTAAAAGAATGCCTAAAATCACAAGTAAATTTCCTCTTGAAAAAATGCCAAAAAATGGTTTTTTAGAAACATATTCTTTGGATAAAAATGGTAACTTTCTTAATAAGAAGGGAGGATTATTAAATGATGAATATAATTTCATATTAACGACAGAGGGTTTATTAAAAATAGGAAACAGACACCATTTTTTAGCCAATGCGAAAAATGTAGTTGCAGCAGGAAATGTTTATATAAAAAATGGAAAAGTGGTGAAAATAGATAACCTTTCGGGACACTATAAACCTAAAACAGAAGAAACAACTCGATATGTCGAGGTTTTTCAAAATTTAAATTTTCCTATTAAAAGAGCTAGGTTAGAAATTAGAACATTTCGAGAAGTAGGAAATGGATATATTGATCCAGATACTGTATATAAAACAATGGAATTTAAAAAATAAAATATGAATGATTTAGTAAATAAAATTCACTTAGAATTGAGAGAGAGTGGTAATATAAATAGTATTAATTCTTTCAGAGACCAAATAATGTCCTATGGAAATAAGCAGTTTATCATTGATTTATTAAATTTTGATATGTTTTCTCATAAACGGGCTGAAGCCATTTTTCTTAAAACCCCAGAAATGTGGAAAGATTTGTCCTTAGCTGATTGGAAAGATATTATACGTTCAATAGAGCGACCAGAAAAATATCGTGCATTTATGGAAATTTCGGCTCATTTTGAGGACGTCAAATTTTTACATAATTGGCTAGGAATAGATAGCATTTCTTTGTATGAGGATATTCCCAATCTTAGTGAAAGCAATAGAAAAAGTTTAGAAAAAAATCTAAAATACCTTTATGGAGATTCGTGGAAAAAATCACATTTGGAAGAAGATTTTGAAGATGGCACATTTTGCAACCCAAAATACTTTCAAGAAACAAAAACTAAACTTATAAAAGAAGGCGCAAAACCTTTGTAATTATATAACGGCAACTTACACGTTGCCGTATTTTTTTTTATCCCATCAAGAAATGCGGTTTTACAAGAAGATTTTTGGAAAGTCTGAACTAAAAACAAAATTATCAGGATTATTTAGAAATAAGATTTTTACTAAATATGCTACAAAGTTTGAGAAGAAATTCCACTTGCATTTTGATGGAGAAATTTTAATCAAGGAAAAGGGGCAAGAAGAGATTTTAGAATTATTTGGAGCTCACAATCATGATTTGATAGGAACGAAAATACAAATAGAGCTATTAGAAAACCGCCAGGAATAAAAAGTATTCATGATTTGCCGAATGATGTTCCATTTAAAGCAAATGTAGAGATGAAATACAATGCAAGCGTTGTTAAAAAGAAAAATACATCCTCATTCTTTCCAAAAAATTGGGACATAAAAAGAGTGAAAGAAGAAATTGCGTCAGTCTATGACCAAATGCTAAAGAGTGGGAAAGTATATAACCCAATTGCTACAAATAGGAAGTTTGATTTCCCATGTAGTAATGGTTCATTTAGGATTCAAATAGAATTTGATGAACTAGGAAATCTTACAAGTGCATATCCAATTGTAAATTAATAAAATAATATAAAATGAATTATAAATTTAGAAAAATAAGTTATAGCGCTCCTAATATAGAGCCTCTTTGGCAATATGGAGTAGAAGTATCGGATAAATCAATTTCTGCATTAGAACAAATTGAATCTTGGGCTTGGACATCCGAAGAAGTACAAAATATGCTTAGTGAAATTGATTCAATAATCAATGAAGATTTTGAATATTATGTAGAAGGGGGAAATTTATTGGTTGTTGCAGACAAAAAAGAAACACACTTGTTTAGCCTTCTTAATAAAACACAAAAAAAGGCAGATATTGTTTGGCCTACGGAAAAATTTATTCAATTCTTAAAGGAATTCAAAGCTTTTCTACAAAAAAAAGGCAGATAAAATTTAACCAACGTCAACCAAAAGTTGCCGTGTTTTTTTGGCTATGTGAAAACCAACCCACAGATGATTTGCCTTTTGATGCACTTATAGAAGTACGATATAAAGATCAAACATTAAAAATAACATCAATATCAGTTGTAAAAGATAAGATGCTTTTAGGGACAATAATAGATACCGAAGAGATTGGTAATGATATAAGTAATTTTAAAAAAAACTTTTTAGGTAGAGATATTAAAATTAAAACCAAGCAAAGCTTAATTTCATCAAAAGTAAAAGAAGTTGACGGTTATATTTCTAAACATAGTTCTAAAAAATTTAATCTTTTTTTTAATGTGGAAATAGATTCTTTGGAAGATGTGGATGTTGGAGATAATTTAATTTTGAATTAATATGAAACCGCTTCACTCGAAGCGGTTTTTTATAGCCTATAGAATTTATTACGTTTATCTCCAATAGATTGAAGAAGGGAAGCGAAGCGATATTTAAGGATTTGGAAAAATTTTTAAATGAAGTTTTTGGCTTTGGAGAAGAGGTTGCGGATAGTGCGCTTACACCACCTGAGAAAAAGAGTAAAAGATAAGAATAAAGCACAGGCGAAAAGAATTAAAAGAAAGAGAAACCCTGAAAAAATGATGTAACTTTTTAGAGACGGAATGGAGGGCATCGAAAGAGCTTCAAAAATTAATAGAAAATATTTCTAAAAAAAATTGTAAAAATGGCTGAAGAAGGAACAGATGATTTTTGATATTTAGAATGGGTGGAGGCAGAAGCTAATGTTGGTGGAGAAGATTTAAAACATATTCTGCTCAAGAAAAACCCTAGCAAAGCAGCTATATTAGAGGAATTTTTACACGGCACTCCCGTTGCGCAAAGCCTCCCGACTTCAAGCAATATCTCCAAAACTCCAATCCGTGCTTTTTATATTAAAAAAAGCAGTTACACAATACATCGCTGCATTTTATCATTTGAGAAAACCCAAAGTTCAGAACAATCACAGACCATCATAAAAACCAAAGTCTTAATTTTAATCTCAAATAATAAGCGACAAGTTTTGGCGCACTGCTATTCCATATTTGTATTATAAAAAAATATTATGGACAAAATCACACAAGACCGAATCGAAAAATTACATCCTTCCGTTGTTTCCGAAGTAAAGCAGATCATCGATGAATGCAATACAAATTTAAAAGGACAAGCTCAGGTAAGAATTACACAAGGATTGAGAACCTTCGGCGAGCAGACAAGGCTATATTCGCAAGGGCGCACCAGACCGGGAAAAAAGGTGACCAATGCAAAACCCGGACAAAGCATTCACAACTATGGCCTCGCAATAGATATTTGCCTTATCATCAATGGAAAATCAGCAAGCTGGGACACCGCCAAAGATTGGGACAATGATCAGGTCGCTGACTGGTATGAGTGTGTGAAAGTCTTCGCAAAACACGGCTGGAACTGGGGCGGTAATTGGAAAAACTTCAAAGACCTACCCCACTTTGAAAAAAGAACAGTACAAATAGCCGGTCAATCCGTCGCCTGCAACTGGAGAATTTTATCAAAACTCCCAAAAGACAAGAACGGATACGTCATTTTCTAAAACTTTTTAAGCCATAAAAAAACCTGAAGAAACACCTTCAGGTTTTTTATAATTTTGATTTTTAAAAAGAGTGTTTACGGATTATTGGGAAAATCATCATACAGCTGGATCGATTTCTTCAATGTCTCTTTGATTTTGTCGGCAAGCGTCTTTGGCTCAAGCACTTTTACCTGATTTCCAAAAGACAGTATTTCCTGAATGAAATCATAAGTCGGGAAAAGATGATAGCTAAACTCCAGAAAAGTACCCGTCTCCCGTACAATCTGCTGAGAATGATGCAGCGGAGAACTTTTAATATATTCTGCCTGCTCCTTGGTCGCTCTGATGATGATTTTTTCAGGCTCCTCTTCCATATTCATAATACCGAATGCATTTTTGAAATGCTCCTTCAGATTAAACTTCTGCTGCAGTTTAAAGCTCATTTTACTCACCGTCAGATCACTGATTCTGTCTAGTCCAAATGCCTTCAGTTTTTCGTCTTTATAATCAACCGCTATCAGGTACCAGCGGTCTTTGGACTCTTTCAGTGCCAGTGGCTGTACTTTTCTGGACGTCACACTTTGGTCTTTGTATTTGAAATGCTGGAATTCTATAATGCGCTTGTTGCGGATCGCGAACAGCAGATCATAAAAATTCTGGATACCGCGGGGATTGTGACTCTCTAGATACACAAATTCCGCAAAATCCGGCTGCGAATTTACAGCATTCATAATCTGAAAAGACTCCAGAAGACGTTGGTTGTATTCATCCACTTCCATCACAGGACGGCTCTCGATGTAATATCTGTTGTCACCCTTTTTCTTATTATGAATATCAAAATTGAAAAGATTTGCAATATCCTTAATATCCCTTTGCAGCGTCCTCATAGAATAGCTCACAATTTTAGCATCCTGAAACTCAAACGAGTTGAGAAGGTAATCTTCCAATTCAGGATAGGTCGCAGGAGACCGTTCCAGTCTTTTGATGATAAGGGCGTATCTGGTAAGGTAAAAGTCTTTTTTCATTTGGTTTTAATTCTTTATTTGTCTAAAATTAATCGGACTGCAACAGATCTCATTTTTCTTCTTTTCTTTTCTGAACAACAAATATAAATTCTTAATGCGACAAAAGATGTCGTGTTTGCTAGTTTTATAATCTTTAGGGATATTCCGCTAGTTTGCAGAGAGATTGATTTACTTTTCAGACATCAAACAAAAGAATTGAAATTCAATAGGCCAAAAATATGGGCGTGTCCCTCGCAATCAAGTGTCGTCCGGAATTTCCCGCTGGTCAACCGCTCGGGCCGGGCTATCCGTTGCAATTCCTCATTCCGCTTCGCTCCATTCCGGGATTTCCACTACTATCCCTCACGCGCTTCGCCCCGATTGAAATTAATTACGAAAAATGTTGACAATTATGTTCCTATTTGTCGTATTCTTTATTCATATTATTATCTTTGCACACGAAAATTCAAAGTTCTAAGCTCACCAATTCAAAGTTGACATCGCTGAACCTTAAACCTTGAATCTCTTAACTTTAAACCAAATTTTTATGTTCCGTACACACACAAACGGCGAACTGACGCTGAAAAATCTGAATGAAAAAGTAACACTTTCCGGCTGGGTACAAACCATCCGCGACAAAGGTTTTATGATTTGGATAGATTTGCGAGACCGTTACGGCATCACTCAATTGGTTTTGGACGAGGACAGAACTTCCAAAGAACTTTTGGAAACCGCTAAGAAACTCGGCCGTGAGTTCGTCATCAAAGTAGAAGGAACCGTTATAGAACGTACTTCCAAAAACCCAAAGATTGCAACGGGCGACGTAGAAATCTTAGTTGAAAACCTAATCATTTTAAATGAATCTCAACTTCCACCTTTCACCATCGAAGACGAAACCGACGGTGGAGAAGAATTGAGAATGAAATACAGATACCTCGACATCAGAAGAAATCCCGTGAAAGACAAACTGATTTTCCGTCACAAAATGGCGCAGAAAGTGAGAAATTATCTTTCAGACGAAGGTTTTATCGAGGTTGAGACGCCAGTTTTAATTAAGTCTACTCCGGAAGGCGCGAGAGATTTCGTTGTGCCAAGCAGAATGAATCCGGGACAATTTTACGCATTGCCACAATCGCCACAGACTTTCAAACAATTGTTGATGGTAGGTGGAATGGACCGATATTTTCAAATCGTAAAATGTTTCCGTGATGAAGATTTGCGTGCTGACAGACAGCCGGAATTCACCCAAATCGATTGCGAAATGGCATTTGTAGAGCAGGAAGATATTATGAATGTTTTTGAAGGAATGACCAAAGTCCTTTTGAAAGATATTACCGGCAACGAATTCGGAGATTTCCCAAGAATGACCTTCGCCGATGCGATGCAGAAATATGGAAACGACAAACCAGACATCCGTTTCGGAATGGAGTTTCACGAACTGAATGACTTAACAAAAGGAAAAGATTTCAAAATATTCGACGACGCAGAACTGGTGGTCGGAATCAATGTTGAAGGCATTGCAGATTACACCAGAAAACAAATCGACGAATTGGTAGATTGGTTAAAACGCCCACAAATCGGTGCAACAGGATTGGTTTGGATTAAATTCCAGAACGATGGCATTGTAACTTCTTCCGTCAACAAATTCTATTCTGAAGACGATTTAAAGAAAATCACGGAAGAATTCGGAGCGAAAGCAGGAGATTTAATATTCGTAATGTCTGGAAATGCAGACAAAGTGAGAACGCAACTTTCTGCGTTAAGAATGGAACTTGGAAACCGTCTTGGTTTAAGAAAAGGAAACGAATTTGCACCACTTTGGGTTGTAGATTTCCCATTGTTGGAATTTGACGAGGAATCCGGAAGATACCACGCAATGCACCACCCTTTTACCTCTCCGAAAACCGAAGATTTTCATCTTTTGGAAACCGACCCAGGGAAAGCAAGAGCCAATGCATACGATTTGGTTTTGAACGGAAACGAAATTGGTGGCGGTTCCATCAGAATTTTTGATAAAGATTTGCAATCGAAAATGTTTGACCTTTTAGGATTTTCAAAAGAAGAAGCAGAAGCGCAATTTGGATTCCTGATGAACGCCTTCAAATACGGCGCTCCGCCTCACGGTGGTTTGGCTTTTGGATTTGACCGATTGGTGGCGATTCTTGACGGAAATGAGGTGATTAGAGATTATATCGCTTTCCCAAAAAACAATTCTGGAAGAGATGTGATGATTGATGCACCAGCACCGATTAATCAGGAACAGCTCACGGAGTTAGAATTGAAATTAGATTTAAAATCATAAATTAGAAGCGAGAAATTTTTTCTCGCTTTTTTAATTTTTAATAATGAATAATAGACACAAATGAAAATCGCATTAGCACAGACACAACCTATAAAAGGAGATGTTTTAAAGAATATAAAAAGCCATAAAGTATTAATCAAGAAAGCCATCTATAATAATGTCAACCTCATTATTTTTCCAGAACTTTCAATTACCGGCTATGAACCAGAACTTGCAAAAATATTGGCTGTAAAATTTAATGATTCATTATTAAATGATTTTCAGAAAATAAGTGATGAAAATAATATTTCTATTATAATTGGTATGCCCACTAAAAAAAATGATACGATTCAGATCAGCAGCATTATTTTTCAGCCCAATACACCAAGGTCTGTTTATTCCAAACAAAATTTATTTCCTACCGAAATTGATGTTTTTAACAAAGGCTCTGAAAATATTTCATTAAACTTTGAAGAATATAAAATTGCACTGGTTATTTGCTATGATTTATCAGATTCTGAACATTCTCTCAATGCTTACAATGCAGGAAATAATATTTATCTTGCAAGTGTTTTAAATTCTTTTTCTGGAATTGAAGATGATATATCAAAATTATCCGCCATTGCAAAAAAATATAATATGATTGTAGGAATGTCTAATTTCGTTGGAGAATCTGGTGGATACAATTGTGCAGGCAGATCTTCATTCTGGGATACAAATGGAGAATTAATAAACCAGTTAAACAATTATGATGAAGAAATACTAATTTATGATTGTAATAGTAAATTAGTATAATTTAAAACTTAAACGATTACTGTCTAGCATTTTATAAATCTAATCAAAAGACTTACTTCATATTGATAATTAACCTCATAATTATTTACTAATTAGAAAATTCATATTCAAAATAAATCAAAAATTTATTATTTTTACTCAAACACAAATTTTGAATGATGAAATCTCCTTTAGAAATACTCCAACAATATTTCGGCTATGACAACTTCCGCCTCGAACAGGCCAATGCAGTTGAAAATGTAATTTCGAAAAAAGACACTTTTGTTTTGATGCAAACTGGCGGTGGAAAATCGCTTTGTTACCAAGTTCCCGCGTTGGTTTTGGATGGAACTGCTATCGTCATTTCTCCATTAATTGCGTTGATGAAAGACCAAGTTGATGCATTGCGCGTGAACGGAATTTCTGCTGCGCACATCAATTCTTCGATGAATTCATTTGAGCAAAATGAAACTTTAAATCAATTAAAAAACGGTCAGCTCAAACTTTTGTACGTCGCGCCCGAAAAATTGAGTGCAGATAATGGCGCGTTTTTAAAATTGTTGAATGATGTTAATATCTCTTTATTTGCCGTCGATGAAGCCCATTGTGTTTCGCATTGGGGCCACGATTTTCGTCCGGATTATTTATTTTTAAATGGATTGAAAAAGCAATTTCCAAAAGTCCCAATCATCGCATTGACAGCAAGTGCAGACGAAATTACACGGAAAGATATCATCAAACAATTGAATCTTCAAAATCCGTTGGTTTTGATTTCTTCTTTCGACAGAGCGAATATTAAATATTTTGTACAGCCGAAACAATCCGTTCTTCAGAACATCATTCAATACCTCAATGAGCATCCGGACGATTCGGGAATTATCTACTGTTTATCGAGAAAAGGGACGGAAGAAATGTCCAATAATCTCAGAGAAAATGGTATTAATTCCGCATTTTATCACGCCGGGATTTCTTCCGTAGAAAGAGCGAAAGTTCAGGAAGATTTTTTAAAGGACAAAACTCGGGTAATGGTTGCTACGATTGCCTTTGGAATGGGAATCGACAAGAGCAATGTCCGTTTTGTAATGCACGCAGATTTACCGAAGAATATCGAAAGTTACTACCAGGAAACGGGAAGAGCCGGACGAGACGGTTTGCCGAGTGAAGCGATTCTGTTTTATTCGTTTGCTGATGTGATAAAATTGCGAAGATTTGCAATGATAGAAGGCAACGAAGAGCAATCTGAACTGATGTTGCAAAAGCTGAAACAAATGTCCGACTTTGCAGAAATGCAAAAATGTCGACGACAATATCTGATGGAATATTTCGGCGAAAAACATGATGGAAACTGCAATTCTTGCGATTTTTGCCTGAGCGAATTTGAAACTTGGGACGCAACAACCGATGCTCAAAAATTATTAAGTGCGATTTTTAGGTTGAAAGAACGATACGGAAAAAACTTAATCATCGATTTTCTGCGAGGCTCCAAAAGTGTGAAAATTACGGATTCGATGCGCAGTTTGCCGACTTATAGTATTGGAAAGACTCAGGATAAAAATTATTGGCAAAACTTGATAAGACAATTATTGATTAATGGTTTTTTGAGTGAGTCGAATGAAGAATTTTCGGTTTTAAAACTGAACGAAGAAAGCAAATTGGTTTTATTTAAAGATAAAAAAGTCACCTTCCGAAAAGTAAAAGAACAAGCCAAAGCCGTGATTGTTGCAGAAGTTGAAAACCTTTATTCAGCTCCAGACTTTGATGCAAATGAAGATTTGTTTGCGGAACTAAGAACTTTAAGACGAGAAATTGCCGAACGAGAAAATGTTCCGCCATATGTCATTTTTTCTGATGCTACCTTAATGGAACTATCAACTTATCTTCCAAATTCCAAAGATGAACTGAGTCAAATTAGCGGTTTTGGACATTTCAAAATTGAAAAATATGGCGAAATTTTTCTTCCAACGATTATTGAATTTTGTAAGAATAATAATTTAGGCAGTAAAATTTCCGAGAAAAAACCAAAAAAGAAAACTACTCCGAAAAGCCCAAATAAATATGAAGCAGGAACTTTTACCACTACTTTTCAGTTGTACAAAGCAGGAAATAACATCGAAGAAATCGCTAAAATCAGGAATTTAACTATCAATACCATCCAAAATCATTTTGTGAATTTTATAAAGGTGGGAACCATCAAACCAAGTGAATTGATGGATATGAGCAAAATAGAACCGATTATCGAAATTGCAAAATCCCAAACCATTCCATCAATGAAAGCCATAAAAGAAGAATTAGGCGAGGATTTTTCTTATTTTGAAATCAATATTGCGATGGCTTATCACCAATCTCAGCTATAAATAACAGTGAAATATTTTTATTTTCTTTTTTAATTTTTAATGGTAAATTTTGCTAATTTTATAAAAAAGACAGACTATGAAAAAAGCAGCGATTTTTTTGATACCAATTTTTCTTTTGGTAGGTTGTAAAAAGGGCGACGAATTTGCGCTAAATGAAAAAGTAGCAAATGAATTTCTCAAGGAAATGAACGCGCTCGACGAATTCGAAGCGAAATATTTTTCAGATTCCAGCGCATTAGCAAAAGCACCTTCTGCAGAAACTGCCGTCGAGGTCAAAGATGCAATCAAGCTTTCGGAAGACGCAAGTGCAGGTTTGAAGAATATTGCAGGCACTTCGGTGAGCCCGGAAGCAATGCCTTTTTATAAGGGAGCTTTGGAATATATCGATGCAGTAAATGCCCAAGGTCAGGCTGCCAAAGACTTTTTCACCGAATCTGACCCCCGAATGAGAGAAGGCTCTTACGAACTCGTAAAAGAGAATTTCAAAAATTTAAAGTCAAAACCAGACAGCATTCTCGCCATCCAAAAAGTTTATCTTGATAAAGTTGGGATTAAATAAATAAAACAAAAAGCCAAAGATTCGGAAATCTTTGGCTTTTTCTATTAGGTTGATGTTAGTGATTCAAAAGTGAATTGGAATATCCGGAATATCAGCCAAAACGTGTCTTCCCTCAATTCTGTCAATGGCATTTTGAGCCCGTTTTTTAGCAACGGAAACCTTGTAATCAAACCATTTTTCTTTGAAAAGTCTTCGCATCAGATTATCAAAATGTTGCGTGATTACCAGATTTTTAAAACCTCTCCATTTTTCTATCAATTGAAAAGGCAAAGCACGCACAGAGATTGAATAACCTTCCGTTTCATATTGAATAAAATGCCACCAGCCAGACGGCATATAAAGTGTTTGCCCGGGTTTCAAAACTGCTTCGTATCCATCAAGATATTTCAGTCCAGGAAATTCTTCTTGAGAAGACGTTTTCAAATTAGCGATGCTGTGAAAATTATACGGTAATTTATAAATCAAATCTGACTGATTGAGTGGAAACAACCAAACCCTTTTAATGCCTTGATATTGAGTTAAAAAGACATGCGACATATCAATATCAACGTGATTTCTGGTATTAGAACCTTCTCCACCAAAAAACATAAACGGTAGCCAGGAAAGGACTTTCCCTTTCGTAATGTCTTTGTAAATCACATCTTTCTTGAGTTCTGGTTTTATCGTCAAAAGATTAAATAAGAACAATCTGTATTTTGTTTTTTCTCGGCTGATTAGATCAAGATATTCAGAAAATTTCATTCTGGCCAAAGGTTTACTCGCTGCTCTGTCAAGAGAATGGATCTCCTCACCATAGACATCCACTTCATTATTCCCTGCAATTTCTTTGAAATAATCATAATTCCAGTTTTTGAGAGCCGGACTTTCCGCGTCGATAAAGTCTTCTATAATGACCGGATTATTGGGTTTCATAAACTTCGAAGTAAATTCTTCGGAATTATAATTTCTAATTCTGCCTATCTCTTTTAACTTCATAATCGATGATTAAAGGGACAAAAGTAGAAATAAATTCAATTCATACCAAAAAAGTATGAGTTAAAGTTTGATTTCTAAGGCAACTTTGCTACGAGAAACTCCGGAGACAATTTCAAAATCCAATAGATGATTTTCCATTTCCAATTGGGAACGATGGTAAAAGAATTGCCAGCATTCACTATATGTTTCGCTACGTAATCAGGTTCCATTATTAACGATTTGTTCAAATTCAAACCAGCATTGATTTTTGTATTAATGTAACCGCTCACCAGAACATTCACCGTAATTTTTCGTGAATTCAATTCTTGTCTAAGTCCAGCTAAATATTGTGTAAAAGCAGATTTCGTACTTCCATAAACAAAGTTGCTTTTCCGTCCACGAACACCGGAAAGAGAGGAAAGTCCGATGATTCTTTCGAGATTTTTATTATGAATGTCTGTTGCAATAATATTAAGAATTGAAACTGCGCCGATATAATTCGTCTTCATCATTTCAAAAGTTCCAGAAAAATCCTGCAAAGCTTTTTGATTCTCCACTAAAAACCCTGCTGCGTACACCACTATATTTGGTTTGATGGAAAATTCATCATAAAATTTTTGATGAGAAGAAAAATCTGTCGCGTCAAAATACTTGATTTGAATTTTTGCTCTATCTAATTGATTTTCATTAATGAAACTCTCCAAAGAATCTAAATTTCTGGAAGATGCGATGATGGAAAATCCTTTCGCCAAATATTGCAAAATGCATTGTTTCGCCACATCAGAATTGGCACCGAGAATCAGAACAGTTTTATTGGAATTCATATGGTAAAAATAGAGATTAGAAGTCAGATTTTAGATATCAGTACATTTTAAAATCCGTAAATTTGTACTTATTAAAGAAATTAGAGCAATTAGAAAATATATTTAGTTTAAAAATCTAGCCTCTAATTTCTCACATCTAACTTCTATTTATGTTTAATGTTTTAGGAAACTTTTTGACGCTTTCTTCGTTCGGCGAAAGTCACGGAGAAGCTTACGGCGGAATTATCACCAATTTTCCGGCTGGTCTGGAAATCGATATTGAGAAAGTTCAGCTCGAGCTTGACCGCAGAAAACCAGGACAATCCGCAATTGTAACACAAAGAAAGGAAGGCGATAAAGTTCGATTTTTATCCGGGATTTTTGATGGAAAATCCACAGGAACGCCAATTGGATTCATTGTTGAAAATGAAAACCAACGTTCCAAAGATTACGACCATATTGCTCAAGCATATCGCCCGAGCCACGCCGATTATACTTATGACCAAAAATACGGCATCCGAGATTATCGTGGTGGCGGAAAATCTTCTGCTCGTGAAACTTTGAATTGGGTGGTTGCAGGCGCATTAGCAAAACAACTTTTACCCGAGATTGAAATCAACGCTTACGTTTCTTCTGTTGGCGAAATATTCTGTGAAAAACCTTATCAGGATTTAGATTTTTCTAAAACCGAAAACAACATCGTTCGTTGTCCCGATGAGGAAACAGCGGAGAAGATGATTGAGAGAATCAAGGAAATCAAAAAGGAAGGTAATACGATTGGCGGAACAGTAACTTGCGTTATCAAAAATGTTCCGGTAGGATTGGGCGAACCGATTTTCAATAAACTTCACGCCGAATTGGGAAAAGCAATGCTGAACATCAACGCCTGCAAAGGTTTTGAATATGGCAGTGGATTCTGTGGTGCTAAAATGACAGGGAAAGAACACAACGACCTTTTCAACCAAGATGGAACAACGCAATCCAATCTTTCTGGCGGAATCCAAGGTGGAATCAGTAACGGAATGGACATCTATTTCCGTGCAGCTTTCAAACCTGTTGCTACGATTCTTCGTCCACAGGAAAGCATCAACAAAGAAGGCGAATCTGTGACAGTGGAAGGCAAAGGAAGACACGACCCTTGCGTGGTTCCAAGAGCTGTCCCGATTGTGGAAAGTCTTGCTGCTTTTGTGTTGGCAGATATGTATTTAATTAATAAAACCAGAAAAATATAATGGACATCAAATCATTTTGGGACAACGCTGTTTCTTATACAGATTATTTAACAAATGCTGGTGAAAGACTGGGAAATCCAAAGAATTCGCAGGAATCTGATTACGCAGAATATTACCGACTCGGAATCCAACGAATGAACAGAATGTGGGAAAAGTATCTTCCAAACTCTGAGCAGGTGGCGACTTTGGCCAATAAGAATTTCAATGGAAAAATATTGATTATCTCTGAAGCTTGGTGCGGCGATGCAAGTCAGGTGATTCCGGTTGTTGTTAAGTTTTTTGAACAATTTGAAATCAGAATTTCTTACCGTGACCAGGAACCAAGTTTGATTGATGATTATTTGGTAAACGGGGGAAAGTCAATTCCAATCGTTATTTTCCTGGATGAAAACTTCAACGAAATCGCACATTGGGGACCGAGACCAAAACACGGCACCGAACTTCTGCAAAAGCATAAAGCGAATCCTGAGGAATTCACGAAAGACCAATTCTATGTGGAATTGCAAACTTATTATGCAAAAAACAGAGGTTTCGATACGATAGAGGAACTTCTGGAATTGTTGTAAATTTCAATCGGGAGACGAATCCTGCGTAAGGGATAGTAACGGATATCCTTCTGCTTGCCTTGCCAGGCAAGCAGAAGATAGCAGTGGATAGCCCGACCCGAGTGATGGCCTTAGCGCTGGCGAGGGATACGCCCAAATTTTTAATATTGCAGTTATGAATTTTATAAGAAAAAATATTGTTTATTTCGTTTTGCTGATTGTTTTGTTGGCTTTTATGACCATCAAACCATTGCGGGATTTTGTGTCGGAACAGATTGCGATGAGTCCGACGGTTTCGAAGATCAATAATGAGACTTTGCTTGCTGACGAGGTTTTGGATATCGATTTGAAAGGCATCAACACGAGCAGTACGAATCTGAAAAATCTGCGTGGAAAGGTTTTATTCCTTAATTTTTGGGGAACGTGGTGTCCGCCGTGCAGAACGGAATGGCCGACGATACAGAAACTGTACGATTTGAAAAAAGATAAACTGGAATTTGCACTGATCGCAATGCAGGACCAAGAGGAAGATGTGAAAAAATTCCTGAAGGAAAATAATTATACTGTTCCGGTTTATATTGCTGAAAGTCCTTTGGATCCGAAGGTTTTGCCTGTTGCTTTTCCTACAACGTATTTGATTGGAAAAGATGGCAGAATTTTGAAAAAGGAAGATAGTTCGATGGATTGGAGCAAGGATTCTATCTTGGAGTTCATTGATAACGTGACAAAATAGCGATTAGCTTCTGGCAAATGGCTATTAGCTTTTAAATATTAATCAAAAAAGGGCGTGAAATTCAATAATTCCACGCCCTTTTATATTTAGAAAAATCTCTTATTTCTTCACTTCTCCGAAAGTTTCCGGGAATCTTGCTGCTGTAAAATCTTTTGAAATTGCAGCTTTTTCGAACTTCAGTTTTCCACTTAGAGTTTCAATCACTACGCCGTCGTCCGCAATGCTGAAGATCTTGCCGTGCATTCCAGAAGTTGTGACAACTCTAGCGCCTGGTTTCAAAGCCTCCTGGAAATTCTTTTCCTGCTTTTGTTTCTTCATCTGAGGACGAATCATCAGGAAGTAAAATCCGACAACCATCAAACCGATCATTATCATCGTCGGCATCATCGACTGTTGTGGCGCTGCCGCCTGTAGAAATATTGTAAGCATAATTTTTATTATTGAGTAATGTTAGCTGAGAAAGTCAATCTTACCGGTGCTTTTTCTACGTTTACGAAAACGTCTGCCACTTTATTAACTGCGCCATCAAAGTTTGTAGAATCGAAATGTAATGTGATTTTTCCTTTTTTACCTGGCAAAATCGGTTCTTTTGTAAAGTCTGGAACTGTACATCCACAACCTGGTTTTACGTTTGAGATGATCAAAGGATTTTTTCCTGTGTTAGTTACTTCGTAGATGTGTTCTACTTTTTCTCCTTTTTTGATATCACCAAAGTTGTGATCAGTCTCGCTGAAGGCAATTGTTGTCAAAGGTTTGCTTTGTGCTTCTTTTACCAAGGCTGCATCATCCGGATTCACTGATTCCTGAGACATTGCTTCTACCACAGTACTTGCCTGAGCAGAATCTACGCCTGGAATATGGTCTAAAGTTTTTTCCTCTTTTTTACAAGAAAAAGTCAATGTGCAAAGTGCTGCGATAGCTAATATTTTGATTGATTTCATAAGTAAATATTATTTATTTGAAATTATACTCGGTTTGTATCCTTTGTGTATTTGTCCAAAACACCGTTGATAAAGATATTGGATTTTTCGGTTCCGTAGACTTTGGAAATATCAATATATTCATTGATGATAATTCTGGAAGCAGTCAATGGGAAATTGTCAAGCTCTGTAATGGCTGCGATCAGTACGATTCTGTCTAGTAGAGAAATCCTATCCAGTTCCCAGTTCACAAGACGTTCCTGCAGTTTCTTCTCAGATTCCTCCCAATTGTTAAGCGAAGATCTCAGAAGTTTTCTTGCGAATTCTTCGTCTTCGTCATCTTTCAGCATTTTGATAAGGGTGTGAGAAGGTTCGTTTTCTTTCATAAAACCAATGGTTTTCTGAATCATAGAATTGGAAATGTGAAGATCATCTGCCCAGGACATTTCTTTTTCTTCGAATCTGTCGTGCAGATCACTATTTTCTGCAACATATCTCAGGAAAAGTTTACCGATGAATTTCTGATCGTCCTCGAAAGAGATTTCGCCGTCTTCCATATAATCCTGATAACGTTTTCCTGCTTTGATGCGTTGGAATGTTTTTACCAGAATCGGATCATTAGAATCCCAGATGAGGTCTTTATGTCTGCTGGAGAAACTTCTTCTCTCCTCATTATCTTCCAATTGAATCAGAACTTGATTTCTTACCAATTTCTGATTTGGATTTTCATTCTCCGTGGTTTTGATGTATTTGTTTTTCCCGATTTCTATCTGATCCTCTGTCAAGCTCTTTAGACCAACCATAAAGTTGAGCGTGTAGATATACAGATTGTAGATTTTGTTGATTTCTGAGAACATATTTTTCTCAACAACTTCAAACCTGATCGGGTTTTGATAGTAAGCATAGAGCGATTCTACAACTTTTTCACGGATTTGTCTTCTTCCCAGCATTTCAAAGATCTTTTATTGGCTGCAAAGATAAGGAAAATGTCTCAAATCTTAGTCTAATGATAATCAATAATGTATGACAATTATCAAAACTTTTCAGAATCGATTTGTTCTAGCTGGGTGAGGTTTTTGGAAAGTCTTTTCAATAAAATTCCATAAGCCAGCTTATAATAAAGCAGGATCAGAATGATACAAATCAGCAGACTGAAAACCAGAGCCATCAATGACGCCCAAAAAGTTGGATTATCTAGATGAATATTTTGTTGATTAATGGTAAAGACAATAAAACTAATAAAACTTGCGATGAAAAGTATCAGTAAAAATATATTGCTGAAGATAAACAGATTGACAGTCTTCTTAAAATGGATAATGTTCGTGATAAATTTTTTCAGGTTGGATTCTACATTAATCTTTTTATAATTAAAATAAAAAATTACAACGAAAACGCCGGTAATAATCAGGCTGAAAATCTTCATCAAATAATAAATTCTGTCCAAAGAAAATTCAACTTCATTTTGGTTTCTGATCTGAAGTTTATTAAGAATACTTGTAAAATCTGTCTGGAAATCCGTAGAAAATAAGGCCAAGAAATTGATCAATCCGAATATGACAAATTCGGCAATACTGATCCAAAGAATATACTTGACGTAATTTCTGGATTTTCTGTTAAGCATAGATTCGATTTCATTCTGATCATAGCCGTCAGCAATCTCCTGGTCTTGCCAGGTTTTCTTTAGCGAATCGATATCAAAATCTTCTTGGTTAGGCATGCTTTATCATTAATTCTTTTAATACTTTCTTCAATCTGTTCATTTTTACGCGGGCATTCACTTCTGTGATTCCCAATGTTTCAGCAATTTCTTTGTAAGGCTCATCGTCCAGATACATCATCACGATGGCTCTTTCGACATCCGGCAGAAGTTTGATAACCTTGTACAAAAGCGAAATCTGCTGTTGTTTTTCGTCATTATCTTCGAGATAATCCTTGCTGTGAAAATCCTGCAATTCGTCCGTCTGTGGCTGTCTGGTCTTCTTTCGGAATAATGTGATGGCTGTATTCAAAGCCACACGGTACATCCACGTCGAAATTTTAGAATTACCTTGGAATGAGTCGTAGGATTTCCAAAGTTGTAACACGATTTCCTGAAAAAGATCTTCCTGATCTTCCAGAGAATGGGTATAAAGGCGCGAGACTTTGATGATAAGTCCTTGGTTATCCTTTATTAATTTAGAAAAAGCTTTCTGTTTGTTCTCCATTCCGCAAACGAAGATAAGAATTTTAAGAAAAAAATGAGAAGATAATATTGAAATGACAAATATTTGGGCATCTTAACCGGCTCTCACTACTCGCTATCCTAAAAAGCCAAAGCTAATATCCGAAGCTATTTTCAGGATGAGCTCAAACATGCCGTTCCATCCGGGATGCGCTTCGCAAGGAAGAACATTCGCATTCTATTAGAAACTCAAACAATATTTTGTACTTTTGCACCTCAGAGAAGCGTGACTTGTTGATTCAAATTCATTTTGGGTAGGAAAGTCCGGACACCATAGGGCAGCATAGCGGATAACATCCGTCATTCGTGAGAGTAGGACAAGTGCAACAGAAAGCAGGTACAGTTCGGCTGTAGTGAAACCAGGTAAACTCTATGCGGTGCAATGCTAAGTATATCATCAGTTAAGTTCGGCTCGGGCATTGATGAGGGGTAAGCAGCTAAAGTTTTGCAGAGATGTAAGACGCAGATAAATAACAAGTCTCGACAGAATCCGGCTTACAGCGCTTCTCTTTTTTCTATTATCTTTTTTCTTCAACTAAATATTTCGTTTAACTTAATTCAGTTTAATTTCTAGAGTTCCGTTGATAATTCTAATTCCTGTCGCTATATTTTTTTCCCCAAGAGAATAACTGCAAGCTGTTGCTGAATACCATCTTAAACGTCACACATGATATATTATGACTTTGGATTTGGTGTAAGGAAACTTTTCTAACTGATTACATAATTCAAACAAAAATTATACGATCTGATACTTTTTACTTTCGTAATTTACTTTGGTATACATCAAAAAAAACGCTCATCAAATGAATGATGAGCGTTTAAAAAAAACTGGCGGCGACCTACTCTCCCGCTTTCGCAGTACCATCGGCGCTAGAGGGCTTAACTTCTGTGTTCGGAATGGGAACAGGTGAGCCCCTCTGCTAAAACCACCCTAAAGGCTGTTTTGTACAAAAGGATGTACAGTATATTTATATTACTGTATTTTGTATTGATGTACATTGTATTCACGATGATGATAATCGTTAATACTTTTTACATTTCTACATTTTACAATAATTATCGATAAAAACGTTCACAAAGAGAGAACCTTGTTGTGCAATTGGGCACTATGCCAATTAGGCAATAAATCTACGGGTAATTAGTACTACTCGGCTATGACATTACTGTCTTTACACCTATAGCCTATCAACGTCGTCATCTCCAACGACCCTTAAAAGATGTCTCATCTTGAGGCAGGTTTCGCACTTATATGCTTTCAGTGCTTATCCTTTCCAAACGTAGCTACTCAGCGGTGCACCTGGCGGTACAACTGATACACCAGAGGTTTGTTCAAATCGGTCCTCTCGTACTAGATTCAAGCCCTCTCAAACATCTAACGCCCGCAATAGATAGAGACCGAACTGTCTCACGACGTTCTGAACCCAGCTCGCGTGCCACTTTAATGGGCGAACAGCCCAACCCTTGGGACCTTCTCCAGCCCCAGGATGTGACGAGCCGACATCGAGGTGCCGAACCTCCCCGTCGATATGAGCTCTTGGGGGAGACTAGCCTGTTATCCCCGGAGTACCTTTTATCCTATGAGCGATGGCCCTTCCATACGGAACCACCGGATCACTATGTCCTGCTTTCGCACCTGATCGACTTGTAGGTCTCACAGTCAAGCACCCTTATGCCATTACACTCTACGCACGGTTACCAAGCGTGCTGAGGGTACCTTTGAAAGCCTCCGTTACTCTTTTGGAGGCGACCACCCCAGTCAAACTACCCACCACGCAATGTCCTTCTAAAAGAAGTTAGGCTCCAAGTAAGTAAAGGGTGGTATTTCAACGTTGACTCCACAAACACTAGCGTGCCTGCTTCAAAGTCTCCCACCTATCCTACACATTACTTACTCAAAGTCAATACGAAGTTATAGTAAAGGTTCACAGGGTCTTTTCGTCCCATTGCGGGTACTCGGCATCTTCACCGAGACTACAATTTCACAGAGCTCATGGTTGAGACAGTGCCCAGATCGTTACACCATTCGTGCAGGTCGGAACTTACCCGACAAGGAATTTCGCTACCTTAGGACCGTTATAGTTACGGCCGCCGTTTACTGGGGCTTCAGTCAAACGCTTCGCATTGCTGCTAACGCCCTTCCTTAACCTTCCAGCACCGGGCAGGTGTCAGACCCTATACAGCATCTTTCGATTTAGCAGAGTCCTGTGTTTTTGATAAACAGTCGCCTGGGCCTCTTCACTGCGGCCACCATTGCTGATGGCGTCTCTTCTTCCGAAGTTACGAGACTATTTTGCCTAGTTCCTTAACCATGATTCACTCTAGCACCTTAGGATTCTCTCCTCGACTACCTGTGTCGGTTTATGGTACGGGTTGCTTCACTTCGGCTTTTCTTGGAAGCACTTTCCTTACAGCAGCTTCGCCCGAAGGCTAGGCCTTGACTATTCCGTCAGTCTCCAGTAAGTACGGCACTCCGTCCCCTTTTTAGTGTGAGCAAGTATGGGAATATTAACCCATTGTCCATCCACTACCCCTTTCGGGTTCGCGTTAGGTCCCGACTAACCCTCAGCTGATTAGCATGGCTGAGGAATCCTTAGTCTTTCGGTGAGCGGGTTTCTCGCCCGCTTTATCGTTACTTATGCCTACATTTTCTTTTCTATCCGCTCCACAATACCTCACGATACTGCTTCGGCGCAAATAGAATGCTCCCCTACCAGATGTAATAAATTACAAATCCATAGCTTCGGTAATATGCTTATGCCCGATTATTATCCATGCCGGACCGCTCGACTAGTGAGCTGTTACGCACTCTTTAAATGAATGGCTGCTTCCAAGCCAACATCCTAGCTGTCAATGCAGTCCAACCGCGTTATTTCAACTTAGCATATATTTTGGGACCTTAGCTGTTGGTCTGGGTTCTTTCCCTCTCGGACACGGACCTTAGCACCCGCGCCCTCACTGCCGAGAAACATTTATTAGCATTCGGAGTTTGTCAGGAATTGGTAGGATTTGACTCCCCCGCATCCAATCAGTAGCTCTACCTCTAATAAACTTGTCTCGACGCTGCACCTAAATGCATTTCGGGGAGTACGAGCTATCTCCCAGTTTGATTGGCCTTTCACCCCTACCCACAGGTCATCCGAAGACTTTTCAACGTCAACCGGTTCGGTCCTCCACTTTGTGTTACCAAAGCTTCAACCTGCCCATGGGTAGATCACAAGGTTTCGCGTCTAATCCTACTAACTAAGCGCCCTATTCAGACTCGCTTTCGCTCCGGCTCCGGACCTTAAGTCCTTAACCTCGCTAGTAAAATTAACTCGTAGGCTCATTATGCAAAAGGCACGCCGTCACCCAACTTGTGGGCTCCGACCGCTTGTAGGCGTACGGTTTCAGGTTCTATTTCACCCTTCTATTCGAAGTGCTTTTCACCTTTCCTTCACAGTACTAGTTCACTATCGGTCTTTCAGGAGTATTTAGCCTTGGAGGATGGTCCCCCCATATTCAGACAGGATTTCACGTGTCCCGCCCTACTCATTTATCATCCAAATATGCCTTTCATATACCGGGCTATCACCGTCTATGGCTGTTCTTTCCAGAACATTCTATTAAACATATAAAGACTTTTGGGCTAATCCGCTTTCGCTCGCCGCTACTTACGGAATCTCTTCGATTTCTTTTCCTCCGGGTACTTAGATGTTTCAGTTCTCCGGGTTTGCTCCTCTTGCGAGGTAATACATCTTCAATGTATTGGGTTGCCCCATTCGGACATCTCGGGATCAATTCGTGTGTGCCAATCCCCCGAGCTTTTCGCAGCTTACCACGTCCTTCTTCGCCTCTGAAAGCCTAGGCATCCGCCATACGCCCTTAACGATTTCTTTCCTAATTATTAATTAGTTCAGTATTTTTATTGCTTGGTATCGCTACCAAGCGGTATTCTTATAAACTCAAGTGCTCAAGTGCACTCGGTTTTCTCTTTGTGATGTTCTTATCGTTAATGTCAATGATCTTTTATCTTCTTACTCAACTGATGAACAGATATTGTTTTTGGCTCTATCCGTAACTTTTAAATCAATCTTGTAAAACAGTAATATATAAGAGAATCGAACTCTTTACACTCAATAATACTTAAATTATTAAAGTGTCGGACCCATTTGTCCATAAATCTTGTCTTCGTAAATGTATAATCTTCTGTTCTCGTTACATTTCTGTAACTCTTTTTATTACTTTCCAGTAATTGTGGAGAATAAGGGAGTCGAACCCTTGACCTCCTGCGTGCAAGGCAGGCGCTCTAGCCAGCTGAGCTAATTCCCCTCTATTAATTAGTAGTCTCGGGCAGGCTCGAACTGCCGACCTCTACATTATCAGTGTAGCGCTCTAACCAGCTGAGCTACGAGACTCTTTATGAGTGATATTTGATGAATAATAACGATTACTCTCTATCATTCTTCAAGATTCTCTATCTCTCTGTTCCCTCTTACTAATCTTTAGGGGTATATTGTTATATAAGCAACCAAAGTAAACCAAAGCTTTTTCAAGTATAAAAAACTTAATTTTGTTTATCGTCTATAAGACGCTCTAAAATGAGATGTTCCAGCCGCACCTTCCGGTACGGCTACCTTGTTACGACTTAGCCCTAGTTACCTGTTTTACCCTAGGCAGCTCCTGTTACGGTCACCGACTTCAGGTACCCCAGACTTCCATGGCTTGACGGGCGGTGTGTACAAGGCCCGGGAACGTATTCACCGCGCCATGGCTGATGCGCGATTACTAGCGATTCCAGCTTCATAGAGTCGAGTTGCAGACTCCAATCCGAACTGAGACCAGCTTTCGAGATTCGCATCCAGTCACCTGGTAGCTGCCCTCTGTACTGGCCATTGTAGCACGTGTGTGGCCCAAGACGTAAGGGCCGTGATGATTTGACGTCATCCCCACCTTCCTCTCTACTTGCGTAGGCAGTCTCACTAGAGTCCTCAACTGAATGTTAGCAACTAGTGACAGGGGTTGCGCTCGTTGCAGGACTTAACCTAACACCTCACGGCACGAGCTGACGACAACCATGCAGCACCTTGAAAAATGTCCGAAGAAGGATCTATTTCTAAATCTGTCATTTCCCATTTAAGTCTTGGTAAGGTTCCTCGCGTATCATCGAATTAAACCACATGCTCCACCGCTTGTGCGGGCCCCCGTCAATTCCTTTGAGTTTCATTCTTGCGAACGTACTCCCCAGGTGGCTAACTTATCACTTTCGCTTAGTCTCTGAATCCGAAGACCCAAAAACGAGTTAGCATCGTTTACGGCGTGGACTACCAGGGTATCTAATCCTGTTCGCTCCCCACGCTTTCGTCCATCAGCGTCAGTTAAGACTTGGTAACCTGCCTTCGCAATTGGTGTTCTAAGTAATATCTATGCATTTCACCGCTACACTACTTATTCCAGCTACCTCAATCTCACTCAAGACCTGCAGTATCAATGGCAGTTTCATAGTTAAGCTATGAGATTTCACCACTGACTTACAGATCCGCCTACGGACCCTTTAAACCCAATAAATCCGGATAACGCTTGCACCCTCCGTATTACCGCGGCTGCTGGCACGGAGTTAGCCGGTGCTTATTCATACTGTACCTTCAGCTACTTACACGTAAGTAGGTTTATCCCAGTATAAAAGAAGTTTACAACCCATAGGGCCTTAGTCCTTCACGCGGGATGGCTGGATCAGGCTTGCACCCATTGTCCAATATTCCTCACTGCTGCCTCCCGTAGGAGTCTGGTCCGTGTCTCAGTACCAGTGTGGGGGATCACCCTCTCAGGCCCCCTAAAGATCACTGACTTGGTAGGCCGTTACCCTACCAACTATCTAATCTTGCGCGTGCCCATCTCTATCCACCGGAGTTTTCAATATCTTACGATGCCGTAAAATATATTATGGGGTATTAATCTTCCTTTCGAAAGGCTATCCCCCAGATAAAGGCAGGTTGCACACGTGTTCCGCACCCGTACGCCGCTCTCTCTGTTCCGAAGAACAAATACCGCTCGGCTTGCATGTGTTAGGCCTCCCGCTAGCGTTCATCCTGAGCCAGGATCAAACTCTCCATTGTATGTTTGTTTGTCCTTATACTCAAACTCAATTTAAAATTGACGCTTTGGTTTTCTTAATTTGGTTGTTATATGTTATGTCAATGAACTGCGTTCTCTTCGCATCCTCAGGATTCTTAATCTGTCATTGTTGACCCTGATTTACGAGTGCAAAAGTAAAAAGTTTTTTTCAAACTACCAAAACTTTTTTAAAGTTTTTTTTTCGTTACTCGAAAAGTGTTTTGATAATGTTCTTAACCGTCCTCCTGCGCTTCCCTCTTCTCTCGATTTGGGATTGCAAAAGTAGAAAATGTTTTCCAAACTACCAAAACTTTTTTTAAGTTTTTTTCAACCTTAAAAAGGTTAATTCAGTCCGTCATTCCTATCTCCTCCTGCGCTCCCCAATCTCTCGATTTGGGTCTGCAAAAATAGTTTTTCTTTTTTAATCCTACAAGACTTTTCTTTCAAAAACTAATATCTATAATTAAATATCAATTCCTATAATCATCGTCCGTTAGGCCTTCTGCGCTGCTCTCTTAAAGCGGTTGCAAAAGTAGGAACTTTTTCCGAACCTGCAAATGTTTTACGAAATTTTAAACAAACATTTAAGTATAATACTGGTTTTCAAGTCCATTAATTTTCAATGGAAATGTGGATCCGGAAAAACATCATGCTTCTGATATGGAATCCCGCAATAGGGATAGTAATGGAAATCCTTTTTTATAACGATTTGAAAAGGGATTGTACAGGCAAATTGTTATAAAAAAGATTGTAGTGGATAGCCCGGTCCGCAAAAATAGCTAGGCCAACAAAGGGCAATTTTGCGGAATTGCCCCAATTAATAGCGTCTTAAAACCTGTAACCAAACGAAATTCCGGACCGCACGCCAAGCCAATCCGAATCCAAATCGATTACAGCGCCGTTGGCGTTCGTCTTTACATCATATTTGAATATGGAAACGTCTAAGTCCTTGATATCTTCGTTTAGCTGGTTCTGTTCGTAAGGGGTAAGCGGTCGCGAAGATTTTCCGGTAATTGTTCCGCTGGCGCCACCGTAATGTCCGCCAATAAACCAAACATCCAAAACCCAATTGTCTCTTCTGCCCAACAACCATTGCGCACCAATCATCAAACCTATATTATTAGAATTGGTTTTGCCGGAAAATGCGATGGGAATTTTCTTATCTACGGCAGCCGGATCTTCTGAAGTGTAACGATAGGTCAGATTGTCTATATTAAAATGTGAATATCTGTAGTAAGGTGCCACATAGAAACCGTGTCCGTAGCCTTTGCCGAGATAAAATCTAGGTTCGATGGTCAAATTGCTGCCTCCAAGTTTTATGTTGTCGACATTTTCGTCTTTGATGATCTCGTCCACGAACGGAATCTGTCCACCGGGAATGAAGCCATAGTAAACCTGAACCGAAAATCTTTTCGTAAACAGTCGTTCGTAGGCAAATTGATAATTTCTGAAAATAACAGATGTAAGATTCATCTTCACAAGATTCATCTTTTCCTGACTTTCTTTTTGCTGTGCATTAGCAACAAGTGAACAAAAAAGTGCTATTGTAAGTAATAACCTATTCATAACTTATAGTTTTTCTCAAATATATAAAATAATTGAGTTATGAATAAGAATTATTTTGTCTGAAGATCTTTAAAATAATTTATCAGAGTTTCCCGCTGCTTTGTGGTAAGATTGGCTTTCGGATGATAACCTATGTATGAAGGCAGAGGCATTTCTAAATCCTGAACATTCGAAATGGTTTTTTCAACTGCATTTTCCCTGAGGTCTTTATTATAAGAACCCCACTCAGAAAAGTTGAGATGTTCCCGGCCATCATTGATATGATCCTTGATGGTCCAGGAAATTGGAGCGATGTAAGAATAGGTGGGATATTCGGTTTCGTTGGAATGACAATCGTAGCAGGCATTTTTTAAAATCACCCTGATGTTGTCTGGCGTTTTATAAATATCAACAAAATTATCCTTTCTGTTAACCGCTTTATTTTCCCTATCAACAGGAATCAGCTGAATTCCGAGAAAGCCAAGAGCGATCCAAAAGATTATTTTTTTCAATTGGCAGGTTGTTCGTCTAAAGTTAAATCCCAATTTTCATTGATTTCCCACATTGGGCGGATATTGATTTTGCTCATCGTTTCTTTATCTCCAGCTTTTTTGAAGAGATATGCGTCTTCTGCCAAAACTTCGGTGGTGAAATCTGAACTGTCCCAGATTCCGTTTTCATTATTATCCACCAAAATCCTCAATTTATAATTTCCTGGTTTCAGATTGACAAATTTGATGTCTGCCTGATTGGTGTATTGCTGGTAAGCCGGCTCATTCTTCTCATCCAGAAGCTGAATCCAGAATTTCTGGGCAGGAACATTTTTGAGATGAGCGGCAAAACTTCCAAAATCTGTAGGCTTTGCCACTTCGAAATCGAAACGGACACTTTCGCTGGATCTGTTGTAGAAAGAATTGACTGTGTTTTTCGGAACAGTCAATTTATATTTTTTCCCTGTGATGAAATTTGATTTTACAATAACTTGTGTAGAATCCAATTCGGAAATAGCCGCAGTGAAGTTTTGAGAAATGCTGTCGGACTCCAGTTTCCAGTTTTCCGGTTGGATTTTATTAATAATATAATTGGAAGAAAATCTAAAATCTGTTTCTGGCGCCAATTTATTTGAGAAAGGATTGGCAATCGTCATTTCTTCTTTTGCCGGTTTTTTATAGAAAACAGAAACAGTGTCTTGTTTGGAACCAATATCATAAGAGAATTTCAAATTTTCACTCACCGTTGCACCAATGTTTTCTTTTGCAGCATCAAACCAAATTCTAACAGAATCAGACTTTGATTTATGCGTCACTTTGTAATCCACAGGTTTTTCGCCAACAGCTTTTACAATCACTTTTTCCGGATTTCCATCAAATGTCATAACAACACCACCTGTAGAAATTGACATTTCTTTATATTTAACCGCTTTTTTGGATGGGAAAGATTTTAGGTTCAGTCCAGAGATGCTGGTTTGCAGATCGATCTCCTGCTTTTGGAATGCTACATTTTCTTTTCCGCTGTCGTAAATTGAGTTTGAATTCTCATCATCAAAACCGACAATTCTGTATTTTCCAGGTGTTAAGTAATTCAATTCGAAATAACCGTCAGGATCTGCTTTAGAAATATAATAAGGTTTTTGACGGTAGTTCATCGTGTCTTTTACCTGATAAAGCCCGATCACCAGATTTTTCTCTTTGCCTTCCTGGTTTTTTTCGTTTCCTAATGCGTCAGAAATAGTTCCGCTGATGTAAAGGTCATCGATTTTTTCGCCTGTTGAAAATGCAAAATTGAAATAAGGCAAGACATTGCTTTCATTAAGATCAACAATAGAATTTCCAAAATTGAAATTATAGGTGGTGTTTGCCTGCAAAGTATCTTTCCACTGGATTTCCAGATATTTGTTTCCTGTAGCAGACGGGATGATCTTAGTATATTTTATCGGTGGAGAAATGATCAGATTTTTGCTGATATCCTTCAGCTGAATATATTCATCAAAATCGATTCTGAGCTCTTTGAGATTTCTAGAAACATTGATTCTTGTCGTATCAATATTGGAACCGATCATTTTCGGAGGAATAGAATCTTTTGGGCCTCCAACGGGAGAACCAACTCTGGCACAACTTACCAAAACCAACGATGCAAAAAGCCAAAGAAGATACTGCTTCATTATTATATATAGAGGTTAGAATTTAGATTTTAGATATGTGACCAAAATCTTAATCAGCAAAAATAAGCAAACTTTGAGATAAAACTGTTTTCACTAATCTTAAAGGAAGCTAAATTTCCACAAAAAAAATGAGTTTTAAAATTAAAACTCATTGTAGATATATTTCAGAATGTCTTTGTCGGCTTCAGTCAATACTATTTTTCTGCGTTCCATTGCTTTTTCTGCCACTTCGTAGGATTTGTCGAGTCTGAATTTTTCGTCACCTTTCATTCCGCCCCAGGAAAAACTGTCCACGAGGTTTGGTGGGAAACCGGATTTGAAAATATTCGAAGCGACTCCAACGGTAGTTCCTGTATTAAGTTGCGTATTGATGGCGGTTTTGGAATGGTCGCCCATTATCAGTCCGCAAAACTGCAAACCTGTATCGAGGAATCTTTCCTTTCTGTAGTTCCAAAGTTTCACTGATGCATAATTATTTTTCAGGTTTGAAGAATTGGTGTCTGCACCCAAATTGCACCACTCGCCTACTACCGAATTTCCTAAGAAACCGTCATGACCTTTATTAGAATAGCCGAAAATAACAATATTATTGACTTCGCCACCTACTTTGGAATGTGGACCAATCGTAGTTCCACCATAAAGTTTGGTTCCCAGATTGATTTTCGAATCTTCACAAAGCGCCAATGACCCTCGGATGTTTGAACCTTCCATTATTTCGGCATTTTTTCCGATGTAGATTTTTCCAGTTTTGCAATTGAGCGTTGAAAATTCTATAACTGCGCCTTCTTCAATAAAAAGATTTTCTTTTTCACCGATGAATCCATTGGTGGAAGATAATTCCTGAGAGGTTTTTCCTTTTGTCACCAAATCAAAATCGAAACTGATTGCAAAATCGTTGTGAGAAAAGATGTCGGTTGGTTTTTCTATGAACAAAAGTTTTTCCGTGATGTCAGTCATTTTATTGATTTGATTCAGAGAGAAATTTTCCATATTAATGTTGGCGACAAGTACTTCATTATCATAAACCAAAGCTTCGCCGGGTTCCAATTCTTTAATTTGCTTTAAAACCTCATCGGATGGGAAAAAGTTTGGGACAATGAAAAGACTTTGCTTAGGTTCCGGTTTTTTGAATTTTTCCTGAAGATAATTTTCGGTGATATAAAAAACCTCATCGATCTCGAGCAGTTTTTGCCATCTTTCCGAAAATGTCAGGATTCCCATTCGCATTTCTGCAACTGGTCTTGTGAAAGTGAGTGGAAGGAAATCTTCCCAATATTGTGCGTCTGAGAATACTAATTGCATTATTTATTCTGAGTTTAAAATTCGATATTCAATGTTGAGCAAAAATAACAAAAAAACCTCTCGGAAATCCGAAAGGTTTTGATATTTGTAAAAACCGGCTAAAATTATTTAGCGAATTTTTTGTATTTGTTCATAAACTTGTCAACTCTACCAGCAGTATCAACCAATTTAGTTTTACCTGTGTAGAAAGGGTGAGAAGTAGAAGAAATCTCCATTTTGATCAACGGATATTCAGATCCTTCGAATTCGATAGTATCTTTTGTGTCAGCAGTAGATTTGCAAAGGAACATCTCGTCGTTGCTCATATCTTTGAAAACTACTAATCTATAATTTTCTGGGTGTATGCCTTGTTTCATTTTTTCAGAAGTTTTAAAATTTAATCTAATATGAGCAGTGGACTAATGGATCCGACAACTCTGGTTTTGAGGATGCAAAAATAGTAAATTATTTTTATTCTACAAATTTTTATTTCTTATTAGTAAAAATATGTTTGATAAAATTCTTATCTCATTTACTAATATTAAATGAACCTAGGTTAATTATTGTTATTAAGCTATCAATAATTCTTTATCCATATCGTTTTATTAATTTCTTTGTTTATTTTTATCCAAACTAAAAAAAACTTAAATCTATGGCTAATTTTACCTTTGAAAACTACAATGAAGCTGTGAGCAACTGGGATCTTGCGAGATCCAATTATTCTGATATTCAAAGCCTTATTTCACCGCAACTGGTTTTTACATTATTACCAGATCAGATAGAATGGCTTGCTAACCAGGACCAGTCAGGGATTTATTTCCGTCTAGATATCGGAATATGGAGAGATAAATTGATCCTCATATTAGCTCCAAGAACGAGTGATAGTGATATTTTAATTTTAACTAATTACGAATATGCAATCTTGGGTGTTTTGGAAAATGATCTGCAGCTGACTCAAACCAAGACTTATACAATGACGAGCAACTACACGCTGACCAAAGATCTTAGAAAGAGCACAAATGATACGGATATCAATTTCCCAATTATGGATCAGCCTGTGACAGGACAACAAATTGCTGTAGGAGAGATAGAATCCTGGAGAGAAAACGGAATGGATTGGCTGAGTCTGGAGTCTAATGAATTCAACGGAGAGAGAATCTTCAAAAGTTTCTATGTTCCGAAAGCCGACTTGCTGCAAAATCAAGAGAATGCAACCAGTATTGTCTGTGCTTTTGGATTGAAACCATCGCCTGTTTACCAAAGATTATTGCCAACATTAATTTTCATCTCTTGTTTTGAAAATCCTAGTCTTGTAGATGTCACTGCGAAAGTACCTTCTAATACTTATGACTGGTCCAGACCAAATCCACCTTACAATCCTTCAACTTTAGGCTAATAATCCGTGGAACAATTTTTTAAAATTAGTGGAAATGTGGCTGATTTTTTTTTAGCTATTGCTCTGATTCTTGCATTAACAAAATTTAAGCTTTTCTCAAAAAATGAAAAATGGTATATCTATTATGCTTTTTTTGTTTTCTCAGTTGAGATCACTCTTTTTTTTAAACTAAGCTGGACTAATAATATTTTATTTCCAATATACATCGCTGGCGAATTTTTTTTACTGACAGGTATATTTATCAAAAAACTCAATTTCAGCAATTTTACTTTTGTTCTAACAGGAATTTTAAGTCTTACAGTTTTGATCTTGAGCCAGGTGCTCCCTCAGTATATTAATGATTATTCCAAGGCGGTTTCAAATTTAATTATTGCAAGTCTTATCGGTTACTCATTAATTCAGGAAATCAAGCGTATTTCCGATAAGAGATATTTTATAATTTTGGATGCGGTACTATTCCTTTATTATACAGTAAGTATTTTTATATTTATGTTTCAACATCAACTTTTAGGATTTCCTGTTGATTATTTTTACGCCCTTTGGATCATCAATAATGTGTTACTCTGTGTTTTATATTTTACCTTTTTATACACCTTTTTAAAATTAAAGAAGTAAAACTCAATATTATATTCCTTATTATAATGATTATCGTGCTGATAGTCATCATATCCTTTATATTAATAGCTTACAGAACTTTTATCCAAAGAATTATTAAGGAAAAAGACTCACAGTTCCAGGCTGAGCTGGAATATCAAAAACAATTGACTCTGGAAAACATCAAAGGACAGGAAGATGAACGAAAGAGAATTGCGATTACAGTTCACGACGATATTGGAAACAGGCTCAACATTCTCTCGCTTTGGCTTAATAATCTGGAACCGGAAAATCAGGAGGCTTCGAAAAAAGTCATCACTTCCCAAATTACCGAACTCATAGATTCTACGAGAAACATTTCCCACTCACTTTATCCTGTAAATCTGGAAAAACTGGGACTTGTACTCTATCTTCAGGAATTGGCTACCAATATTTCGTATAAAGTTCATTTGTCATTAGATATAGACAACAGATACGAAAGGAAAGATGTTTTCACAGAAGTTCAGATCTACCGGGTGATTCAGGAGTTTACGAGTAATGTAATCAAACATTCCGCCGCTGATGAAGTTTGGGTTTACATCAGAAAACACCAAAAATGCCTGACGATGATCCTTAGCGATAACGGACAAAGCTTTGATTACAAAACGGCAAGCAAGGGAATGGGACTGAAAAATATCGAATCCCGTATAGCGTCTGTAAAAGGAATTTACAAATGGAAAAATAAAATCGGAAAAGGAAGTAGAATCATTATTAATATTCCTCTATAAAATATGAACAGCAATATAAAACTTGTCTTGGTAGACGATGAACAGCTTATTCTGGAAGGCATCAAAATGCTGCTTTCTGCACAGAATAATATTTCTGTGGATTATATGGCAACTGGCGGCGCAGAGATTATAGATTATCTGGCAGCCATTTCGAAAGACAAATTTCCCGATATTGCAATGGTGGATGTTCAGATGCAGCCAATGGACGGTTTTGAACTGGTAGAAATTTTAAAAAAGAATTATCCCGATCTCAAAATCATTATCCTTTCTTCTCATTACAAAAGCAGTGTCTTGGGTTATATGGTAAAATTGGGCGTCTCAGCTTTCCTTCCCAAAAATTCTGACAAGAAAACCTTCATAGAAGCCATAGAAATGGTGGATCAAAACGGAATGTACTTCACAAAAGAGGATCACGAGATGCTGCTTTCTTATATGAACACGCCTTCCCGAAAAAAATCGCTTTTTGATAATGAAGAGACACTTTCCAACAGAGAAATAGATGTTGTAAAATTAATCTGTCAGGAAAAAACCAATCAGGAAATTGCGGATATTTTATTCCTGAGTCCACGAACTGTGGAAAGCCACCGCCAAAGAATTCTGGATAAAATCGGCGCAAAAAACACGGTGGGAATTGTAATTTATGCAGTCATCAATAATATCCATTCTGTTCCTATTAAATTATAATTTATAAAAATTACGTATTTCTACGCTATCGCAATCTGCATAATTGTCATTTCTTTGAATTAAGAAAATTGAAAACGATTAGCAATGTCCCAATCATTAGAAATAGTCAACTCGACAGATCATATCATCAAAGGTGAAGTCACATACATGACCATCTTCTGCGCCAGCAATTATTTCTTTGTGAAACCGAACTCAAAATGGAGATCGGAAAAAAGGGGAATCTGCCCGATTGTCGAAGTTTCTGTCGAGATCAAAACTCCCCGAGGCATTTTTACAGCAAAACCATTTATTTCTATAGGAACCAGTCACAGCAGATTTGAAGTGGTGGAACTGAGGGAAAATATTTTTAAAGTCGTAAGAATGAAAAATGCGGAAACTAATGAAATAAAAGCCTTCAAAACTTACAAACACACTTTTCTTGATCAAAGATAAAACCGATTCATATTTTTTTAAGTCTCATCAAACATTTTGATGGGGCTTTTTTGACTCAGAATCCGTATAAATACGCAATCTTAAAATTGGTAATTTCCACGCTATCGAGACCTTCCAAATCTTTCTATTTTTGACATATAAATAACGAACACAAGCAAACACAATAAAGATTCTAAAAACAAATAACGATGAGAACTCATTTGGAACTTAATTAGAGTTAGTTAATTTCCGATTGAAAACGAAACCGCCTTCCGGATTGGGAAGGTGGTTTTTTGCTATTAGATTTCATAAATAAAAATCTTACTTTTGCGACAAACTTATAATCTATGAAAGTTATCTTTACTTCTTTTCTATTATTAATATCTATTACGCTTTCTGCACAAAATGTCAATATTCCTGACGCCAATTTCAAAGCATACCTAATTGGGAATTCTCTAATCAACACAAATGGCGACAATGAAATACAGGTTTCGGAAGCGGAGAGTTTTACAGGAGAAATTGATTGTTACGGCAAAGAGATTTCTGATTTAACAGGAATAGAGCGTTTTGTGAAACTTACAAACCTCGATTGTTCTTCTAATCTTTTGAACAGTTTGGATGTTTCAAAAAATCTTGAACTTAAAATCTTAGATTGTACTTTTAATAAATTGGTAGGTTTGGATGTCTCAAAAAATCTATCCCTGATACAATTAATTTGTATAGGAAATGAGCTGGGAAACTTAGACCTAACAAAAAATACAACTTTGAACTATGTCAACTGTGCCGTAAATAAACTGACAACTTTAGACGTATCAAAAAACATCAATTTAAACTTTTTAGATGCTTCTGTTAATATGCTTTCGGAATTGGATGTCTCTAAAAATACAGGATTGTACTTATTACATTTTAGTGGTAATCAGATTAAGAATATTGATCTGTCAAAAAATTTAATGTTAAGAGATTTGATAACGTCTGGCAATGAGATTACCAATCTGAATATTCAAAACAATGTTGCCTTGACAAATCTTGGTTGCCTGGCTAGCAATATGACAAATCTGGATATATCCAAAAATACAGAATTAAGATATCTTGGTTGCTCTATTAATAAATTAACTAATCTGGACATCTCTAAAAATACAAAATTAGAAACACTGGATTGTCAGGATAACCTACTTACAAATTTAGATATATCTCATAATCCATTATTAAATTGGTTCAATATATCCAGAAATAAATTTACCACAGTAGATTTATCAAAGAGCATCAATTTACAAGAATTCTTCTGTAATCAAAATCTATTAACAAGTATTGATGTTTCAAAAAATATTAATTTAATATCATTCAGTTGTTTCCAAAATCAAATTAAGAATTTGGATCTTACAAAAAATGAGAAATTAACTAATTTAGATTGTGACCAAAACAGTTTGACGTCACTTAATTTAAAGAATGGCCACAATTTTCTTATTCTACCTTTGAGCAACGAAAATTACAGATCATTCAGTTCAATTAGCAATCCTGACCTCAAGTGTATTCAGGTTGACAATATCAACTATTCTAATACCAATTGGCCTAACAAAGACAGCTGGGCAAATTACAGCACAGACTGCAGTTTAGGAGTAAATGATCTAAAGAAATCTACAACTCAAATCTATCCAAATCCAGTAAAAGAAAAATTTATTATTAATAGTAATGACAAAATAGAATCAGTTGAAATCTATTCTCAAACGGGACAACTTCTAAAAACTGCAAAATCCAAAGAAGTCAACATTTCCAGTTTACCAAAAGGAAATTATCTTGTGAAAATCAAAACGGACAAAGAGAATATCACCCAGAAAATCATCAAAGAATAAACGAAAGCCTTTCAAATTTGAAAGGCTTTTTGGTTGGTAATTATTTATTTTTAAATTGATTAATCGCATTCACAGTAAAGTCTGACAGAACCAATTTCCCACTGATTTCCGCTCGCTCGCTTAAGAGTTTGTCCCAATCTTCGGTTTCTTTCCAGAATATTTCTTTCAGTTTCAGCATTGCTTCCGGATTAGAAGTTGCCAATTTTTCTGCCAGAATTTGAATTTCAGCATCCATTTCCTCAGTTGTTTCATACATATCCTGAAACATATTTTTTTCCCTCGCCCACTCTGCGGAATAAAATTCTGTCGCATTAATCGCCAATTGCGCAAAAGCCGAAATTCCGATTTTCTTTTCTACAACGGGGCCAATCACGAAAGGTCCAATTCCGACCGCCAACTCGCTCAACTTAACAGAAGCGTTTTCCGTTGCGAAAGTGTAATCCGCCGCACAAGCAATTCCAACACCGCCGCCAACCGCTTTTCCGTGGATTCTTCCAATGATGAGTTTTGGTGATTTTCGCATTGCATTGATGACATTGGCGAATCCTGAGAAAAACATTTTCCCTGTTTCGAAGTCTTGGATAGAAATCAGTTCGTCAAAAGATGCGCCTGCACAAAAGGCTTTTTCGCCACCGCTTTTCAGGATGATGACTTTTGCATCGTCATTTTGGCCAAGTTTTTCGATTTCTTCTACCAGATTTTTAAGTTGCGAGCTCGGCATCGAGTTGCTTTGCGGATGAAAAAACTCAATGGTTCCGATTCCATTTTCTATAGTTGATTTTACGTAAGCTTCCATTGATTATTTTTATTGTGAATCTGATTTATTTTCTTCTCTTCTTCCATCCCATATGGATTGAATAATAATTTCAGTTTTGGTAACTTCATAGAAAATCAAATAATCTCGTACGATTCTAACTCTGGTCTTGTTGTCACTGGTTTGTCTTCCAATATTTGGATGTTCAGAAAGTATTTTCAGAGATTCGATGAATAATTTATTGAGTTTGATGCTATAAATTTTGGATTTATTTTTATTAATCCAATATTCTAAAATATCCTTACGCTCAGCATTCGCTTTCTGAGTCCAGACTATTTTTCGTTTAGCCATTTTTCAATATCAGAATTTGCTTGTTTTTCGGATACAACCATACCTTTGGAATATTCTTCTTTAGCTTCAGCTATTCTATCTATTTGTAATTGATTTAATTCGAAAACATCTTCATTTAATTCAAAATCAATCAGTTTTTTGATTTCTTTAATAATCCCAACTTCTTTCATTTCAGATATTTTATTGATTAAATCTAATTTTAATTCAGCAGTACTCATATCATTGTAATTTATCCAAATTTACAAAAATTTATTCTTGATTCAGTTTTTTGACCATTGTCAGAATCGTAGCAATCGCCACAGTTTCTCCGGTTTCGTCGTAAACATCCACGAGCCAGCGAACGATGCCTTTGGCAATATCATCTTCGTCGCGTTTTTCCTGACTGATTTTTTCTTTGCAGGTAAACTTCACGCCAATCGTCATTCCCGGATAAACGGGTTTCACGAAACGGCATTCGTCCAAACCGTAATTCAGTAGAACCGGACCTTTTCTTGGGTCAACAAATAACCCTGCGGCTTTACTCAAAATGAAATAGCCGTGCGCGACTCTGCCTTCGAAAATCGTTCCTTCCAAAGATGTGGCGTCCATATGTGCGTAGAAATTGTCACCGGAAACATTGGCAAAATTGGTAATATCCGCTTCTGTGACCGTATGTTTTGCCGTGATGTAAGTTTCACTGACTTTCAGTTCTTCAAAATGTTTTCTGAATGGATGAATATTGTCCTCGAACTGTTTTCCGCCATATTGATATTGTTGCGTGATATTGGTCAAAGTCGTTGGCGAACCTTGGATGGCCGTGCGTTGCATATAATGAAGAACGCCACGTTTTCCACCCATTTCCTCGCCACCGCCAGCTCTTCCCGGACCGCCGTGAACCAGCATTGGCAAAGGCGAACCGTGACCCGTACTTTCTTTTGCACAATCGGAATTGAGAATCAAAATCCGGCCGTGCATCGATGCGGCTCCGATGACAAATTCTCTTGCAAAATCGTCATCAGCCGTCACAACGGAACAGCAAAGCGAACCTTTTCCCATTCTCGCCAACTCAATCGCTTCATCGATATTATGGTAAGGAATAATCGTGCTGACTGGCCCGAAAGCCTCAATATTATGGCAATCTGTATATTTAAAAGGGTCTGAATTAAGGAATAAAATCGGAGAAATGAACGCGCCTTTGTTTTTGTCCGCACCTTTCACATCGAAATCATCCAGATTCCCGAAAACGATTTCCTGAGTCTTGGATAATTCTTGAACCTTTTCAGAAACTTCCTTCACTTGGTCTCTGTTTGCCAAAGCACCCATTCTCACACCTTCGACATTCGGGTCTCCGATGATAACGGTTGAAAGTCTTTGCCCAAGCGCAATTTGAACATCTTCAACCAAATTAACAGGAACTAAAATTCTTCTTACCGCCGTACATTTTTGTCCCGCTTTGGTCGTCATTTCACGAACGGCTTCTTTGATGAACAAATCAAATTCTGGTGTTTCTTGTTTTGCATCTTCACCCAAAACCATTGCATTCAGAGAATCGGCTTCCAAATTGAAAGGCACAGATTCTTCAAGAATTCTTGGATGAGATTTCAGCATTTTCCCTGTGGAAGCCGAACCTGTGAATGTGACGACATCTTCGCTGGTGACACTTTCCAGAATTCCGTTTGCCGAACCGCAAATCAATTGCAGACTTCCTTCGGGTAGAATTTGGGAAGAAATGATTTCTTTAACGACAACTTCCGTCAAAAAACTTGTTGCTGTCGCAGGTTTTACGATTGCAGGAACGCCAGCCAAAAGATTAACCGCAATTTTTTCCAACATTCCCCACACCGGAAAATTAAACGCATTGATATGAATCGCAACCCCACGTTTCGGCGTGCAAATGTGATGACCGATGAATGTTCCTTCCTTCGAAAGCTTCACCGACTCGCCATCTATATAATAAGGTAAGTCTGGAAATTGTCTTCGAAGTGATGCATTCGCAAAAAGATTTCCGATGCCACCTTCGATATCCACCCAACTGTCAGCTTTTGTTGCGCCGGTTGCCCAACTCACTTTGTAGAATGCTTCTTTCTTTTCCAAAAGATGAAAAGCGAGTTTCTTCAACATCAATCCCCTTTCCTGGAAAGTTAATTTTCTCAGAGCTGGACCACCAATTTTTCTGGCATAATCCATCATTTCCGCAAAATCCAAACCTTTGGAAGTTGCCGTTGCCACCAAATCGCCGTTGATGGAATTATATAAAGCCTGCCCTTCTCCCTCTCCTTTTGTCCATCTGCCGAGCGCGTAATTTTCTAGTTGATTCATTTTTTTGAATTTAGAAGTTTGATAGCTGATTCAAATTCAACACTTTAGAACAAATAAGTTTGAAAACATTTTATCATTAGTATTCAATTTGTTTTAGTTCGCTATTTAAAAAGTATAATTTATAACCTCCATAATAATATACAACTTCATATTTTAAGTTTTGACGGATTAATGTTTTTATTTCATAAGGCTTTCCTAATGATTCATCACACATCAATTTTGTCATTCCAATTTCAACTTTATTATTCATAATTGAGGTTGCTATTTTCTCGCCATATTTTGTCTTGAGATTCTTAAATTTTTCTAATTTTTCCTGTTGTTTTTTTTCTTTTAGCTTTTGTGATGTTTTTTGTTGCTCTAGCTTCGCTAATTTGGAATATTCAACTTCTTTAAGATAATCATCATACTCTATAATTCTGTTTTTATCATAAAAGAATTTTTCTAAAAGATTATTTTCGCTAATTGCAAACTTCTTATTATCCCCTGTGGTTAAAACTATAAAAGGATGAAATGAATATCGCCCGCGATATAAATCTTTTACTTCCAAAGAAGAATTATTGAACGGTTCCTCTATCTCATAAACAGCATTATTCCTAAGTAATTCAATTTTACTATTTAGAAGAGCACCATTTTTTATAGTAATTCTTTCATTTGTCAATAAATCTTGGAAATACAGATCATTTGTATTTCCAGTAATACCATTATAAGTTAAGTAAATCAATTTCTTTCCATCAAATTTTTCTTTTAGGTAGTTAAAATGAGGTAAGAATAAAATATTATTATCTAAATCTTCGACAAATACTGTGTCATTGGTTCTCTTATTTAAAACTTTCCAAACTTTTCCTCCTATAGAATATTCGTCTTGATATTTATCAGAACCTTCAAGATATGTTATCCTATTTTTATCTGATGAATAATTGAGTTTACCACCAACTAAATCTTTTGGAAACATATAATTGTAATCGAGAATTTTATATTCGTCAGTGTATGTTTTTAGAGAGTCATTTACAACATCATCATAGTCCAAGTGAGTCCTAGTATTATTTTCAAAACATTTTTCACAAGTAGGATTATAAATCCTTGTTAAAAAAGTCTTATTGCCAAAAATATATTTTTTAGTAATCTTATTTTCTAAAATTTGAGGCTTACCGAGAAAATACAAATCGTATCCAATATATTGTTTTTGCAAACCATCCTCAATATATTTTTTTCCATTCTTTTTATTATAAATTCCAAAATCAGAATAGCCATCATATCGTGGAGTCAATGATTTTATTGTATCTCCAAGCTTTTTTACTTCCGTAAAAGTTATCTGACTTTTAAAAAAGACTGAAAGGAATAAAAGGAATAAAAGAAATAATAATTTTAATTTCATATACATCGTGTTTTTTATAACCAATTAAACTTTCTCAATAATCACCGCAAAACCTTGTCCCAAGCCAACACACATTGTTGCCAAGGCATATTTTTTATTTTGGTTTTGAAGCTCGTACATTGCGGAATTCAGGATTCTTGCGCCACTCATTCCAAGTGGATGTCCGAGTGCAATAGCGCCGCCGTTTGGATTGATTCTGGAATCGTTGTCATCCAATCCCCAAGCTCTGATGCAGGCTAAACTTTGTGCAGCGAACGCTTCATTCAATTCAATAATATCAATATCATTAAATGTCAATCCAGCTTTTTGTAATGCTAGTTCTGCTGCTTTTACAGGACCGATTCCCATCAATCTCGGTTCAACACCAACAACGGCACTTGAAACGATTCTTGCTTTTGGATTTAATCCAAATTCTTTAATGGCATTTTCCGAGGCCAATAAATTAACTGCTGCACCGTCATTCAAACCAGAAGCATTTCCTGCTGTGACTGTTCCTTCTTTTTTGAAAGCTGTTCTTAATTTTGATAAACCTTCCAAAGTTGTATCATTTTTAGGAAATTCATCTTTATCGAAAATCAAATCATCGCCTTTTCTTTGAGGAATATTGACAGAAACAATTTCTTGAGACAATCTTCCGCTTTCCTGAGCAATTTTCGCTTTATGCTGAGAATTCAAGGCAAACAAATCCTGGTCGTCACGGGAAATTTGGTCACGTTCAGCCAGATTTTCCGCTGTTTCACCCATTGCATCCACGCCATACATTTCTTTCATTTTCGGATTGATGAACCGCCAGCCGAAAGTCGTATCGTAAATTTTAGCATCGCCACCGAACGGATTTTCAGATTTTGAAATCACCAATGGTCCGCGCGTCATATTCTCAACACCGCCGGAAATCATCAAATCAGCATCGCCAACTTGAATTGCTCTCGCTGCATTAATCGCTGCTGACAATCCGGAAGCGCAAAGTCTGTTGACCGTTTCTCCGGGAACGTGATAATCCAAACCGGAAAGCAACGCCGACATTCTTGCGATATTTCGGTTGTCCTCGCCGGCTTGATTGGCACAACCTAAAACGACGTCGTAGATTTTACTTTGGTCGATACTCGGGTTTCTTTCCAATAATTTTTTGATAACAAAAGCCGCCATATCATCTGGACGAACGGACGATAAGCTTCCTTTCAGTTTTCCGATTGGCGTTCGGATACCGTCTATTATATATGCGTTGTTCATTTTTTATGATTGATTAATGATAATCGATAAATGATTAATTATTGTCTTCGACTCCGCTCAGACTGACATTGTTTTAAAGCGTTGTCACGCTGAGCGGAGTCGAAGCGCCTCTTATATTTAATTATAAAATTTTCTATTTTGTTTTACTAAGTTTCTGATAATCGGACTGCATCTGTATCGGTCTTCGTGGTAGAAATTATAAAGTTCATCGAGTTCGTTCTGAAGATTTTCCAATCCAAATTCATCTGCCCATTTCAATAAGCCTTTTGGATAATTTACACCTTTTGCCATTGCCAAATCGATGTCTTCTGCTGAAGCTATGTTTAAGAAATAAGCGTCTGAAGCTTCGTTCATCAGCATTACTAAGATTCTTTTGAATATTAACTCTAATAATTCTGGATTTTCATTTGGTTTTGATTGTTCCGAATCTTGAGCATAATTGTAAAATCCTTTTCCCGACTTTCTTCCGAAATAGCCTGCTTCAAATAATCTTTTTTGCGTGAATGATGGTTTGAATTTCGGGTCGTAGAAAAATTCTTTGAATACACTTTCCGTCACTCGGTAATTCACATCGTGACCAATGAAATCCATCAATTGAAAAGGTCCCATTTTGAATCCGCCCAAACTTGTCATTGCAAAATCAATGGTTGCGCAGTCGGCAATTCCTTCTTCCAAAATCCGAATTGCTTCTCCATAAAATGGTCTTGCGACGCGGTTCACAATAAATCCGGGTGTATCTTTTGCAATTACCGGCAGTTTTTTCCAGCTTTCTACTAATTTTTTTGTTTTTAATATTAAATCTTTATCCGTCTGAACAGCAGGAATAACCTCAACCAAAGCCATCAAAGGCGCAGGATTGAAAAAGTGAATTCCAATCACACGTTCCGGTTTCTGACAAGCGGATGCGATGGATGCAATGGATAATGATGAAGTGTTGGTTGCCAAAATACAATCTTCGGAAACCAGACTTTCCAGCTTTTGGAACAAGTCTTTCTTGATTTCCAAATCTTCAACAATAGCTTCGATGATTAATTCCGAATCTTTTAATTCCGATAACTTATCGCTCAATCGGATATTATCAAAATAAGTTTCCGATTCTTCGAAGGTCATTTTGCCTTTCTCAGCCAATTTTTGGAATTGAGCTTCGAGATTTTGTCCGGCTTTTTCTACGGCAGTTGGATTGCTGTCGTACAACAAGACCTCGTTTCCGGCGGTTGCCAAAACCTGTGCTATTCCGCTTCCCATTGCGCCACTACCGACTATTCCTATTTTCATTTTTTATTATTTTTAACGCAAAGAGCGCAAAGGTTTTTATTTATTTACTGTTTTTAAGTTCGCAAAGGCGTTAACACTCAGCGAAGAAAACTATTTTAACTGTCAACTAAACAACTAACAACTTCAATGACATTTAAAATAATCAAAAGGTTCCTTGCAATCATCGCATTGGTATAATGCTTTGCACGCTGTGGAACCAAATTGACTTACCAAATGGGTGTGTTTTGAATTGCAAAGCGGACACTCGACCTCATCTGTTTTTGAAAATAGGTCGTCACCATTTTTTGAATAGACTGGTGGCGCAATGCCGTAAGCTTTCAGTTTTTGTTTTCCTTCTTCCGTCATCCAATCGGTTGTCCACGCGGGACTCAATTGATTTGTTATTTTGAAGTTGTTGAAACCTTTTTCAATCAGTTTAAGTTTAATCGACATATTAATCATCGATGTGGCGGGACAACCGGAGTAAGTAGGTGTCACAACCACTTCGATTTCGTCACCGCTGAATTTCACATCACGGATAATTCCCAAATCCAAAAGATTGAGAACGGGAACTTCCGGGTCGGGAATTTCCTTTAGGATTTGCCAGATATCGTTTTCCGTGATTGTCATTTTATTTTTTAACGCAAAGGCGCAATTATTTTTATTAATTTAATGTTTTAAGTCGCCAAGATTAGCGCAATGTTTGCGACTTAAAACAGTTTTGTATTCACAGCTCTTGCGCCTTTGCGTTACAATTTACCATTCCATATTAGGATAAGTACGTTGCATTATTTGCATTTCTGCTAAGATATAACCCATTTTTTCCGTGTGCTTTCCATCTTTTCCGCCTGTCAGTTTTCTTGATCTTTCGAAATCGATGGACAAAGTGGCTTCGTTGAGAATTTCCAGAACTTTGGTTTCCCATTTTGTTCGGAAGTTTCTGATGTCTGGGATTATTTGTTGTTCAATCAACTCTGATTCCCAATTTGTAGGAATGAACATTTCGTCTGTGAAATCTACCAAATCATTGACTGACTTCTGGATTCTGCTGTGGCTTTCTTCTGTGCCGTCGCCCAATCGAATCATCCATTCACTGCTCCACTTTAAATGATAGGTCACTTCTTTCAAAGACTTTTCTGCGATGGAAGAGAGTTTCAAATCGGAATGGTGTTTCAGTTCTGTCAATAACAAATGATGATAGGCATCGAAGAAAAACTGTCTTGCAATCGTGTCTCCGAAATGGCCGTTTTCTTTTTCTACCAACAAAAGATTCTTGAAATCTCTTTCATTTCTAAAAAATGCCAAATCGTCTTCGGTTTTTCCCTCATTCTGAATCTCTGTGGCGTATTGATAATAGTTGGAAGATTCTCCCAGCAAATCCAAAGCGATGTTTGACAAAGCAATATCCTGTTCCAAGACTGGACCTTTGCCACACCATTCGCAAAGACGTTGGCCGAGAATGAGGCTTGTGTCTGCGAGATGCAGGAGATAATTGAGCCAGTTGTTTTTATTGTTTTCCATTTTATATTGAATTTGAACGCAACGCGCGCAAAGGTTATTATTACTTCTAAAGACCACCCCGAATTTCAAAATAGATTTTGAAATCCACCCCTCCAAAGGAGGGGAATTCAGTTCTTAGTTTTGACATCATTTTTATAACGTTGATTCCGCAGCCCGACTTGAGCGGAAATCCTTTTTTGCGTGTACTCAAGTTCTATTTAAACTGGAATCGTCTGCAAAAAAGATTGGGAGCGGAAGGCGGATTAAGCTGCCATAAAAATCATTTTTATTTATATTTTCATCTTCAAATTTGTGCTCTGGAAAGTCCTTCTGGGAGGGACTTTGCAAAGGCACGTTAGGTTTCTTGCAAAACCACGTGTGCTATCGTTCAACTGTACGCGTGGTATTGAGCAACTCTACGTGTGGTTTTTCAGTAAAGCACGGCTTTTACATATTTTTTACCTCCTCCGGAACGTGGTAAAACGTCGGGTGGCGATAAACTTTGTCTTCGGAAGGTTCGTAAAATGCTTCGGAATCGTCGGGGTTTGTGGCGCGGATATGTTTGGATTCTACGACCCAAATGCTGACGCCCTCCATCCTTCTTGTGTAAACGTCGCGTGCGTTTTGGATTGCCATCTCAGCATCCGCAGCGTGGAGACTGCCGACGTGCTTGTGGTCGAGGCCTTGTCTGCTTCTGATGAAAACCTCCCAAAGTGGCCATTCTGTATTTTGCATAATATTTCAGATTAGAGACGGATAGATTAGAGATAATGGACTTTAATCTTCCGGCTTATTATTGTTGATTTTATCGCAAAGGCGCAATATTTTTTCTATTTTGATTCTGTTTTAAGTCGCAAATGATAAACGTTTGAATCAAATTTTGCGACTTATAACATTGCTTTGTCACCGCACTTGCGCCTTTGCGTTACAAAAGCATTACACTGTTTTTCTGTTTTGTTCTTCTCTTAATTTTCTTTTTTCGTGGTAAGCGGTTGCGGCTTCTCGTACCCAAGCGCCGTCGTCGAAGGCTTTTTTGCGGGTTTCTACACGTTCTTTGTTGCACGCGCCGTTGCCTTTGACCACTTTCCAGAACTCATCCCAATCGATTTCTCCGAATTCGTAATGTCCGGTTTCTTCATTGAATTTCAAGTCCGGGTCGGGAATCGTCAAGCCCAGATATTCTGCCTGAGGAATGGAAACGTCTACGAAACGCTGTCTCAGCTCGTCATTGGTAAAGCGTTTGATACGCCATTTCATTGACATTTCTGTGTTTCCGGATTCAGCATCTTTGGGTCCGAACATCATCAAGGTTGGCCACCACCAACGGTTGAACGCATCCTGAGCCATTGCTTTCTGCTCTGGCGAACCTTGTGCGAGTTTCATCATCAGCTCGTAACCTTGTCTCTGGTGGAAACTTTCTTCCTTGCAAATCCGAACCATCGCTCTGGCGTAAGGTCCGTAAGAAGCGCGACAAAGCGGCACCTGATTCAGAATTGCAGCGCCGTCAACCAGCCAGCCGATTGCGCCCATATCTGCCCAAGTGAGCGTTGGATAATTGAAAATACTGGAATATTTGGCTTTTCCGGAATGCAAATCATTGATGGTTTCGTCCCTTGTTACGCCCAAAGTTTCGGCGGCGCAATAGAGATACAAACCGTGACCAGCCTCATCCTGAACTTTTGCCAAAAGGATTTTCTTTCGGTTAAGAGTTGGGGCGCGCGTAATCCAGTTGGCTTCCGGCAGCATTCCTACAATCTCGGAATGGGCGTGCTGGGAAATCTGACGAATCAGGGTTTTTCTGTACGCGTCCGGCATCCAGTCTTTCGGTTCGATGCGGATTTCGCTGTCTATTTTATTCTGAAAATGTTCTTCTAAACTGATTTCTGTTGTTTCCATAATGTTTTGGTTTAATGGAATTACTTTCTTAATTATTTTTTTGAACGCAAAACACACAAGGTTTAAAGTCCTTTTTGTCATTCCGTAGGAATCTCAACGGTTTAGATTGACTCCGTCGAACCACTTCGTTAGGTTTCCTACGGAATGACAAACTTGGTGGTTATAAATTACTCTTATTTTATACCGAATCCGCAGCCCGACTTGAGCGGAAATCCTTTTTTGCTTTTACTTCGTTTTCTATTGAAGACAAAGCGTCGGCAAAAAAGATTGGGAGCGGAAGGCGGAAATAGCTGCCATAATTATTATTTAATTTAATATCAAAATTCACAATTTTATAGGGCTTAACCTATGCTCGTTTATATCGCCACTTTGTGGCTTGTTGGTTTACTTTATATCAAAATTCACAACCACTTCCTCCGACCTCGGATGCGCCTGGCAAGACAGGATAAATCCTGCGGTAATCTCGTCCGGTTCCAAGGAATAATTGATGTCCATCACGACTTCGCCTTTTTCCAGTTTGCATTTGCAGGTGGCACAAACACCGCCTTTGCAGGCATAGGGCAAGTCGGCTCCGTTTTGCAAGGCAGCGTCAAGAATGGTTGGACCGTGGTAAGCCAAATCTAATTTCAGAGCGGTTGCATCCAACTTGACGGTGACTTTGCTAAACACATCATCCGATTTATTGATTGCCGACTCGTGCTCTTTTTTCTTTTCGGCAGAAGCTGCGCTGAAGAATAATTCGAAGTGAATTTTCTTGGCATCCACGCCGGAACTGACCAAAGTGTCTCTCACGCCGAGAATCATTTCCTCTGGGCCGCAAAGGAAAACCTCATCGATTTTCTCTGCCGGAATGATATTGTTGAGGAATGATTTTGCTTTCTCGGAATTGATTCTGCCACTCAATAAATCCGCGTCGGCAACCTCGCGGCTGAGAATGTGATAAATGCTGAGGCGTTCCATAAAACGGTTTTTCAACGCTTCGATTTCTTCTTTGAAAATGATGGTCGCTTTGTTTTTATTCCCATAAATCAGGATGAACTGGCTTTGAGGCTCGTTTTTCAAAACTGATTTGATGATGGAAATAATTGGTGTGATGCCACTTCCTGCAGCAAAAGCAACATAAGTTTTCTTGTTTTCGGGATTCAGCTCTGTGTAGAATTTCCCCATTGGAGGCATTACTTCCAAGATATCGCCTTCTTTCAGATTGTCATTCATAAAAGAAGAAAAGAGACCTTCGGGAACTTTTTTCACAGCGACTTTCAATTCGTTTTCGTGCGGACTTGCGCAGATTGAATACGAACGACGAAGTTCCTCGTTGCCATTGATTTGTCGGAAAGTCAGGTATTGGCCTTGCGTGAATTTGAATTGTTCTGCCAATTCTGCAGGCACATCAAAACTCACGGAAACACAATCCTGCGTTTCTTTCTTGACTTTTTTGACTTTTAATGGATGAAAATTTACTGACATTTTTTTTAAACGCAAAGTGCGCAAAGTTTTTTTGATTTACTTTATGTTTTTAAGTTCGCAAAGCCACTTACGCTTAGCAAAGCTCAAAAATAATTTTTATAATCTATTATCTATTAGTCTATTATCTATCTTCTTTGAGCATTCCTTTCATTAATAATGTTTTCAAATCATCTTCCAGTTCCTGCGGCGTGATTTCTCGGCTTGGTTTGTACCAGAGTTCTATCCATCTTAATGAAGATAACATCGTGAAAAGTGCGACGGAAACATTCATTTTTTTGAATTCTCCGTTTTGCATTCCTTGTGCTATGATGTTGGCAAAGCTTTTTTCGTAGGATTTTCTGGTTTCTTTATATTGTTCTTTTTTGTCATTAGACAAATATTTCCAATCATTATTTGCTACAGAAACTGAGGCAGAATCTTCAATAATCAATTGAACGTGAAGTCCAATTATAGCGTTCAGTTTTTCCTGAAAAGTCTGATTTGTACTTTCAATTTCCTGAAGTTGGGAAATGTATTGGTTGGCAATTTTGAAACAAATCAATTCCAGAATTTCGTCTTTGGATTTGATATGGTTATACATACTTGCCGCTTCCATTCCCACTTTTTCAGCAAGGTCGCGCATACTGGTTCCGCCGAAACCTTTTTCTTTGAAAAGCATTGCGGCCTCGGACAAAATCAATTCTTTTTTATTGATTTTTATTTTCGGAGTCAGAACATTTTCTTCCATCATATTTATTTACAATCTTAATTAAACCACATAGACACATAGTTTTTCGTCAATCCTAAATTTTAAGTTCAAATAGTTAAAAATAGGATTATATCTATGTCCTCTTTATTATTAATATAAAATTTCATTTAAATTCTATTGTGTCTATGTGGTTAATTTTAATATTTCAACAGTTGTTCTATTTCTATAATTAATTTCTGTGTGTTCGGCAACATCTCCTTTTCTAATTCGGAATTGATAGGAATTGCCGGCAAATCTTTGGCACCAACTACTTTTACCGGTGCGTCCAGATGTCTGAAACAATTGTCACTGATTCTTGCTGCGAGACTTTGAGCAAAACTATTATTCACAGGTTCTTCCGTCAAAACGATGCAACGGTTATGTTTTTTCACACTTTCGAAGACACGGTTTTCATCTAAAGGTGCGAGCGTTCTCAAATCAATGATTTCGATTTGATTATCAAATTCTTTTGCCGCATTGGAAGCCCAATAAACGCCCATTCCGTAAGTGATGATGGTCAAAGTTGGTTTGTCCTGGCGATTTTCGCAAAGCAAAACTTCTCTCGCTTTACCAAATGGGATAATATAATCCTCGTCCGGCTCTATGGTTTTTGCATTTTCTGTGCCTTCTATTTTGGACCAATACAATCCTTTGTGTTCCAGCATTACGACAGGGTTTGGGTCGTAGAAAGCGGCTTTCATCAAACCTTTCAAATCTGCGCCTGTGGACGGATAAGCGATTTTGATTCCTTTGATATTCGTCAAAACACTTTCTATGGAACTTGAGTGATAAGGTCCGCCACTTCCGTAAGCGCCAATCGGAACGCGGAGAATCATTGACACCGGCCATTTTCCATTAGACAAATAATAACTTCTGGAAACTTCGGTGAATAATTGATTTAAGCCTGGCCAAATGTAATCGGCGAATTGAACTTCGACAATCGGTTTCAGTCCTACTGCGCTCATTCCAACTGTTGAACCAACGATAAACGCCTCCTGAATTGGGGTGTTGAAAACTCTTTTTTCTCCGAATTGTGCTGCCAACGTAATCGCTTCACGAAAAACGCCGCCTAATCTCAAGCCAACATCTTGTCCATACAATAAGGCTTCCGGATGTTTGGTCATCAATTCTCTGATGGCGAAAAGGGCGCAATCGACCATTACCGTTGGGGTTTTTCCGCTTGGGGAACGTTCTCCTTTTTCTTCGGTGATTGGCGTTGGTGCAAAATCGTGTTTGTAAGCGTCTTCCGGTTTTGGGTCTTCTGCTAAAACTGCATTTTCGAAATCGGTTCTTACGAGTTCTACAACTTCTTTTTCTATGGTTTCAACTTCGGAATCTTCTACACTAAATTCTGAAAGTTGATTTCTTAATTTGATTAAAGGGTCATTCTTTGCGCATTCTTCCAAATCATCGCGGTACCATTCTTTTCTGACGCCAGAAGTGTGATGATTAAGTAAAGGAACTTTGGCGTGAATCAGCATCGGTCGGCGTTCTTCACGAATAATTTTGATGCATTCTTTGACGGTTTCATAGGACTTGATAAAATCTGTTCCGTCGATGGTTCTGGTTTCGATGCCGTTGAAACCCTGCATATATTGTGTGATATCCTGCGCTCGGATTTCGTCTGCGCTGGCAGAAATATCCCATTCGTTGTCCTGAACTAAATATAGTATTGGCAATTGTTTCAACGCTGACATTTGAAATGCTTCGGAAACTTCGCCTTCTGTGCAACTTGCGTCGCCGAGTGAGCAGACTGCAATTGGTTTTTCGTCAAGATTTTCAGCGATTCCGGTTTCTTCTTTGTACTTCATTCCCATTGCAATTCCGGTGGTTGGGATGGCTTGCATTCCTGTTCCGGAACTTTGGTGGATGATTTTCGGGAAATCGTCTCTTCTTAGACTTGGATGTGCGTAGTAAGTTCTTCCGCCGGAAAATGGGTCGTCGCGTTTTGCTAAAAGTTGAAGCATCAATTCGTAAGGCGTAATTCCGATTCCAAGCAAAATTGAGTCGTCTCTATAATAAGGACTCACGAAATCCTGTGGCAACAACTGCATTCCCAAAGCCAACTGAATCGCCTCGTGTCCGCGGGAAGTAGCGTGAACGTACTTCGAGGTTATTTTTTTTTCCTGCTCAAACAAATCGGTCATTGTTTTTGCCGTAAACATCAGACGATAAGCTGACTTGAGTAAATCAGTCAGAGAAATTTCTTTGTTTAAAAAATGTCTTTTGGTCATTTCCATATTTAAACATTTGACATTCAATTAATTAATTCAAATATCGAATTGTGAATGTGATTTAAACAAACTTACGAATTTTATTTTAACTAACAAATGTTAGTTAGTTTTTTGAATTGTTGTTTTATTTTTTAAAAAGTCTAATTTTGCGATTAATAATTAAAATTCTATGATGAAAAAATTTATTCTTTCCACAATTCTGGGAATAACAGGATTGGTAAAATCTCAAATTGTCAATATCCCTGATACTAATTTCAAAGCTTACCTTGTAAGTAATCAACAGATTAACACCAACAACGACAACGAAATACAGATTTCGGAGGCTGTTGTATTTGCAGGATCTATAGATATCTACAACAAGGGAATTAATAATATAGCAGGACTAGAATTTTTTGTCAATCTTACAAAACTACAATGCGCATCGAATAATATTTATAACCTTGATATCAGCAAAAACATAAATTTAAAAGAGCTATATTGTGGAAATAATCAACTTACGTCCTTAGATGTCAGTAAAAATATCTTTCTTACAAGTTTATGGTGTGGTGGAAACAAACTAACAAACTTAGATGTTAGCAAGAACTCTGAATTAGTCAATTTATATTGTGAATACAATAAAATAACCAATTTGGATTTAAGCAAAAATAACGTTTTAGGTGGTCTATCTTGTGGAGGTAATCAATTTACAATCTTAGACTTAGGTCAGAACTCGAGGTTTTCCTGGTTATCCTGCAATAACAATCCATTTTTAACAAATCTAAATTTAAAAAACGGTAACAATACAAAATTGAGCTCTATATATATTGTTGAAAATCCCAGGTTGACTTGTGTGCAGGTTGATGATGTCAATTATGCTAATGCTCAACCTGCCTATTTGTGGCACAAAGATGCAACAGCAAGTTATAGTTCAAGCTGCGCACTATCAACAACCGAATTCGAAAAGCCGCAAACTAAAATCTATCCCAATCCTGTAAAAGACATTCTTAATTTCTCAGAAGATGTTTCAAATATTATAATACTCGATATTTCCGGAAAAATAGTTAAACAAATTTCAACCGCGGAAAAAGCAATCAATCTTGCAGAACTTGCAAAAGGAACTTACATTATTTCTGCAACTACAAAAACTGGAGAAGCAATCAATAAGAAATTTATAAAAGAGTAATATTCGTTTTTAAAAACGTCAATCCTTTCATTATTTATGACAATGAAAGGATTTTTTGTTTAATATCATTAAAATATGTTCGTCATCACAAAATAAAAATTTAAATTTTGTAGTTTTGAAGATTAAACAAGATAAATGAAACACCTACCTGCAAAATCTCTTTGATGCAGAAACAAAATGGGTGTTCCATCTGACCTAAAAAAAATTAAATAATAACAGATGAAAATTAAAATATTCCTTGGCATTGCATTTTGGTCACTTTTATTATTAGCAGGATGTAATCGCGATGATATTTCGTTTGAATCGCCAACACAACTGTTGAGATTCTCCACCGACACCGTTTTTTGCGACACGGTTTACAACCAGATGCGTTCGGAAACTTACGCCGTAAAAGTTTACAACAGAGAAGATAAGGATGTTTTGATTCCGAGAATTGCGCTGGAAGGCGGAAGTGGTTCGCTTTACAGAATCAATGTGGACGGAAAAGTCGGGACAAGTTTCGAAAATGTGGCGCTGAGAAGAAAAGACAGTCTTTATGTTTTTGTAGAAATTGCACCGATTGCCAATGCGCCCGAAGCGATTGCTGAGGACAAGGTTGTTTTCAATACGCCGGCTGGTGAACAGAAAGTAACATTATTCTCCGTGGTTCAGGACGCGGAATATTTCATCAAATCTGATTCAAATCCAAATATTATTTCTGAAAACACGACTTGGACCAAAGACAAAGTGAAAGTGATTTTCGGAGATTTGACCGTTGCTGAAGGAAAAACTTTGACAATGGAAAAAGGCACGAAAGTTTATTTTAGAAAAAACAGCGGAATGAATTTCGAGAAAAGCTCTGCCTTAACCGTGAATGGAGCTTTGGGCGAAGAAGTGATTTTCCGAGGCGACAGAAGTGATACGAAGTATGATACTTTACCAGCCAACTGGAACGGAATTAAAATGGATGAAGCGACGATTCTTAATATGAATTACGCCAGAGTTTTTGGTGGAAATATTGGTCTTCAGTTGAAAGAAAATACGGCTACAATCAATAATACCATTATCCATACTTTTCAAAATGCCGGAATCTACGGAATTGCTGCAAATCTAACTGCGAATAATCTGGTGATGAACAATTGTGGTGAAGCCGATTTTGCCATAGTTGGTGGTGGAACTTATACGCTTAACTACTCTACGCTTGCCAACTATTGGAATCTCAATCCATCGATGAATGCTGCGGGAATCTACGCAAGTAATGTCTATCAAAATGGAGATGAACTGTTTTCGGAAAATACAATCCTGAGAGTCAACAATTCCATTATCTATGGAGATACACCTGAGATGATTTCTCTAAATGAGATTGCGAATGGTGGAACAATCAACGCAAGATTTGATAATTCATTATTAAAGTTGAGTGCTTCTTCAAGCTTTAATCCTATTGGAGATAATATTGTTAAAAACGAAGACCCAGAATTTCAAAATTATTTCACTCAAAAAATGAATTTGAGAGTTAAGGCGAACTCTAAAGCAAGAGGAAAAGGTACTAATCTGAATAACAATAATACCATTCAAGACATAGTAGGAAACACTCGAACTTATCCTGCAACTTTAGGCGCTTATCAATAATGGAAATCACGACACTCCAAAATCAGGTTGATGAATGGATAAAAACCATCGGCGTCCGCTATTTCAATGAGTTGACAAATATGGCTATGCTAACGGAAGAAGTTGGCGAAGTGGCCAGAATCATCGCCAGAAGATACGGCGAACAATCTGAAAAAGAATCCGACAAGTCCAAAGATTTGGGCGAAGAATTGGCGGACGTTCTGTTCGTAACGCTTTGTCTCGCCAATCAAACAGGAACAGATTTGCAATCGGCGTTCGACAAAAAAATGAAGGTAAAAACCGACAGAGACAAGGATAGACATCAAAACAACGAGAAATTAAAATAATTTGTACTCAGTATTAATGTAGAATGTATTCACGAATTAGAATCATTAATACTTTAATACTTTTTACATTAATACATAAGAATGATATTACAAAAATCTGAATTAATCGATAATCAAAAAATCCAAATCACCGGTTCGAAAAGTATTTCGAACCGTCTTTTGATTTTAGGGAAACTCTTCGGAAACATTGATATGCTCAATCTTTCCAACTCTCAGGACACGACTTTGCTTAAAAAAGCGTTGGAGTCCGATTCCGAAACTGTGGACATCCACCACGCTGGAACGGCGATGCGTTTTCTGGCTTCTTATTATTCGATTTTTGAAGGTAGAAAAACCATTCTCACGGGTTCTGACCGAATGAAAAATCGCCCCATCAAACCTTTGGTGGACGCGCTTCAATCGCTTGGCGCAGACATTACTTATCTTGAAAAAGAAGGTTTCCCACCATTGCAAATCATCGGAAAAAAATTAGAAAAGAATATTGTTCAGATTTCAGCCAACGTTTCAAGCCAGTTTCTGACTTCGTTGATATTAATCGGAGGAAAATTGGAAAACGGATTGGCCTTGGAATTGGAAGGCGAAATCACATCACGGCCTTACCTTGAAATGACTTTGAAAATCCTGGACGAAATCGGAATTAAATCACATTTTGCTGAAAATAAAATCGAAATCGTCACGCACAACAATCAATACAGAACAGAACGTTACGAAGTGGAAAGCGACTGGTCTTCAGCTTCTTATTTTTATTCTTTGGCTGCGATTGGACGAAAGAATATTACTTTGAAAAGTTACCACACATTGTCTCTGCAAGGCGACAGCATCATCAAAGAACTTTACTGGAAGTATTTTGGAATCAACACGGTTTCTGATTACGCAGAAAACTCGATTTCACTTTTACCAGAGCCAGCTTTTGAATATCCTGAATTAATTACTTTGGATATGAATGACTGTCCGGACATTGCGCAAACGCTTTGTGTGACAGCAACCGCTTTGAAAATTCCATTCGAAATCACAGGACTTCACACTTTGAAAGTAAAGGAAACCGACCGTTTAGTCGCGCTACAAAATGAATTATTAAAAATCGGGGCGAAAACGCACATTACGGTTGAGAAAATAGAATCTTCGGAATTCATTGAGCCTGAGGAAAATATTTCAATCGCAACTTACAACGACCACAGAATGGCGATGGCTTTTGCGCCGTTTGCCTTAATAAAAGAATTGAATATCGAAAATGAAGATGTTGTCGAGAAATCTTATCCTGAGTTTTGGGAGGATTTTGAGAAGGTGACGAGCAATTAATCTGATAAAATTTTACGATTTAAAAAATACCTATCTTTGTTATTAGCAAGTCGTTAATTCAAAAACAGCATTATGGAAATCACTAATATCAATCAATTAGACCTTAACAAAACGTACACTTTTGCTGATTACCTTTTATGGAGATTCAAAGAAAGGGTAGAACTTATCAAAGGTAAAATTTTGAAAATGAGTCCAGCGCCAGCGCCAAATCATCAAAGAATTGCTAGGAAATTAAGCCTGAATCTTGGAAATTTTTTCGAAAATAAAAGTTGTGAATTCTTTTTCGCCCCTTTCGATGTTCGTTTACCTAATAAAACTGGTGAAATTCTCACCGTTGTTCAACCAGATTTGTGTGTAATTTGTGACCAAAATAAAATTGATGACAAAGGCTGTCTTGGTGCGCCGGATTTGGTGATTGAAATTCTGTCCCCGGGAAATTCGAAAAAAGAAATGAATCTCAAATTCAGTTTGTACGAAGAATCTGGCGTTTCCGAATATTGGGTTGTGGATTCCAGCGAAAAATTTATTTTAATATACAGTTTGGAAAACGGCGAATATATCAGCAGAAAACCGGTTGCAGATGGCGAAATTTTGCAATCCATCAAATTTCCAGATTTGAGATTCTCCACTCAGAATTTGTATGAATTTTGATGAAAAAGTTTTTATTTTTCTTTAAACTCATATTCTTTTCATTTCTCCATTCTCAAGAACTGAAAGATTTCACAATCCCAAAAGGTTACGAGAAAATATTAGAAACAAAAGGCGACTTGGACAAAGATGGAAAAGACGAAAAAGTAATCGTTTTCAATACTGATAAAATACCTGACTCAGAATCTCCTGGACTTGTAAGAAAGCTATATATTCTAAAAAACATCAATGGCAAATTGAAAATCTGGAAGGAAAATTCTAATTTGATATTTGACAGCAAAGAAGGATTCTATCCCGAAGGCAACGAATTGGAATTGACCATCAAGAATAATTGTTTGGTAATTTTTCAATCTTATTTTTCAAATTCGAGACATACAGTAACTTCAAAAAACACCTATCGATTTCAGAATGGTGATTTTTATCTGATTGGTGCTTTGGTTCAGTTTGATGATACTTGCGAATTCAATTACTCAGATGAAATCAATTTTTCGACTGGGAAAGTCATTGTAAGCGAAGAATATTCGGATTGTGATGATGGCTCGAACAGAAAAATTCCAGAAAATTATCACAAAGAATTCACACACAAAGTTCCCAAATTAATAAAAATGAGTGATTACAAAATGGGAAAAAACGAAATCAATATTCCTAATTCAAAAAAATCTTTTAATTTCTAAATGTCAAAAACCATCATCATCACAGGCACATCATCCGGAATTGGATTTGCGCTGGCAGAATATTTCGGGAAGAAAGGTAACAAAGTTTACGGACTCAGCAGGAAAACTGTGAGCTCGGATTATTTCGTTTCGATTCCGACCGACATTACCGACAGAGACCAAATCGACAACGCCATTTCTGAAATCCTGAAAACCGAAACCAGAATCGATGTGCTTATCAACAACGCCGGAATGGGAATGGTTGGTTCGGTTGAAGATTCTACGAAAGAAGACATTACGAAATTGTTCAATCTTAATTTGATTGGTTCTGTCCAGATGATGACCGCCGTTTTGCCGAAAATGCGTGAACAGAAAACAGGAAAAATCATCAACGTTTCCAGCATCGGTTCCGAAATGGGATTGCCTTTCCGAGGTTTCTATTCCGCTTCTAAATCAGCTCTGGACAAAGTGACGGAAGCAATGCGCTACGAAGTTTACCCTTGGAATATCCACGTTTGTTCGCTTCATTTGGGTGATATCAAAACGAATATTGCGGAAAATCGTGTCAAAACAAAAGTTTCAGAACCCTATAAAAATGTGTTCGACAAAGTTTATGCATTGATGAATTCCCACGTTGGCGACGGCACCGAACCTTTGGATGTGGCGGTTTACATTGATGGACTTTTAGGAAAATCGAAATGGAAAGCGCACTATTATTTCGGGAAATTCGGACAAAAGATTGGCGTTCCGCTCAAGTGGATTCTTCCGCAAGGCACGTATGAGAATCTGATGAAGAAATACAATAAAATGGACTAACTTCGGTTTTAGTTATAACCAAGAATTAATAAAGTCTTCGACTCCGCTCAGACTGACATCAACGAAATAAAAACGTTTAGTATTAGAGATGTCACACTGAGCGGAGTCGAAGTGCTTTCCACAAAATGAATCAATATTATGTGTACATATTAAAGTGTTCTGATAACTCTTACTACACAGGAGTTACAAGCAACTTGGAATCTCGATTTATCAAACATCAATCAGGACATTTTCCTGAAAGTTACACTCACAGTAGAAGACCAGTTCAATTGGTTTTTTACACTGAATTTAATGAAATAGAGCAAGCAATTGCTATTGAAAAACAAGTAAAAGGTTGGAGTAGAAAGAAAAAAGAAGCAATCATCAACGATAATTGGGAGAAACTAAAAGAATTGTCTATATGTAAAAATAATAGTCATTCGGATAACATCGACAAAGGCTTCGACTCCGCTCAGCCTGACAACTCAAACAATTCACTTCAAAATTAGATTTAGATTCAAATTGATTCGCTTCATTTTCATACTAGCCTTTTTAACTTCTTTTTTCTCCAACGCGCAGAAAAAAGAATATTGGCTCATCGACAAAGAAACCAACGCCAAAAAAATCGTTTCGGATTCCGCAAAAGCAGTCAAGTTTCTGGATTCTTTGACAGAAAATTCCTACTTTTTCACCGAACTGAAAGACGTTAAAAAAATAGAAAACCGAACAGAAATCTATTACGACAAAGGCCCAAATTTCAACAAAGCCAATGTCAGATTTTCAGATTCATTAGTCTCAGAATTAAAACTTGAAAAGAACGAACTCTACACCAAAAATCTCGATTCACTCAAGAAGAACATCAATCTAAAATACCGGAACAAAGGTTTTGCCTTCAACCGTGTGAAGACCAAATTCCAGAAAATGGAAAACGGAATTCCTATGGTAAAAATCTCCGTTGTCACATCATCTCAAAGGAAAATCGACGCCATCGTTTACAAAGGTTACACGCGTTTACCGAAACAATTCGTTAAAGCTTTGAACAAAGAATATGTCGGCAAAAATTACGAAGACAAAAACTTGGTTTCGATGAACCAGGCTTTGCAAAATCACCAGTTCGTGACTTTGGAAAAACCCCCTCAGACTTTATTTACAAAGGATTCCACACAGGTTTTTCTTTTTACACAAAAGAAAAAAACCAACACATTCGACGGAATGATTGGCTTCGGAAACGACAAAACCGAAAAATTCACCGTCAACGGAACTTTGAACGTCCAGCTGAAAAATATGTTCAACAGCTTCGAAAGCATCGGCGTTTATTGGCAGAGAAATCCCGACAAAGGCCAGACTTTCGATATGCAGACGGACATTCCATACACGTTTGGAAGCAACGTCGGCTTGAATGTCAACGTCAACATCTTCCGCCAGGACTCCACTTTTGCGAATGTAAAATTCCTGCCAGCCGTTTATTATCACCTTTCGCCACGTCAAAAACTTGGTCTCAAAGGGACTTTCGAGTCGTCGGCGATTTTGGATTCGCTCTACACAGGCGGTCGCGATTACAGCAAAAAAGGGATTGGACTTTGGTATCAATATCAGGAAGGAAGCGACATTCCGCTCTTCATCAACAAAAGCAATATCCGCGTGGAAGCCGATTTCCTAAAGACCACTTACGACGATACGCAGGAAAAATTTGACCAAATCCGATATTTCCTATTTGCCGAACATAACTTCAATTTGTCAGGAAATCACTTCCTCAACATCAAAGTCGAATCCGCATTGCTCAGCGCAAAAAATGAACTTTCCACAAACGAGCTTTTTAGGTTTGGCGGTTGGAACTCAATGCGCGGTTTCAACGAGCAGAGTCTCATCAGCGATTTCTACGCATTTGCCGGCGCAGAATATCGCTATCTCGTCAATGACCAAGCCTTTTTCGACCTCTTTGCGCAGTACGGCCAGATGTCCAACAAAGCCTTGGGGATTTCACCGAAATTGTATAGTTTAGGTCTCGGTTTCAACTTTTTTCTTCCCGTCGGCTTGATGAGTTTCCAGATTTCGAACGGAAACCAGTTTGGCAATCCATTCAAATTCAATGAGATAAAAATCCATTGGGGAATTCTCAGTCGATTTTAAAATTTTTAGGAGCTTAATCTCATTTTTTTTATAATAGTGGAATATAAAATTCAAGCAAAAAAGGTATGTCTATAATAAAAATATTCAGCAATTAAGTTGTTCAAACCTTTTTTGTACTATTGCATTCAAAGACTCTCTAAAAACTCAGCTTTTAAATGGATTATAAATTCCGAAAAGACCTAATATAATTGCCAAAATTAAACTTAAAATAGATAAGTTTTTATTAAAGATTTCTCTACTCTCCTCCTTTGATTTAAAATCATTATTTACGTAAAATCGCAAATCTTCAGATACAAAAAGAACCCCATCAAGAATCATATACATTAAATCAAAATCCAGCATACTAGAAATTTCAATACCCTTATAAATTATATCATCATCAGAATACAAATATTCTGCGTTCGAGGGTTTTAAATGTATTTTGTCAGTTTGAAACAAATTGTTGTTTTCATTTATTTGTATCACTTTTTTTACATTTTCAATGTAAGGATATACATTGGTTGGAGTTTTAACAGCTAAAAATGAGATGTAATTTTCTTTGATTAATAAATTTAAAAGAAGAAAAGTTTCTATTATTTCGTGTAATTCTTTTCTAGAGTATTTTTCATCACTGAATCTATGTGCATCGATATAAAAAATTGCTTTTTTTTCTGGGGGCAATAAAATTAAAGCTCTTCTTTTTAAATTCGTAAAGACTGTCTTATTGAAAAAAGATCCTGAATTTTCCAACCCAGTTTCTGAAAATTTTACCAAATTTTTTAAAATTTCTTTTTCTCTATTATTAAAATTCCTCATTTATTTGATTTATTAAAAAATTAAATCACAAAGTAATAATAATATTCTGTTTTTGAACATCGCTTAAGTAATATTAATTATTTATCAAATAAATTAGGGTTCTTTCAAATTCAATAAAAATAGCTTAATTTTGCACAGAAAGTAAAGATGTCTATTCATAACAAAATTGTAGAGACAGCCATCACTTTCGATGACGTTCTATTAGTCCCTTCTTATTCAGAAGTTTTACCTAACCAGGTTTCCCTCAAATCCAGACTCACAGACAAAATTTCGCTCAATGTTCCCATAGTTTCCGCAGCAATGGATACCGTGACAGAAGCAGATTTGGCCATTGCACTCGCAAGAGTTGGCGGTCTTGGTTTCATCCATAAAAATATGACGATTGCGGAACAGGCCGCACAAGTCAACAGCGTGAAACGTTCCGAAAACGGAATGATTTCTGACCCGGTCACACTTTCCAAAGACCATACACTTGCCGAAGCGAAAGCATTGATGGCCGAATACAAAATCTCCGGACTTCCTGTGGTTGATAAAAACAATTATCTCATCGGAATTATCACCAACAGAGATGTGAAATATCAAGAAAACCTCGAAGTGAAAGTGGAGGAAATAATGACAAAAAACAACCTCATCACTTCCGACAAGACCACGAATCTGGAAACAGCAAAAGAAATTTTGCTTAAAAACAGAATCGAGAAACTTCCTATCGTTGACAAGAAAAACAAATTGGTTGGACTGATTACGATTAAGGATATCGACAATCAGTTAGAATATCCGAATGCCAATAAAGACAAAAGCGGAAGATTAATCGTAGGAGCCGGCGTTGGCGTTGGCGAAGATACGATTGAAAGAATAACAGCATTAGTAAAAGCTGGTGTTGACATTGTCGCAATCGATTCTGCGCACGGACATTCCAAAGGTGTTTTGGATAAAATCTCAGAAATCAGAAAAACATTTCCAGACTTGGATATCGTTGGCGGAAATATCGTTACTGCTGATGCGGCTAAAGATTTGATAAAAGCAGGAGCCAATGTTTTGAAAGTTGGTGTTGGACCAGGCTCTATCTGTACAACCAGAGTTGTTGCCGGAGTTGGTGTTCCTCAGCTTTCCGCAATCTATAACGTTTACGAATTTGCAAAAAAGAAAAACGTTGCCGTTATCGCTGATGGTGGAATCAAACTTTCCGGTGATATTGTAAAGGCTATTGCAAGCGGAGCCGGAGCAGTTATGCTTGGTTCTCTTTTGGCTGGAACAGATGAAGCTCCGGGAGAAGAAATTATCTTTCAAGGAAGAAAATTCAAATCTTATCAGGGAATGGGTTCACTTTCTGCAATGAAACGCGGCGGAAAAGAGAGATATTTCCAAAGTGAGGCTAAGAAATTTGTTCCGGAAGGCATTGAAGGGCGAGTGCCTCACAAAGGAAAACTGGAAGATGTAATTTTCCAACTGACTGGCGGTTTACGTGCCGGAATGGGATATTGCGGCGCCAAAGATATTGAAGCGTTGCAGAAAGATTCGAAACTGGTAATGATTACCGGAAGTGGTTTGAAAGAATCTCATCCACACGATGTCATCATCACGCAGGAAGCTCCTAATTATTCTTTTTAATATAAATAACAAAAAAAGACTCCAGTTAATATTACACTGCAGTCTTTTTATTTGCTTACCTGACTTCTGATCACAAAAAAAAGGCTACAAAATTGTAGCCTTTCATTTTTTTAAAGATATTAGTCTTTAATAACTTTTTTGCTTTCTGTACTTCCATCAGCATACTTGATGCTAACTACGTAAGTTCCTTTAGCAAGATCTTTTACATTGATAGTTGTTTCAACGCTAGTTTTTACAGCTTTACCAGAAGCATCATAGATAGAAACCTGAGCAATTTTGCTGTCAGATTTTACATTGATTACATCTGTAGCCGGATTTGGATAAACAGATACTGCTGATTTTTTAGCAACATCAGATACAGCTAAGAATGGATCTGTACTAGTAGCAGAAGATTTGATGTTATCAAATCCACTTGTAGAAATACCTGATAACAAAATATCAAGTTCTTGTGGTGCTAAACCTGGACTTCCAAAGTAGCTTACAATTGCATTATTATCCACTTTTACTCTGATCTCTCCTGTAGTTGTATCATAAGCAGCTTTAATATGATACCAAGTATTGGTAGTAACTGCATCTACTAAAATCTCTCCATCCACAGCATCAGCAACATACAAATATCCATCATCTTGGCTCCATCCAATTTCAAATGGCAATTCATATCCGGCATCTACATCATAAATCTGAGCCACACCGGCTCCGGCAGCTCCGCCTGTTCCTGTGTAGTAATCATATTCCAAGACAAAGATATTGTTCGCACTGGTTTTCGCATCCCAATTTGTAGTGTGATATTGCCAAACTCCTGCTGAATTAGCCGCTGTACTTGCCAATTTGAAAGATTTTCCGTGAGCAGCATCAATCGCAACAACCTGAGTCCAGCTAGCTGTTCCTCCGCCATCTCTAGCCCAACCGCCTTGCGTTCCAAGATTTCCTATAGTATAGGTTTCAAAATTATCAGTCCATAGACTTTGAGAATAAGCAGTGAATGCCATTACTGCTGTTAAAGAAAAAGATAAAATTCTTTTCATAATAAATAAATTTTAAAAATTAGGTTTACGAAGTTATTAATTTTATTTTAAAAACAAACGTTCATTTAATTTTTTAACATCTTTACTGTATTTTATTCTTTGATAATATATTGAAAATCAATAGCATTATGCTAAAAATAAATTTTGACAAATAATTAAACAATCCTTACTTTAACATCGTTTTTAGTAAAAACGTAGATAAAAGGCGCAATTATTGTTAGAGATTTCATAAATTCGCAACTTAGTATTTTGCCGTGAAGAAATCCACAATCTTTCCATTATTATTTTTATCATTCATTATGTTTGGTATGCTGTCTTTCACTTCCAACAAGAAAGTGATAGCCGTTGTTTTCAATAAAGAAATGACGAAAAGAGATCTGCTGAGTCTTCAAAAAAATCTTAAGGAAAAAAACATTATTCTCATCTTCAACAAGATGAGGTTTACAAGAAATAAATTGAGTTATATCGACTTCAGTGTGGATTTTGGGGATGGGTTTTCCGGAACTTCGAAATCCGAAATCACCAAGTCCAAAGAAGTCGGATTTTTGCGGGATTATAACGAAGATGCCGAACAACCTTTTGTTGTCGGTGATTTAAAATAAATAAAGCTTCCAGATTGGAAGCTTTTCCTTTATGCATTATTTTGATTTTGTTTTCTTTCTTTCCTGACTTTCAAATCGTCATCAAAATCATCAATTCTGTAATTGGTCAAAGAATTACCTTTCGTAATTTTCTCCTTCGAATATAGTCGGAAATCATTCTCAGTTTTTTCCAAGAGATAATCATACGGACCAACGTGTGAAATCAGTTTAATTAAAACCGGCGAAATCTCCAAACAGATGAACAATCCCATAATGAAACTTGCCGCCAACGCAATGATTGCTGAATTTTTCCCCAACTCATCCAAGGCTTGCAAACGCGCCGCAAATCCATTGAATTTATCTTCCACAGTTTCTGTAGATTTTCTTTCGGTTTCCAGATTAGTATAGACTTTCGAAACTTCTTTGTCTAGATATTCCAATCGCGATTGCTGTTGTTTTTGGTAATTTTCGAGATCGAGGCGTTTTCGTTCTTTAAGTTCCGCTTTTCGTTTAGCATTGGTTCCGTAGCCGACTTTTCCACTTGTCAAGCCAGATTCTTTTCCGAGAATTTCTTTTTCTAATTCTACCGAAGCTGAATCGTAAGCCATTTGGTAATTTTTTATTTGAGTTTGGATTTGTTTCTTCTCCGTATCAAAAGGCCCAGATTGTTGCAAAATCCTTCCGGTCATTTCTGCCTGAAGTTGTTTTTTATTTCTTTGAATAATGGTGTTCAGCTGTTTGTTGACTTCCTTTTCAAAAATTTTCAACTCTAAAGGTTTTGAAATAATGATTCCGAGAAACGTCGCCAAAATCAACCTTGGAATCGTCATCAGAACCTGATTCCACCACGTTCCGGTTTTCTTAATGGACGAAACGATATATCTGTCCAGATTGAAAATCATCAATCCCCAAAGAAGTCCAAATCCAACGGCTGTCCAAACATTATCAAAAACCGTGAACATCGCATAACCTGCAGAAAGCGTAGCAAAAATTGCCGTGAACAAAACGATTCCGCCAATTCCGGCAAATTTATTCCATTCGCTTGGTGATTTTTTCAAAAGGTGAATGTTGGCGCCAGAACACAGCATCAAGAAGTGCTGGAACCAATTCATTTTATTAGTGTTAGCTGTATTTTTCATATCAATGATTATCACAATATGTAACTCAAAACGTTAAATTGTTACAAATAGTATTAGGTAAAACCAAATAGCTAATTATGTACCAAATTTTATTTCTAACTTTTATGACTAAAAATCTTAAAACCACAAAAGTCACAAAAGAAAAATCAAGAAAAGAAGATTGTCAAAAGACAAAAAAGCTGTCTTTTAGGATACTTCCCTTTTTTGAATTTTTGATAAGATTAAAACTTTTGTGCCTTTTGTGATTCGAACCAATTTTAAATTTAGGATTTAAACAAAAAAGTCTGCCTTTTAGAAAAGCAGACTTTATTAATTATACCAATTTGAAGCGAATTAATCTCCAGTATTCACAGTCACTTTCACGCCTGCGCCACCAGACTTTTCATCCGCATCGAGATTGACTTTGTCCGGTTTCGATTTGAAATCGTGAACGTTATTTTTCATATTTCGGTCAATCAGTTTTGCGTACGGGTCGATTCCGGCTTGCAACGGTTCTTCATTTACTAAGAATGTAAATGTTTTCTCAGGTTTATCCATCTTCACTTTTTGGAAAATCAATTCCTTACCTTCAGGAAATTTCTTAGATTTTTGTCCAAAAACGCCGACATCAACATAATCATTAACCGGAATTTTCTTCGATTTTCCTTTGCCATCAACGCGGTATTTTGCGCTTCCAACCGTGAGTTTCACTTGATATTGCTTTCCGACTTTTTTGTAAGATAAATCTTTCACATAGTTTTCGTTCAGCGTAATCGTTTCAAACAAATCCTTGATGAGGTACTGCAAACTATCAGGCGTTTCCTTTTTCAAAAGATTAACAAATTCCACTGAATTGGTGTAAGGCGGTTCCTGAAACTTGGTTTGTTCCAGATATTTCTTCAAAACCGAATTCAGTTTTGCCTCTCCCAAATAATCTTTCAGCGCGTACATCACGACGCTTCCTTTGTTGTAATGGATGTAACTTTGGTTTTCGATTAACATCAAAGGCATTTCGTTTTTCGCTTCTCTGGTTCGGCCTTTCAAATATTTATCAAGCTCGTAGCTCAGGAATTTTTTCATCGCAGGCGCGCCATATTCGTGCTCCATCACCATCAAAGCGGAATATTGCGAGAATGTTTCCGACATCATCGCACTGCCCTGAACATTGCCACCAACAACCTGATGTCCCCACCATTGATGCGCAACTTCGTGAGCCGTCACATAGAACGGAAGGTCGATTTTTTCTGGTTTGTCGGGTTCAATCTTCGTCAGGAAACCGATTTCTTCGGAGTATGGAATCGTGTTCGGGAACGATTGCGCAAAGGAAGCGTAACGCGGAAACTCGATGATTCGGACTTGCTTGTGCTGATAAGGTCCAAAGTTTTTGGTGTAATAATTCAAACTATTTTGAATGGAAGAAATCATTCGGTTCAAATTATATTCGTGTCCTTTTTGATAATAAACCTCGATGTTCACGTTGTTCCATTTTGCTTTTTTCACTTGATAATCGGCAGAAAGAAACGCGTAGAAATTGAGAATTGGCGAATCCATTTTGTAGGTAAAATATCTTCTGCCATTCGCTTTCCATTCTTTTTGCAAATAACCCGGCGCAATGGCGATTTGTTCATTATCGGTCGAAATCTGAGTTTGAAAACGAATCCAGTCGGAATCATTTGAAATGAAGTTGTTCATTCTAGCCTTCTTGTCGTTCACTTTTGCCAATCTTGGTTTTGGTTTCAGACCATATTTTTTTCGGGCAGAATTTTCCGAAAGCTCCGCATCTGCAGTGTAACCTAAGCCTGGCAAATTATTAGAATTGAAAAATGAGCCATTCCCAACCACGTCTGTTTCAGTCTCGGAATTGGCAAAACCTTTCGGCTCAAAATCATATTGAAAATTAAGTGCAAGAGAATCTCCAGGCTGAAGTGGCTGATTGAGTTTTACAAGTTTCAAACCTGCTTTTTCATCATTGAAAATCTCTTTTCCGGAACGAGACAATTGCATTTTTTTGAAGGCATAATGTCCGTCCAGATTATTCGGATATTTGAGAATGATGCTGTCAATCGGCTTTTGATGTTTGTTTTTGATGTAATAAATCCCGTCAACACTCCAGCCCGATTTCGCAGGATAAATATCAATTTTCAAATCCGAAGAAACGATTCTTGGCTGGTCTATCTTTTCCAGATATTTATATTTTTTCTCGTAATCGACACGCATTTTTTCCATTTCCACTTCCGTGTAGGATTTGTTCAGAATATGCGTATTGTAATAGATGTAACCACCAAGTCCGACAGTCGAGAACAAGAATAGAAACAGTAAAGCTTTATGTTTTAATTTGAATGATGTTTTCGACAACAGATATTTTTTGGACAATCCTTTTTCCTTGCCTCTCGGGAAAACCAAAAGTGCGATGAATAATAAGAATAACATCATCAAAATCCAATACGACTTCACAATGAAGTAGCTGTAAAGCACATGTCCAAAACCGTTCAAAGCTGAATAAGGAAGCGTTGGTCCGTTGGAATTGAAACTATATAAAATCCCATTCATCTCCAAATAATTATATAAAATCGGAAGGAAAACGACAGGGAAAATCGCCAAGAAAAATCCAAAATATTTGTTGTTGACAATCAGCTGAACGAACAAACTGAAGCCTATTAAAACCAGATAATATGGCAGATTGTAAAGGTTGAATTTCAAATACGTCAAAGGTTCGATGTCATAAAATCCTTTGTAAAACTGAATCCCGATGCAAATTAAATTAGAGAAAATCTGCATTAGGATGACCATCCAGACCATTCCCAAAAATTTGGAAAACATCAGGTTGAAATTGGAAACCGTGCTTACGCCAATCAACTCGTCGATTTTATTTTCACGCTCTCTCCAAACGATGTTTCCTGAGAAAAAGACAATCAGCAAAAGCAAGAAAAAGGACAATCCTTCTTCCGCCAATTCTGCCATCAGAAAGGTGACAGGAATGGATTCTGCGTCGTACATCGATTTCATATAATTGGAAATCACAATCAGCAAAACGCCAAAAATGAAAGCAATTATTCCGAAAAATGGCGTGTAAACGATTCTTTTGACCTCAAAAAAAGAAAGGTAGAAAAGCTCTTTCAGTTTCGCCATCCATCCAAAATCTTTTTGAACATTCAGGATTTCCTGCAATGATTTTTCAGAATTGGTGTAAGTTTCTACCAAAGCTGTTTTCTTCTTTTTGAAGAGTGAAAAAGGCTGTAAGAATTGGTTAAAATCAAATTTGAAATAAGTAACCCCAACACACAAAAGCGAAATTCCCAGCCAAACCAAACGGTTCAAAAGTAGAACGCCCGACAGTGGAACTATATTTTCATTTTGTTCGTAAGGCGTCCAATATTCGGTGATTTGTTTCAAAGCAAAATTCCCGAACGGGTCGAGAAGCGAGGCCAAATCTTTGTTTTCGATGTCGGAAAGAATGCTGTCGCTCAAAATCGATAATAAAAGCAAAATCACACAGAAAAGATAGGACGCCAATGTGCTTCTGGTCAACGTTGTCAATGCGAAGAATATTGAACCGATAATCAACGTGTTAGCGACAGTGAAAATCAAAAACGGCCAAAGAAAATTGATGATATTGATGGGGCCAAGTTGCGCAGTTCCTAGTCCATAAATCGTCCCGAAAAAATAGCCGATTAAAATTCCCGAAAAAACATAGATTGCTATTAGGAAATTAGCCAAAAATCTTCCGAAAAAATAGCCGGATTTGGTAATTGGGTTCGTGTACAACAAACCGTGAAAATTATAGGCATAATCTTTTTGAATCGCAGTTGCCATAATGCTAATCATCATAATCCCGTTGATAAGCACCATAATATTGCCACTCATCCCTACAATCAATCGGGCGATTGCCAACGAGGAATTTTTGGTCAGAATCGAATCTGAGGTCGAAGTGTCAAATGCGCCCGTAGTTCCCAATCCAACGAGTACGCCAAGCGTGAGGAAAACCAAAAAGTAAATCTGCGTACTCCATTTTTTGAAACCATTTCTGAGTTCAAAAGAGAATAATTCTTTAAACATTGGTTGCCATTTTTTTGGTGATACTTGAGAAATACACGTCTTCCAAGTTGGATTCTACAGGAATAAAATTAGCGTCTGGCTGAGTTTCCGCAAAAACGCGAATCTCCACTTTCCCTTCAGAAATATGCGTAGAAATCACTTGGTATTGTTCTTTTGCCACCTCAACTTCGGATTTCTCGATTAGTTTTTTCCAGATTTTTCCTTGGAAATCTTCTATCACGCCTTTCGGGGTTCCGTCTAAAATAATGTGTCCGGAAGTCAAAACCACAACACGATTGCACAGATTTTTCACATCGTCTACAATGTGTGTGGACAGAATGACAATCGTGTTTTCCCCGATTTCACTCAGAAGATTATGGAAGCGATTTCTTTCCATCGGGTCGAGGCCAGCGGTTGGTTCATCCACAATGATGAGTTTTGGATTTCCCAAAAGCGCCTGAGCAATCCCGAAACGTTGTCTCATTCCGCCAGAATATTCGCTGACATTTCTTTTTCTCGCTTCGAAGAGATTGGTTTGATGAAGCAAACCTTCAACGATTTCCTTGCGTTCAGATTTATTTGAAATGCCTTTCAGAATGGCGATATGATTGAGAAGTTCTACGGCATTCACTTTCGGATAAAAGCCAAAATCCTGAGGAAGATAACCTAAAACTTTTCTAAGTTCCTCTTTTTGGGTCAAGGCATTGAGGTCGCCGAGAAAAATCTCGCCACTGTCCGGCGCCTGCAAACAAGCGATGGTTCTCATTAGTGAAGATTTCCCTGCACCATTGGGTCCGAGCAATCCGAACATTCCTTTTCCAATAGTAAGATTGACGTTATCCAAAGCTTTTAAACCATTTGCGTAGGTTTTACTAATGTTATTAATCCTCAATTCCATAGTTATTTTTTTAAAGTATTATAATTTTATTAGACGATTGCCAACATTATTTGTTACAAAACATCAAGAAAATTAAAGAATACCAATATATCATTATGGAATTATCAAACATATTTGATTAAGTATAACAACAATCTCAGTTTCAAAATTAAATTGGAGGAAAATGGTTGCAGGTATTATATTTGATGGCTCAATTCAAAATTCAGTTATGAAAAATTTAGTTTTGCTAAGTCTGGTTTCAGCGTTTGCATTGTCTTGTAAACCAGCTTACACAGCGGACAATCTTCCAAAACCGTTGCCAGAAAGACCAAAAGACAACACTGCAATTGGTGCGATGTCAAAAGAGGAATCAAATGAAATGGATTATTTGAGGGAAGAAATCATCACCTTATCAAACAGCGAAAAGTGTACGAATCCAGCCGATTGGAAAACTGTTGGACTTGGTGTGAAAGCTTGTGGAGGACCAGTCAGTTACATCGCGTATTCCAATAAGATTGACGAAAAGGCTTTTCTAGACAAAGTGGAATCCTACAATCGGAAATCTGCTGGCTACAACAAAAAATACAACCTGGTATCAGATTGTATGTTGGTAGTGCAACCGGAGAATATCGCTTGCGAAAATGACAGACCCGTTTTCAAATAAAATTTAAATCTCTTGAGGAGCAACTTTCTTTTTTTGTTCCTCAGCATCTCGGTACAATTTTGCTTTGCTCCAAGTCGCGTGCTTCGATGGAACAATGCTGTGACCTTTTCTCAACGCATATACTTTGGTAAATTCCGCGCCGAAGAATATGAGCTGACAGGAATAGTTGATCCACATCATCAACAAAATCACGGTTCCTGCAGCGCCGAAAACGGAAGTCGGTTTTGAGACATCAAAGTAAAAACTCATTCCCATTTTCCCAATATTGAACAATATTGCCGTTACAATTGCTCCTATCCAAACGGATTTCCATTTGATCTCGACATCTGGCAATACTTTGAACATAATGGCAAACAAGACCGTTACCACCGCCAATCCTAAAATAAAATTGCTGATTTGAATGATGAAGTAAGTATCGACACCAAAATATTTCGTAATAAATCCATTGGCTAGACCAATGACAGACGACAAGACCATACTTATCAAAAGAAGAAAAGCGATCATCAAAATCATTCCTAAGGAGTTTGCTCTATCAAGAATGAATTTTTGCCAAGCCTTTTTCGGTGTCGCTTCCACGTCCCAAAGATTGTTCAGCGTGCTTTGCATTTGGAAAAACAAGCTCGTCGCACCAAAAACCAAAGTCGCCACACCCAAAGCTTTCATCCAGAAATTCTCCTTATCAACCATCGCGCTGGCAATAATATCCTGAATGCTTTTTGCACCGTCATAGCCCATTATGCCTTGCAATTGTCGGCGAACTTCACCATTCACCGCTTCTTCACCAAAGAAATGACTCGTTGTCCAGATGATGATAATGAGCAAACCTGGCAACGCAAATATCGCATTGTAGGCCATACTCGCACTGTCTTTGGATGCAGAAGATGATGTCCATTCGTTAAAAGTGGCTTTCAGAACTTCCCAAAAAGATTTAAGCTTTGTCATAGTTTACATTTCTTTGGAAAATTCAATCTTTGTACCAATCTACTCCTGTTTGTACCAGCTGGAGTATTTAACATAATTATTTGCAATCCGATCGATCTCGCCTTCAATCAGACTTTGCGAAATATCTTTCACTTTTTTTGCCGGAACGCCAGCCCAGATCTCACCTTCTTTGATGACTGTATTTGCCGTTACCACTGCTCCCGCCGCAACAATCGAATTGCTTTCCACCACGCAATCATCCATCACAATCGCACCCATTCCAATCAGTACATTGTCTTTGATAGTGCAACCGTGAACAATCGCGTTGTGACCAATCGAAACATTATTGCCAATCGTGGTAGGACTTTTTTTGTAAGTGCAGTGAATCATCGCGTTATCCTGGACGTTCACTTTGTTCCCCATTTTGATGTAATGCACATCGCCTCTTAGAACCGCGTTGTACCAAATGCTGCAGTCATCTCCCATCGTCACATCGCCAATGATCACAGCCGTTTCTGCCACAAATGCATTCTCTCCAAACTGAGGTTTTTTCCCTAAAAGTTCTCTTATAATTGCCATCTTATTTTTAAATTTTTTAATTAATATATTTTGGGCGCCTTGATCCGTCCTCCACTCCCAATCTTTTTTGCAGTCAGTTTTTCCATTAAGTAGAAATTAAGTCAAAGCAAAAAAGGATTTCCGTTCAGGCCGGGGCGCAGAGTGGTCTTCTATTCACGTTTCGTCATCCGAAACAGCCAAAATCAAACCAATAGAAAAAATCGAATATCCGCAAACCTACTAATAATCAAAACTTAACACAACATTGGGATTCATCGGCTTTTTTGTTCCACCAAATTACGATATTTTTGTAGTTCAATATACTTAAAATGAGACAAATCATTATAGAACCAACAGAGAATCCAAAAGTGATGAAGTTCGTGACGGACTACAATCTGATTCCGGGTTCAGTAGAATTAGATAGAGAATCTGATATTTCAGAAATTCCTTTGGCACAGGAACTTTTCAATTATCCTTTCGTCAACAGAATTTTCATTACAGCTAATTTCATTGCGGTAGCAAAAGAAGATACAGTTGAATGGGACCACGTTTCCGAAAGTCTGAAAAATATCATCGAGGACGAATTGTTGGCGAACCCAAGGATCTATCTTCAGAAGAAAAAAGAAATGTATCAGATCTATTCTGAGATGACTCCAAATCCTGCGGTAATGAAATTCATCTCCAGCAAAATGTTGATGGATGGTTTCATCGAGGTAAAATCCAGAGAAGAAGGGGACGAAGTACCTTTAGCAAAAGAGTTGTACGAAGCTTTTGATTTTGTTAAAGAAATCTATGTAAGTGATAATTTCGTTGCTGTGACCAGAGACGGTCAGTTTGAGTGGCATGAGATTATGAATCAGGTTCGTTCTTTCATCGCCGAATTTTTGCAGGCTGGAAAAGCCATTTCCAACGCAGAACCTCACAAGCACGAAAATCCAATGTTGAAGATCATCAACAGAGAATATACCAATGACGAGCAAAAGATCAGCGACATCCTGAATGAATATGTGGCACCAGCTGTAGAAAACGACGGTGGAAAAATCTCGCTGATCGAATATGATCAGGAAAACAAAACGGCAAGAATGTTGCTTCAAGGCGCTTGCAGTGGCTGTCCTTCGTCAACAGCAACCTTAAAAAATGGAATCCAGAACATTCTGAAACAATTCGTTCCAGAATTGGTGGAGAACGTGGAAGCTGTGAATGGATAATATTTAGTTGATAGTTTCTGGCTGTCAGTTTATTGACTTCCAGAAACGCCTGTAAAATAATTTCAAAATTGGAAACCAACAACCAACAACCAACAACTAATAACCGCAAGGGAATTCTTCTCGTTAACCTTGGATCTCCGAGATCGACGGACGTAAACGATGTAAAGGAATATCTGGACGAGTTCCTGATGGACGAAAAGGTCATCGATTATCGTTGGATCTTCCGCGCCCTTTTGGTTCAAGGAATCATCCTTAAAACCAGACCGAAAAAATCTGCTGAAGCTTACAAAACTGTTTGGACCGACGAAGGTTCGCCTTTGATCGTGATCTCCAAACATCTTCAGAAAAGACTTCAAGAAATTGTGGATGTTCCGGTTGGTTTGGGAATGCGCTATGCAGAACCATCGATAAAAACTGGAATCCAAGAGTTGGTGAATCAAGGCGTGACCGAAATTACTCTATTCCCGCTCTATCCGCAATACGCGATGAGTACGACAGAAACGGTGATTGACAAAGCTGAGGAAGTAAGACTGAAATTCTTCCCAGATATCAAGATTAATTACGTGGAGCCATTCTACGACCGCGAGATTTATATCAATGCTTTAGCTGAGAGTATCAGGGAAAAACTTCCTGCGGATTTTGATCTGTTGCAGTTTTCGTATCACGGTGTGCCGGAACGTCATATTTACAAAACCGACCCCACGAATACTTGCAATATGAATACTTGCTGCCAAAAGGAAGACAATCCTTCGCACAAATTCTGCTACAGACACCAATGTTATAAAGTGACCGAACTGGTGTGCAAAAAACTTGGTTTGCCAAAAGAAAAAGTGATGGTCACCTTCCAGTCCAGATTGGGCAAAGACAAATGGATGGAGCCTTACACAGACGCTACATTGGAAGGTCTGGGCAAAAAAGGCATTAAGAAACTGGCCATCGTTTGTCCTGCTTTTGTCTCCGACTGTCTGGAAACTTTGGAAGAGATCTCTGTGGAAGGTAAGGAGATCTTCCTTCACGGCGGTGGTGAAAGATTCGATTACATTCCCTGTCTGAACGAGGAACAAAGCTGGGTGAATGTTGTAAAAATTCTTTCTGAAGAAAAGCTTAATGATTTTTACTTTCATTAATATTCAAATCTAATGGTTTTTCGATACGCACGACATACGCAGAACTTTGAGAAACTTGTTTACTTATACACTTCCGTTTTGGAATTTGAAGTGATCGGGAAGTTTGAAGACCACAACGGTTACGATGGTGTTTTCCTGGGTAAAGCTGGTGAGAATTGGCATCTGGAGTTCACCCAAAATAAAAATTTGCCAGAGTCTAAGTTTGATGATGATGACATCCTGGTTTTCTATCCGGAAACCTTGGAAGAGTTTCAGAAGATCCTGGCCAATCTTGAATATTATAAAGTTCCTACACTCACGCCGAAGAATCCGTATTGGAAAGAGAACGGCATCTGCTTTGAGGATTGTGATCATTATAAGATCATCATTTCTGACCTTAGAATTACTAAATAAATTATAAGACTTCAATTTTCCTTGGAGTCTTTTTTTGTCATTTGATGATTGGTTTTTGATGGGCTGTTTCCGTGAGGTCGCCGTCAGGTTTTCGTGAGCTAAGTGTATTTTTCTCGTTGGAATACATTGAAGCATATTTGACATTTTGACATATATTTTGAGGTGCTATCGGTATAGGGTCGGTATACGCTTTCTATAGGTAAAATGTATTTTATACTTTTTGCTGACTGAATTATTTTTTACGTTTTAACGTGTTGTTTTGATAGGCTATCACTTCGTCATTCCTTCGTCGGTTGGTCGTAGGGATTGAATTTTTGATATTGTAGGATATGAGTTGGTTTTGACCGGTTGACAGTATTTTTTTTTATCTATAAATTAGTAAGTAATTGATAAAAATTTATATTTTCGATGAATTAAAATTTAATTTTTAAATATGTTGATATTAATATTTGTCATCATATTAGAAGATTAAAAAAACACAAACTATGAAAAAGCTTATAACAATCATCTTATTTTTAGGACAATTCCCGTTTTTCTTGGCTCAGAAAGAAGTGAATGCAAAAATTATAATTGATGAAAATTCGAATCTGCAAATCACACAATATTTTACAAAAACAGCAAAAGACACATTTCAGTTTGCAAAAGAAATTGCCCTGAATTAGAAAGTCGCAAAATTAATAGGCTCTTCATCCTCAAAATACAATGAATATGAAATTCTGAATAGTGATGTGATGGATTTCAATCTTAACATTCCTCAAAAACCAAATGCCAAGTCAACTGTAACACCTGACTTTTTCTATACTTCTCAAAAATATTTGGCGTTACAAAAAAAAGGTACAAATACAGAAAAGCAATTCAATCTAAAAATCGATTCAAAAAAATTCAAAGTTATTTTTCCTACTAAAGACGATCTGAAGCGGCCATATTTTACAGTACCTTCAATCATAGCAGGCGATTTTGAAAAGATTGACCGTAATGGTTTTCAAATTTATTATTTGAAAACAGATTCTTTGAAAAAAATTGAGCGCTTAGCGACCAGTATGCAAAAATCTTTTGAGTTCTACAAAAGTCTTTTTGGAGAACAGCGAAAGCCAAAGGTTGCCATTGCTCCGATTTACGGTCCGAGTGTAACATCTGAAAACCTTATTATTTTCAGTAAGGATAAACTACAACCTCAGACCATTTCTCACGAAATTGCCCACATCTGGTTCGGTTCAGATGGAAAAGTTTTCAGAGAAAGACCGATAACTGAGTCGATTGCAGAATTTCTTTCTATGCAATATCTTAAACAAATTTCTAATTTTGGCAAAGAAGATTTTGACATCCTTATTAAATCTAAATTTTTTGTAATAGAGGGTATTAAATCTTTTAAAGAATTAAACGACAGAAATCCCGACGAAAAAGAAAACTTCACATTATCCTACAATCTTTTGCCTTTATTTTTATATACAAGGCAAAACAACAACCCGAATTTCATCAATCAAATTGCAGATTTTTACAAGTACAAAAAAAATATCAACAAAACCAGTCTTGATGAAATGAACTATTATTTTTTGACAAATAAGCTTGAGCCTGTTTTCACTATTCCTGTTTTTCCGGATTATTTCATTGATGAATGTGCGGATTCTAAGGTATGTATCACTTCTACAGCAAAGGATAATTCGGATATTGAACTTGAGCTTACCTCAGACAACGACAAAAAAACTATTAAAACAATATCGTTTTCAAAAGACAGAAAACAAATATTAGATACAAAAGATATTAAGAAAATCACAATAGACCCCGAATTTAAAACCCTTCAAATCACAAGATTAAATGATATTTGGAATAAGAATGATGATAATCTTCTCAACAAAAGCAGATACAGTACGATTGAAGAAATAACACCTGAGCTCTCAAAAATCGCAAATGATGTACTGGCCTTTTTAAAAGATACCAGTGCACAGGAAATTTCACAAAACCTCATCATCAATGAGAAAGAAACATCAGATCTTATTAATTTCAGAAAAGGACTGTTTGAGTCCAAACAAAATAAAATTAATGGTGGTTTTGCAATCTGGGGAAAGAAGAGTAAAACACTTTTTATAAGCCTTTCTTATTATGACGAAACTTCGATGGATAGTAGTGTTTCCACCTTAAAATTAGGCTTTAATGATGACCTGAAAACACTAAGAAAACTTTGGATAGAAGAGGTGAATGATCAGGACTAATTTTGATCTTGCTCAAAGTGACATCTCCGCTACTCTCTTTAGATTCTAACAGAATTGCAAAGTTTCTTCCGAAGAGAAATGATTCTTTTACACCACAAACCCCTAGCCCTGACGGTAGTGGAAATCCCACAGCAAGCCCTTCGAAAGGCTCAGGACAGGCTTGCTTGCGAGGAATTGCAGCGGACAGCAGGTTCCCGGCTCCTAAGTAATGTTCCAAAGATCAAATAACTTGTTAGAAAACAAAAAGCCGCCTCAATTTCTTGGAACGGCTTTTCTATGGTTGTAGAAAATTTTATTTCTTGTTGAAATCTCCGGCAAATACGGAGGTCAGCTTGTCTTCGCTGATGTATTTTCTGAGAACATCGTTTACCTGAGCTACTTTCAAGGCAGATACTTTTGTCTCCAGAGCATCGTAATCTTCCAATGGAACGCCGTACTGAAGCTGAGAATTAACCAAGTTCATTAGCGTATTATCGTTACCCAAGCCAGTTTTTCTGGAGTTGAGCCAGGAAGTCAGATTAGATTTGAATTCTTCTTCTGTGAAACCGTCTTTTACGGCTTTGTTGACTTCTTCTTTAAGTGCTTTGTTGACAGCGTCTTTCTTCGTCGGGTTGAAGAATGCATACCATTCCCAAGATGCTACGGTATTGTCAATCGGGATGCTCATATAAGATCCTGCGCCATAGCTGATGCCTTCTTTCTCACGAAGTCTGGTCGGGATTCTCGCTGTAAGAAATCCGCCGCTTCCCAACATTTCGTTGGCAATGGTAAGCGCGGGATAATCAGGAGATTTCCTGTCCATAGAAAAACTGATTTTCCCGACTGCAGCAGCATTTTCTTTGTCTGGTGTCAGATATTCCTTGTCTTGTTTTTTGGTGGTAAATAATTCCGGTTTTACGAATTCATATTTGGATTTGGAATTCCATTTTCCGAAAGTATCTTCTAGTAATGCAGAAGCAGATTTACCATCTACATCGCCAACTATCGTCCCAACGCCATTGTTGCTTCCAAGAATTTTGCTGTAAAAATCTACCAGCTGCTCTCTCTTCACCTTTTTGTTGTTTTCGATCTGTTCTTTTGTAGAAGCAGTGTAATAGATGCTTTCTTTCGGATAATTTCTGTGATCTTTTCAATTTCCGTAAAAGCCAGCGACTGCGGATCATTAAGAGAACCTTCCAGATACGTGTTGTACTCGCTTACTGTTTTAGCCAATTCTGCATCCGGGAAAGTAGATTCGGTCAAGATTTCTTTGATGAGTCCCATTACTTTTGGTAAGTTTTCTTTGTAAGTACTGAAGTTCACGAACAAGGTCTGTCCGCTGAATCCGAAATTAACATTGGATTTCCAGCCGTCCAGCATATCCTGGATTTGCTCTTTTGTGTGGGATTTGGTACCTGTTTTCAGCACCTGCGCCATCAATGAGCCAACGTCCGATTTTCCGCTGAGGTCTTTGTCATTACTCACAGGGAATTTGAAACTCCCCAGAACTTTTCCGCCTTTGATTTCTTTTTTGATCAAGCCGTACTTCATTCCGTTGCTCAGCTTGCCTTCTACAAGATTGGCTTTCAAGTTTTTAATGCTGGCTTCGAACGGCGCTGCATCTTTTTCTAATGCTTTTCCTTTGTAATCGTTAGTTAATGAAGCAATCTGGTCGCTAGTATATTCTACATTTTTGACTCTGATCTCATCTTTTGTCGGGATGAAGACGCCAACGGTTCTGTTGTTGACTTTGAAATATTTATCCGCTACTCTCTGAATATCTGCGACTGTAAGCTTCTCAACATTGTCGCGGTAAAGCATTCCCAGTTTGTAATTTCCTGCACCAATAATTTCAGTCAGATTAATGGCTGATCCGATCGTATTGTTCTTGATATTTTCGATTTGTTTAAGGATTTTAGCCTTAGCTCTTGCAACATCCTGGTCTGTATATTTGATAGTTGCAATTTTGTTCAGTTCTGTACGGAAATCATTTTCAGTCGCTTTGATATCTTTGTCTGCAGGCACATCCAATCCGAAATACATAAAACTTGCGTCTCTTACTAAAGGCTGATAAGCATAAACTGAAGCCGCTTTTTTGGAATCGATCATTGCTTTGTACAAATAACCTGAAGGATCTGAAGTCAAAATTTCCTGCAGGGCATCCAATGCTGCGTAATCCTTATCAGCATATGGCGCTGTGTGATAAAGCGCTCCTACAACTTTGCTGTCTCCAGAACGTTTCAGCTCAACAAAACGCTCGCCGTCCTGAGCTGGTTCCACGGTATAAGGAGTTTCTAAAACTCTGGCTGGTTTGGGAATGCTTGAGAAATATTCAGCGATGTAATTCAATGTATTTTTCTCATCAAATTTTCCTGCAACAACCAAAGTTGCATTGTCCGGCTGGTAATATTTTTCGTAGAACTTCCTCAGCGTCACTGCTTTTACTCTTTCTACATCTTCCTTACTTCCAATCGTGCTGTTTCCGTAATTGTGCCAAAGGAAAGCTGTGGAAACAATACGCTCCATCAACACACCGCTTGGACTGTTTTCCCCGATTTCGAATTCATTTCTTACGACAGAAAATTCTTTGTCAAGATCTGACTGGAGAATGGTTGCGTTTACCATCCTGTCGGCCTCCATCGCAAGAAACCATTTCAGATTTTCTTCGTTGGAAGGGAAAACTTCGTAGTAGTTGGTTCTGTCGTACCAAGTTGTTCCGTTGGCATTTCCACCTTTATCAGACAACATTTTTTTGATATCGCCTAATTTTTTGGTGCTTTTGAAAAGCATATGTTCCAGCAAATGCGCCATTCCTTTTTCGCCGTAACCTTCGTGCTTTGATCCGACATTATAAACGATATTGACAACTGCGTTACTTTGCGACGGATCTGAGATCAACAGGACTTTCATTCCGTTGCTTAGGGAATATTCCTTAATTCCTTCCGTATTGCTAATAAATTTTGGTGTTTCGGCTTTTTGCGAAAATACAGGTGTACTAAGACCCGCATAGAACACGACTGCCGCAGTCAGTAAAAGATTCTTCATGTTTTATAGTTATTATTTAAGAATTTTAAATTTAGCAACTTTCCATTAAAAATATAATAATGCTTTTAATTTTTATGAAAATCTTAACGTAATTTTGCAATTATGCAAGTTGAGAAGATAATTATGGGAATTGATCCGGGAACATCCATTATGGGTTTCGGGATCATCTCCGTGAAAGGCGGGAAAATGGAGTTGATTGTGATGCACGAATTGGTCTTGAAGAAATACGAAAACCACGAGACCAAACTAAAAGTTATTTTTGATAAGACCTTAGCGTTAATCGATGAATATCATCCGGACGAAACAGCTCTGGAAGCGCCTTTTTTTGGAAAGAATGTCCAAAGTATGCTGAAACTCGGACGCGCTCAAGGTGTCGCAATTGCCGCCAGTCTCCACAGAAATATTCCAATTACCGAATATTCTCCGAAAAAAGTAAAGATGGCCATCACCGGAAACGGAAATGCCAGCAAGGAACAAGTTGCCGGAATGCTTCAAAACCTGTTGAAACTGAAAGAATTTCCCACGAAATATCTGGATGCATCCGACGGTTTGGCGGTTGCTGTTTGTCATCATTTCAATTCTGGTACAATTTCTACTGACAAATCTTATTCCGGTTGGGATAGCTTTTTAAAACAAAATCCTGACCGGGTCAAATAGTTATATAATTTTTGTCAGGCTGAGGTTCTCGAAGCCTTTCTATTTAATAATTTGGCTTTTTCTTGCTTCTTATCCCTTGATTCTTGTCTCCTGAATCTTTATCTTTGAATCGATGAATAATTCTCTTTTTGAAATCGTAGAACATACCAACCGAAGTATTTTTCTCACAGGAAAAGCAGGAACCGGGAAGACTACATTTCTAAACGACTTTGTAAAAAAAACCAAGAAAAAACACATTGTAGTTGCGCCGACAGGGATTGCGGCCATCAATGCTGGTGGCGTTACGATCCATTCGATGTTTGGATTGCCACTTAGAACTTTTCTTCCAACCACAGAAAGAATCGACCAAAATCTCGGAAACAACATTCCGGATCTGATGGTTCATTTCAAATACCGAAAAGACAAACTAAAACTCCTTCGTGAAATCGAAATTATCATTATCGATGAAGCCTCGATGTTGCGTGCGGATGTTTTGGATATGATGGATTTTTCTTTGAGACACGTTCGCAGGAATCAGCAGAAATTTGGTGGTGTTCAGATGCTGTTTATCGGCGACCTTTACCAGTTACCTCCGGTTGTGAGAGATGAACATATTCTTGGAATGTATTATCCATCGCCTTTTTTCTTTCACGCCAAAGCTTTGGAAGGCAGTAATTTCATCACGCTGGAACTGACCAAAGTTTACCGACAAACCGATGAACATTTTCTGGAAATCCTAAACGCCATCCGAGACGGAATCACGGAAGATATTGACTTCGAAACGTTGAACGAGAGATATCAACCAGACTTCGACCCAAAAGATGAAGCGTATGTCTATCTCTGTTCGCACAACAAAATGGCTGACGACATCAATCAAAAAAAAATAAAGGAACTCGGCGGAAGAGCACATTCCTACACAGCCGATGTGAAAGGTGATTTCAAGGAAACACAATATCCGAACGATGAGGTTTTGGAATTGAAGATCGGAGCGCAAATTATGTTCATCCGAAATGACACCTCGCCAGACAAAAAATATTTCAATGGTAAATTAGCCCAAATCTCTTATCTTGATGAAGACGAAATCTCTGTGATTCTCGACGGAAGCGAAGAAGAGATCACTTTGAAAGCAGAAACCTGGGAACAGAAAAAATATTCTCTGGATGATGAAAAGAACATCAAAGAAGAAGTTTTGGGAAGTTTCAAACAGTTTCCGATTCGCCTCGCCTGGGCGGTAACGATTCATAAAAGTCAAGGTTTGACCTTTGATAGATTGATCATTGATGCGGGAAAAAGTTTTGCTTCCGGACAGGTTTATGTAGCACTTTCGCGTTGCCGAACTTTGGAAGGCATTGTCCTAAAATCTAAGATCACGCCCGAAGTGATCTTCAGTGACAAACGGGTTTCGAAGTTTCAGGACGAGACGCACGCCAATTCGAAAATCGAGGAAATCCTAAATTCTGAAAAGTACGATTACAGCATTCAAAAAGTGATCAGAAGAATCGACTGTGTTTGGTTTGTTTCCGCTTTGGAAAGCTGGATGGTGGTGACCCGAAGTAGCAAAGCCATCGACAAAAACCAATCGCAAAAGCTTTACATCACTTTAAAATCCGAAATAGAAAATCTGAAACTTATCTTTCAGAAATTTGAAAGAATATTGATACAGAAAACCCAAAAATTCCTGAAAGGTGAAGAGGAATGGCAAGAAGTTGAGGTCAAAGCAAAAGGTGCGGTCAATTTCTTTTTTTCTAATGTGAACGAGAAAGTTTTTTCTCCGCTTAAAGATTTTTATTCCGAAACCAAAGGCGTGAAAGGTTTGAAAGCTTTCAACGAGGATTTTCGCGTTTGGCTGGATGATTTGGAGGAATATTTGAAAGATCTGAAAGACGTTCATCTTTTGGAAACGCCTTTGTTCGACAAGGAAAAAGATGCTGTGATCTCTATGTCTATCAACAAAGTTCCGACGCACGTTTTGACCTATCAATTGTTCCAGGACGGAAAAACCATTTCTGAAATCGCCAGAGAACGAGGTTTGGTAAACTCTACTATTTTTGGACATTTATCTAAATATGCTGAGCAGAATTTGCTAGATAAAAGCGACTTGCTAAGAATCTATCCAAAGGAAAAAGTGAATGCTTTCGAAAAGGTTTTCAAGCAAAGTCCAAAGGAGAACATCAATGATTGGAAAGCAGCTTTGCCAGCGGATTTTGATTATGGTGAGATCCGGTTGATCTGGAATTATTATTTGAATTTGAAGTAGTTTTTTATCGCAAATTTCAATATAAAAAAAAGAAAGTCGCAAAATTAAATTTGCGACTTTTATATTTGTGCAGAATAGAATTCTCCGCCTTTGCGTTAATGCTTTTTTGAATTAATTAATCAATTGAAATCTTGCATATTCTGCAATTTTCTTTGGCAATTTGATTCCTTCTTCGGTTTGATTATTTTCTAACAAAGCGGCCATAATTCTTGGTAAAGCCATTGCAGAACCGTTTAGCGTGTGAACCAATTGCGATTTTCCGTCCGCTTTGTAACGGCATTTCAAACGGTTGGCCTGGAAAGTTTCGAAGTTCGAAACAGAACTTACTTCCAACCACTTTTCCTGCGCTGCACTCCAAACTTCGAAGTCGTAGGTCATTGCTGCAGCAAAACCTGTGTCGCCACCGCAAAGTCTTAGGATTCTGTAAGGCAATTCAAGATCTTCCAAAATGGATTTGATATGCTCTACCATTTCTTCCAAAACAGCGTAAGAATTTTCAGGTTTCTCGATTCTCACAATCTCCACTTTTTCGAATTGGTGAAGACGATTCAAGCCTCTCACGTGCGCGCCGTAACTTCCAGCTTCTCTTCTGTAACATTGAGAAAACGCCGTATTCTTGATCGGCAGCTCTTTTTCATCCAACAAAACATCGCGGTAAAGATTCGTTACCGGAACTTCCGCTGTTGGAATTAAATATAGATCATCTGCATTGATGTAGTACATTTGTCCTTCTTTATCAGGCAATTGTCCCGTTCCGTAGCCAGAAGCTTCGTTCACCACGTGTGGCGGATTCACTTCCAGATAGCCTGCATCAACGTTCTTATCCAAGAAATATTGAACCAATGCTCTCTGCAATCTTGCACCTTTCCCAAAATAAACAGGGAAACCAGCACCAGCGATTTTAACGCCCAATTCGAAGTCGATCAAATTGTATTTTTTCGCTAATTCCCAGTGTGGGATTGCACCTTCACCAAGACCTTCAACCGTTGTAGATTCGTAAATGATCTCATTATCATCAGCCGAAACACCCGCTACGACTTTCTCGTAAGGTACATTTGGGATTTGATAAAGAATGGTGATCAAAGCTTTCTCGGCTTCAGCAAGTTGAGATTGTAATTCTTTGCTCGATTCTTTGTATTGCGAAGTTTTGGATTTTGCCGCTTCAGCTTCCTCTCTTTTTCCGTCTTTCATCAAGATTCCGATCTCTTTCGAAATTTTGTTCATCTCGGAAAGTTGTGAGTCAAGCTCAAACTGTAATCTTTTTCTTTCGTCGTCTGCATTGATAGCTTCATCGACCAAATCTAATTCCTTGAAGCTTCTTTTCTTCAAGCCTTCCAAAACGCGCTCTTTGTTCTCGCGCAAAAAATTAACCTGTAACATAGTTTGGTTGTTGGTTGATAGTTATTGGTTGTCAGAATTTAATCTCTGACTATGATTGCAAATTTAGGGATTTTATTTCACGATCTTGACAATGTTTGCCTTGCCCTGAACTTTTGTGAATTTCAGTTCGCCATTATACCAAAGTTTTGAGATCTGAAAAAGTGAAGGTGTTGATTTATATTCGATTTCGATCGTATCATCATCATTTACCACAACCTCATTAATTGTTCGCGGTAATCTGATGATAAATCTGGAATAATATGTCTGTTCGTTATCATTACTCAGAGAATCAATTTTAATCCTAGCTGCTCCCGCCGGATAATCCATGTAAACCAATGTGTCTGCATCCTTTGGAAAGGTAGCTCCGGAAATAATCTGCAAATCTTTCTCTCCCAAAAGATCCAGCAAAGCCGGTGTAGAGTACGATCCTTCAATGTTGGAATTGAACAAATCCTGTCCGGTAGCAGCACTCGTCATATAAAGTTTTAGAACCTGATCGATAGTCTGAGTTTCTTCCTCGTCTCTTTGACAAGAAAAAAGCAACATTATGGCTGATATAAGTATGGAAAATCTGAGTTTCATCTTTGCAAAGATAAAATTCTTTCACGACAATTTTCTGTAGTGGGACAAGAATCCAATCATTAATAAAATTCCTGTCGTAAATAAAGTTGCAGACTGTGCAATCGCCATTCCTTCGACTCCAAATTTCGGAACTAGAAAAAGAGAAAGTATTCCTAAAATCAACAACGCAAAAGCAGAAACGACAGTGTTGTACGCCATCTTCCCAACTGCCGAAAGAAGATTTCCGTATAGATTTCTCATCAGCATATTGAGAAGAAAAGCTGCCGTAAGAATCAGGAACGGCGATTCGATTCCCTTGTATTTTTCTCCAAAAAATAAGGTGACGATAAAATCATTAAGAAAGTAAAAAGAAATAAAGATCAAGCTGCAAAGCGGAATGAATATTTTGTAATAATTTGATATGTAATATTTTAAGAAATTTTTATCATTATGATTTTTCGCCAATTCAGGAAAATCACTTTGCATAAAAGTAAGGGCAATGAATGTCAAATTTGCAGGAATCAAGATCGCTGTTTTGTAATCTGCAACCGCTGATTCATTCATCAGAAAACTGATCAGAATAATATCCAGAGAGAATAAAGTGTCACTCAGAACAGCAGTTCCGGCCGTAAATAATCCGTATCGCCAAATCTCTTTTTTTGAAAAACTAAATGATTCTTTTTTTTGTGAAAAATCAATATTTCTGTACCAGAACAATGCGACAAAAGGCATTCCTGTAATTGCTGCCAAATATCCTGACAGCCCAAATAAATACGTCAAAACAAGTATCGAAACTAATCCCGAAATGTTGACAACATTATTAAGTCTCGCAAATTCTTTGTTTTTTCCGTTGATGCGCAATTGTGATTGGATGTGATTATAGAAAAAAAAACCAACCAACCGGATAGCGAAAGCCAAAAACAGAATGATGATCTTTTTAAAATTGTCAAGATAAAATAGAGATGAGAGCAGAAATATCAAACTTAAGATGATCTGATAATAAAAACCCTGTTTCCAGAGATAAGCAGACAGTACATTTTTTTCTTCCGCCGTCTTGGCAATGGAACCGTATCTCAACAAAACCTGCTGGCTTCCAAATCCGCTAAATGCCATAAAAACAGCAGACAACGCTGCGACAATACTTACCAAACCAAAATCATTTTCCGGTAATAATCTGATAATGGCAACTGAAGTTACGAACCCGCAAATCTTCGCAATAAGCAGCGACCCAAAGACAAAATGACCTTTGTTTTTGAAAAAATTTCTGATAAAATCCGACAGATTTCCCACTAACTGAAATATAACTTAAAAATAGCCAAAATATTGACAGCCTGACTCTTTTGATAGAAATCCTTCTGTGAAAAAAGAAATTGTACATCAGCCTGGAGTTCCTTGTAATTCTCCAAGCGCCAAATATTTTCGTTGAAATAGGTTTGATAATAATCCTGAATGTCCTGAGAATTATAGTAATAAAACTCATAAGGATACATACTGGTACGCTCGGTTTGCTTGGTGATTTTTGCATTCCAAAGCTTTGAAACACGCTTGATTATCTTTGGCCCGAATGTATTTTTCCATTGGGCATTCGGCCTCATTCCTGTTTTCTCCCAGACATAATCAGCTGCATTTGGCATACATTGATTCAGCCATTCGAGATATAATTTTTGGTTGATTTTCCATTTTTCAGGAAGACTGATTGCAAATGCCAGCATTGTTTTTGACATGAAAGGAGACGTCTGATAGCCATATTGCTGGATAACCTGCGCTCCCAAAACTGTTCTGTTGTAAGCTACGTTTCTTAAGTAAAATAATTCTTCTGATTCGTAATCGTTTAGAATTTTGTCGAAGTCTGATTTTACTTTTGGAAGGAATTTCCTGTTGACAACAATTTTGAACTCGCCAGGCTTTTGCCTGTACGGAACTGTATTGAAACCACCTAAAATGCCGTCGCCAATAGAGCCGCTGTGGACAATTTTAAAATTGAAATCAGTCAAATTTTCAAAGGCATATTGAACGTGAATCCCACCAGTGTACAAGCCGCAACCTTCTGACAACTCTGTCAGTTTATCGATATATTTAAGATAAATTCCGCCGTCTAAAGACTGGAATTTATAATTAATTTTATAATCTTCTGCGATCTGTCTGGAGATCGTTTCGTCCAGATATCCCGATTGGGAAAAGCAAAAAGCCTCATCTGGCTTGTAACCGAGTTTATCGGCGTACAAAAGTCCCATTCTGCTGTCCAGTCCGCCACTTAGCAAAGTAAAATGTTGGGAATTGAGTTCATCGTCTTTCCCATATTCCAATCTGATATTCTCTGAAAATATATCGTTCAGATCCCGAACCGCCATTTCTTTGGAACCTTGGAAATAAGCGATTTTGTCCAGATCAAAATATTTTTTCTCGGTAATATTATGAGTTTTCAGATCAATTTCTATGTAATGTCCGTCCAGTATTTTGAATACATTTTCAATGGGCGTTTCATTCTCAAGCATATTTCCAAATGCCAACAATTTATAAAGATTGTTGATATTTGGAGTGGTAGAAATTTGATTTTCTCTAATCGAATTATTCAATCGAACCAAATGAGAATCTATAAAGATTTGTCCATTTTGCTTAGAATAAAAAACGCGCTGTGTAGAAGTAGGATTTGTAAAAACAAAAATTTTGTGTTCTAATTTATCCCAAATATATCCACGAAATTCTCCGTCTAATTCCTCAACAGATGCAATTTTACTTTCACGATACAGCTTGTCAAAAAGTGTCGGGAAATCTGAAACTGTATAACTTTTTAAAAGTTTTTTTTTATTTAGAATTACACCTTCAACAGCAATTTCCAGGCTGTCATTTTTTAATAAAAACGAATCGTAATCATCAGCGTAAAACACCGATGGCTTAATATTATTTTCAGAAATATGAATTTGGAAACCCTGCATCAGCTTAAAACTTCATTATAAATATCTGAAAACTGCCGGCAGATGCTTTCTTTAGAAAAATGATCTACAACAAATTGTCTCAGAACTTCTGGTTTTTCAATATTCATCTTGTGATTTAAAAAGTTTTCCATCGATTGGTATAGTTCTGTTTCATTGGCTTTTTCAATCAATATTCCCAGACCTGGTTTTACAAACTCGGGAACACCGCCAACTGCGGTTGCAATGACGGGTTTTCCACATGCGTATGATTCCAGGATGACGCAACCTTGTGTTTCGTTGTCACTGAAAAGAATAAAACAACCAGAAGTCTGCATTTTTTCTGCCACTTCGGAATATGAGATTTCATCAAAAACTGAAATGTAGCTTTCTGCATTCAATTTTTTCACGAGATTCTTAAGCGTTTTGGTATCGCCGTCGCCACCAATTTCCAGCGACACATTGTAACCGCTTTGTTTTAGTTTACATACAGTTTCAATGATCTGATTTGGACGTTTTCTCGGAATTAAGCTGGAAACATGGAGGAATTTCGCTGTCGGATTTTCAGGATTTGGTTTAATTGTAAAAACATCTGTATTGACCACATTTGAAATCACTTTCATTGGCGTTTTGATTCCGATAGCTTGCAGACTTTCAAGTAGATTTTCACTTACCGGAAGAATGTAACCTGCATTTTTTGCGATATATTTTGCAATTCTTTTAATATTTCCAGAAGTTTTGTCGAGATTTTGGTTTTGTAAAGCCGTCCAATGTTCGGTTACCACAAAAGGTATATTAAATTTCTTCTTCAGATAAACAGCAAAAAGCATATTGTTGTGAAGTACATTGGCATGAACCAGATTTGGTTTCTGCATTTTCGAAAATCCCATTTTATAAGCCTTCATTCTTCGTAAAAAATTCTGGATCGGATTTTTAGAATTTTTATAATAAATAATGAGAGTCCTGATTCCGTTGATCACTTTATCATCGAAAACATACGTTTCTGTTTGATTAAAATCCCCTATTGTATGAAGAATTTCTACATCATGTTTCAAAGCAACAGCTTCTGCGTGGCGCTGCACAAAATTGCCATTTGTGGGTTCCAGTTTATTGGGAAACCAGGAAGAAATGAAAAGTATTTTCAAAGTTTTGTTACTATAATCGTTACAAAGATAAAATTTATAAAAGAAACGCTTCTATCTAAGATAAAACTTTGAAAGAAGAGAGTTATTTTGTAATTCAACTATTCTAAATTTTTATTATTTTGAATGATCTTGATGAATTAGACATTTTAACTTCAAAATTCCTTCTGAATCACTAAAATATCAAATATGTTATTTGAAACATGATCAATTCTTTCGGCGGTCATTATCATCTTAGATTGTGATCATAAAAAGATTTCTTTTTCTAATTGTTTATATTTGCGCGAGTACGGACAATTTCGCCTATAAATTAATTTTTTACAATTTTATTGAATCTATTTGAAAATAAAATAAGCAAATGAATATATCTTTTAGTAATAGTGATTATAAAATACCTGTGATTTCATTTTTTGTGATTTTATATATTTTTGTTTCTCTTATTTCCTCCAACATAATTATTGATGATTCTTATATAACCTTTAAGTACGCAAAAAATTTTGCTGAATATTTTAAACCTTGGTACAATTTGGATCCTACATTCCAAGGTAATGGGCAAACCAGCATTATTTGGATGTGGATTTTGGCTTTTTTTAATTTTTTGGGAATAAAATCGGAGCACATATTTCTTCCGATTAATCTTATAGCGGGCAGTTTTCTTATTGTCAGATTGTTGCAGCATCTAAGATTCGAGAAAAATAACATGTTCTTAAATTTCTTTTATTTTTCAATCACCTTATTCTTTATTTTTTGGCTGTATTTGAATTCTGCACATGGTTTAGAAAGTGTTTTTGCAGCACTTATCCTTTATTTATTTATTAAAAACTGGGATCAAACTCTAAATTATTATGCTTTACTGTTGCCTTTAATAAGACCGGAATTTATAATCTTTCTTCTATTTTGGAATCTGGATAGTCGTTTTTTTTCATCAGATTTTTATAAAAAAACACTCATATCGATTTTTACAATATTACTTTTTGCTCTGTACTACGTCATTTTTTTTGATTACTACGTGTTACTGCCGTTAATTTATAAATCACATCTTACGAATTACAGCCTTTCTAAAATTTCTGTTTATTGTGGCCTTTTGCTTATCTTTATTCCAATTTCAATAGAATTAGCACGCAGGAAAAAGTTTTTGTCTCTGATTCCCTTACATATTCTTATTTTTTACTATACGAATAATGTTGAAAGCTACTCTTCGGGCATCTTTTCAAGGTATTACTTTCCTTTGATGTGTTTCTATTTAATATATGATTTTAATCCTGAAAACTTCCGAATTCTTGGTAAAAAAGTTCCCCTGTTTTTAAATGTTTTACTTCTTATTGTTTTTCTCAGAATGGTAAAATTATCCCTTAATTTTTATCAACAGAAAAAACAGATTGAAATAGAAAATGTAGGCTATTATGGCGCATACAAAAAGCTAGTCAGCATTTTACACCCAAGTGATAAGGTTAGCATAATCGACGCGGGGTTTACCGCATATTTCTCAGACGGAATGTGCTATGATGGAGCAGGTCTGAATGATGCTACAATGCTGCTTACAAGAAAAAAAAATGACTCCAGTGCATACAGAAATTACATTACCGGACGGAAAATAAATGTCATCACAGTTTGCTCAACATCCGGGAATTATTTTGAAGCCCGTTCAAAACCAGAACAGTTCATTTACAACGCACTTAATTTAAAAAAATATCCCATTCATAAAATTTTTGAAATGGATAAAGGCTTCTATCTTTTTGTATATAATTTTGACGGAGGATATGGTAGAAATTAAAAATTTATTTTATAGAAAATGCCCAACTTCTGCTGAAAGGCTGGATAAAATGACTCAGAAAATCCAGATAAGTATTCTTGGAAAAATCGAAAACCTCAATGTCTTTAGACAATTCGCCGCTTCTGATTTTGCTTTTGAAATCTGAAAGTTTCAAAGTTTTTACTTCACCATTTTCTATAAAACTGGCTTTCATTCTGTCAAATAATCCAAGATCAAATTCTGAGTCCAATTCTCTCATCACTTTGCCCAAAGCATCGATGCTGCAGCCGGAAGCTGCTTCTTTTTCTTCATCTACACAAATGATAATGAATTGATTTTTCTCAATCTTAAAAGACGAAGACAATTCTTTTCCATGAGCCGCCCAGTCGCCCAGGAAATCATATAATTTCTCAGCAATGGTTTTACTTTCTTTTGCTGTAAAAGGTCTTGACGCTGGATATATAATGACGCGATAGTCGCTTGTTTCTACAATATTTGATTCCTCGATTTTCATAACAAAATTATTAAAGTATAAAATTACGGATTTTTATCGATTTTATAAAAACGAAAAACCCAGAACTTATCCGGGTTTGTATTTTTAAAAGTATAGATAAATTAAAGGTCGTCAGCTTCTGCCAAAAGTTCTACAATATCTTTAACTTCTACTTCAGTATTTTTGTTAAAATGCTTTACACCGTCGGTCATCATCGTATTGCAAAAAGGACATCCTGTAGCAATGATTTTCGGTTCGAAAGAAAGCGCTTCTTCTGTTCTCTCTACATTAATATCTTTGTTCCCTTTTTCAGGCTCTTTGAACATTTGTGCACCTCCAGCTCCACAACAAAGTCCGTTGGTTTTGCAGCGTTTCATTTCTACCAGTTCTGCATCCAGTTTTTCGAGGAGCATTCTTGGCGCTTCGTACTCGTCATTCCCTCTTCCGAGATAACAAGGATCGTGGAACGTAATTTTTTTCCCTTTGAAACTTCCGCCTTCTATTTTCAGTCGGCCTTCATTCATCAAGTCTTTTAGGAATTGAGTATGGTGGAGAACTTCGTAATTTCCGCCCAAACTTGGATATTCATTTTTCAGAGTGTTGAAACAGTGCGGGCAAGCCGTCACAATTTTTTTGACTTCGTAAGCATTCAGAACTTCGATATTGGTCAGAGCCATCATCTGGAAAACGAATTCGTTTCCGGCACGTTTTGCAGGATCGCCTGTGCAGGATTCTTCCTGACCTAGAACAGCGAATTCTACTCCAATTTTATTCAGGATTTTGCAGAATGCTTTGGTTATTTTTTTGGCTCTGTCGTCGAAACTTCCGGCGCATCCAACCCAGAAGAGAACTTCCGGAGACTTGCCTTCAGCAGCGTAGTCTGCCATTGTTTTTATAGTGAAATCCATTTTTATAATTTACCAATTAATCAATGTAACAGTTTAACAATTAGATTAATGATTGCTACATTGGTAGATTATTACATTGTTATATTAATTATCTTTTGCCCAATTCAAACGATCCGCCTGGTTGTACTGCCAAGGTGCTGCATTATTCTCAACATTCGTCATCATCAGATTTAATTCCTGTGGTGCCGCCGATTGTTCCATAACAAGGAATCTTCTCATTTCAAAAATGATAGATAATGGATCAATAAGAACCGGACAAGCTTCTACACAAGCATAACAAGTGGTACAAGCCCAAAGTTCTTCTTTGGTAATATAATCGTTGACCAGTTTTTTACCATCATCAACGAATTTTCCTCCGTTCGTGTTGATATTTTTTCCGACTTCCTCCAGACGGTCTCTGGTTTTCATCATTATCAATCTTGGAGATAATTTTTTCCCAGTGATATTTGCGGGACAAACCGAGGTACATCTTCCACATTCTGTACATGAATAAGCGCTCATCAATTGATGCTGATCCAAATCAAAAATATCTTCTGCTCCAAATTTCGACGGAACTTCTGCCGCACCTTCTGCCGGAACAGCGTATGGATCTGCATTGGGATCCATCATCAATTTGATTTCTTTAGTTACAGAATCAAGATTATTAAATTTCCCTTTTTTCTCAAGATTAGAAAACCAAGTATTCGGAAAAGCTAATATAATGTGAAGATGTTTGGAATAATAAAGGTAATTCATAAAGAATAAAATCCCGACAAAGTGAAACCACCACGCAGATTTCTCAACAATATGAAGTGTTTCTAAATTAAAATTCTGAAAGAATGGAAATAGATGTTTTGAAATTGGAAAATTACCAGCAAATCGATTAGCGTCGCCATAATAATCCGCACCATTCATTGTGAAAAAGGCCACCATCAAAGCAAACTCAATGATCAAAATCCAATTGGCATCCTTCTTTGGCCAGCCGAATAGTTCTTTCATCGTCAGTCTTTTGACACCGTAGAAATTTCTTCTGATGAAAAACACTACAACTGCAATGACTACTAAAAGTGCTAATATTTCTAAAAATGATGTAAAAAATGAATAAAAAGAAGTGCCTAAAAATCCAAATAAAACACGGTGCGTACCAAAAGTTCCGTCGATAATAATTTCTAATAATTCAATATTGATAATGACAAAACCTACATAAACAAAAATATGTAAAATTCCCGCAATCGGGCGTTTTACCATTTTGCTTTGTCCAAGCGCAACACGCGACATAATTGCCCAGCGTTCAGCTTTCCTGTCTGTTCTGTTGATCTCTCTTCCTAATTTGATATTGCGATAGATTTCTTTCAGACTTTTAAAAAACAGTCCGAAACCAGCAATTAAAAGAATCAGGAAAACAGCATTATCAATGTATTGCATAAATTACTTTTTGTCTGCGTTTTTACCAAAAACCGAGAAGTTCACGTATCTCTTAGGGTTGACTTTGAAGTCTTCCACTAACTCATTCAGATTTTTCGAAGTCTTAGTTAGATTGTTGTAAAGCTCTTCATCTTTCGCCAATTTACCAAGAGAACCTTCGCCGTTTTGTATGCCGGAAATAACGTTATTCAGTTTGCCGGCGGTTTGGTTGAACTGGTCGATTGTACCGTTTAATTTATCAATATCAACACGTTCTGCAACGCCGCCAAATTTGTCCAGAGTTTTGTTAGCAGTCAGCATTGCGGCATTTGCATTGGCGACCACTTCGTGCAGGCCTTTTTCATTATTGGCCAGAATTGAATTCGTTCTGTCAGACGCACCTTTGAAAGACTCAATGGTTCTGTTAAGATTTGACAGTAACAATTTGATTTCTCGTCTGTTTTGTTCGTCAACAATTTTGTTGGTGCTTGCAAGCGTTGAATCCAGCTTCAAAAGGACATTTGACAATTGATCTTTCACCGGTTTTACTTGAGAAGACAACGAGTTCAGCATTGATAACTGATAATTTCCCTTCAAAGTATCGCCGTCTTTTGCAGTCTCGCCGCCATAGAACAAATTGATCTTCATTTCTTTTCCGGACATTAATCCTGGTTCGAAGATCTCAACAGTTGAATTTCTGGAAAATTCGAATGTATCGTCAATGGTAAGTTTAACTACGAAATGCAGCTTGCCATCCTTTGTTGTGATTGGTTTGATCTCGTCGACCTGACCTACTTTCAATCCATTGATAGAAACAGGATTGGAAACAGAAAGCCCTTCTACATTATCATATTTTGCATAGAAAACATTGTCTGTCGTGAAAAGATTTTTCCCCTTCATAAATTGATACAGTACAACGAAACCTATAATGGCAAAAATGGCGATGAGCCCCGTTTTTAATTCTTTACTTAACTTCACGTTTGTAGATTTTACTAATTAGCAAATATAATGAATATTGGAATTATAATGGATATAAATAAAAAACAACAAAAGCGACAATTATGCCGCTTTCGTTGATTATAAAATATTTTGAAATTATTGTTGAGGATTCTTGTTCCAAACTTCAATTCTGTAATCTTTGATTTTTGCATTATCCTGAAGACTCTTCAAGAATGCACCTGTGAACTGCTGAGAATTCTGCTGGTTGATAGACTCAGTAATTTGTTTGATATCACCTGGCAATTTATTAGTTGTCACAGATTTTTTAACAACCAAATAAACACCTGTCATCCCTTCAATTGGTTGGGATAATTTGTTTACCGCAACACCGAATGCCGCTCCGGCAACTTTAGGTTCCATTGCACCATTCACAGAAGGATTGAAAACGTTAACTGCAGCGCTTGCTTTTGTAGTTCCAAGTGCTTTCGCAGCCTGATCAAGTGATGCATATTTTCCTGCATTGATTTTCTCGAGAATTTTCTTAGCAAGAACTTTATTCTTCACAATTGGCTCGATTTGATCTCTTACGGTTTCCGGATCTGCAAGACCTTCATCCTGTTTTCCAACTACATAAGCCACGATTCTGTCGCCAGTTCCTTCTACAGTGAAGATATCTGTATCGCCGATTTCTCTTTTCTTATCAAATGCCCAAGCGATCACGTCTCCATCTTTGTCTGATCCAATTCCCGGAAGTGTTCCTTGGAATCTACCAACTGTTTTAGGATTTTCGAATCTGTATTTGTTTTTCTCAGCTAAGTTTTTAAACTGGTTAAAACTTTTCCCTTGTGTCTGCTGGATAAATCTTGTAGCCTGAGTCAGAACTTGATTTTCAGTTTTGTCAGAAGCTTTGATATTTTTAGCTAAGTGCGCCATTTTATAAGTCATTGCACCGCTTTTCTTATCTTCAACATTGATGATATGATAACCAAAAGCTGTTTCCTGCAATCCTGTAGTACCTTTTGCATTGTTTGCCAAGAAACTCAAATATCCTGGAGCAAACTGGCTTGTAGGCGTTGTCCAGCCCACGCTTCCGTTTCTTTCAACAGCGTTTGGTTCGTCAGACAATTTAAGGCCTTCAGCAAATTTCGCAGGATCAGCTTTGATCACTGCTAATAAACTGTCTGCGGTTTTCTTTGCTGCTTCTTTAGTTCTTGTTGCTGTAGATCTTTCTGCACCTTTGTAAGCAATCAGGATATGTTTTGACAACGTAGAGTCAGAAGTTTTTTTATCCAATAATTTTGAAACTACGTAAAGTGACTGCTCTTTGTAAGGTCCAAAAGTCTGTCCGATAGCTGCAGTTGCAACCTTATCTTTCAACTCAGCTGGCAATTGAGTTGGGCTTACATACTGAGGAATAAAAGGAACATCAGAATTAAGTTCTACAAACATAGAATCATTCGTAGTGTTCTGGAAGTTTTCTGCACCGTTGGAAGCATCGGTTCCTTTAAGGAAAAGTTTATTGATTTCGTTTAAAGTTGCTGCATCATCAGCAGCACTTGGCGCTGCAGGGAAATAAGCATAAGCAATATTTCTGCTGGCTGTAGCTTTGAATCTTGTTGGATGTAATTTGATGTAATCTGCAAGATCCTGAGTGGTTACTTTTACATTATTCTTTTTAGAGAACTCCAAATAATCAACTTTTACAAAATCGATGTTTGCCATCTCATCACGGAATTTTACCATCAACTCAGCTTCTTTTTTGCTGGTTGTGATTCCGGAAGTGATGTTTCCAAAAAGCATTCTCGCCATCATTCTGTACTCGATTGCTTTTTTATTTTTCAGCCAGAAAGAATAATTTTCCGGATTCATAGACTGAGATTTTTCGATCTCACCTTTGATCTCTTTTAGTTTAAAGTTTCCTTTCTCATCAAAATACTGTTGATTCTGAGCGAAGATTGGATCATATTGCAACTGGCTCCAGAAAGTCTCATCTGAAAGCGTCAATCCTGTTTTTTCAAATTGTTGTTTGATCAATTTGGACTGTACAAGAATCTGCCAAGCCTGCTCTTCCAAACCTTTTGTCGGCTGACCTTGCTGCTGAGCCTGCTGTTGCATGATGAACAACTGATCGTTGAACTCGTCTCTTGTAATATCCTCGCCATTGACTTGTCCAAAAACATTTGGATTCTTTGCAAACATTTTGTCAAAGGTATCTGCGTTGAAAAGAAATGCTAACAATCCCAAAGCTATTACGCCTAACAGAAGCCATGATCTTTTTCTAATTTCGCCTAAAATTGCCATTTTATAGTATGTATTTATAATAGTGTGCGAAAATACATATTTTTAACAGAATAGGAAAATAATTTACAGACAATTGCAAATGTGAAAGATAAAATAAAAAAAACCTCTAAAAATTAGAGGTTTTGAAACTATTTGTCATTTTTTTTATCGAGCAATTTGTCCCGCATTTTCCCTTCCGTTTGGAAAAGCGTTAAAACTTGTTGCGGCGTCAGTATTTTCAGGAATTTATCTGCATAGGTTCTGCGGTTATTCAAGAGCTGTTGTCCGACGTCGAAACTTTGGTTCAAACGTTTGGTGGCTTCATCATCAGATAGATTGTCGAGATTCTTATCAACGTAGAATTTTTCCTTAATCTGTTTCTGATTATTCTGATATTCTGCATACATCGTTTTAAATTCATCCTGTTTTTCTTTTGGAATATCAAGATCATCAATCACAATATTTTCTTTCATATTTTGAAGAAAAACAGTTCTGTCTTTTACCGACATATTATTCACTGCCTGCCTTCTTTCCTTCATATTCATTGACTGCCACTCAGATGTCCTTGGAATAGACTGTTGTCTTTGCATTGTTCCCGATGGCGCCAATGAGTTTGCAGAACCACTTCTGAATGAAGGTGTTGATGTACTGTTTCTGCCAGCTGTATTTCCGGTGTTTCTTTGTTGACCTTTAATGGTATGGGCTGAGGAAAATCCGGCAATCAAAATCATTAATAAGAATTTATTCATTTTATTGATTTTTAATTAATTATACAAGTCAAGATACACGTCTTGTTCACTGTTTTTGTCAATATCTTTCAACTGATCCGGCGTGAATGCGGCCAGCACTTTTTCCACATCCATTTTTGATCCTTTTTTTGTCGCAGCAGCATAATCCTGTCTGTCAGTCATATTTCTGTCGGATGAAACCTCTGTTTTAGATTTCGAAACTGCAAGAGTCTGATTTGTTTTCAGATGTTTTGGCTTCGAAATCTCATTTTGAGTTTCTACTGAAATTGCATTTTCCGCCAACAGACCTGAAGATGGTTTTTCAATTGGCTTTTCAATTTCATAAACACTGTCTACAATTGGCGCTTGCTGAGCCATAGAAACTTCCGGATTGCTGTTAAGACTAAAAAATGCCGTAATTCCACCAATCAAAATTACTGCCGCTGCGGCCATCCATTTGAAATCAAGAGCAAAAACTTTCGTTTCTTTTTTCGCAATCACCGGATTTTGCCCTACGGTTTTAGCAATGACATTCGCCTGCATTTGTTTGAAAAAATCCTCCGAAGGTTCCGGATAAGGCGTTTTTCTGTTTAATTTTTCTATATCGATTTGCATAACTTTATTTTTTTTAAAACTCTTGCGAGTAATTGTCCTTTATATAATTTTCCACCTTGTCCTTGGCGTAATGATAATTCGTTTTACAAGTTCCAACGGACATATCGAGTATCTTCGAAATCTCCTCGTAAGGCAGATCATCATAATACCTCATATTGAAGACCAGTTTTTGCTTCTCGGGCAGCGTTTGAATTGCTTTTGCCAAAAAAACCTGAATCTCTTCTGCATCCTGTCCGGCATTGTCCGCAACCAGATTCTGCATATGATATTCTGCATCTTCATCTGTCTTTTTCATCCGGTTCATTTTGTTGAGCGCCTGCAAAGCCTCATTGGTAGCAATTCTGTACAACCAAGTGTACAATTTGCTGTCATTTTTGAACTGATGAATATTCTGATACGCCTTGATAAATGTATCCTGCAAAACATCCTGAGCACCGTCGTGATCCACGATCAACCTGCGGATATGCCAATAGAGACGACTCTGATAAGCATCCATCATCGCACGCAAACCTTTCTCCACCGTTTGTGGATTGGCGAAGAGATTTACAATTTCCTCATCTTTGAGCTTCATTCAGATGTTTCGTAGTTTTGATTAAATAATAAGACCAAAGTTAAATTATTTTTTGAATTTCTTTGGACAAAGCTAAATCTAAAATCGAGCCTTTGTGATTTATAATCAAATCCAAATCATCAAAATCTTATCTTTGTTATATGAAAACAGTAATTATCGGCTCCGGAAATGTGGCTTATCATTTGGCAAAAGCTTTCACTCAAAATAACATTAAGGTTGATCAGATTTTCGGGAGAAATGAAACTGAACTTTCTAAGATTTCGAATGAGTTTAATATTCCTTATTCAAATGAAAAATTGGAGGAAGCCGAACTCTACATCATCGCCGTTTCGGATTCTTCTGTAGAAAATGTTTCTGAATTAATAAAAAATGAAAATGCTTTGGTTGCTCACACTTCAGGATCATTACCAAAGGAAATTCTGAAAGGCAATTACCGAAAAGCCAGTTTCTACCCTTTGCAGACTTTCTCAAAAACCAAAGATCTGGATTATTCCAAAATCCCGTTTTTCATTGAAGCTGAAGATCAAATTGATGAAAAATCCTTGTTTGAATTAGCAACCATTATTTCTGATAATGTAGAAACTTCAACTTACGAAAAGCGAAAATACATTCATCTGACCGCAGTTTTTGCCTGCAATTTCGTGAATCATCTTTTTGCAAGAGCAAAGGAAATTTCGGATTCTCAGGATTTGAATTTCAATTATTTTCTTCCTTTAATTAATGAAACCGTAGAGAAAATCCATCATCTCGATCCAAAAATTGCCCAAACCGGACCAGCTGTACGGGGCGACGAGCGAGTTTTGAAACTCCACGAAGAACTCATTAAAAATGAAGAACAACGCCATATTTACAAAACGCTGAATGCTTCGATTAAAAAAATGTATGAATAATTCTGTAACATTTTAAAAAATCCTGCACTAATTATTCAGAAACAAAAAATATAAAAATCAATATGAAATCTCTCAAAAAATTATTCATCCTTCCAATTTTGATGTTTGGTGCAATGGTATTTGCTCAAACTTCTTCAAACAGATTCTTCTACGAACTAACTTTCAAACCGAAAAAGGATTCTGCGAAAGTTGAAAAAGTAATGACCACGCTTGATATCACAAAAGAAAAATCACTTTACAGAGATTTCACTTGGGTGGCGCAGGATTCTATCATCAAAGTTGAAGTAGAAGCGATGCAGAAAGCCGGTGTTTTCAAAGATATGTCGAAGTCTATGAGAATGCCAAAATTCGCCTACAAAGTTGAAAAAGTCTATCCGGATATGAAAGTAATTTTCGAAGAAGGCCTTCAAAACGGAATGACACCGATGAAATTGGGTTATGTAGATCCAACAAAATTCAACTGGAATATCACATCAGAAAAAGTAAAAATCGGAACTTACAATACACAGAAAGCGACTACGGAATTTGGCGGCAGAAAATGGAATGCCTGGTTTACAACAGATCTTCCTTTCCAGGACGGACCTTACAAATTCTACGGATTACCCGGATTAATAGTGAAAATCGAAGATGACGGCGGAAACTACTCTTGGGAACTAAAAGGCAATAAGAAAGTGGACAATTTTGAAGAACTTTCTTACATCGAGAAAATCTCTCCTGGCGGAAGCGCAAAACGTGTCGAAGTATCCAGAGACAAATTTGAAAGTACAATTGCTGACTTCAAAAAAGATCCGTTTGCTACAATCCGACCAATGCTGAAACCGGAAATGATGGCTCAGAAACTACCGGGAAGTGACGTCAGTATCGGTGAAATGGTAAAAACACAGGAGAAAATGCTGAAAGATTTTTACAATGCCAATGATAATCCAATTGAACTGCCAGTTGCAAAAGACAAAAAGAAAAAATAAGATCAAAACCGGGAATTGACTTCCCGGTTTTTTTATGATTAATATCCTTATTTAGATTTATTTAAAACAAGTTATATTTGCAGTTCTAAAAAGATGAATTTTGCAAAATAAACATCCCGATAAATTGTGCTGCTTTCCTAAAAATCAATTAGGCAAAATCACAGGTTATGATAATGAAGACCTGCAGATGCCTACAAAAATCTTGGAGATGGGACTTCTTCCGGAAACCTCGTTTCAGGTTCTTTACCAGGCACCATTTGGCGGTCCTTTATATATAGAATACGGATCGGAGAAAACAAGAGTTGCATTGCGGGAACAGGAAGCAAAATTCATCAAAGTTGAAGTTTTGGGATAATGCAGGATCAGAAAAAACAGAAACAGATTTTATTGGTTGGAAACCCGAATGTTGGCAAATCCACACTTTTCAATAGTCTCTGTAACAGAAAACAAAAAACCGGAAACTATGCTGGCGTCACCGTCGCGAGTCTTTCCGGAAATTATACTTACAAAAACGAAGAAGTCGAAATCACCGACCTTCCCGGCTCGTACAGCATCTACCCAACTTCTGAAGATGAAGCGATATTTTCCAGGTATCTCATTCAGGAACAGGAAAATTATGTTGGCGTTCTGTACATTGCCGATGCGATAAATATGAAGCGGAGTCTGCTTTTGTTTCAGCAGATTCAGGATTTGGGAATTCCGATTTTGATGGTCGTAAATCAAATTGATGAGGCAGAAAAACGCGGCATTAAAATCAACACCGATGAGCTTTCTAAAAAGCTGAATGTCGATATTCTGCGAACGAATGCAAAGGAACAATTAGGAATTGAAGAAGTTCGGGAAGCTATTTTTAATAATCAATTCAATAAAACTTCTCAGAGCACTTTTGAAATCCCTATTGAGCAAAAAGGTCTGGTTTACAAAATTGCAGAAAACACGAAAGACCATAATCTTTACAAAATCTGGACACTCTTAGCGGCCGACACTTATCTCGGAAAGATTGAAAGGATCAATGAAATCATCACACAGGAAGATGCCAAATGCAATGTTCCGAAACGGCTTCAGATTCAGGAAACAGTAAGACGATATCAGAATATTGATAAAATAATTTCTGAAACGACTGAAAAAATCCCTCAGAGAAAACAGCTTCTAACCGAAAAATTAGACCGAATTCTCGTTCATCCGGTTTGGGGTTATTTGGTTTTCTTTTTGATTTTATTATTGATATTCCAAAGTGTGTTTTTTCTGGCAGAATATCCAATGAATTGGATTGAAGGCGCGTTCAGTTGGCTTTCCACTTTCTCAGCAGAACATCTTCCGGAAGGTCCAATTAATTCATTGATATCGAACGGAATTGTGCCCGGAATTGGAGGTATTGTAATCTTCGCACCGCAGATTGGGATTTTGCTTTATTTTCTATATCTATTGGAAGATTCCGGATATATGGCGAGAGTTATCTTTTTGATGGACAGATTTTTACGGCCGTTTGGTCTTAATGGAAAAAGCATCGTTCCTCTGGTTTCCGGAACAGCTTGTGCGATTCCCGCAATTATGTCCACAAGGAATATTGAAAACATCAAGGAAAGATTAATAACAATTCTCGTAACGCCTTTTATGACGTGTTCCGCAAGATTGCCGGTTTACAGCATCATCATCGGATTGATTATTCCGGACGAGAATTTTTATGGTATTAAATACAGAGCGATTGCTTTGATGGCGATGTATCTTATAGGTTTCGGAATGTCTTTGCTTTCTTCACTGATTCTTAAAAATGTCATTAAAACCAAAGTCAAAAGTTTTCTGGTAATGGATTTGCCAACTTACAAAATGCCTTTATTCGGTTACGATTTCAAATTGGTTTTAGGGAAAGTTTGGGATTTTATCAGCGGTGCCGGAAAAGTGATTTTTACCGTCAGTATTATTTTGTGGACACTAAGCTATTTCGGACCCGCGCAAAAAGCAAATCAAACTGTTGCTTCCGATGTGAAGCTGGAACAATCTTACCTTGGGAAAATCGGCCGCGGCATTGAACCTGCGATTGCACCATTAGGCTACGACTGGAAAATGGGAATTGGGATTTTGACTAGTTTTGCAGCAAGAGAAGTTTTTGTAGGAACATTATCTACACTTTACAGTTTGGATGATGAAGCTCCGGAAGGCCGATTGATAGAGAAAATGAGACTTGATGTTCATCCAAATGGCGAAAAAGTGTTTAGCTTTGCGACCGGCGTTTCGATCTTGTTTTTCTACGCTTTTGCAATGCAGTGTATCTCGACAATCGCCGTGGTTTACAGAGAAACTCAGAGTCTGAAATGGACAATGCTGCAGACTTTTGCAATGACGCTTTTGGCATACTTTTCGGCACTTGTTGCTTATCAGATTCTGAAATAATTTTCAAAAAATATCCTTAAGGACAATTTAAAAAAATGGAAAACTCAATCATCATACAATACGCAATTATCGGATTATTGGTTTTGGGAGCAGTTTATTTTACTTTCAAGAAATTTACAAAGGCATTTTCCAAGAAAAAAGACAGCAAAAACTGCGGTCCGGATTGTGGCTGTTCTTAATTGAAAAAAGTTTAATTTTAGCTTTAGAAACTAAACGCTGTTTGAAAATTAATTTAACTTTTATTCTCCTCATTTTCTGCATTTTCGTATCTGCACAAAATGACAGCACTAATAGTCAAGTCGTTTCCTACGATAAAAATATTATGCTTCGATTGAATCTGGACACAAACATTGATGAATTTGTAGTTTCTTCAAGAGAATTAGGCATCAAGCCAAAGCTCGCTCTCAACAGCCAAATCAACACGACTTTCGGATTGGATTATAAATTCATCAGTGCGAGTATCTCTTTTGCTCCTGATTTTTTACCCGGAAATAATGATAATAACTTCAAGGGAAAAAGCAGTTTCACGAGTTATAATTTCAGATTCTTTCCGAAAAACATTATCCAAACCCTTTCCTACAAAAACAGCAAAGGCTACTACATCAGCAACACCAGAGATTTCGTGAGCGATTGGCAAAAAGGCAGAGACCAATATTTGCAGTTTCCGAATCTCAGGATTCAAAGTTTTGAAGGTTCCACTTCTTATATTATTAATAAAGAATTTTCTCTGAAAGGAATTTACTATCAGAAAGAATGGCAGCCGCAAAGCAGCGGAAGTTTTGTGCCGTCTCTTAACTACAAATATTTCATTTTTTCAGACAATCAAAACTCTCTTAAGTCCAGAGAACATCAACTTGATTTGAACTTTGATATCGCTTATCATTACAATTATGTAATCACCAAAAATATCAATATTGCACCTTTTGCCTACGCAGGTTTGGGAAAAAAGTGGAGCAGTTATAAAAATGATGTGACGAGAAATGAACCTGAGGAGCAAAATTATTTCACTCAGAACTTTGGTGCGGGATTGCATCTGGGTTACAATTCTGAAAAGTTTTTTTTCGGTTCTAAGTTCAATTATTCCGGAAATCATTATACAGAAAATGACTCCAACGTCGTACAAAATGATTTCTATGTGCTTTTTTTCATCGGTTACAGATTAAATGCGCCTTCAAAAGTAAAAAGAGTTTATGAAAAGATTCAGGAGAAAATTCCTACACTTTGATGCGAATTTGAAAACCATAATCACTTCTTTTTAATACATTTGCACTCAGAAAAAAACCTTAAAATTCAAAAATGTCATTAATAAAATCAATCTCCGGAATCCGAGGAACTATTGGCGGAAAAGTAAACGATAACCTAACGCCTCTTGACGTGGTGAAATTTGCGTCTGCCTTCGGAACCTGGCTTCAGAACAATAAAAATAAAAAAGATTTAACGCTTGTCATCGGTCGTGACGCTAGAATTTCCGGTCAAATGGTTTCTTCTCTCGTTGCTTCAACTTTGCAAGGTTTGGGAATCAATGTGGTGGATTTGGGACTTTCCACAACGCCAACTGTGGAGATTATGGTTCCTGAATTGAAAGCTGACGGCGGAATCATCCTGACCGCTTCCCACAATCCAAAGCAATGGAACG
>Ga0213834_100059_pt1 | contig 158611 bp, 139 predicted proteins | sample SWPTP12_FD_160580 | JGI IMG/M metagenome (GOLD analysis project Ga0213834, IMG submission 160580) | Coastal seawater microbial communities from Marineland, Florida, United States - SWP TP1 #2 | ecosystem: Environmental > Aquatic > Marine > Coastal | place: USA: Florida | collected 2016-08-06 | reverse complement strand
CCGGCCCCAATCAGCATCCGCCAATCTTTTTAGGTTTTCACCGAAACGAAGAAGTCCGTCGCTAGCAGCGCCGCCGCCCTCGTTCAGTGAGCGGGTTATAGATCCGACCCCCAGAACAAGTCAACAGGGGTTTTTCAAAAATGTCATTTTTCTTTCACAACCCCTCGGAAGCCACTGATACGGCATAGAATTTGGGCAGTGATGACAAAGCGGGCAGTTGTGGTGGAGCATCCTCTCTTTGCGGAAGTGGCTATTCCTATGTCAGGACGGATTGCTAGAAGAGGTCCGTCCCAGCCCAACTGCCCTGGATGCCCTATCCGGTCTTCTCGGGCTAGCGCCACGCGTCGTGGCGCGTATCTATCTCTATATAGAGAGCGTTCAAAAGCGAGTTCAGGAATGTCTGCGTCATTACCTTCTGCATCGTCAGGCGCGGCCCTCATCGCGAGGCTGCCGAAGCTTCCGGTCTCGGATGTGCTTCCTCAGATCCTGTCGGCGCTGCGGGACGGCAACCGGGCCGTGATCTCCGCGCCACCCGGCGCCGGCAAGACGACACTGGTGCCGCTGGCACTTCTCTTTGAACCGTGGTGCGGGGGCAAAATCATCCTGCTTGAACCGCGGCGGCTTGCAGCGCGCGCCGCGGCATCCCGCATGGCGTCTCTTATAGGAGAAGAGGTGGGCGGTCGCGTCGGCTACCGGATGCGTCTCGACAACCGGGTATCCGCGGCAACCCGGATCGAGGTGGTCACCGAAGGTGTGTTCGCGCGCATGGTGCTCGACGATCCCGAACTTGCGGGCGTCTCCGCCGTCATCTTCGACGAATTCCACGAACGCTCGCTGGATGCGGATTTCGGTCTGGCTCTGGCGCTCGATGTCCAGTCGGCGCTGCGGGACGACCTTCGTATTATCGTGATGTCGGCGACGCTCGATGTGGAGCGCGTTGCCGGGCTGCTTTCGGATCCGCCTGTGATCGTCAGCGAGGGACGCGCCCACCCGATCGAGATCCGCCATCAGGACAGGCCGGCGGGTGAGCGGGTCGAGGATACGGTTTCGCGCGCAATCATCGAGGCGCACCGATTGGAAACCGGGTCGATCCTTGCCTTTCTGCCGGGCCAGGCGGAAATCCTGCGCACGGCTGAGCGGCTGCAGGGTCGTTTCGGCCCGGAAACGCTGGTCGTGCCGCTCTACGGCAATCTTTCTCAGCGCGATCAGGATCTGGCGATCCGGCCCTGCCCGGCCGGTCAGCGCAAGATCGTGCTCGCAACCTCGATCGCCGAGACCTCGATTACCATCGACGGCGTGCGGATCGTGATCGACAGCGGTTTGCAGCGGCTTCCGGTGTTCGAGCCCTCGACCGGGATTACCAGACTGGAAACCGTGCGGGCCTCGCGGGCTTCCGCGGATCAGCGGGCCGGGCGCGCCGGGCGAACCGAACCGGGTATCGCTATCCGTCTGTGGCATCCCGGCCAGACCGCGGCCCTGCCAGCATTCACGCCGCCGCAGATCCTTGCGAGCGATCTCTCTAGCCTCGTCCTCGACCTTGCCCATTGGGGCGTGGAGGATCCGGCATCGCTGGCATTTCTCGATCCGCCGCCAGCGGCCGCCTTCAAGGAGGCGAAAAGCCTTCTGACCCAGCTCGGGGCCTTCAATGAGCAGGGGCGACTGACAGCGCGGGGCAAGACCATGCGCGACATGGCACTGCCGCCGCGGCTTGCGGCGATGACGATTTCGGCGGCGGACGACGGTCATGGAAGGCAGGCCTGTCTGCTTGCAGTGCTGTTGACCGAACAAGGACTGGGCGGATCGGATGTGGATCTCGACGAGAGATTGCGACGGTTTCGCAATGAGAAAGGCGAGCGTGCCGACGCCGCAAGGCGGCTTGCGGACCGCATCGCCTCAGGCCTGCCCCGCAAGACGCAACCCGGTTTGCCAGCAACAGCCGGCCAGCTTCTGCTGCATGCCTATCCGGACCGGGTGGCGATCCAGCGCGGCGGGCGCGGTCGGTTCGTGATGGCAAACGGCCGGGGGGCGGAACTGCCGGAAACCGAGCGGCTTGCGGGTGCAACGATGCTTGTCATTGCCGATCTTTCCGGGCGGGCCGTCAAGGCGCGGATCCTTGCGGCGGCCGAAACCAGTCGTGCCGAGATCGAGGCCGAGCTCGACGATCTGATCGTGCGCCAGGACGAGACGGTGTTCGACCGCCAGAGCCTGAAGCTGCGGGCCCGCAAGGTGACGCGGCTTGGCGCCATCGTGTTCGAGGAAAAGCCCCTGCCCCGCAAAACGGGCGAAGCCGCTGCCTTGGCACTTGCCGAGGGTGTGCGGGAGCTTGGGCTTCAGGTCCTGCCGTTTTCCAAGGACGGCGCGCAGCTGCGCGAGAGGCTGGGTTTCCTTTACCGGACGATCGGTGCGCCCTGGCCTGACATGGATGACGCAGCACTCCTTGATCGGCTTGCCGAATGGTTCGTTCCGTTTCAGGGCCAGGCCTCCGGCATCGACGCGATCCAGCCCGGCAGTCTTTCAGAAGGGCTGCGCTCGCTTGTTCCCTACGACATCCTGCAGGATATGGGACGCCTGGCGCCGACGCATTTCGAGGCGCCGACCGGACAGCGGCATCCGATCCGCTACGATGGAGACGAGCCGACCCTGTCGATCCGGGTTCAGGAACTGTTCGGGCTGAAGACCCATCCGGCTGTAGCGGGCGGGCGCCTGCCGCTGCTGCTCGAACTGACATCGCCCGCGCACCGGCCGATCCAGACGACAAGAGACCTCCCCGGTTTCTGGTCAGGATCGTGGAAGGATGTGCGCGCCGACATGCGAGGACGCTATCCGAAACATCCGTGGCCGGAAGATCCGGCAGAGGCTCTGCCGACGGCGCGGGCGAAACCGCGCGGGACATGATAGGCAGACGTGACAGAATGCCGCCTGCGACCACGAGATGCGGCGCGCTATGAAAAGCGTCGTGACAGTCGAAGCGGAAAGCGGGACATAGAAGAGATGGCGACCAGAGACATGTCCGGCGACGAGATGGCGACCAGCGAAAGCGGCGTCATCGCCCTTTCCGATGCGGTGCGCAGCCGATCCAGCCGGCGGATGCGCCTGCAGACGCTGGTGCGGCTGCGCTGGCTTGCGGTTGCCGGACAGACGGCAACGGTGGTGATCGTCGCCTTCGTGCTGCAGTTCCCGCTGCCCCTGATGGAGGCGGCAATCCTGATCGCGGCGCTTGCCGTGGCGAACCTTACCCTGTCGGCCTGGTTTCCAGCGACGCACCGGCTCGGCCCGCGGTCCGTCATTGCGCTTCTGGGCTTCGATCTTCTGCAGATGGCCTCGCTGCTGTTTATCACTGGTGGCCTTGCCAATCCCTTCGCACCGCTGATCTGCGTTCCGGTGATCATTTCGTTCGCCTCGCAACCCTTGCGCCATTCGATCATGCTGATCGTGTTTGCCCTGATCTGCACCACCACCATCGCCTTTTCGCCCTTCGACGTGCCCTGGTATGCGGGCCAGACGCTGGAGACGCAGCCGGTGATGCAGATTGGCGTCTGGTGCGCGATCGCCTCGATGATGATGTTTGCGGCCTTTTATGCCTACCGCGTCTCGAGCGAGGCGGCGCTTCTGGCGGATGCGCTGGCCGCAACCGAACTGGTGCTGGAGCGGGAAAAGCACCTGTCGCAGCTCGACGGGCTGGCGGCAGCGGCAGCCCACGAGCTTGGAACGCCGCTTGCCACGATCAGCGTCGTTGCCAAGGAAATGCTGCGCGACCTGCGCGAAGACGACCGGTTTCGCGAGGACGTGCTTTTGCTGCGCAGCCAGAGCGAGCGCTGCCGCGATATCCTGCGCCGGCTGACATCGCTGTCGACCGAGAGCGAGGAGCATATGCGCCGTCTGCCGCTGTCGTCGCTGATCGAGGAGGTGATTGCGCCGCATCGGCAATTCGGCATCGATGTGGAACTCGTCGAAAAAAGCGACATTGCCGGCGAGCCGGTCGGCAATCGCAACCCGGCAATTCTCTATGGTCTTGGCAACCTTGTCGAGAATGCCGTCGATTATGCCAGAGAGAAGGTCACGGTGACCACCGAACACACCGCGTCGCGGGTCGCCATCACGATCGAGGATGACGGGCCGGGTTATGCGCCGGATATACTCGCCCATATCGGCGAGCCCTATATGACCACGCGGTCTCGCGAAGACGAAAGCGCGGGTGGGCTCGGGCTCGGGCTCTTCATCGCCAAGACGCTGCTGGAGCGATCGGGGGCATCGCTCAAGTTCGGCAACCGCGATGCCGGCAAGGCAGGCGCCCGGATCCGGATCGAGTGGCCGCGCAGCCTGATGGACCGGCCGGCGATAAAATGAGTGGCCGCTTTGCCAACGCGACCCATATTGAAGTGCAGCAACGGACCGTTGTCCGTGGAGACAGACGATGGATACGAATTCTGAAAACATGCCCGCCCTCGACGATGCCCAGCTCGGAGACGATCCGTTCCTGCTGCTCGTCGATGACGATGGCCCGTTCCTGCGGCGTCTGGCGCGCGCCATGGAAAGCCGCGGCTTTATCGTGGATGCAGCGGAATCGGTCGCCGAAGGGATCGCCAAGGCCGAAGCCCGGCCGCCGAAATATGCCGTGGTCGATTTGCGGCTGGGTGACGGCAACGGTCTCGACGTGATCGAAGCCATCCAGAAGTCCGGTTCGGACACCAAGATCGTGGTGCTGACCGGCTACGGCAATATCGCGACCGCGGTGACGGCGGTTAAGCTTGGAGCGCTCGACTATCTGTCCAAGCCTGCGGATGCGGACGATGTGTTCAACGCCTTGATGCAGCGCCCGGGCGAAAAGGCGGATGTGCCCGAGAACCCGATGTCTGCCGATCGGGTGCGCTGGGAACATATACAGCGCGTCTACGAGGCCTGCGAGCGCAATGTTTCGGAAACCGCAAGGCGGCTGAACATGCACCGGCGCACGCTGCAGCGGATACTTGCCAAGCGCGCACCGAAGTAAGTCTCGCCGGTCAGATGTCGTCGAAGCTTTTGCCGGTCGCCCATTCGGCCAGCATCAGCCTTCGCGCGGCGAGGCGGGAGAAATTCAGCATGATCGATTTGCGCGATGCGGGCGCCAGCTTGTGTTCCGGTGCCTCGCGCATCTGGTGGGCGCCGTAGCCATCGGACAGGAACAGGCCGCAATCTTCCGGAAAGATATCGAGCGGAACGTCCTTGTGGGTGGCGAAGAACAGCCGGTCGCAGGAGGCGCGGTAATCTGGCCATTTGCGATCGACCCGGAAGTCCTCGATGGACGTCTTGATCTCGATGATCCAGATCTCGCCCTTCTCCGACACTGTAATCAGATCGGCGCGGCGACCATTGGAAAGCGCCATTTCCGGAAGAATGGCGTGCCGCATGTCATGGAGCAGGATCTGCATGCCGCGGCGGACCATCATGGCCCGCGACGACTGACGGCCGTCGACCAGCGGGTTATTATTGGCAATGTTCAATATCGTCATGCACTTGACCTGTCACAGCCCCTCCGGGGGGTTACGGATGTTGCAAAAAGGACATTGCCTTTTGCATTCGTGGAAGCGCGATCCCCTGGCTCACTGCTATCGCTTGCCAAGCGCTGCGCTATGGAAAATAACGGGTCCGAAGGCGCCTGAGCGCCCATTTCAATCGATTCGTACATCAAGAGACATCCATGCGCTTTCGCAACAGCATGCTCGCACTCGGCCTGTTGGCAACCTCTGCCCTGGCCGGCTGCTCCACCACGTCCGACACACCCCGGACGGTCGCCCAGGCCGATGCTCCGGTCCGTATCGAGACGGCGCAGATCTTTACCGATTCGTATGGGTCGATCACCGATGCAGGTTACACCCTGCCGGCGATCCCGATCAACCGGGTGAAGCCTCAGTTCGTTCGCCAGGTCGTCAATTACGAGACGAACGAACGCCCGGGCACGGTCATCGTCAATACCCGCGAACGTCATCTCTATTTCATCCTGCCGGGTGGTCGTGCGATGCGCTATGGTATCGGCGTCGGCAAGCAGGGCTTTGCATGGTCGGGCACAGCCTATGTTGCCTGGAAGCAGGAATGGCCGAACTGGCACCCGCCGAAGGAAATGGCAGTGCGCAAGCCTGACATCGCCCGTTATGTCGAAAACGGCATGGGCCCCGGTCTGTCGAACCCGCTTGGTGCACGCGCCATGTACCTGTTCAACGAAAAGGGCCAGGACACGCTGTTTCGCCTGCACGGCACGCCGGAATGGGCCTCGATCGGCACCGCCGCTTCGTCGGGCTGCATCCGTCTGATGAACCAGGACGTGATCGACCTCTACAGCCGCGTCCGTCCGGGCCGCAACACCAAGGTCGTCGTGATTCAGTAACGGTTCAACGCCTGCAAATGCAAAAGCCGCCGAGGATTTCCCGGCGGCTTTTTTGTGTCTGGGCGACGGACCGGATTAACCAGCCTTTGCCTTGAGTTCCAGCCGGCGGCGATGCAGGACCGGTTCGGTATAGCCGTTCGGCTGTTCGCGGCCCTTGAGGACCAGTTCGAGCGCTGCCTGGAAGGCGACCGAGGCTTCGAAGTTAGCTGCCATCGGCGTATAGAGCGGATCGCCTTCGTTCTGGCCATCGACCACTGCCGCCATCCGCTTTAGCGTCTCGACGATCTGCTCTTCGGTGACGAGCTTGTGGTGCAGCCAGTTGGCCATATGCTGTGACGAGATGCGCAGGGTCGCGCGGTCTTCCATCAGCGCGATGTCGTTGATATCCGGCACCTTGGAGCAGCCGACGCCCTGGTCGATCCAGCGCACGACGTAGCCGAGAATGCCCTGCGCGTTGTTGTCGAGTTCGCGCTGGATTTCTTCCGGCGTCCAATTCGGCCGCGAGGCGACCGGAACCGACAGGATATCGGAGAGCTTCGCACGGGTACGGGTCTTCAACCCCTTCTGCACCTCGGCGACATCGACCTTGTGATAATGGGTGGCATGCAGCGTCGCCGCCGTCGGCGACGGGACCCAGGCGGTGTTGGCGCCGGCTTTCGGGTGACCGATCTTCTGCTCCAGCATCGCTGCCATCAGGTCCGGCATCGCCCACATGCCCTTGCCGATCTGGGCATGTCCGGACAGGCCGCATGCAAGACCGATATCGACATTCCAGTTCTCGTAGGCCGCAATCCAGGCTGCCTGCTTCATGTCGCCCTTGCGGATCATCGGGCCGGCTTCCATCGAGGTGTGGATCTCGTCGCCGGTGCGATCGAGGAAGCCGGTGTTGATAAACACGACGCGATCCTTTGCGGCGCGGATCGCTTCCTTGAGGTTGATCGTGGTGCGGCGCTCTTCGTCCATGATGCCCATCTTCATGGCATTGTCGGCAAGGCCGAGCGCCTGTTCGACGCGCGTGAAGATCTCGGCAGCAAAGGCCACTTCTTCCGGGCCGTGCATCTTCGGCTTGACCACATACATGGAACCGAGTGTCGAATTCTTGCGGCGGCCGGTGATGCCGCCATCCTTGCGACCGATGTCGTGGATGGCGATCAGCGCCGTGACGACAGCATCCATGATGCCTTCGGGCACTTCATGGCCGTCGCGATCGAGAATGGCCGGGTTGGTCATGAGGTGGCCGACATTGCGGATCAGCATCAGCGAGCGGGCTTTAACCTCGACGGTTGCACCGTTCGGCGCCGTATAGTCGAAATCCGGGTTGAGCGTGCGCAGGAAGCTCGTGCCGCCCTTGGCAACCTCTTCCGCGAGATCGCCCTTCATCAGGCCGAGCCAGTTGCGATAGACGGCGACCTTATCCTCAGCGTCGACGGCGGCGACGGAATCCTCGCAGTCCATGATCGTAGTGATCGCGGATTCGATTCGCACATCGGAAATATGGGCCGGATCTTCCTTGCCGATCGCGGTTGCCGGATCGATGACGATTTCGACATGCAGGTTGTTGCGCACAAGCAGGATCCGGTTCGGTTCGCCCAGATAGCCGGCAAACTGGGTCGGGTCGGTCAGGCCGGTCACCTCACCGTTCGACAGCGTCACGAACAGGGCCGAATCTTCCACCTTGAAGGAGGCTGCATCCTTCCAGCTGGCGCCGGAAAGCGGGGCCGACTGATCGAGGAAGTCGCGCACCCAGGTGATCACCTGTTTGCCGCGGACCGGATTGTAGCCCTTGCCCTTATCGGCACCATTGGCTTCCGGGATGGCGTCCGTGCCATAAAGTGCATCATAGAGCGAACCCCAGCGGGCATTGGCGGCGTTCAGTGCATAGCGTGCATTCATCACGGGCACGACGAGCTGCGGGCCAGCGATGCCGGCAATTTCCGGATCGACGTTTTCCGTCGAGACCTGAAAATCGGGTCCTTCGGGAAGAAGATAGCCGATCTCGCGCAGGAATTCCTCGTAGGCAGCCAGGTCGTTCGGTGCACCGTGCTTGCGGTACCACTCGTCGATCTCGAGCTGAAACGCATCGCGCCTGGACAGAAGCGCCCGGTTCTTCGGCGCAAGGTCGTGGACGATCGCAGAAAACTCGGCGAAGAAATGCCCGGCATCGACACCGGTCTCGGGAAGCGCTTCCGTGACCAGAAAGTCGTGCAGCTTCTGATCGATCTGCAGTCCGTTTTTTTCGATGCGAGTCATGCCGCGCCTCCCGTATGATTTTTGGTGACATGCAGATTGCCCGCAAGACCTTGTCTGTCAATCGCCGACGATGCCATCGACCATGAAATCATGGGCCGATATGGACCACCCTCAAGAGGTGTTTCACGTGGAGCGCCGACGGACCACCTTCATGGGTATTCCGTCCTGCGGCTGGGTGGTGAGCTTCTGCACCGGCCAGACTTTGGTGCCCGGCACCACATCGAACCGGTAGCGCTTCATCAACACGGCAAGCGCGATCACCGCCTCCTGCATGGCAAAGACGGCACCGATGCAAGTGCGCGGGCCCGCTCCGAACGGCAGGTACTGGAAGCGATTGATATTGCCACGGTTTTCCGGAAGGAAGCGTTCGGGCATAAAGGCGCGAGGCTTTTCCCAGTAGAGTTCATGCCGATGCAGTGTCCATGGCATGACGAGAACCGTCACGCCCGCATCGATGGTCACGGTCTCGCCCGTCGGGCTGGTCCAGCGATCGTCACGGATTGCCGCGCGGTTGATGGAGGGCGCCGGCGGATAGAGCCGCAGCGCTTCCTCGAAAGCGGCCCTCACCCAGGGCATTCTCTCCAGCCAGTCGACCGGTTCGGCCCCTTCGCTCAAGACCTGATCGATCTCCGTTTCCATCGCATCGCGCACATGCGGCGACTGGCCGACGCAATACAGCGTCCAGGCGAGCGCCCTCGCCGTCGTTTCGTGGCCGGCGCCGATGAAGGTCAGGATATTGTCTTCGATTTCCGCCATCGTCAGGCCGTCGGGCCCTTCGAGCTGCAGCAGCAGTGTCAGGAAATCCTGCGGTACGGCATCCGGCGTCTCGCGCATCCGCTTCTGGCGCTGGAGCATCGTATCGGCGACGACCTTGCGGAACTTGTCCAGCACGCGCTGGCCACCGATCCGCGTCAGGCGCGGCACCCAAGGCGGGGCGCGCAGAAGATCCATCGGATCGACACGGCCCATGCGATGCAGCAGACTGTCGACGTCATCGGAAAATTTCTCGCTCTCGGTGACGATCTCGCCGGAAAACAGTGTCTCGGAAAGGATGGCGAACGCAAGTTCCGTCATGTCGACCGAGATGTCGTGGACCGCGCCCGAAGGATGGTCGGCCGCATACTTCTCGACATACTCCTCCGACTTCGCCAGCATCTGGCCGGCAAATCCGCGGGAGTGGCGCGGCGTGAACACCGGTGCCATCGCCTTGCGCGAGCGCTTCCACACGGGCCCTTCCGCCGTCAGCAACCCGTCACGCAGGATCGGCCGCAGGATGAGCTGCCGGATCTCCGACATCTCGTAATTGGCGGAATTATCGACAAGAATGTGCCGGATGAGGCCCGGATCGTTGACGATGAGGGTGCGTTCCTTGAGGAACTTCGTCTCGATCCAGGGAAGCGTGTAGGACGGCTTTCCCCACAGTTCGAGCGGATTGCGCATCACGGTGCGGATGACTTCCAGCCGCGACGGCGGGACGGTGCGCGGCTCCGGTGCCGGTGGCACGAAAGGTTCGGGGCGCATGTCCATATGAAGGGTCCTCATCTTTAAGAGATGAAGAACATATCAGAACTCAGAAGAGCGATTTCAACTCGGCGATCTTATCGTTGACCAGCCAGCCGTAATAATTCTCTTCCGGCAAACCGCCGCGCGCCCTCAAGGCTGCCGCCCGTTGTGCCGAGCCGCCGGTGTTATAAAGCGTGGCCGTGATACCGGGATTGCGGGAGATATCGACATTCGCAATCGTCTTGTAGTCGTCGATCGAACGGCGGATGTTCGCCGCCATGTAGGCGAGCGACTTGTCCGGGTCCATGATCGCGTCATAGACTTCCGATGCCTTGTTCTCGTCCAGCTTCGGGTAACCGGAAACGCGGGCGACGGTGTCTGAAAACATCATCGCCGTCAGCGGATTGAGCTGGCCGAGGCCGAAGGTCTGGCCGGCATAGAAGGGCTGGAAGAAGACCGCGCTGAAACGATTGTCCGGAAACGCCTTGCCATCGACCTTGCGTCCCCGGAAAGCGTCTTCCCAGACATTTTCCCGGCAGGTCCAGAGACGGTAGGAGTCGAGCCCCGTGCTGCATTTTGCAAATTGCGGGCGGTCGAGAAAATCCTTGATCGATTCGTCGTCGTAGCCGAAGCGGAAACTGTTGCCGGCATAGGCGGCGGCCTTGATGTAATAGGTCTGCAACCGGTCATAGGCATCGACATTATAGGTGTGCTCGCCAACGATCGCGCCGACGATATGGATCGGATCGAAGCCGTAGGCCGCTGCCGCGGACCGGATCTTACCGATCAGTTTCTTGTCGGTTGCGAGCAGATCGCGGATCTTTTCATACTTGTCGTCGAACGTGGTGCGGCCGGCGCGGGTTCGGCGCACGGAGGCACCCGGCACTTTCGGCTGCACCGTATTGCGATTGCCTTCCGGCACCACGGTTACCGCGGCCGCGTAGGTCGTGGAAGCGGCCGTCCATGCGACGGTCATCAGAAATGCAAGCAGGAGGCGTTTCAAAATTGTCGTGTCCCAATTACGGTCTGCACTGATAACGCTCCAGACGCCGAAACAGTCAGGCGGGGGAGAGCGGCGCATCACGAAAGCGCGTCACCCTTACGTGAAGAGATGCTGTAATGTCGAGAGAGTGGCATTCAAAATAGCGTCACTGCCAAGGCGAGCAGCAGCCGGACGTTGCCCGGCTGCCACGAATTCAAGGTCAGAGGATGTAACGCGACAGGTCGGTATCGTTGGCGAGATCGCCGACATGCTTGCGGACATATTCGGCATCGATCGTGATCGCCGTGCCGCCCTGATCGGGCGCGGTGAACGAAATCTCGTCCAGCACGCGCTCCATCACCGTCTGCAACCGGCGGGCACCGATATTTTCGACGGTGGAATTCAGATGCACCGCGACATCGGCGAGCGCGTCGAGCGCGTCATCGGTAAAGTCGAGAGCAAGATCTTCCGTGCCCATCAGCGCCTTGTACTGCCGGATCAGGCTTGCCTCGGTTTCCGTCAGGATGCGGCGGAAGTCTTCCTTGGTCAGCGGCTTCAGCTCGACGCGGATCGGCAGACGGCCCTGCAGTTCCGGCAAAAGGTCCGACGGCTTCGACACATGGAAGGCGCCGGATGCGATGAACAGGATATGGTCCGTCTTTACCGGTCCGTATTTGGTCGAAACCGTTGTCCCCTCGACAAGCGGCAACAGGTCGCGCTGCACGCCTTCACGTGAAACACCGGCACCCATGCCGCCGTCGCGGGCAGCGATCTTGTCGATCTCGTCGAGGAACACGATGCCGTCATTCTCGACCGAACGCACCGCTTCGCGCTGAATCACCTCGTTGTCAATCAGCTTGTCGGATTCGTCGCGCACCAGTTCGCCGTAGGACTTGGCAACGGTGGTTTTCACCTTCTTGGTGCGCCCACCCATCGCCTTGCCGAACATGTCGGAGAGGTTGAGAACGCCGATATTGCCGCCCGGCATGCCGGGAATGTCGAAGCCGGGCATGCCGGAACTGGTGTCGGCTACCTCGATCTCGATTTCCTTGTCATCGAGCTCGCCGCTGCGCAGCCGCTTGCGGAAACTGTCGCGGGTGGCGGGAGACGCTGTCGATCCGACGAGCGCATCGAGCACCCGCTCCTCGGCGCTCGCCTGCGCCTTCGCCTGCACTTCGGTGCGCTTCTTCTCACGAATCAGGCCGATGCCGATCTCGACGAGATCGCGGATTATCTGTTCGACGTCACGCCCGACATAGCCGACCTCAGTGAACTTGGTGGCTTCGACCTTGATGAAGGGAGCGCCCGCGAGCTTTGCCAGGCGACGGGAAATTTCCGTCTTGCCGACGCCGGTCGGCCCGATCATCAGGATGTTCTTTGGCATGACTTCGTCGCGCAGGCTCTCATCTAGCTGGTGACGGCGCCAGCGGTTTCGAAGCGCAATGGCAACGGCGCGCTTGGCGTCGTGCTGGCCAATGATGTGGCGATCGAGCTCGGAAACGATTTCCCGGGGAGAAAAATTAGTCATGAGTTCCTCTTGGCGTCCCTCGTCAACCGTCCTGTCAGGCCCGGCCCGTGAGAGATCCTCTGGCTGGGATGGCGTTATTCGGCGTCGAGCGTTTCGACGACGAGATTGTGATTGGTGTAGACGCAGATATCGGCCGCGATATCGAGCCCCTTGCGGGCAACCTCTTCGGCCGACATGTCCGTGTCCATCAGTGCGCGGGCCGCGGCATAGGCATAGTTTCCGCCAGAGCCGATGGCGATCGTGCCGTGTTCGGGCTCCAGCACATCGCCGTTGCCGGTGACGGCGAGCGTGATCGACTTGTCGGCCACCAGCATCATCGCTTCGAGATTGCGCAGATACTTGTCGGTGCGCCAGTCCTTGGCAAGTTCGACGGCGGCGCGCATCAGCTGGCCGGGATACTGTTCAAGCTTCTTTTCGAGGCGGTCGAGAAGCGTGAAAGCGTCGGCCGTGGCGCCGGCGAAACCGGCAATCACATCACCGGTCTTGCCGATGCGGCGCACCTTGCGGGCATTGCCCTTCATCACCGTCTGGCCGAGGCTCACCTGACCGTCACCGGCCATCACCACCTTGCCGCCCTTTCGGACCGTAATAATCGTTGTCATTTCATCTACCTCTAAAAGCCCCTGGAGGGCGCCTTCGATTGCGAGCCCCAGCGACGTTCATGGCGGCTCCGTTGAGCCCTATGTAAGTGGGCATCCGCCGAATACAATCTTGCCGAAACGGCACAGCGTACCGGCCGCGCTTCGGCCGTGCTTTTGCTGGATATTTGATCTTGCGCCTGATATGGAGCGCGCAGAATAAGCATGGGTGACATGATGGTCGATACGACAGCCACACGCACGGGAAGCGTTTCCCGCAAGACCAACGAGACTTCCGTTTCGGTTTCCGTCAATCTTGACGGGACCGGCACGTCAAAGATTTCGACGGGCGTCGGGTTTTTCGACCATATGCTGGACCAGCTGTCGCGCCATTCGTTGATCGACATGGAGATCGACGTGAAGGGCGACCTGCATGTCGACGATCACCATACGGTGGAAGATACAGGCATCGCGATTGGCCAGGCCATTTCCAAGGCGCTCGGCGACAGGCGCGGCATTGCCCGCTATGCCTCGCTCGATCTCGCCATGGACGAAACGATGACGAAAGCTGCGGTCGACGTGTCGGGCCGGCCCTTCCTGGTCTGGAACGTTTCGTTTTCGGCCCCGAAGATTGGCACGTTCGATACGGAACTGGTGCGGGAATTCTTCAACGCGCTGGCCCAGAATGCCGGCATCACGCTGCATATCCTCAACCATTACGGCGCCAACAACCATCATATCGCCGAGACCTGCTTCAAATCCGTGGCGCGCGTGTTGCGCATCGCGACAGAAATCGATCCGCGGCAGGCCAATCGCGTTCCTTCGACCAAGGGTACGCTTGCCTGACGCTTCCAGGAGTTTCATCCTTGAGAAGCTATCTCGTTCTGACGCCGAAAAATGGCCCCGACAGGGAGCACCGTTCCACCATTATCATGACGGACGGATTTTCATGGCCGGCATTCCTGCTCTCCTGGATCTGGCTGTTCTGGCACCGGATGTGGATTGCCGGCGCGATTGCCCTTGCGATCCAGATCGGCAGCGGCGTTCTTTCGACCATGCCGGGCTTCGCGATCGGTGGCTGGCTGCTCGGCTTTGCGATGAACCTGATCGTTGCGCTGGAAGGCCGGCATCTCTATTCGCAGTCACTGCAGCGCCGAGGCTACACGCTCGAAACCGTCGTGTTTGCGCAGGACAGGAGCACGGCCGAGCAAATGTATTTCTCCAATCTGCCGGAGCCTGAACCGAAGGCGATGCCTACTCTTTCCGAGTGGGCGCCACAGACAAACACCCCTTCCCCAGCCGGCGCATGGCAGAGTTCCGGCGCCGGACTTTTCGATCACGGAGCACGCTGATGCGCGTCGCAATCATCGACTACGGATCCGGCAATCTCCGATCCGCTACCAAGGCTTTCGAACGCGCGGCACGCGAGGCCGGCATCGACGCTGAAATCGATCTTACCGACAAGCCTGACGCCGTCGCCTCGGCTGACCGCGTCGTTCTTCCAGGCGTTGGCGCATATGCCGATTGCCGGGCCGGGCTCGATGCCGTCTCCGGCATGCACGAGGCGCTGATCGAGGCCGTCGAGACAAAGGCGCGGCCCTTCCTCGGGGTCTGCGTCGGCATGCAGCTGATGTCCTCGCGCGGACTTGAAAAGACCACCAGCGAGGGCTTCGGCTGGATCAAGGGCGATGTTGTCGAAATGACGCCGTCCGATCCCAGCCTGAAGATCCCCCAGATCGGCTGGAACACGCTGGAACTTGCCAACCCGCATCCTCTGTTCGAGGGAATTCCGACCGGGCCGGACGGACTGCACGCCTATTTCGTGCACTCCTACCATCTGGCCGCCGCCAACCCTTCCGACGTGATTGCCACAACCGAATACGGTGGCGCGATGACGGCATTCGTCGGACGCGACAACATGGTGGGGGCGCAATTCCATCCGGAAAAGAGCCAGACACTTGGCCTCGCCCTGATTTCCAACTTCCTGCGCTGGAAGCCCTGAACATGATTCTTTTCCCGGCTATCGATCTCAAGGACGGCCAGTGCGTGCGCCTCAAGCTTGGCGACATGGACCAGGCAACCGTCTACAATCCGGACCCTGCCGACCAGGCCAAGGCCTTTGACGACCAGGGTTTTGAGTGGCTGCATGTGGTGGACCTCAACGGTGCCTTTGCCGGCGAAAGCGTCAATGGCGCGGCCGTCGATGCTATCCTCAAGGCAACGAAGAACCCGGTCCAGCTCGGCGGCGGTATCAGGACGCTCGAGCATATCGAGGCGTGGCTTAGCCGCGGATTGGCGCGTGTCATTCTCGGCACCGTCGCCGTGCGCGATCCCGCTCTTGTCATCGAGGCATGCGAGAAGTTTCCGGGCCAGGTCGCCGTCGGCATCGATGCCAAGGGCGGCAAAGTGGCGGTGGAAGGCTGGGCTGAAGCGTCCGAGCTCGGCGTGATCGAACTTGCCAGAAAATTCGAAGGCGCCGGCGTTTCGGCGATCATCTATACCGACATCGACCGCGACGGGATCCTCGCCGGCATCAACTGGGCCTCGACGCTGGAACTGGCGGATGCAGTTTCCATTCCCGTCATCGCGTCGGGCGGGCTTGCCTCGATGGACGATATCCACCGCATGCTGCAGCCGGATGCGGCCCGTCTCGAAGGCGCGATTTCCGGGCGAGCGCTCTATGACGGCCGGATCGATCCTGACGAAGCGCTTTCGCTGATTCGCGCCGCGAGAGGAGAAGCCGCATGACGCTCAAGGCCCGTGTCATTCCCTGCCTCGACGTGAAGGACGGCCGTGTCGTCAAGGGCGTCAATTTCGTCGACCTGATCGATGCCGGCGATCCCGTCGAGGCCGCAAAAGCCTATGATGCCGCCGGTGCCGACGAACTCTGCTTCCTCGACATCACCGCCTCCTCCGACAATCGCGACACGATCTTTGACGTCGTCGCGCGCACCGCCGAACACTGCTTCATGCCGCTGACCGTCGGCGGCGGCGTTCGCGCCATTGCCGATATCCGCAAGCTGTTGCTGGCTGGGGCCGACAAGGTTTCGATCAACTCCGCTGCCGTGAACAATCCGGATTTCGTCTACGAAGCTGCCAACAAGTTCGGCAACCAGTGCATCGTCGTGTCGATCGATGCCAAGCGGGTGTCCTCCGCCGGCGAGAGCGACCGCTGGGAGATCTTCACCCATGGCGGCCGCACGGCAACCGGGATCGATGCCGTCGAGTTTGCGCGAAAGATGGTGGAACGCGGCGCCGGCGAGTTGCTCGTGACCTCGATGGACCGCGACGGCACGAAGATCGGCTACGATCTGGCGCTGACCAGCACGATTGCCGATTCGGTTCGCGTTCCCGTGATCGCCTCGGGCGGCGTCGGCACGCTCGACGATCTTGTTGCGGGCGTGAAAGAGGGCCACGCCACGGCCGTTCTTGCCGCTTCGATTTTCCACTTCGGGACCTATTCGATTGGCGAGGCAAAGCGCTATATGGCCGACCATGGCATTGCTATGCGGCTCGACTGACATTCGGGACGGGAGGAGACGGTTTTGAGTGAATTTACCCTCGGCGATCTCGAGAAGATCGTTGCGCAGCGCGCGAAAGCCCCGCCGGAGGAATCCTGGACTGCGAAGCTTGTGGCGGCCGGACAGACCAAGGCCGCCAAGAAGCTTGGCGAGGAGGCGGTGGAAACCGTGATCGCCGCGGTGGCGCAGGACCGCAACGATCTCGTGTCGGAAAGTGCCGACCTTCTCTATCATCTTATGGTCGTATTGAACATTGCCGACATCCCGTTGCAGGATGTGCTCGCCGAACTTCAGCGCAGGACAGGCCAGACAGGCCTGCAGGAAAAGGCGAGCCGAGCTCCTTCATGAACATCGTTTCGACGCCCGAAAAGCATGATGTGGATATCCAGGAAAGCGGTGTTAACGCGGAATACTACTCGCCCTACCACCACTTCACGGCCGAGGAATGGGCGAAGTTTAGGGCCGATACGCCGCTGACGCTGAAGGCCGAGGAAATCGCCCGGCTGCGCTCGCTGGACGATCCGATCAACATCGACGAGGTCCGGCGCATCTATCTGTCGCTGTCGCGCCTTCTTTCGACCCATGTCGAGGCCTCGCAACGGCTTTACCGGCAGCGCAACCGCTTTTTGACCCTTCCGGATGTGTCAAAGACCCCGTTCATCATCGGCGTTGCCGGCTCGGTCGCGGTCGGCAAGTCGACCACCGCACGCGTGCTGAAGGAACTGCTTGCGCGCTGGCCGGCAAGTCCGAAGGTCGATCTCATCACGACCGACGGATTTCTTTATCCCAACGCGGTTCTCCAACGTGAAAACCTGATGCAGCGCAAGGGTTTTCCGGAGAGCTACGATATCGGCCAGATCCTGCGGTTTCTTTCGGCGATCAAGGCCGGCGAGAAAAACGTCAAGGCGCCGCGCTACTCGCATCTGACCTATGACGTGCTGCCCGGCGAATATACGCTGGTCGACCGTCCCGACATCCTAATCTTCGAAGGCATCAATGTGCTGCAGTCGCGCGCATTGCCTGTTGACGGCAAGATCGTGCCGATCGTGTCTGACTTCTTCGACTTCTCGATCTATATCGACGCCGACGAGGAGCAGATCCACCAGTGGTATGTCCAGCGGTTCATGAAACTGCGGCAGACGGCCTTTCGTGAGCCGACATCCTTCTTCAACAAGTATGCGGCGATCAGCGAAGCGGAGGCGATGGCCGTCGCAGAAGGGCTTTGGGAAAACATCAACCTCAAGAACCTGCGCCAGAACATCATCCCGACCCGGCCCCGCGCCGATATCATTCTGCGCAAGGGTCGCGACCACTTCATCGAGACGGTGGCTTTGAGAAAACTGTAGGCTGTCGATCGATACCCATTACACGATGGATCTTCGATCGTCAGCTATTCACCCTTCGCAGTGTCAGATTGATGCGGCCGCCGTTCTTGAGAAGCGTCGACGTGCCGGGGTAGATCCGGTCGACCCCGTGAAACGCCAGCCGCCCTTCCCCGCCCAGGACCACGATATCGCCGCTTGAGAGCTTGAAGGAGCCCGTCGGATCCTTCCGGTCGATCCCGCCGACCCGGAACAGGCAGGTATTGCCGAGCGAGATGGAAAGGACCGGCGCCTTCAGGTCTGATTCGTCCTTGTCCTGATGCAGGCCCATTTTCGCGTCGTCTGAATAGAAATTGACAAGGCATGCCTCCGGCGGCTTGTCGTAGCCAGCAAGGTTTTCCCAGAGATCCATCAGTTCTGACGGAATGGCTGGCCATGGTCGGCCGGTCTGCGGATGGACATCCTGGTAGCGGTAGCCACGCTCCTTGTCCGTTACCCAGCCGAGCGCGCCGCAATTCGTCATCCGAACCGACATCGGTTTGCCCGTGCCGGGCATGGCCGGGACGTAGAGCGGTGCCTCGGCGACGATGGCGCGGATGACCTCGACCAGATGTTCCTGGGCGGCGCGGTTCAGAGAGCCCGGCAGATGCCGGATACCGTTTGCCAAAGTCGCCATATGATTCTCCCGTGGCCCTTCGTGGTCAGTCGCCGTTCGGCTTGCCGCGCATCTTCTTGACATCGGAGCGGCCGGATTTCGCCTTGAGTCGCCGCTCCACGGAGCCCTTGGTCGGCTTGGTCTTCCGGCGCGGTGGCGGTGGCGGCTCGGCTGCCTTCAGGATCAGTTCCTTCAGCCGGTCGCGCGCATCCTCGCGGTTGCGCTCCTGGCTTCGAAACCGGTTGGCCTCGATCATCAGCACGCCGTCCTTGGATACCTTCCGGCCGGCAAGCTTGATCGCGGCTTCCTTGATCCGTTCGGGCAGCGACGGGGAATTGACGAGATCGAAGAACAGCTGGACCGCCGTCGAGACCTTGTTGACGTTCTGGCCGCCCGGACCGCCCGCCAGCACGAACTGCTCGGTGAGCTCCCATCCAGCGATGGTGATGCGGGTGTTGATCTCGAGAGGATTGCTGGCCATGGCCGTATTTCCCACAAACCGGAGCAAAAGAAAACCGCCGGCTCAAGGAGAGCCGACGGCTATAATGTTCCACGTGAATCCTTAAGGTCCAGCTGGGACCAAAGGATTACTCGGCGGCGATCTTCAGGCCAGGTGCTGCGTCGCGGACCTTGCTGTCGACGTGGTCTTCGAACTTCTCGAAGCTCTTGATGAACATCGAGACAAGCTTGGCTGCCTGATTGTCGTAGGCCTGTCCATCGGACCAGGTCGAACGCGGATCGAGAATCGAGGTCTCGACGCCATCGACGGCGACCGGAACGGCAAAGCCGAAATTGGCATCCGTGCGGAACTCCGCATCCTTCAGGCTACCGTTCAGGGCTGCGGCCAGAAGAGCGCGCGTGGCCTTGATCGGCATGCGGCGACCGGTGCCATAGGCGCCGCCTGTCCAGCCGGTGTTGACCAGCCAGCAATCGACGCCATGCTTGGCGATCAGGTCCTTCAGGAGATTGCCGTATTCAGCCGGATGACGCGGCATGAATGGCGCGCCGAAGCAGGTGGAGAATGTGGCTTCCGGCTCCGTGACACCCTTTTCCGTACCGGCTACCTTGGCGGTGTAGCCGGACAAGAAGTGGTACATGGCCTGTTCCGGGGTCAGCCTTGCGATCGGCGGCATCACGCCGAACGCATCTGCCGTCAGCATGATGATCGTCTTCGGATGCGGCGCGAGGCCGGTTTCCGATGCGTTCGGAATGAAATGCAGCGGATAGGCACTGCGGGTGTTTTCCGTCAGCGAATTGTCGTCGAAATCGGGAATGCGGTTGTCGTCGAGAACGACGTTTTCCAGGACCGTGCCGAAACGGCGGGTTGCCGCGTAGATTTCGGGCTCGGCTTCTGCCGAAAGCTTGATCGCCTTGGCGTAGCAGCCGCCTTCGAAGTTGAAGACGCCGTTTTCGCCCCAGCCATGCTCGTCGTCACCGATCAGCGTGCGGGTCGGGTCGGCCGAAAGCGTGGTCTTGCCGGTGCCCGAGAGGCCGAAGAACACGGCGGTATCGCCTTCGCTGCCGACATTGGCGGAGCAATGCATCGGCATCACGCCCTTGGCCGGCAGGAGATAGTTCAGAACGGTAAAGACCGACTTCTTGTTTTCGCCGGCATAGGACGTGCCGCCGATCAGCACGAGGCCGTTTTCCAGATCGCAGGCGATCACGGTTTCGGAGCGGCAACCGTGACGGGCCGGATCGGCCTTAAAGCTCGGCAGATTGATGATCGTCAGCTTCTGCTCGAAACCTTCCAGCGTATCGCGCTTGGGGCGGATGAGGAGGTTGCGGATGAACAGCGCATGCCAGGCAAGCTCTGTGACGACGCGGGTCGGAAGCGCGTTTGCTTCATCGGCGCCGCCGATCAGATCCTGGACGAACAGGGTCTTGCCGCTGGCATGGGCCAGCATGTCAGCCTTCAGCACGGCAAAGTGCTCGGGCGACATCGGCTTGTTGTTGTCCCACCAGATCTTGTCTTCGGTACCGGCGTCGCGGACGACGAATTTGTCCTTGGGCGACCGGCCGGTATGCTGTCCGGTGCGAGCCCTCAACGCGCCGTCGATCGTCAGATCGGCTTCGCCCCGGCGAATCGCTTCTTCGTAAAGCTCGACTTCGCTGAGATTGTAATTCACACGCGATGCATTGCCGAGACCGATGTCTGCGAGCCCGTTCGATGGGTTGTGAAGTCCAAACTGCTCCATACGCGCGCTCCTTTTTGTGGATTGAACCTGCGCGGAACCTAGAGCGGGTTTTTAAAAAGGGCAAGATAATTCTGAAATAGCGTAATAATATCAGTTATTTAATCGATTTAAAAAATTTTATTCTCGATTAAATCGGTTTACGAGGGTTTTCTGTTCGCCGTTTCTGGGGGTCTTTCACGACCTGCAGACTGTGTTTGGCTCATTGGGACAAAGGTCCCTACCGACCGTGCGCCTCTTGGCGTTGCCACAATTTGTTCCACCTTTATACTGAAGAAGCGCATGGCTTTCGCCAATTCTGGCTGGGGACATCCAGGAGATGCGCCTATATGACGATGGAGACGGAGAGAATGCAGACAATCGCGCTCGTAGATGACGACCGCAATATCCTGACTTCGGTGTCGATTGCACTGGAAGCCGAAGGGTATAAGGTCGAAACCTATACCGATGGCGCCTCCGCGCTCGACGGGCTGATCGCCCGCCCCCCGCACCTGGCCATCTTCGATATCAAAATGCCGCGCATGGACGGAATGGAGCTGTTGCGACGCCTGCGACAGAAATCCGATCTGCCTGTGATCTTCCTCACCTCCAAGGATGAAGAGATCGACGAGCTGTTCGGCCTCAAGATGGGCGCAGACGATTTCATCACCAAGCCGTTCTCGCAGCGATTGCTGGTCGAGCGCGTAAAGGCGATCCTGCGCCGCTCCAGCGCACGAGAAGCCCAGCAGGCAAGTGGCGGCGTCAAGCCGACCCCGGACCAGTTGGCGGCCCGCACACTGGAACGCGGCCAGCTGGCGATGGACCAGGAACGCCACACCTGCACCTGGAAGGGTGAAGCGGTAACCCTGACAGTCACGGAATTCCTGATCCTGCATTCGCTGGCGCAGCGTCCGGGCGTCGTAAAAAGCCGTGACGCGCTGATGGATGCCGCCTATGACGAACAGGTCTATGTGGACGACCGCACCATCGACAGCCACATCAAACGCCTGCGCAAGAAGTTCAAGATGGTTGACACGGATTTCGACATGATCGAGACGCTGTACGGCGTTGGCTACCGATTCCGCGAGGCTGCGTAACGGTTGCCAGCTCCGAGACCCGGGAGCCTCTAAGAATTCGATCGTGCGGATGCGTAACTTGAAGCCGCCGCGGCACAGGGCTTAGACTGTAAGCTCTCTGGAAGGACTGCACGTGGCAGACCGATTGCATGAAACCGGAACGACCAGACCCGCGAGTGCCGGAATACGCCGCGCCTCACGGCGCTTCTGGTCGCGACCGTTCACGCTCATTCGCCGGGTGTTCGGCCACGCGGTGTTTTCCAGCCTCACCCGCCGCATTCTGTTCTTCAACATCGCGGCGACCGTCGTTCTCGTCGCCGGCATCCTCTATCTCAACCAGTTTCGCGAGGGGTTGATCGATGCCCGCGTCGAGAGCCTGCTGACCCAGGGCGAAATCATTGCCGGCGCGATCTCCGCATCCGCCTCCGTCGATACCAATTCGATCACCATCGATCCGCAGAAGCTTCTCGAACTGCAGGCGGGCCAGAGCATCACGCCGGTGCCGAACGACGAGGACCTCGATTTCCCGATCGACCCCGAACGCGTGGCGCCCGTGCTGCGGCGGCTGATCTCGCCGACCCGCACCCGTGCCCGGCTATTCGATGCGGACGCAAATCTGCTGCTGGATTCCCGCCACCTCTATTCGCGCGGCCAGGTGCTGCGCTTCGATCTGCCGCCGGTTGAAGACCAGTCGCAGACCTGGAGCGAATGGGTTGCCGGCCTGTTCAACCGCATGCTGCAGCCCGGCAACCTGCCGACCTACAAGGAAGCGCCGGGTGGCGATGGCTCGATCTATCCGGAAGTGATGAACGCGCTCACCGGCGTTCGCGGCGCGGTGGTGCGCATTACCGATCGCGGCGAACTGATCGTCTCCGTCGCAGTCCCGGTCCAGAGGTTCCGTGCCGTGCTCGGCGTTCTGCTTCTGTCGACCCAAGCCGGCGACATTGACAAGATCGTGCATGCGGAGCGGCTGGCGATCATGCGCGTCTTCGGCGTCGCAACGCTTGTGAACATTCTACTGTCGCTGCTTCTGTCGTCCACCATCGCCAATCCGCTGCGCCGGCTTGCGGCCGCTGCCGTTCGGGTGCGTCGCGGTGCCAAGCAGCGAGAAGAGATCCCGGATTTCTCATACCGCCAGGACGAGATCGGCAACCTCTCGATCGCCGTTCGCGACATGACCAACGCGCTCTACGACCGCATCGACGCGATCGAAAGTTTTGCAGCCGACGTGAGCCACGAGCTGAAGAACCCACTGACCTCGCTGCGCAGCGCCGTCGAGACACTGCCGCTCGCCAAGTCCGAGGCCTCGAAACAGAAGCTGACGGATATCATTTTCCACGACGTCCGCCGCCTCGACCGTCTGATCAGCGATATCTCCGATGCATCCCGGCTCGACGCGGAGCTTGCCCGGACCGATTCGGCACCTGTCGGCATGGATACGCTGCTCGGCAACCTCGTCGATATTTCCAGACAGATCCGCACCGGCCGCAAACCGGTCGAGATCGATCTGGTCATCGACGCGAAGGGCGGGCAGAAACCGAATTACCTCGTCAACGGCCACGACCTGCGGCTTGGCCAGATCATCACCAACCTTATCGAAAATGCCCGCTCCTTCGTGCCGGAAAAAGGCGGTCGCATTGCCATCCGCCTCGCCCGGGTCAAGGACAAGGTGGTCGTCACCGTGGATGACAACGGTCCGGGCATTCAGGCCGAAAACATCGATCGCATCTTCGAGCGGTTCTACACCGATCGCCCCGATGGCGAGAGCTTCGGCCAGAATTCGGGCCTGGGACTGTCGATCAGCCGTCAGATCGCCGTGGCGCATGGCGGCTCGCTACAGGCGGAAAACCTTGTCGATCCCCAGACGGAGACGCTCAAGGGTGCGCGCTTCACGCTGTCGCTTCCTTCGGGCGAAGAGCCATGAGCGACACGCAACGGGTCAATATCCATGCAACGGCGATCGTCGTCGGGACCCGCGGCATCCTCTTCACCGGCCCTTCCGGCAGCGGTAAATCCATGCTGGCGTTTGCCTGTCTGAGTGCCGCCAGACGCCAGGGCGTCTTTTCGGCGCTGGTGGCCGACGATCAGGTGTTCGTCTCGCGCGAGAATGATCGCCTCGTCGCACACCGGCCGCAGACGATCGCCGGCCTCATCGAATTGCGCGGCAGTGGCATTGTCGAAGTAGACTCCGCCCCGTCAGCTGCCCTCGATCTTGCCGTGCGCGTCCTGTCGTCTCCGAACGACGAACGGTATCCGCCGGACAACGAACGCTTTGCGCTTTCGGGTCTCGGAGACATTCCACTGGTGAGATTATGGTCGCTCTTTCCGGAGCCACTTTCCGCGCTTTCCGGCCTTTTCCCGGCATTTCGAGGGGAGCGACCCTTCTGACCCAATCCGGCTCGCGATTTTTTAACTTGAACTTGATGCGGACATGGCGAAGATGGCTCCCCACCGCTGGACGCCTGTATTGCGTTGCGATATTGGCCGCAAGTTTCCATAGCAGGGGGCAGTTTTCATGATCGGAATTGTGCTTGTCACTCATGGCAAGCTGGCTGAGGAATTTCGACAGGCCGTCGAGCACGTCGTCGGACCTCAGAAATTCATCGAAACCATTTGCATCGGCCCCGAAGACGATATGGACCAGCGGAGGCAGGATATCGTCGATGCGGTCGCCAAGGCCGATGACGGATACGGCGTTATCATCCTCACCGACATGTTCGGCGGTACACCGTCGAACCTTTCGATCTCGGTGATGGAAAGCGGCAAGACGGAGGTTATCGCCGGCATGAACCTGCCGATGCTGATCAAGCTTGCCGGCGTCCGAAGCGACAACAACATGGAGCGCTCGCTGGTCGAGTCCTCCGAGGCCGGCCGTAAATATATCAACGTCGCAAGCCGCGTGCTCAGCGGAAAATAAGAAAGCACTGCAAACGCATGTCTCCCCTTGCCCCACGGCATTTCACAATCGTCAACAAGCGTGGCCTCCACGCGCGAGCATCGGCCAAGTTCGTGCAGATGGTGGAAAGTTTCGAAGCCGATGTGAAGGTTTCAAGGGATGGATCGACAGTCGGCGGCAATTCTATCATGGGCCTGATGATGCTGGCCGCCAGCACCGGCTGTTCGATCGAGGTTTCCGCAAGCGGCCCGCAGGCTGTTGAAGCGCTCGACGCTCTGGAGGCGCTCGTTGCCAACAAGTTCGGCGAAGAAGCTTGATAACCATAGCAACCGAACGGACATAAACATATAAAGACGTCTTTATGTGTTGGTTGCAAGTCAGCCCCAAGCCTGTTACACCGCTGGCGAGATTTTTCGTCGACGCCCGGATGAACGGAAATCCGTTCCCCTGCCTTCGACACACCACGCGGAGAGCTTTATGAGCACTGACAAGGATTACATCGTCGCGGATATCGAACTTGCTGCCTACGGCCGCAAGGAGCTCGACATCGCCGAAACCGAAATGCCGGGCCTGATGTCGTGCCGCGAGGAATTCGGTGCATCGCAGCCGCTCAAGGGCGCCCGCATCTCCGGTTCGCTGCACATGACGATCCAGACGGCGGTTCTGATCGAGACGCTGAAGGAACTCGGCGCCGACATTCGCTGGGCCTCCTGCAACATCTTCTCGACCCAGGATCATGCCGCTGCTGCAATTGCAGCGTCCGGCATCCCGGTATTTGCCGTGAAGGGTGAATCGCTCACCGAGTACTGGGAATACACCGACAAGATCTTTCAGTGGACCGATGGCGGCTTCTCCAACATGATCCTCGATGATGGTGGCGACGCCACCATGTACATCCTGCTCGGCGCCCGCGCCGAAGCCGGTGAGGACGTTCTGTCCGTGCCCACATCGGAAGAAGAAGAGATCCTGTTCGCGCAGATCAAGAAGCGTCTTGCCGCTTCGCCAGGCTGGTTCACCAAGCAGCGCGATGCGATCAAGGGTGTGACCGAAGAGACCACCACAGGCGTTCACCGCCTTTATGATCTTTCCAAGAAGGGCCTCCTGCCCTTCCCGGCCATCAACGTCAACGACTCCGTCACCAAGTCGAAGTTCGACAACAAATACGGCTGCAAGGAATCGCTGGTCGATGGCATTCGCCGCGGCACCGACGTGATGATGGCCGGCAAGGTCGCCGTCGTCTGCGGTTACGGCGATGTCGGCAAGGGTTCGGCTGCTTCGCTTCAGGGCGCCGGTGCTCGCGTCAAGGTCACGGAAGTCGATCCGATCTGCGCCCTGCAGGCTGCCATGGACGGGTTTGAAGTCGTCGTGCTCGAAGACGTCGTCGCCTCGGCCGATATCTTCATCACCACGACCGGCAACAAGGACGTCATCCGCATCGAGCATATGCGCGAGATGAAGGATATGGCGATCGTCGGCAATATCGGCCATTTCGATAACGAGATCCAGGTTGCGGCGCTCAAGAACCTGAAGTGGACCAACGTGAAGCCGCAGGTCGACATGATCGAGTTCCCGAAGGGCAATCGGATGATCCTTCTGTCGGAGGGTCGCCTGCTCAACCTCGGAAATGCTACCGGCCATCCGTCCTTCGTCATGTCCGCCTCGTTCACCAACCAGACGCTGGCCCAGATCGAGTTGTTCACGAAGCAGGGCGAGTACAAGAACGAGGTCTATATCCTGCCCAAGCACCTCGACGAAAAAGTTGCCCGTCTTCACCTCGGAAGGCTCGGCGTGACGCTGACCAAACTTTCTGACGAACAGGCTGCTTATATCGGCGTCTCGTCGCAGGGTCCGTTCAAGGCTGAACACTACCGCTACTGATCCGTAGCCGAACAATCCACAACATCTTGTGGCCGCAGCCTTGACAAAGGCTGCGGCTTCTTTTTTGGCCCCGCGCCTTCCCGCTCTCTGCCGCGGCAGGTATTGTTACAGCTCTTGATTCGTACTCGTTCGAGCCTCCGGCTTCGGGCAAGGTGCGATGTGGTATGTCTTGTCGATAAGCGGCAATTGGACGGAGACAGACCGGTCATGTCGGTAAGAAAAACGAGCCTGCGAAAGCAGGCCGATCTCATTTGTGGCGTGGCGATGAGCTGCGGCCTGGACGCTTGTAAAGAGGCGGCAAATGGGCGGTGGAAGAAAGACCTTGCCCGGCTTGCGCCGGTGAGCTTGGCACGTTCGGCTGCAGCGTTCCTGGCGGGGACGGTGCTCTCAGGCGTGGCTGGGATGGCGCATGCACAGGAGGCCGGCACGGTCGGTCCGCACATGTTCTCGTCGACCCAGGTGATCTGGTCGTCGCTGGTGCTTGGCGCGCTGGGGGCTGCCCTGCTGTCGGCCGTCTGGCTGGTTCGCCAGCGCGGCAACATGGAAGCCGAAACCCAGGATATGCGCAGCGCGCTGTCGGATGCGCAGCAGCGGATTTCCAAGTACGAAGCGCTGATCGCCGACAAGAACCGCCGCATCGTGGTGTGGGAAAGCGGCTACTCCAAACCTGAGTTCCTGGGCCAGCTGCCGGCTGAAACCGGCGCGCCGCAGCAGGATCGCGATTTTCTCGCCTTCGGCCGCTGGCTGCGCTCTTCCTCGGCAATCGAGCTTGAAAAGGCGATCGACGCTCTGCGCGGCGAAGCCCGCAGCTTCGATCTGGTTCTTGAAACCAACCGCGACGAAATCCTTGAGGTGCAGGGCCGCGTTTCGGGCGGAAAGGCGTTTGTCCGCTTTATCGCGCTCAACAACCTGCGCGCCGAGCTTGCCGAACTGAAGATCGAACGCGAACGGCTGACCCACTCCATCTCGCTTTTCCACTCGCTGCTCGACACGATCGAACAGCCGGTCTGGCAGCGCGACGCACAGGGCAGGCTTGCCTGGGTCAACCACGCCTATAGCGATGCCGTGGAAGCCAAGGTTCCGACGCAGGCCGTTGACGAAAGCCGCGAATTCCTGGGCACGATCGCGCGTGAGAAAATCCGCGCCGTCGCAACAGCCAACTCGCCTTTCCACGATCGCATCTCCACTGTCGTGCGCGGCAATCGTACCGTGTTCGACGTTGTCGATGTCGTGGCAACGAACGGTTCCGTCGGCATTGCGATCAATGTGTCGGAAGCCGAATCGGTGCGCGAAGAGCTGAAGCGGACGCTCAACAGCCACGCCGAAACGCTGGACCATCTCGCGACACCCGTCGCGATCTTCGACGGCGAACGGCGGCTGCAATTCTACAACCAGGCCTTCGTCCAGCTGTGGGGCCTTTCCCTGCCCTTCCTCGAATCGCGGCCGGATAATTCCGAACTGCTCGACAAGCTGCGGGCCAACGGCAAGCTGCCGGAAGAGCTGAGCTGGCGCAACTGGAAGGAATCGGCGCTGTCGATCTACCAGGCGCTCGATACCAAGACCGATACCTGGCATCTGCCGAACGGCCAGACGCTGCGCGTCATCGCCACCGCGCACCCTCGCGGCGGCGCCACCTGGGTGTTCGAAAACCTCACCGAACAGGTCGATCTCGAAACCCGTTACAACACGCTGGTCAAGGTTCAGGGCGAAACGATCGACCACCTTGCAGAAGGCGTGGCCGTGTTCGGCCCGGACGGCCGAATCACACTGTCCAACCCCGCTTTCCGTGCGCTCTGGGGCGTGACCGCCGACGAGACCAAGCCGGGCACCCATATCAAGGCGATCGAGAAAGCCTGCGCGCCATCCTATGACGAGCCGGACGGCTGGCGTCATTTCGGGCAGATGCTGACCAATTTCGATGACGAACGGGCCTCGATTCAGGGAACGTTCGAGCTCTATTCCGGCCTGATCCTTGATTATGCCGCGACGCCTTTGCCGAATGCCCAGACGATGTTCACCTTCGTCGACATGACGGCCAGCGCGCGCGCCGAGCGGGCACTCAAGGAAAAGAACGAGGCGCTGCAGAAAGCCGATGAGCTGAAGAATGATTTCGTCCAGCACGTGTCCTACGAGTTGCGGTCGCCGCTGACCAACATCATCGGCTTTACCGATCTCCTGAAGACGCCGGGCATGGGCGAACTGAACGATCGACAGGCGGAATATATCGACCACATCTCCACGTCCTCGTCGGTGCTTCTCACCATCGTCAACGATATCCTTGATCTCGCGACCGTCGATGCCGGCATCATGCAGCTGAACTATTCGCAGCTGGCCGTGGACGAGCTTCTGGACGACGTGGCGATGCAGATCGCCGACCGGCTCCACGAAAATACCGTGACGCTGGAGATCATCGCGCCGAAGGCACTCGGAACCGTGTTTGCGGACGAGCAGCGGCTGAAGCAGATCCTGATCAAGCTTCTGATGAACGCCACCAATTTTGCGCCCGAGGGGTCCGCGATCTCGCTGAATTGCTGGCGCGACGAGGGCAACGTGTTCTTCTCGGTAACTGACAGAGGCCCCGGCATTCCTCCTGACATGCTGAAAACGGTGTTCGACCGGTTCAAGGCAAACGCCAAGGGCGGCAAGCGCAGCGGTGCTGGCCTTGGTCTTTCGATCGTCGAAAGCTTCGTCACCCTCCACAACGGCGACGTCTCGATCGACAGCCGGGCCGGACAGGGAACGGTTGTCACCTGCCGCATTCCGGTTGGATCGCGGTCCCGTTCGGTCGCTGCCGAATGATCGCTGCGCCTGGCGACAGCATTGTCGTGACACTGGCCGACGAGGCAGAGACAATTCTCTTCGGCGAGGATCTGGTGCTGGCGCTGAAGGCCGGCGACTGCCTGGCCCTTTCCGGCGATCTCGGCGCCGGAAAATCGACTCTGGCCCGGGCCTTCCTTCGGGCTATGGCAGACCAGGACGATCTGGAAGTACCGAGCCCCACCTTCACGCTGGCCCAGATATACGACCTGCGCGTTCCCGTGGTGCATTTCGATCTCTACCGGCTGGCCGATCCATCCGAGCTCGACGAGCTTGGTTTCGACGAAGCGCTTTCCTCCGGCATCTGCCTTGTCGAATGGCCGGAAATGGGCGGCGATCTCCTGCCCGCAGATCGCATCACGCTCACGCTCGAGCATGAGACCATTGGCCGGCGGGCGACGATCACGGCACCGGAAGCAGCCTTGGCCCGCATTCGCCGGGTGATCGCCATCCGCGAGTTTCTTCGCGCAAACGGCCACGCCAATGGCCGACGCCGGTTCCTGACCGGCGATGCCTCGATGCGGGCCTATGAAACGGTTCTGAGCGAATCAGGCGAAACGGTGATCCTGATGGACTGGCCGAAGCGGCCCGAGGGTCCGCCGGTTCTCGACGGCAAGCCCTATCCGAAAGTGGCGCATATCGCCGAGGATGCCTATCCGTTCGTGGCGATCTCCGATTACCTGCGCGGCATCGGCCTTTGCGCCCCTGAGGTGCTTGCCGTGGATTACGACCAAGGCATTCTTCTCATCGAGAACCTCGGCCAAGATGGTGTGCTCGACGAAGACGGGCAGCCGATCGGCGAACGCTACCGCGAAAGCGTCGTGGCGCTGGCCTATCTGCATGGCCATGAGATCCTCCAGGATCTTCCCGTTGCCGGGTCCAGCACGCATCACATTCCGGATTTCGATCCGGTTGCGATGAAGATGGAAGCGCGGCTTCTGCTCGACTGGTATCTGCCGTGGAAGCGGGGCGGACAGGCTGGAGAGGACGAGCGAGAAGAGTATCTCTCGATCTGGGACGGGCTGATCGCAGAGCTCGGCTCTGCAGAGAAGAACCTGCTGCTGCGCGATTTCCATTCGCCCAACATCATCTGGCGTTCACAGGCGTCGGGCGTGCATCAGGTGGGCCTGATCGATTTTCAGGATGCGATGATCGGCCCGACGGCTTACGACCTCGCGTCGCTGGTCCAGGACGCCCGCGTCGATATTCCCAAGGTTCTGGCCGATCAGATGATGATCGACTACCTGACGCTGCGCCGCGCACTGGGCGGATTTGACGAAGCGGGTTTCCTGAAATCCTGGGCGATCATGGCGGCACAGCGCAACTGCAAGCTTGCCGGGCTCTGGGTTCGACTGCGGGAACGCGACGGCAAGCCGCACTATATGAAGCATATGCCGCGAACATTGCGCCATCTTTCGACGGCACTCGCGCATGAAGCACTCGCGCCCTTGCGCGATTGGTGCCACAGAGCTGGTATAGAGCTTCCCGAATCATAAATACGGTTGCATGGACATGACCAACGCCCCGATCACGCAGGCTATGGTGCTGGCGGCAGGGCTCGGTACCCGGCTTCGCCCGATCACCGATACGATGCCGAAGCCACTGGTATCCGTTTCCGGAAAGCCGATGATCGATTACGGGCTCGATGCCCTGGCAGACGTCGGCGTGACGCATGCGGTCGTCAACGTCCATCACTTCGCCGACCGGATGGAAGCGCATCTCGCCGCCTATCCGCGCCTTGAGATCATCGTGTCCGACGAGCGGGCGCAGCTGATGAATTCGGGTGGCGGACTGAAGCAGGGTCTGTCTCTGCTCATCCCCGGCTTTGTCTTCGTCATGAATGCCGACCTGTTCTGGATCGGCGAAAAGCCTGGCGAGCCCACCAATCTTGAGCGCCTGGCCGGGTTTTTCGATCCGCAATGCATGGATATGGCGCTGCTCTGCGTGCCGCTGGAGCGCACCACCGGACACAACGGCAAGAAGGATTTCCAGCTGTCCTCCGACGGCCGGCTTTCGCGTTACGTTGAAGGCGAAGATAACCCGGTCGTCTATGCGGGCGCGATCGTCATGCACACGTCGCTTCTCGACGACGCGCCTGACGATGCCTTCAATCTCAACATCTATTTCGACCGCGCGATCCAGAACGATCGGCTGTTCGGCCATGTGATGGATGGCGAATGGATCACCGTCGGCACGCCGGAAGCGCTTCCTGAAGCCGAAGCCGTGATCGCCCGCCACAAAGCTGGGGCCTGATCGATGTCGGATGTATCGCCGAACCGCCTCTTCTCCATCCCGTCAGGTGCGCCTTTCCTGAAGACGCTAGCCGCAGCACTCTGCGACGGGCGGCTGAACGAGACGTTTCGCTACGATCCCCAAAATCCGCTGTCGCTGGCTGACGTCACAATTTTTGTGCCGACCCGCCGTTCGGCGCGTGTGCTGCGCTCGGAATTCGTCGATCTTCTCGGCGGTCGCGCCGCGATCCTGCCGGTCATCCGGCCGCTTGGCGAAACCGACGACGATCAGGGGTTTTTCGATCTCGTGGCGCCCGAGGAAATGGATCTGGCCCTGCCGATCGGCGGCACGGCGCGACTTCTCGAACTTGGCCGGCTGATCCTTGCCTGGCGCAACCAGCTGCCGAAGATCGTGCTGGACGTGCATTCGGAATCGCCGCTGGTGGCGCCCGCAAGCCCTGCGGATGCGATCTGGCTTGCCCGGGCGCTGGCGGAACTGATGGATGCGATCGAGACCGAGGAACGCGACTGGAAGGATCTCGACAATCTCCAGACCGGCGAACATGCGCTGTGGTGGCAGCTGACGGCCGAATTCCTGAAGATCGCCAGCGGTTTCTGGCCGACGCGGCTTGAAGAGCTGAAACGCTCTTCGCCGGCAAAGCATCGTGCTTCAATCCTGCGCGGAGAGGCGCGTCGGATTACCGAGCGGGAGCACAAGGGGCCCGTGATTGTTGCAGGATCCACAGGCTCTGTTCCGGCAGCGGCCGAGCTGATCGCGGCGATCTCCAGGCTTGCCGAAGGCACGGTTGTCCTGCCGGGCCTCGACATGACGATGCCGCAGGACCAGTGGGACATGGTCGGCGAGGAAACCTTCGACGGCAAGCCCGACCCTTCGAGCCGCAGCCATCCGCAATTCGGTTTGTCCCGCCTGTTGAAGAAGATCGGTGCCACGCGCGAGGATGTCACTGTCATCGGCGAGACGCAGGCCGATCTTGCCTTTCGCGCAGAGGCGATCTCGCAGGCGCTGGTGCCTGCAAAGGCGACGGATCGCTGGAGTACGTGGCGCCAGGACGCCGATGCTGAAAGACTGCGCGGCGCCTTTGCCGATGTGGCACTGATCGAAGCTGCAAACGAGCGCGAGGAAGCGGTGGCGATTGCCATCGCCTTGCGGCTGGCGCTGGAAAAACCCGGACGAAACGGTGGCGAGGCCCAGGCAGCGCTGATCACGCCCGACCGCGCGCTTGGCCGCCGCGTCACCGCAGAACTTGCCCGTTTCGGCATCCTCGCCGACGATTCGGCAGGTTCCGCCCTTTCCGGCACGCCGCAGGGCACGCTGACCCAGCTTCTGCTCGAAGCGACGCTTCGCCCGGGCGACCCTGTGGCAATCGTCGGCCTGCTCAAACATCCGCTGATCCGGCTCGGCCTTCCTCCGGCGGAGTTGCGCGCCGCGATCGATGCGCTGGAAGTGCTGGCACTCCGCGGTGGCGTCGGCGACATGGATATTTCAGCACTCGAGCCGCTTCTCGATGCGCAGCTGACCCTGATCCTTGAAGACCGGCACATGCCGCATTGGCGCAGCTCGTTGCCCGAAGGCGCGGTCGGTCAGGCAAAGGATATCGCAAAGCGGATATCGACAGCGGTCGAACCGCTGGTCAGCGCCTTTATCCGCCGCCGTCCCGATGGGCGCGGGCTGACGGCAAGACTGACGCTGTCCGATTGGGCGACCCGCACGGGGCGCGCGCTCGAGGCGCTGTGCATCGACGAGCGCGGTGATCTCTCGGCGCTCTGGTCGGGTGAGCCGGGCGAACGTCTCTCGGGTCTGCTCGGCGAAGTGATCGAGACCGATGGGCAGATCGAGGCTGACGGGCCGCAGTGGATCGACATCGTCATGGCGCTGACGACAGGCGAAGCGGTGAAGCCGCGTTCGCTGGCGCATCCGCGCGTGTTTATCTTCGGCACGCTGGAAGCACGGTTGCAGAGCGTCGATACAATGATCCTCGGCGGTCTCAACGAGGGCTCCTGGCCGGGACAGACGGTCAACAATCCGTTCCTGTCGCGCTCGATGAAGACCGATATGGGGCTGGAACCGCCCGAGCGGCGGATCGGCCAGCTTGCGCACGATTTCGAAATGGCCTGCGGCACCCGCAACCTGATCTTTTCCCGCTCCACACGACAGGGATCGACGCCGACGGTTGCTTCCCGCTGGCTGCAGAGATTGTTGGCGCTGGGCGGCAAAAGTTTTGCCGACGAATTGAAGGTGCGCGGCAGGGATGTCCTTCACTGGGCGTCGCTGATCGATCGCGGCGACAACCAGCAGCCGGCCAGGCGCCCTGCCCCCAAACCGCCGGCGGAGCTGCAGCCGGTCAAATATTCGTTCAGCGAAGTCGGACGGCTGCGTCGCGACCCCTATTCGATCTATGCACGGCGTATCCTCAAACTCGATCCGCTGGCGCCGTTCAACGAAGATCCGGGTGCGGCACAGCGCGGCACGCTCTACCACGCCATTATCGACCGCTATACGCGCGAAGGCCACAAGCCCGGCACGCCGGTTTCACGTGAAGCAATGCAGCGCATCACGCGGGAGCTGTTCGACGCCGAACAGCTCCCGCCGCATATCGACCGGGTCTGGCGGCCGCGCTTCGTCGAGGTCGCGCGGGCGTTTCTCGACTGGGAAGAGCGTCGCGCACCGGACGTGCGCAGCAGCGTGACGGAAGCCGGTGCCGGTTTCGACGTCGAGAGTGCCGGCATTCGCGTCACCGGCATTGCTGACCGGATCGACATCAAGCGGTCCGGTGAGGCCGATATCATCGACTACAAGACCGGCCTCAGTCCTTCCATACTGCAGGCCAGGTCGTTACTCGATCCGCAACTTGCCTTGGAGGCAGCGGCGCTGCAGGCAGGCGCCTTCAAGACGATGGGCATCCAGCGGCCCGGCGATCTTCTTTATGTCCGGCTTCGACCCGGCGACCGGTTCAAGGAAGACCGGATCAACAACGAGGGCGCAACCGCGAATGCCAAACGCCAGCCGAAATCGGCGATCGATCTGGCGCAGGAATCGATCGACCAGTTGACCAAGTTCGTCATCAAGCTGCGTCAGGGCGATGCGGGGTTCGCCTCGCGGCTGGTGCCGTTTGCCCAGGGCGATTTCGGCGGCGAATACGATCACCTCGCCCGCGTTGCCGAGTGGTCGACCGCCGATGACGATGGAGAGGCAGACGCCGATGAGTGATCTTTTCACCGACCTTCCGGATAACCCGGCTTCGGACCTGCCGGATGGAGACGACCCGCTTCATTGGATCGACTGGACGACGGTTCAGCAATCGCGTGCCTCGGACCCGGCAAGTTCCGCCTGGGTGTCGGCCAATGCCGGCTCCGGCAAGACGCATGTGCTGACCCAGCGGGTGATCCGGCTTCTACTTGCCGGCTGCCGTCCCTCCGCCATCCTCTGCCTCACCTATACCAAGGCGGCGGCGTCAGAAATGTCGAACCGTGTGTTTCAGCGATTGTCGGAATGGACGGTTCTGTCCGACGACGAGTTGCGCACGCGGATCGCGGCTATCGAAGGTCATGAGCCGGATTCCATGAAGATCGCCGAGGCGCGGCGGCTGTTTGCCAAGGCGCTGGAAACGCCGGGTGGTCTGAAGATCCAGACGATCCACGCCTTCTGCGAGGCTTTGCTGCACCAGTTTCCGCTGGAGGCCAATGTGGCCGGCCATTTTTCTGTGCTCGACGACCGTGCCGCCACCACGCTCCTCTCCGAAGCGCGGCGTTCGCTGCTGACGGCCACGTCCGCCGAGGACGATCCGGATCTGGCGGAAGCCTTTTCCCATGTTCTCGATCTCGGCGACGAGTTCGGGCTGGAGGCGCTGCTGTCCGATATCGTCGCCAGACGCACGGCGATCCGCAAGTTTACCGCGCAGGCGGAGAAAAACGGCGGCATCGGTCCGGAACTGAAGCGGGTTCTGGGGCTCGACCCCGCCGATAGCGAAGACAGCATCGCTGGCACCTATTGGCCGCTGCCTCAGCTTTCCGGCATCACGCTCGATCTCTATCTGTCGCTTGCCGACCAGAAGGGCGGCTCGACCGTTCATGAGGTGGCTTACGGTTTGCGCCTGGTCGCCAAGGAGACGGATGTCTTCACGCGTGCCGCCTATCTCGATTCTATCTTTCTGACGGCCAAGGGCACGGTGAAATCGGATCGCAGCCTGATCGCCAGCGCCATGACCAAGATCGCACCGGAGCTTGCCGGCGCGATCGATGCGGCGCGAGAGCATGTTCTGAGCTGCCGGAACCGGTTGCGGCTGTTTCGCCTGTTTGCGGCCACCAAGGCGGCGCTGACACTCGCCGCACGCCTGACCGACGACTACGAGGACCTGAAACGGGGCCGCAGCCTTCTCGATTTCGAGGATCTGATTGCCCGCACCGCCGATCTTTTGACCCGCGACGGCGTCGGTGCGTGGGTGCATTACAAGCTCGACCAGGGCATCGATCACATTCTGGTCGACGAGGCGCAGGATACCAGCCCGATCCAGTGGACCGTGATCAAGTCGCTGGCGGAAGATTTTTATTCCGGCAACAGCGCGCGCGATACGCGCCGGACGATGTTTGCGGTCGGTGACGAGAAACAGTCGATCTATTCGTTCCAGGGCGCGCGGCCGGAGCGGTTTGCGGAGGAACGCAGCGCGACGCAGAGGCAGGTGGCTGCCAGCGGCCAGCCGTTCCACGCGATCCGCTTGCCGCTGTCCTTCCGGTCGACAGCCGACATTCTTTCCGCCGTCGATCAGGTGTTCTCAATCGAGGAAAATGCCAAGGGCCTGTCGGCGATCGGCGATCCGGTGCAGCACCGTTCCAACCGCATGGGTCATCCCGGCGCGGTCGATCTGTGGGACGTGGTGGCGCCCGAAGTGTCCGAACAGGAAGACGACTGGACCGCGCCGTTCGATTCGACCCCGGACAAGGCACCGGCCGCTATCCTTGCGTCGCGCATTGCCGCCCGGATCGGCGAGATGATCGGCCGCGAGACGGTCATCGAAAAGGGCGTGGAACGGCCGATCGAGCCGGGCGACATTCTCGTTCTCGTGAGAAAACGCGACGCCTTCGTCAACGCGCTGACGCGGGCGCTGAAACGCCGCGACAATATTCCCGTCGCCGGTGCCGACCGGTTGAAGTTGACGAGTCATATCGCGGTTCAGGATCTGCTGGCGCTCGGCCGTTTCCTGCTGCTGCCGCAGGACGACTTGTCGCTCGCAGCGCTTCTCAAAAGCCCGCTATTCGATCTGGCCGAAGACGACGTGTTCGAGGTTGCGGCGCTCAGAGCCGAAAATGACAGCGCCTGGACACAGCTAAAGCGTCTTGCCGAAGAACAGCCACTACGGTTTAACGATGCCGCCGAGCGCCTGCAGCATCTGCTGACGCTGTCGCGCCTGCTCAGCCCGCATGATCTCTACGCCCGTATTCTCGGACAATATGGCGGACGGCGGAAGTTTCTCGGACGGCTCGGCACCGAGGCGGGCGATATTCTCGATGAATTGCTGACCTTCGCGCTCGATCACGAGACATCCGGCCTGCCCGGCCTGCAGGCTTTCGTATCCACGCTGGAGTTGGAAAGCCCCGAGGTGAAGCGCGAACAGGATGGTGGCCGCAACGAGGTGCGGATCATGACCGTGCACGCCTCCAAGGGTCTGGAAGCGCCGGTCGTGTTCCTGGTCGACAGCAATTCGAAATCCTTCATCCCGTCACATGTGCCGAAATTCCGGCTGCTGAAGACTGTCCATGGTGACGTTCCGGCCTGGCTTGCGGGCAAGACGCTGTCCAACCCGCTGACGGCAGCGGACGACGACCGGCTCAAGACCTCTGCCGAAGAAGAGTACCGGCGGCTTCTCTATGTGGGCATGACCCGCGCTGCGGATCACCTGGTAATCTGCGGCTATCGCGGCAGCCGCGACAATCCTGATAGCTGGCAGGCGATGATCGCGCGTGCCCTGTCGGCGAGCGGTCAGCATTGCAGCCCTGCCACATTCTCAGGCCCCGAGGGCGAGTGGAGCGGCCTGTCGTGGCGTCTGCCCGCGGCACCAGGCAAGGCTGCTGCCAAAGCGGACCACACGGCTGCCGGCGGCTTGGAACGGGAGGCTTCCGCCCCTACCCTGCCCACTGCGCTTTCACGACCGTTGCCGCCCCGCAAGATTCTGCCGCGGCCACTCAGCCCGTCTGGTGCCGGCACGATGATCGATGATGATGCGGATGATCTGATCGTTACATCGCCGCTGTTCGGCGACAAGGCGACCGGTAGCCTGGCGCTGCAAAAGGGCAAACTCGTGCATCGGATGCTGCAGATGCTGACCGACTTCCCGGACGGTGAACGCGAGGGTGCAGCCCGGCGTTATGCCGACCGCGCCGCCCGCTTCTGGCCGCCGAGCGAACGCCAGAGCCTGGTTGCGAGTGTCATGTCCGTTCTGTCCCTTCCCGAACTTGCGCCGGTATTTTCTGCGCGCAGCCTATCGGAAGTCTCGATCATGGGGACGCTGACGCTGGAGGGGCAGGACTATGCCATTTCGGGCCGGATCGACCGGCTGGTTGAGATGGAGGACCGCGTCATCATCCTCGATTACAAGACGAACCGCTTTCCGCCGGGCACTGCGGAAGACGTGCCATTGACCCACAGGGCACAGCTCTCCATCTACCGCGAAATCCTCACGCCTCTTTATCCGGGCAAAGCGATCGACTGCGTGCTCGTCTACACCGAGACGGCAAAGGTAATCCCGCTGGGTGTGGAGCTGATGTCCCGTTCGCTTGCAGAACTTAAGACAAAGTGACATGACGGACATTGAAAATAGTGAGTGCCGATCTCACATCTGGGTCAACAAGAATCGAAGGAGAGCCCAATGGCTACCGTGAAAGTCGATACAAACAATTTTCAGGCTGAAGTTCTGGACGCCGTAGAGCCGGTCGTCGTCGATTTCTGGGCCGAATGGTGCGGCCCGTGCAAGATGATCGCTCCGAGCCTCGAAGAGATTTCGACGGAACTCGCCGGCAAGGTGAAGGTCGTCAAGCTGAACATCGATGAGAACCCGGAACTGGCTGCCCAGTTCGGTGTGCGCTCGATCCCGACCCTTGCCATGTTCAAGGGCGGCGAGGTGGCCGACATCAAGGTTGGCGCTGCGCCAAAGACGGCTCTCGCAGCCTGGATCTCCAGCGCCGCTTAAGCGTCTGTTTCACGTGAATCCAAAAACCCGGCTGAGCGATCAGCCGGGTTTTTTTGTTATCTGTTGATGGATCCTGTCCGTTATCAGACCGGTGGCGTGCCATTGTCGGCGAGTACATTGCCGGCGAAATAGAGTGAGCCGCCGATCAAGATACGGGGCGGCGGACTGCCAGGCAGCTGGCGCCGGGTGATTTCCTGCAAGGCTTCGATGGTGGAACCAGCGGGTTCGGCGACCAGGCCAGCGTCGAACGCAGCATTGGCCAGCACAACCGGATCAAGGCCTGCCTCGCTATCGCGGATGCGGACGGTAAAGACGTGTTCGCCGAGATCCGCAAAGGCCCGGAAATAGCCGACGGGATCCTTTGTATTGATCATGCCGGTGACGAGGTAGAGCGGCCGGGGCTGGCGTTCCTCGAAGGCGGCCATGGCTTCGGCAATCACTTCGCCTCCGGCCGGGTTGTGCCCGCCGTCAAGCCAGATTTCCGAACCCGGGGGCGCGAATTCGAGCAGTTTGCCTTCGACCAGCTTTTGCAGGCGGGCCGGCCATTCGACCATGCCCATCGCCTTTTCCATGGTCGCATCCGTTACCGTGAAACCGGCGGCCTTGACGGCGCGGATGGCAGCAGCGGCGTTGGCGAACTGGTGGCGGCCCGGAAGGCGCGGCAGCGGCAGGTCTTGCAGACCGTCTTCGTCCTGGTAGATCAGCCGCCCGAATTCCTCATGGGCGGAGAAATCCTGGCCATAGATGGAGAGCGGACAGCCCAGCCGTTCGGCAGTCGCAACCAGAACCTCGCGGGCCGCGTCGAATTCCTGGGCGCCGACCACGACCGGGCAGCGGCGTTTCATGATGCCGGCTTTTTCCGCTGCGATCAGTTCGACCTTGTCGCCCAGATAAGCTTGGTGATCGAGCGCGATCGGCATGATCACCGAGACGGCGGGATCGGTGATGACGTTGGTCGCATCGAAGCGACCGCCCAAGCCCACTTCCAGCACTACGGCATCGGCGGGCTGCTCGGAAAAGATCAGGAAGGTTGCCGCTGTCAGGATCTCGAACACGGTGATCATCTGGCCGGCATTGGCATCGCCGACGCGGCGCAGCGCATCCGCCAGCAGGGCATCGTCGACAAGCTGGCCCCGGCCGCCCTTCACGCCGATGCGAAAGCGTTCGTGCCAGCGCACCAGATGCGGCGATGTGTGGACGTGCACGGCATAGCCACCCGCTTCGAGAAGCGCGCGGCAAAAGGCGGTGCAGGACCCCTTGCCGTTGGTGCCGGCCACATGAATGACCGGCGGCAGTTTCAGATGTGGATTGCCGAGCACCTCAAGGAGGCGGGTAATGCGCTCGAGCGACAGATCGAAACCCTTCGGGTGAAGGGTCATCAGCCGCTCGATTTCCTGCTCGGCCGCACTTGCCACGGGCTGGTTCATCGTCGTCATCCCGAAGCTCCGGCTCCGATCACGTTAGGTCAGAACCGGTGTTCAGGCGCTGACGGCGACAGGGGCGGCAAGGAATTCCTGATCGGGCTGTCTCATCAGCATCTTCAGGATCCGCGCCAGCGTTGCCGGGATATCGTGGCGCTTGACGACCATATCCACCATGCCGTGCTCAAGCAGGTATTCTGCTGTCTGGAAGCCTTCTGGCAGCTTTTCGCGCAGGGTCTGTTCGATCACGCGCTTGCCGGCAAAGCCGATCTCGGCGCCCGGTTCGGCGATATGGACATCACCGAGCATGGCATAGGAAGCGGTCACGCCGCCGGTGGTCGGGTTGGTCAGCACACAGATATAGGGAAGGCCTGCTTCCTTCAGCATGTCGACGGCAACCGTGGTGCGGGGCAGCTGCATCAGCGACAGGATGCCTTCCTGCATGCGGGCGCCGCCAGAAGCCGGGAAGATCACCAGCGGGCACTTTTCCTTCAGCGCACGCTCGGCCGCCTTGACGATCGCTTCGCCGGCCGCCATGCCGAGCGAACCGCCGATGAAGTTGAATTCGTGCACGACGGCGACGAGTTTAACGCCATGGACGGAACCGAGACCGGCGAGGATAGTGTCCTCCTGATCGGTCTTGATACGGCTGTCCTTCAAGCGGTCAGCATATTTCTTGGAGTCGCGAAACTTGAGCGGATCCTGGGCGACCTTCGGCTGCACCAGCGATTCGAACTCGCCGTCGTCGAACATGTCTCTCAGACGCGCCTTGGCCGGCATCTTCATGTGGAAGCCGGAGGCGGGGATGACCCACTTGTTCTCTTCGAGATCCTTGTGGAAGACCATTTCCCCGGTTTCCGGGCATTTGATCCAGAGATTTTCCGGAACGTCCCGATCGGGACGGCCGAGCATGGAGTTGATGCGCGGCCGGACGTAATTGGTGATCCAGTTCACTGGGCGTACTCCGAGTTTGGACTTGTCAGGCCTATCTGGGCCAGTTATTCGGCGGCAACAAGGCGGGCGGAACGCACACCGGTGGCCAGGCCGCGGACGAAGGTGGAAACGGCAGATACCGTATCTGGTGTCGCAGCGCCATCCTTGGTGAGACTGCCGGCGACCTGCGCGACGATCGCGCTGCCGACGACAACACCGTCAGCCGCAGCGCCGATGGCTTGTGCATGGTCGGCAGTCTTGACGCCGAAGCCGACGCAGACCGGCAGGTCGGTATGACCCTTGATGCGGGAGACAGCGCCCGAGATCAGCGACAGATCCGGCAGAGCGGATCCGGTAATGCCGTTCATCGAGACGTAATAGACGAAGCCGGACGTGTTGTGCAAAACGGTCGGAAGGCGCTTTTCGTCCGTGGTCGGCGTGGTCAGACGGATGAAGTTCAGCCCCTTGGCGATCGCCGGGATGCAAAGCTCATCATCCATTTCAGGCGGCAGGTCGACGATGATCAGGCCGTCGATTCCGGCTTCCAGCGCGTCATCAACAAACCTGTCGACGCCGTAGATATAGATCGGATTGTAGTAGCCCATCATGACGATCGGCGTCGCGGCATCGGTCTTGCGGAATTCGCGGGCGAGATCCAGCGTCTTGGCAAGTGTCTGGCCGCCCTTCAGCGCGCGCTGCCCCGCCATCTGGATTGCCGGACCATCGGCCATCGGGTCGGAAAAGGGCATGCCGAGTTCGATCACGTCGGCGCCGGCATCCGGCAGGGCCTTCATGATGGCCAGCGACGTGGCAAAATCGGGATCGCCGCCCATGAAGTAGGTGATCAGTGCCGGGCGGCCTTCGGCCTTCAGATCGGCAAAACGCTTGTCCATCCGTGCGGTCATGTTCAGAGCCCCATTCCAAGGATTTTGCCGACAGTGAAGATGTCCTTGTCGCCGCGACCGCACAGGTTCATGACGATGATTTCGTCCTTGGACATCTTTGGTGCGCGCTTCATGACTTCGGCCAGTGCGTGCGAGGGTTCGAGCGCGGGGATGATGCCCTCGGTGCGTGTCAGGAACTGGAAGGCTTCGAGCGCTTCGGTATCCATGATCGGGACGTATTCGACACGTCCCATGTCTTTCAGCCAGGAATGCTCCGGGCCGATGCCGGGATAGTCGAGACCGGCCGAGATCGAATGACCTTCCTTGATCTGGCCATCGCCATCCTGCAGCAGATAGGTGCGGTTGCCATGCAGAACGCCAGGCGAGCCTGCCGTCAGCGAGGCGCAGTGCTCCTCGCCGTTGAGGCCCTTGCCGCCGGCTTCGACGCCGACGATCCTTACGCTGTCATCATCGAGGAACGGATGGAATAGGCCGATCGCATTCGATCCACCGCCAACGGCTGCTACCAGCATGTCGGGCAGACGTCCCTCGGCTTCCAGCATCTGTTCCTTGGTTTCGCGACCGATGACCGACTGGAAGTCGCGGACCATTTCCGGATAGGGATGCGGACCGGCAGCGGTGCCGATCATGTAATAGGTGTCATCGACATTGGTGACCCAGTCGCGCAATGCCTCGTTCATGGCATCCTTGAGCGTGCCGTGGCCTGACGTGACCGGGATCACCTCGGCGCCCAAAAGCTTCATGCGGAAGACATTGGGTGCCTGGCGCTCGACATCTGTGGCGCCCATGTAGACGACGCAGGGCAGGCCGAAGCGGGCAGCGACCGTGGCCGAAGCGACGCCATGCTGGCCGGCACCGGTTTCAGCGATGATGCGGGTCTTACCCATGCGCTTGGCAAGCAGGATCTGGCCAATGCAGTTGTTGATCTTGTGGGAGCCGGTGTGATTGAGCTCGTCGCGCTTGAAATAGATCTTTGCGCCGCCGAGTTCTGCCGTCATGCGCTCGGCGAAATAGAGCGGGCTGGGGCGGCCGACATAGTGTTTGCCGAGATCGGTGAGCTGCTTTTGAAATGCGGGATCGGTCTTGGCCTTTTCCCATTCGCCCTGCAGATCCAGGATCAGGGGCATCAGCGTTTCCGCGACAAAGCGGCCGCCGAAAATACCGAAGAGGCCGTCCTCGTCGGGACCGGAACGGAACGAATTCAGTTTTGGGGTCTCGTTCACTTTCAACTCCTTCAGCGTTTCGTAGCGGCGTCTGCCGCATCGAAGAACGCATCGATCATGCCCAGATCCTTGGCGCCTGGCGCGCTTTCGACACCGGACGATACATCTATGCCGCTTGCCCGCGTCGATGAGAGCGCAGTCGCGACATTATCCTTGTTCAGGCCCCCGGAAAGCATGTAATCCACGCTCTGGTCAAGCGAGGCCATTGCGTTCCAGTCGAAGGAAACGCCGTTGCCGCCTGGAAGATCGGAGCCTGCCGGTGCCTTGGCATCGAACAGGAAACGATCAGCCACACCTATATAGGCATCGACGCCTGCAAGATCATCCGCCGACTTCACAGAAAACGCTTTCATGACAGGCAGACCGTAGAGCGCCTTGACGTGCAAAATCCGTTCCGGGCTCTCGTGACCGTGGAGCTGAAGCATGTCCGGGCGAAGCAGCGAGACGATATCGTCCAGTTCCTCGTCATCGGCATCCACCGTGACCGCAACGATCTTAGCTCTACCACGCACTCGGTCCGCCAGGTCTCCGGCGATCTCGGGCGCGATGTTACGCGGGCTCTTGGGGAAGAAGATAAAGCCGATATGGGTTGCGCCACGCGTCACCGCGCGATCGACCGCTTCTTCACTCTTGAGGCCGCAGATCTTGATATCCGGTTTCATGTGCGCGAATTGGCACGAAACGCGCCCGGAGTCGAGCCCTTCAGCGGTTTGGTGGCGTGACAGTTCGGCACGGACTCCTCTTCTCAAGACCTCAGGCAATCATCTGGGGCGTGATTCGGTTCTCCACCACGATCCTGCACGCGAAAGGACATGCTCGCCGACATAATCACAACCAGAACCTCGGTCAAAAGAGCAGGTTTTTCCGGGAAAATAGACGTTCTCGATTCAGGTTTGATTTATTAGGGTTTTGCCAGTAACTTATTCCACAGCAAATTGTTTCTTGAAATGTTTTCGCAGGGGGTAGTCATGGCGGCAAGAGGTGCGAACTTTGTGCGCGCTGCAATGTGCCTTGCCGCGGTGAGCGCTCTTTCAGCCTGCACTCAGACGACTGCGTCGCTCGATTCCAAGTCTTCGAAGACACGAACTGCCCAGGTCAATATGGGTTCGGCAAAGCAGGTCTACACCTATTCGTCCAGCGACCGCGAATGCCTCAAGCGCGCGATGTATTTCGAATCAAGGCGCAGCAGCCCCGATGGTTTCATGGCTGTCGGCAGCGTCATCATGAACCGCCTGACCTCAGGTCTTTACCCTGAGACGATCTGTGGTGTCGTGGGGCAGGAAAAGCAGTTCGCGCCGGGTGTGATGACCCGCAAGATGGACGAAAACACTGCGCCGCAGCTGAATGAAGCAGCGGAAGCCGTGCTGAAGGGCAAGCGCCACCCCGATGTGAAGGAAGCGATGTTCTTCCACACGAAGGGCCTGCGCTTCCCCTACAAGAACATGCATTACGTGGCTGATGCCGGCGGCAACGTGTTTTACGAAAAGCGCGACGAGGACGGCAACCTGCAGACGCCAGAGCCGAAGCCTGCCGGGGCCTATGTCATGATGGCTGAAGGGACGATCGTACCAACGCCGGGAGCGATGAGCATGATCGCACGGGCCGAGCCTGTTCGTGAACAGACACCAAGCCCCGTTGCCGTTGCGTCCGCAGCAACGCAGCAGCCCTTGCCGGGCGTTGCCTCTGTCACAACGGTTGCCGACACATCTTCCGCCGCTGTCGCAACAGTGCAGCCTGTTTCCCATTCGCCCAGCATGATGCAGGCCTACCAGGCCGGCGCTGGCATGGATGCGGCAAGTGCCGCCATTCTTTCGACTGAAGCCTTGCCCAATAGCGGGCCTCTGCCGAAACGGCGCCCGGCGGGTGCCAAGACCGACACAGCCGGCGACATGGTAATGGTCGCGCCGACTCCGCGTCAGTTCCCGGCTCGCACAGCTACACCTTGATCTCTTCGTCCAGTTTCCGTTTGTTTTAGCCGGGCTTCAGCTGAAATCCAGCGCGTGAAGCTGCGAGCCATTCTGCTTCAGCCATTTGCGCGCCTCTTCCATCCTCGGGCAAAGCTGGTGGCAGAGAGCCCAGAACTTTGGCCCGTGGTTCATTTCCTTCAGATGCGCCACTTCGTGGGCTGCGAGGTAATCGATCACCAGCGGCGGCGCCATGACGATGCGCCAGGAAAAGCTCAGATTTCCATCCCAGGAACAGGATCCCCACCGGCTTCTCGTGTCTTTCAGCGTGACTGATGCGACCGGCTTGCGGATCGATGCGGCATGGCGAAAGGCCAGCAGCTCCATATCTCGACGTGCTTCTTTTTTCAGAAATGTCGCGACCCGACGGCCGAGATGATCCTCCAGCCCGCTTACCCTTACCACCGGCACGCCATCGACCATGGCGATCTCCGTCAGGCCGCGAAGCGTTCCGGTATGGTCGATGCGGTGCTGAACGCCGCGAATCGGCACGAAGCCGCCTGAGCGGATGGGATTGTCGGTGGAGAATTTCGAGAGCTTCGTGAGCAGCCAACCCTGATGGCGCTCGAGAAATTCCTCGATCTCGCTTTTCTGAAGGCCTGCCGGCACAGTGAGATTAAGCGCGCGGCCGCCGGGCTCGATGCGCAGCGTGATACGAGTGGCGCGACTGTTTTCCTTGATCGTCAGCGGCAAAGCGCGGTTTCCGACTTCAAGCGTGCGCTTCACGGTTTCGAGCGGTTTCGAGCGGGCGCGAAGGGGCTTTTTGAGGAGCGCGAACATGTAGCCTTTCTAGCCGATTCGAGAGCACCGTTCTCATGAAAAAGCCGGCGTCGCAAGGACGCCGGCTCGTTACGCTTCCAGAAGATCCGTTTGACCGATCAGACGTCGACGACCGGGTTCTGGCCGGAAGCGTTGCTGTTACGGCGCTCTCGCATGAAACGATCGAACTCTTCCTGATCCTTGGCACGGCGAAGCTCGCGGGAATAGTTGTCGAACTCATCGCGCATCTCGTCGAGCTTGCGGCGTTCTTCATCCATGCGGTTGAGTTCGGCCTTGCGCCAATCGTCGAAGGCAACGTTGCCTGTCGAGAAATGCGTGTTGTAGCCAGCGGCGCGGCTTTTAGAAAACCACCGGCTGGTCTTGCCGGCCCATTCGTCGGCGCGATTATTGGCATCGCGCTTGAAGCCGCGAAGCCTATCCCCGAAGATGATATAGGCAAGCATGGCCAAGCCAAGAGGCCAGAAGACCACGAAACCGAGCACCATTAAACCAATGGTGGCCGGCGTCCATTCCGGACGAATCAATGCAGACTGGTTCATGGGTTACACCCTTCAGTTCAATGCGGAGTGGCCTGATGCCAGCCCGATGATATCCGATTTGGTGAGCCTCAGACCCGCCTTCAAGAAGACAGGTCGCTAAATCCAAGAACATGCTGAAATACCTTGAAGAAATCCAGATACCGGCATCGAACCGGATCTGCTCTCAGGTCGGCGAATCACCCTTGGTATTACGCTTCCGGGATGGGGGCTTGGCAGTCTTGGTATCGGCCATGGCATGCTTACGGGTGAATTCGATAATGCGGGGGGCGATTTCGCTGCGGAAACGCGAGCCGTTGAAGACGCCGTAATGCCCGACATCGGGCTGCATATAATGCTGGCGCTTGTCATCCGGGATATTCGGACAAATCGTGTGTGCCGCCTTTGTCTGGCCGACGCCGGAAATATCGTCGTTTTCGCCTTCTACCGTCAAAAGAGCGACGGAGCGGATCGCCTTCGTATCAACAGGCATCGCGCGATGCATCATCTCGCCCTTCGGCAAGGAATGACGGATAAAGACGGCATCGACGGTCTGCAGATAGAATTCTTCCGTCAGATCCATCACCGCGAGATATTCGTCGTAGAATTCGCGGTGTTTTTCGGCAGGCTCGCCATCGTTCTTGACGAGGTGCTCGTAGAACTCCTTGTGAGCGGTGACGTGGCGGTCAAGATTCATCGACATGAAGCCGGAAAGCTGCAGGAAGCCCGGATAGACACGCCGCATGAAGCCCGGCTGCGGAAACGGTACGCTCATGATGACATTGTCGCGAAACCATTCGAGTGGGTGATCTCCGGCGAGTTTGTTGACGGCTGTCGGATTGCTGCGGGTATCGATCGGTCCACCCATCAGCGTCATCGAGGCGGGCGCCATCCGATCACCGCGGGTCTCCATCACCGCAACGGCGGCAAGCACAGGCACCGATGGCTGGCAGACGCCGACCACATGGGTGCCGGGACCGATCTGATGCAGCATCTCGATCAGGTAGTCGATGTAATCGTCGAGATCGAAGCTGCCCTCGGTGACCGGAACCATGCGGGCATCGATCCAGTCGGTGATGTAGAGATCCGCATGCGGAAGCAACGCCTCGACCGTGCCACGCAGCAAGGTGGCATAGTGACCGGACATCGGCGCGACGAGCAGGATCTTCTGGTCGGCCGGGCGCGCGGCGGGCAGATCGCGGCGAAAATGCAGGAGATTGCAAAAGGGCTTTGCCCAGACGATCTCTTCGGTGACCATGACCGGCTTACCGTCGACCACCGTTTCCGGAAGATTGAAGCTCGGCTTTCCATAGCGTCGCGTCATCCGCTCGAACACTTCGAGACTGGCCGACATGGAGCGGCCAAGTGCTGTCTGGGCGAACGGGTTCATCGGATTGTCGGACATGAAGCGCATGGCATCCGCGGCGGCCCGGAACGGCGCCATGGCGGCATGGTTCAACTCATAGAGCTGGTAGAACATGAAATCGGGCTCTCCTCATCCCTGGTCCGATATCCGTCAAAGCGGTGGCGGGCAAAACGTTCCGCCATCGGAATGCAGCAAGGCTAGCACTTGTGGAGGGAGTTATGAAAGGGCGGCGGTTTACCACCGCCCTTCCCTCGCTGCAGCACGCCTTGCCGATGCCAGCGATCGATCAGATATCGGCGACGAATGTCTGTTTCTGGGTGCCGAGACCATCGATGCCGAGTTCGACAACGTCGCCGGCTTTCAGGAAGCGCGGGGGCTTGAGGCCAAGGCCGACGCCCGGAGGCGTACCCGTGGAGATGACGTCTCCCGGATGCAGCGACATGAACTGGCTGAGATAGGAGACGAGGAAGGCGACGCCGTAAACCATCGTCTTGGATGAGCCGTTCTGCATCTTTTCGCCGTTGACCGTCAGCCACATTCCAAGGTTCTGCGGATCCGCGACCTCGTCCTTGGTGACAAGCCATGGGCCAATCGGTCCGAACGTGTCGCAGGACTTGCCCTTGGTCCACTGGCCCGCGCGTTCTGTCTGGAAGGCGCGTTCGGAGACGTCGTTGGTCAGGCAGTAGCCGGCAACGTAATCCAGCGCCTCGGCTTCCGACACGTATTTCGCGGTCTTGCCGATGACGACACCGAGTTCAACTTCCCAGTCGGTCTTTTCCGATGTGCGCGGAATGACGACGTCGTCGTTGGGTCCGACGATGGCGGAGGTGGCCTTCATGAAGATGATCGGTTCCGGCGGCACGGTGGCGCCGGTTTCGGCCGCGTGGTCGGAATAGTTGAGGCCGATGCAGATGAACTTGCCGGTGCCCGTCACGCAGGCGCCGATCCGATCGGCAGACAGTTCCGGCAATGTCGACGCGTCGATCGCGGCAATCTTCGTCAAACCCTCAGGCGAAATCGCCTCCCCGCCGATATCCGCGACATGGTCAGACAGATCACGGATCTTGCCATCCTGATCGAGCAATGCCGGCTTCTCCTGGCCCACAGGTCCTACACGCATCAATTTCAAGGTCTTATTCCTCCAGTTGTCAGACAAGTGTTTATGCAAAAAAGAGGCGCGATTGTCACCCCTCTTTCTGCCATCTGCGGTTCATTGCAAAGCAGCCCTAACTGCCTAGATTGGGTAAGACCCAAACTTGAGAGGACACTATGACGACCAGCAACAGCCGGACCTCGGAATTTCCAATCGACGCTTTCTTTCTCGATCGCTGGTCGCCGCGGGCCTTCGAGAAGGAAGCCATCGATCGGGAAACGATGCTGACCATTCTGGATGCCGCGCATTGGGCACCCTCTTCCGGCAACAGCCAGCCTTGGCGCTTTGTCTACGCGTTACATGGCACCGAGGATTTCACCAGACTTGCGGATCTACTCGTTCCGGGCAATCGGCGCTGGGCACAAAACGCGGGTGCGCTGGTCTTCTTCGTGTCGAAAACCTATCGCGTTTCCAAGGATGGCGAACGTCGTGAGGGCTATACGCATTCTTTCGACACGGGCGCCGCGTGGTTCTCAATCATCTGCCAGGCGATGAAGCTTGGGTATCATGCGCATGGCATGGAAGGGTTCGACAAGGAAAAGGCTGTCGACGAACTTGGTTTGCCTGAGGGTTTCAGGGTGGAAGCCGCAGCGGCGATCGGGCGCATGGCAGCCAAGGACACGCTGCCGGAGGACTTGCGCGAGCGTGAGGTTCCAAGCCAGCGCAAGCCTGTATCGGAAGTCGCTTTCGAAGGAAGGTTTGCCGGTGAAGAATAATTGTTTCACGTGAATCGTCCATCCACAGGTTAGATTCACGTGAAACAGATTTCTGCTGGACAAACAAAAACGGCGGCCGGGAGGCCGCCATTTTTGCACGATGAAAAGATTGCTAGATATCGAGGTTGGCGACATTCAGCGCGTTCTCTTGAATGAACTCGCGCCGGGGCTCGACCTCGTCGCCCATCAAACGCGAGAACAGGCCGTCTGCATCCGTCGCATCGGGAACCTTGACCTGAAGCAGCGAGCGAACGTTGGGATCAAGCGTTGTTTCCCACAGCTGCTCGGCATTCATTTCACCAAGTCCCTTATAGCGCTGCATGGACAGTCCCTTGCGTCCCGCCGCAAAGATCGTGTCGAGAAGGGCGCGTGGACCTGAAATATCCTGCTCGCTATCCTTGCGGGCAAGAACTGGCGACGTGCTATAGATCTCCTGCAGACGCGACGACATCTGGTCGATATGGCGGGCATCGGCAGAGCCGATCAGGGCCACATCGATCACGGCGACTTCCTTTACGCCACGAACCATCCGCTCAAAGCGCATGCCGCCTTCGTCGGTGACGTGACCCGACCAGCCACGCTCGGTTTCCTCGGCGATCATATCGAGACGCTTGGCGACTTCGTTAGCCGTCTGCTGGGCCCGTTCAGGATTGTCCGTCAGATCTGGATGAAGCGCGCCGGCAATGGCTGCCTGCTCGATGATCGAGCGGTTGTAGCGAGAATGCAGTCCCTCGATGATCGAGCGGATGCGCAATGCATCCTGGATGACTTCGCGCATATCCTGGCCGGCACGGACTTCACCGGAGCCGAGGGTCAGGGTCGTATCTTCCAGCCCCATGCCGATCAGATACTCTTCCAGAGCCTGCTCGTTCTTCAGGTACTGGATCGACTTGCCGCGCGTCACCTTATAAAGCGGCGGCTGGGCAATGTAGATGTGGCCACGCTCGATCAGTTCCGGCATCTGACGGAAGAAGAAGGTCAGCAGCAGGGTTCTGATATGGGCGCCGTCGACGTCGGCGTCCGTCATGATGATGATCTTGTGATAGCGCAGCTTGTCAGCGTTGAACTCATCCTTGCCGATCGATGTGCCCAGAGCGGTAATCAGCGTGCCGATTTCCTGGCTGGACAGCATCTTGTCGAAACGGGCGCGCTCGACGTTCAGGATCTTGCCGCGGAGCGGTAGGATCGCCTGGGTATCACGCGAACGGCCCTGTTTGGCGGAACCGCCGGCGGAGTCACCCTCGACGAGGAAGACTTCGGACTTGGCCGGATCGCGTTCGGAGCAATCGGCGAGCTTGCCGGGAAGCGAAGCGATATCGAGCACCCCCTTGCGGCGGGTGAGTTCACGAGCCTTGCGGGCCGCTTCGCGGGCAACAGCAGCTTCCACCACCTTGCCGACGAGGATCTTCGCTTCAGCCGGATGTTCTTCAAGCCAGGAGCTCAGCGCTTCGTTGACGAGGCTTTCGACAACCGGGCGCACTTCCGAGGACACGAGTTTGTCCTTGGTCTGCGACGAGAACTTCGGATCCGGCACCTTCACGGAAAGAACTGCGGTCAGGCCTTCTCGGCAGTCGTCACCGGTGAGCGAAACCTTTTCCTTTTTCATGATGCCGGACGAATCCGCATAGGACGTGATCTGGCGAGTCAGCGCACCACGGAAGCCCGCCATATGCGTGCCGCCATCGCGCTGCGGAATGTTGTTGGTGAAGCAGAGAACGTTCTCGTGGTAGCTGTCATTCCACCACATCGCGACTTCCACCGTCATGCCGTCCTTCTCGCCCTTGATGGCGACAGGCTTTTCGACGAGCGGCTTCTTGGAACGGTCGAGATATTTGACGAAGGCTTCGAGGCCGCCGTCATACAGCATTTCCTCTTCCTTCACGTCCGGCTTGCGCCGATCGGTGAGCCGGATTCGAACGCCGGAGTTGAGGAAGGCGAGTTCGCGAAGGCGGTGCTCGAGTGTGCCGTAATCAAACTCGGTCATGGTGAAGGTTTCGGTGCTGGCGAGGAAGGTAACTTCCGTGCCGGAGCGACCTTCATAATCCCCGATGACCTTCAGCGGCGCATCGGCGACGCCGTGCGTGAACGAGATCTCGTGAACCTTGCCCGAGCGACGGATCTTCAGCTTGAGCCAGACCGAAAGTGCATTGACGACCGAGACGCCAACGCCGTGCAGGCCGCCCGAGACCTTGTAGGAATTCTGGTCGAACTTACCGCCGGCGTGGAGCTGGGTCATGATGACCTCGGCTGCCGAGACGCCTTCGCCGGTGTGGATATCCGTTGGAATGCCGCGACCGTTGTCGGTGACGCTGACCGAGCCATCCGCATTGAGCGTGACCGTGACGATATCTGCATGGCCGGCCAAGGCTTCGTCGATCGCGTTGTCGACCACTTCGTAGACCATGTGATGCAGACCCGAGCCGTCGTCTGTGTCGCCGATATACATGCCTGGGCGCTTTCGCACCGCATCCAGGCCCTTTAGAACCTTGATGGAATCGGCACCGTATTCGGCACTCGCGCCGTGATCGCTGACGGGTGTCTCGGTCATTCAGTCTCTTCCAGTTGGTTAAAATACCGGCGAGCGAATCACCGGAGTCTCCGCCTTGAATATAGGGAATTCAGGGCGGTTTCTAAAGGTTGGTGCCTCGCAAAATGCCTGGAAAGGCGTGGATGCGCAGAGATTTCCAGGGCAATTCAAGCCTTTTGCAGAAGTCTTCGCATTTCCTCTAGCACGTCCGGCGGCAAAGAGCGAATCCGTACCGCCAAGGCGTTGGCAAATGCGGTGTATGCAGGCGCCAGGCCTGTCGTGTCGAGGACCACTTTCGGGCGCGAGGCTTCTGCGACCCGAAACAATTCTTCCGCTTCATCCCAGATGATGTTGAAATAGCCGGTGATACGCTGGAGCAGCTCAAATGTGGGCCGGCCCCGTTTGCCATGTTCCAAAGCCGACAGATAGGCAGGCGTAACCCCGATCGCCTCTGCCAGTTGCCTCTGGGTAACTCCCTTTTTGGCGCGCAGCTGTCGAAGCGCTTCACCAAAGGGCGTCACAGGACCGATCCCCGATAATCCGCACGGCTCTTCGAAAGCCGCACGTACATGGCGCCCTCGCCACCATGGTTTTGGGCTGCCCATTCGTAGGACGAGATCAGGAAACGAAATTCGGCCTTCGAGAACCACAGCGGCACCGCACGGCGCAGAACCCCCTCACCGCCCACCGAGCGGCCCTTGCCGGTGATGACGAGAACATGGCGCAGACCGCGATCATGGGCACTGTAGAGAAAATCGAGCAGCAGATCGTGGGCGGCGTCCTGGTAGAGACCATGGAGATCGAGCCGAGCATCGATCGCAAGGCGACCCTTGGCGAGCTTCTTCCGGGTGGGTTTTTCCAGCGGATGATGAATGCCGGCAGGCTTTTTTACCTTCGGCGCGACTGCCGCGAAGGCATCGCTGACACGCTGGGTTGGCGGTACCGGGGGCTTGGAGACTTCATCCTCTGCCGCCAGTCGTGCCGCCATTTCCTCTTCGAAGGCAGCGATCTCTTTCATGCGCCCAGGCAGAGCACGGGCGGATTTCGCCACCTTGCCCCAAAGGATGCGTTCATCTGAACTGAGTTTTCGATCCTTCATGCGCCATATCCTACCCGGCATAACGGCCGGCTGCCGCGTTTGGAACGAGGATATAGAAATCCGCATCGTTTCGCACCGTGCCGGCAAGCTCGCCTGCGTGATAGCCGGAACCGGTGAAGATATCGCCCCTCGCAGGCCCAATAATGGCTGAACCCGTATCGAGCGCCAGCATCAGCCGCGCAAACGGCTTGCCGTCGTCGAGATGTGTCAGCCGTTCCGCATGGATGAAGAAGGGGTAGCCGAATGTGTGAATGGAGCGATCCACGGCGAGCGAGCGTCCCGCGATCAGCGGCACCTTGGCGGCAGCGATAGGACCGAGGTCAGGGTCGCTGACATCGGCCTCACGGAAGAAGATGTAGGACTTGTTGTGCCATAAGACTTCATCAACCTTAGCCGGATTCGACACCAGAGCTTCGGCAAGCCACGTCCGAATGCTCTGCATGGAAATGTCTTCGCGAGCGATTTCGCCACGATCGATCAGAAGCTTGCCGATCGGCGAAAACGGATGGCCTGCCTTTGCCGCGTAGGTGATGCGACGGACGCGGCCATCGGGATAGACCAGCCGAGCCGCGCCCTGAACATGGGCAAAGAAAACGTCGATCCGCGACCGTGCGAAGGCTATCTCCAGCCCCCGCCCGTCGAGACAGCCGCGATCGATTTCACCGCGATCCGGATAAGCGACGATACCATCCGGCGTCTGACGGCCGAACATGTAGCCGGAGTCGAGATCCGCAGGGCGATTGCTTTCCTCGAGATCGACGAGATCGTCAGGTCGGAAATAGAAGGGATATTTGAAAAGACCTTCACTCACATCGGAGACGTCGACTTCCGGTTCGTAGAAGGCGGTGACGAATCCTTGTTCGTCATTGTGCTGCAGGATCCGGAAGGGTGTGCAGCGTTGTTCGAAGAAGGTGCGAGCCGCAGAGGCATCGGCAAATGGTGCGGCCTGCTCGAAGAGGTCCGCCAGTTCCATGGCCTCAAGGCCGAGAGAACCCTTGCGATAGGGCTTAACGTTGCGGATATGGGCCGCGCAAGCGCGCATCGCCTCATACAGCGGGCTCGGATCGTCGGCAGCCCAACCGGGGAGATCCGCGAAGTCGACCCTCTCGAGGCGGAAGTCAGAGAGGGTCGGAGACGCGGAAATCATTGTTCGGATTCGGTGGCGACCAGCTTCCAGTTCGGGTCGCGGGAGCCGATGTCGCGGGCAAAGGTCCAGATGTCGATGACGTCGGCTACGGTTTCCTGATCGCCGTCGATCAGCGTGCCGGCCTTATCGAAGGTTGCGGAGATCAACTGGCTGACAATGCGGACGGTAACCTGGGATTCGCCGTCCTTGATCGAAACCTGTGTCATGTCGCATTTGTCGATGCCGACAAATGTGGACTTGATCACCTCGCCCTTGGCCTCGCGCTCGGCGATCGCCGCTTCGAAGCCGTCATAGACCTCATTGGAGAGAAGCCCCTTCAAGGTCTTCCGATCACCGTCGGCAAAAGCCATGACGATCATTTCGTACGCCATCCGCACGCCGTTGAGGAATTCCTTCGGGCGGAACGACGGATCTTCCTTCACGAGGGCACGAAGCGATGCGTTGAGCGGCGTATCAGGCTTCGCGACGGCGTCGATATCGGCATTGCGTTGTTCCTCATCGACATTGTCGCGGCGAGGAAGCGTCACTACCTTGCTATCGTCCTCGACGGGACCGCGGGCAACATCGCGAGGGCTGACTGTCTCAGTCGGCGGCTTCTCATGTCCCGTGCGCCGGCCGAGGACGCTGCGCAATTGCAGGAATATCAGCACTGCTGCGACGAGGAAAAACAGTGTTATCAAGTCGTTCGAGCCCATTTTATCCCGCAATTGTCGTTTAAAAGTTCTATGCAGCTTTTCATATAGTCTCCTACCGCCCATCTTCAAATAGCAACGGCGTGAGATGAACCCATATCCGCCAATTAGATACAGGCAATGATTATGCGCTTACCATTCCTTCCGGTTGTTCTCCTGGCATGGCCGCTGGCCGAAATCGCTGGTTTTGTTCTGGTCGGAAGAGCGATCGGACATTGGGGAACGCTTGGCCTCGTCCTCGGAACGGGCCTCCTGGGCGCATTGATGATCCGCGGCCAGGGGATGACTATGCTGCGGCGGCTTTCGACAGAAGGGCGCGAAGGTCGGATGCCTGCAGCCGAACTGGTAAGCGGAGCGATGGTCGTGGTGGCTGGCATCCTGCTGATGCTGCCGGGGTTTCTGACCGACATCATTGGTCTCGCGCTGCTTGTGCCCTTTATCCGCAAGCTGATCTGGTCGGCCATCGGCAGCCGCGTGGTTGTCGTGAATTCGGGCGATCGAAGAAGCCCGGGCGGTTTTCGCACCGGTCCCGGCCCTGGCCCCGGTCCTGCGCCTGTTCATCCGGTTGGATCCGGCCCGGTGGTCGATCTCGATGACGACGATTATCGCCGCGAACCGAACCCGTCCTCGCCTTGGGCGGACAAGGATAAGCGGATCGAACCTTAAGGCTAAGATCTCGCAGGGTTGTAAGCCCCGGAGCGAAATGTTAAGTGCCCCCAACGCTTTTCAGCCACCCTTTCCAGCCTTGAGGAATTTTTATGGCAGACGATAACGAACAGGCTTCCGCACCCTCGCTCAATATCCTGGCGCAGTACACCAAGGATCTTTCGTTCGAAAATCCCGGCGCGCCACGCTCGCTGCAGTCGCGCGACAAGGCTCCAGCGATCAATATCAGCGTCAACGTCAACGCCAATCCGCTTTCGGAAAACGACTTCGACGTCGTTCTATCGCTGAGTGCCGAAGCCCGTGAAGACGACAAGATCGTGTTTGCGGCCGAGCTGGTTTACGGCGGCGTTTTCCGCATCACCGGTTTCCCGCAGGAGCACATGCTGCCGCTTCTGTTTATCGAATGCCCGCGTCTTCTCTTCCCGTTCGCACGCCAGATCATTTCCGACGTGACCCGCAACGGTGGCTTCCCGCCGCTGATGATCGATCCGATCGATTTCGGTCAGATGTTCTCGCAGCGTATGGCCGAAGAACAGACCAAGTCGCAGGTTCAGCCGCTCAACAGCTGAGCGAGCAACGGATAGAATATAAAAAGCCCGGTCACAGCCGGGCTTTTTTCATGTCTGGACTTCAGCAGGAATCAGTCGGCTGCATATTTCAGCCAGACGGCCTTATCCTTCAGTCCACTCACCATCGCGGCATGGACCGCAATGTCGTCTTCGCTGATGCGCGGCGGCAAAGGGCGCGGCCGTGCTGCGATCGCGGTGACCACCACATCATCGATCTCGATGACGTTTCTCGGCTGATCGGCACCGACCAGACCGAGAGCCGCCTGCCGGCCGCCGGTCATTTCGATATAGACTTCCGCCAGGAGTTCGGAGTCGAGCAGCGCGCCGTGCTTGGTGCGATGGCCATTGTCGATGCCGTAGCGACGGCACAGTGCGTCGAGGGAGTTAGGACCCATCGGATGCTTTCGGCGGGCCATCGAAAGCGTATCGACCACGTTTTCCGGTGGGACCGGCGGCAGGCCTATGCGTTCAAATTCGGCATTGATAAAGCCGATATCGAAATTGGCATTGTGGGCGATCCACCGGGCGCCATCGAAGAAGTCGATGATCTGCTGCGCAACCTGGGCGAACGGCGGCTTGTCCTTGAGCGACTCATCGGTAATGCCATGGACAGCCAGCGCATCCGGATGAACCTTGCGATCGCCCGGGTTGATATAGAGGTGCAACGTTCTTCCCGTCGGGAAGTTGTTGATGAGCTCTATGCCGCCGATTTCGATAATCCGGTCGGCCTTGGATTCAAGGCCCGTGGTTTCGGTATCGAAGATGATTTCACGCATGGGTATTTCCGTTCCTGCTGCCGGCTTTGAGCGTGGCGATGATCTCGCGCACGCTTGATCTGGCTGTCTCCCGTCCGGCGCCGGTGTCGATGACGAAATCGGCACGCGCCCGCTTTTCGGCATCCGGAACCTGCCGCGCCAAGATCATCGACAACTTCTCCTCCGTCATGCCGGGACGCGCAAGTACCCTCTGGCGCTGCACCTGTGGATCGCAGCTGACGACGACGACAAAATCGACCCTTTTCTCGCCGCCGGTCTCAAACAGCAAGGGAATGTCGAGCACAACGAGCGCTGCGCCGGCGCTTTTGTGTTTATCGAGAAATTCCGTTTCGTGTTTGCGCACCAGCGGGTGGACGATGGATTCCAGAAGCTTGAATTTTTCAGGTGCTGCAGAAAGCTGGCGCGACAGTTCCTGTCGGTCGACGACACCGTCTCTGACCGCATTCGGGAACGCCTCCGCGATCGGATCGACCGCTTCACCGTGATAGAGATCGTGGACCACCTGGTCGGCATCGTTGACCGGGATACCCTCTTGCGCAAACATTTCTGCGGTGGTGGATTTCCCCATGCCGATGGAGCCGGTGAGGCCGATAACGATCATCCGTGCATATCCATATCTGCGATGACGAGATCCCGCAGCGTCTGATCGACGACAGGGCGGAGGCCGAACCATTTCTCGAAACCCGGCACGGCCTGATGCAGAAGCATGCCGAGACCATCCACGGTCACGAAGCCCTGCTCCTCCGCCTGTTTCAGAATGTCCGTTTGCAGCGGGATATAAACGATATCGGTAACGACTGCGTTCGTGAGCATGGTCGAGAAGTCGAACTGCGGTATCGGCGCGCCGTCCATGCCGAGCGATGTTGTATTCACAAAGAGACCTGCGCCGGACATGACCTCGCCCAGTGCTTCCATCGCATGCGCGTGCACGTTTTGTCCGAACCGGTCGGCAAGTTCCTGCGCACGCGCCACCGTCCGGTTGACGACGTGGATTTCTCCGACGCCCTGATCCCTGACGGCTTGAATGATAGCTCGGCTGGCACCGCCAGCACCGAGAATGACGGCGCGATCGACATTTCCCCAACCGGGCGACTGTTCGTCGAGGTTGGCGGTAAAACCGTAGACATCGGAGTTCGAGGCGTGAAGAACACCTTCCTCCATCCACAGCGTGTTGGCGGCACCGAGTTCTTCGGCGATCGCATCTGGACGATCAGCGAGCGCAAAAGCCATTTCCTTGTGGGGAATGGTGACATTGCCGCCGCGATAGCCTGATGATCCGTCTTTAAGCTTGCTGACGAAAGCTGGAAAATCCTCAGGTGCCACCGCTTCACGTGTGTAGCGGCCAGAAATACCGAACTTAGCCAGCCAATGACCGTGGATGATCGGCGAACGCGAGTGCTTGATCGGCCACCCCGTTACGAAAGCGTTAACCAAAAGTGTTTCACGTGAATCAGCCATCGATCGCTCCGATAGCGCGTAAAGTGTCGAGAAGCGGCAGCATGGGGAGGCCGAGAATGGCGAAGTAATCTCCATCGATCCGCGAGAATAGCTGAATGCCCTCACCTTCCAACTGGTAGGCGCCGACGCTTCCGAACACCGTTTCGCCCACCCTATCCAGATAGCGATCCACGAATATCTCGCTGAGCGGTCTGACGGTAAGATCGGCGTGTGCAACATGCTCCCAAAGGGTTTCGCCATCGCGCACAAGAGCGACGGCGCTGTTCAGCCTATGCGTCCTGTCCGACAGAGAGAGCAGGCTTTCGCGCGCCTCTTCCCGTGATTTCGGCTTGTGATAAACGCGATGATCGAGCGACATGGTCTGATCCGACCCGATGACGATGGCGGAAGGATAGTGTCTGCTGACATCGAGCGCCTTGGCCTTTGCCAAGGTCAGCGCGACGATATCTGGGCTGGCGCCCACCAGTCCCGCCTCGATCTGACGTTCATCGATATCGGCGGCCCGGCTTTCGAAACTCAGCCCCGCATTTTCCATCAACATGCGTCTGAACTTGCTGGATGAGGCCAGTATCAGCGGCCTGGAGTGAGACATTGTCACGGCAGATCTCCGGATGGAATTAGTGCCGGATTACCGTAGCTTCGGGCGGAGCGCAACGATGGCCGCCGCCGTCTCCTCGATCGACCGGCGGGTGACGTCGATGACCGGCCAGCCGTGGCGCGAGCAGAGCGCTCGTGCATATTTCAGTTCCTCGTTGATCGTTGCCCGATCCGTGTAATGACCGCGATCGAAATTTTGCGTGGTTCCAAGTTCGCGGTGCTCGCGCACCTGCGAAATACGGTCGGTCGTCGCGACCAGCCCGACGATCAATGGCCGGGTCGCCGATAGAAGTGCGGCCGGGAGTTCGACGCCCGGCACGATCGGGATATTGGCAGTCTTGATACCGCGGTTGGCGAGATAGATGCTGGTCGGCGTCTTCGAAGTGCGGCTGATCCCTACCAGTACGACATCGGCCTCGTCGTACCCTTCGGGCATCTGGCCATCGTCATGATCCATGGTGAAGTTCAGCGCTTCAATGCGGGCGAAATATTCCGCGTTGAGCGCATGCTGCGCGCCCACGCGGTATTTCGAGGGTGCTCCGAGATAGGTCTGGAATGTCGCCATAACCGGTTCCAGCACGTTGACGCACGGTGTTCCTATCTGACGGCAGCGGTCGTCCAGCAGTTTCACAAGCTCGCGATCAACGATCGTATAAAGGACGATCCCCGGTTCACGATCGATCGCCTCCAGCACGGCGAGAACCTGCTTGCGGTTTCGCACCAGCGGATAGACGTGCTCGACAGCGAGCGAGGTCTGGAACTGGGCTGCTGCCGCGCGTCCTGTCGAGATCAGGGTCTCGCCCGTGGAGTCAGATATGAGGTGGAGATGGAAGAAGTTTTTTCTGTTCTCCACGTTGTTCTTCGTCCTCTGTTGATAACCGGGGAGAGACTGACCGCCTTTCGAGGGCCGAGCCCGACCCCTGGGATAACCTCCGAGTTGTCCACAATCGCGTATTTCGAGGAAGCCGTTTCAGGCCACCTGTTCAAAGCGGGGATAACCGGATGAACCTATCGCTTGATTCACAAGATATCCACAAGAGAGCTTCACCAAACGCCCGGCACAAGCAATTGATATCCCTGATCGAAATATGGTTATCCATAAGCTCTGCCAAGAATGCCCGGAAGTTTTCCTTTTCAACGATACGGAGCGGCAGATCGTCGCGTTTTCTGTGCAGGAGTTTTAATCCTTGCTACTCACCGACTCTAAGAAATAGAAGATCTTAAGAATCTTATTTTCTTTATTTGGAGAACCCATTGGCCGGTCCGACCAGGAAGATCGTTGAGGTGCTGAACGGCAAGACGATCACCCCACCGCCGATATGGCTTATGAGGCAGGCAGGTCGATATCTGCCCGAGTACCGCGAAGTCCGTGCGGCAGCCGGTTCGTTTCTCGATCTCTGTTATACGCCGGATCTGGCTGTCGAAGTGACGCTTCAGCCTATCCGGCGCTACCAGTTCGACGCAGCCATCCTGTTTTCCGATATCCTCGTCATTCCCGATGCCTTGAAGCGCAATGTTCGCTTCGTGCAGGGAGAGGGTCCAAGGATGGATCCGATCGACGAAGCAGGGATTGCAGCGCTCGATGGCAGCACGATGCTTTCCCACCTTGCACCGGTGCTGGAGACGGTTCGGAGGCTTCGGCTGGAGCTACCCCCTGAAACTGCCCTGATCGGCTTCTGCGGGGCTCCCTGGACCGTTGCGACCTATATGATCGCCGGTCAGGGAACACCGGATCAAGCGCCGGCACGTCTGTTCGCCTACCGCTACCCCGAGGCCTTCGAAAAACTGCTGGCTCTGCTGGCGGAGATGTCTGCCGAATATCTGATCGGTCAGATCGATGCGGGCGCAGATGTCGTGCAGATCTTCGATTCCTGGGCCGGCGTGCTCGGGGAGAAGGAATTCGAGGAATTCTCGATCAAGCCCGTGCGGCGGATCATCGATATCATCAAGGCAGCGCGACCTAACGCGAAGGTGATTGCTTTCGCCAAGGGTGCAGGCATGAACCTCAAACACTACCGGGCCCGGACGGGCGCAGATGCAATCGGGCTCGATTGGTCGGTGCCGATGTCGTTTGCGCAGGAGCTGCAGAAGGACGGGCCCGTCCAGGGCAATCTCGATCCAATGCGCGTGGTGGCAGGCGGAAAGTCCCTAGACGACGGGATCGATGCTATTCTCCAGGGGCTTGGACAGGGACCGCTGATCTTCAATCTCGGCCACGGCATCACACCGCAGGCGGATCCGCAGACTGTTGCGCATCTTGTGAAACGGGTCAGAGGATCGGGCGTATGACGCGGGACGATCGCACCGGTGCCGGAAATGGGCGGCGTGTCGCGTTCCGGGCGGCGACGGCGCTTTCGGTTTTCGTCGTCGTGCTGTTTTTTATCTACTGGCTGCGGCCGGATGATTTCCTGCTCTACATCAAGGCCTTTCACGTCATCGCCGTGATTTCCTGGATGGCCGGGCTGCTCTACCTTCCCAGGCTTTTCATCTATCACACGGAAGCCGAACCCGGCTCCGCCCAGTCGGAAACCTTCAAAGTGATGGAGGGGCGGCTCCTGAAAATCATCATGAACCCGGCGATGATGATCAGCTGGGCGCTCGGGCTTTATCTCGCTTGGGCAGTCTACGGTTTCCAGGGCGGCTGGCTTCATGCCAAGATACTGTTTGTCCTGCTGCTCACCATGGCGCATATGCGGTTCAGTGCCGCAGTTCGGGCTTTTGCCATAGACGGGCCGCGCAAAACCGCCCGCTACTGGCGGTTGATGAACGAAATCCCGACGGTTTTGATGATTGCCATCGTAATCATGGTCATCGTTAAGCCATTTTGATGGTGTCTTGAGCTTTTTCTTAACTCCGCCTGCCCCTCCCCCTTGCAGGCGTGCTCGTGAACAGCTATTTTCCCAGCCATCTCATCTCGTGGCATGTGTGTAATCGTCTGTCCTACCCCGGTGTCTTCCGCGGTAGCGAATTTCACCGACACGCCTGTTTCCCCAAAAAATTCTGAATATGGTCCCCTCTTCATGGCTGAAATGAAGCTTCAAGAACTCAAGAGCAAATCGCCGACCGATTTGCTGACATTCGCCGAATCGCTGGAGGTGGAAAACGCCAGCACCATGCGCAAGCAGGAATTGATGTTTGCGATTCTCAAGATTCTGGCCAGCCAGGATGTCGAGATCATCGGCGAAGGTGTCGTTGAAGTTCTGCAGGATGGCTTCGGATTTCTCCGTTCGGCCAACGCCAATTACCTGCCTGGCCCCGATGATATCTACATCTCTCCCTCGCAGATTCGCCGCTTCTCGCTGAAGACCGGCGACACCGTCGAGGGACCGATCCGCGGGCCGAAGGAAGGCGAGCGCTATTTCGCGCTGCTGAAGGTCAACACGATCAACTTCGATGACCCGGAAAAAATTCGCCACAAGGTGCATTTCGACAATCTGACGCCGCTCTACCCGAATGAGCGCTTCAAGATGGAACTCGACGTCCCGACGTCGAAGGACAATTCGGCGCGCGTCATCGATCTCGTCGCACCGCTCGGCAAGGGCCAGCGCGGCCTGATCGTCGCGCCGCCGCGCACGGGTAAGACCGTTCTGTTGCAGAACATCGCGCATTCGATCACGGCAAACCACCCCGAGTGCTATCTCATCGTTCTGCTGATCGACGAGCGGCCGGAAGAAGTGACGGACATGCAGCGCTCGGTGAAGGGCGAAGTTGTTTCCTCGACCTTCGACGAACCCGCCATCCGCCACGTTCAGGTGGCTGAAATGGTCATCGAGAAGGCGAAACGTCTGGTCGAACACGGGCGCGATGTCGTCATTCTGCTCGACTCCATCACGCGTCTTGGCCGCGCCTACAACACGGTCGTTCCGTCATCCGGCAAGGTTCTGACCGGTGGTGTGGATGCCAACGCGCTGCAGCGCCCGAAGCGCTTCTTCGGTGCCGCCCGTAACATCGAAGAAGGCGGCTCGCTGACCATCATCGCTACGGCGCTGATCGATACGGGCAGCCGAATGGACGAAGTCATCTTCGAAGAGTTCAAGGGTACCGGCAACTCGGAAATCGTGCTTGACCGCAAGGTTGCCGACAAGCGCATCTTCCCGGCCATGGATATTCTGAAATCCGGCACGCGCAAGGAAGACCTCCTTGTCCAGCGCCAAAACCTGCAGAAGATCTTTGTTCTCCGTCGCATTCTCGCGCCGATGGGAACGACCGATGCAATCGAGTTCCTGATCGACAAGCTGAAGCAGACCAAGAGCAACAGCGACTTCTTCGACTCGATGAACACCTGATCCTTAGCCGGATTCACTGCTACCGAGAGGCGCCCGTCGTAAAGACGGGCGCTTTCGAGTTTCTGGGACACAGTCCGAAAGCCGCACCATGAACCCTGATACGATCTTTGCCCTTTCGAGTGGAGCACTGCCCGCAGGTCTCGCCGTTATCAGGCTAAGCGGCAACCAAGCCTTCACCGCGGCTGAGACGCTTGCTGGTCGTTTAGCGACAGACCGGAAAGCATCGCTCAGAACGATTCGCGGCCGAAACGGCGCAATCATCGATCAGGGACTGGTGGTCGGCTTCCCGGGGCCAAACTCGTTTACGGGAGAAGACTGCGTCGAACTGCATGTGCATGGCAGCCGCGCCGTTGTTGCAGCTCTCATCCTAGAGCTCGAGCAAATCGACGGACTGAGGTTGGCCGAGGCGGGAGAGTTTTCAAGGCGAGCGTTTGAGAACGGTAAGCTGGATCTGGTCGAGATTGAAGGTCTTGCGGATCTCATCTCTGCCGAAACGGAAATGCAGCGCCGTCTTGCGGTCGAGCAAAGCTTTGGCGGCCAGTCAGCGCTCTATATCGACTGGGCTGAGCGTCTGACGCGGTCGCGTGCTCTGATCGAGGCCGAGCTGGATTTCGCTGACGAGGACGACGTGCCGGGTTCCGTATCGGAGCGGGTCTGGAGCGAGGTGGGACAGATTTATCTGGAACTTCTCCAGCATCTGGAAACCGCAAAGTCTGGCGAGATCATCCGGGATGGCTACAAGATCGTCATCGCCGGACCTCCGAACGCGGGCAAAAGCAGCCTTTTAAACGCGCTTGCGAATCGGGATGTGGCGATTGTGACGGAACGTGCTGGAACGACCCGGGATATCCTGCACGTCGATCTCGATATGTCGGGTTATCTCGTCCGGTTCTTCGATACGGCTGGCCTGCGGGAAAGCGACGATATTGTCGAAGTCGAAGGGATCCGTCGGGCCCGTGTTGCGATCGAGCAAGCCGACATGATCCTCTCTCTCAACGAGATCGATTCGCCGGCGTTACAAAACCTGAAGTTCAGTCAGGCTAACGTTCTGACTGTCGGAACGAAGCTGGATGCGCACGCACCTTCGGACGACTTCGACCTTTGCATCTCAACAAAAACTGGCGACGGGCTCGAGCTCCTCAGGGAGGCCATCCTCCGAAAGATCACAGCGTTGTGGACCGGTTCGCTGGTACCGAACAGAGCTCGGCAAGTCGACGCACTGAAAGATGCTTCCAATTTTATCGCAGAGGCGTTAAACGGCACGGAACTTGACTTGAGAGCCGAGAGCCTTCGAGCAGCCGCATCCGCCTTGGGGCGCATTACGGGCCGGGTCGATGTCGAGCAGTTGCTGGATGTTATCTTCTCACAGTTCTGTATCGGAAAATGATTCACGTGAAACACTCGGCTGACGTGGGACAATGAATATGGACCAAAATTTCGATGTCATCGTCATTGGTGGTGGTCACGCGGGTTGCGAGGCCGCGAGCGCTGCAGCGCGGATGGGCGCGAGGACGGCCTTGATCACTCACAAACGTGAAACGATTGGTGTCATGTCCTGCAATCCCGCGATCGGCGGGCTGGGCAAAGGTCACCTCGTGCGCGAGGTCGATGCGCTTGACGGTCTGATGGGCCGGGTCGCAGACGTCTCCGGAATCCAGTTCCGTTTGCTCAACCGGAAAAAGGGTCCCGCCGTTCGTGGTCCCCGTACGCAGGCCGACCGGCGCCTTTACCGCGAAGCGATGCAGAAGGAAATCTTCAATCACCTGAACCTCACTGTCATCGAGGGTGACGCATTCGACCTCATCACCGACACTGGGCGAGTGTCAGCAATCATCCTGAAGGATGGCCGTCGATTCGTATGCGGAACGGCTGTACTCACGACCGGTACGTTCCTGCGCGGGCTTATTCATATCGGGCAGGAAAAGATACCGGCCGGTCGGGTGGGTGAGGAGCCATCGCTCGGGCTGTCAGCGACGCTTCTCGGCCTTGGCGTCGCCCTGGGGCGCCTGAAAACAGGCACACCGGCACGGCTTGATGGGCGGACCATCGCCTGGGACAAGCTCGACAAGCAGGAAGCCGATGAGCAGCCAGTTCCATTCTCATTCATGACCGACAAAATCATAACGCCGCAAATCAGCTGTGGAGTGACCCGCACGAACGAGGCGACCCATCGGATCATCTCCGACAACATCCACCTGTCCGCAATGTATTCCGGCCAGATCGAGGGCGTGGGCCCACGTTATTGTCCGTCGATCGAAGACAAGATCGTGCGGTTCGGTGAGCGCGACGGGCACCAGATCTTCCTAGAGCCCGAAGGGCTTGATGATCCAACTGTTTATCCAAACGGAATATCTACGTCCCTGCCCGCATCAGTCCAGGAAGCTTTCATTCGCACTATCCCGGGCCTTGAGCAGGTCGAGATAATTCAACCCGGCTATGCAATCGAATACGACTATGTTGACCCGCGGGAATTGACACCCACGCTGGAAGTCAAGAAATTGCCAGGGCTGTTCCTGGCTGGCCAGATCAACGGCACGACGGGTTACGAGGAAGCTGCGGCGCAAGGGATGGTCGCCGGCCTTTCAGCAGCGATCACGGCTTCGGGCGGCCAGCCGGAGCCGTTCAGTCGTGCCGAATCCTATATCGGTGTCATGGTCGATGACCTCACGTCGAAGGGCGTGACGGAACCTTATCGGATGTTTACATCACGTGCAGAATACCGCCTTTCGCTACGAGCCGACAATGCCGATATCAGGCTGACTCAAAAGGGCATTGAACTGGGCTGCGTGGGCACTGATCGTGCAGCGAAGTTCGCGGCCTACTCCAAAGCAGTCGACGAAACCCGTGCGATGCTGAAATCGCTCTCGCTGACGCCTAAACAGGGTGCAGCGCACGGATTGTCCCTCAATCAGGACGGCCAGCGGCGTACGGCGTACGAACTGCTCGCCTACCCCAACCAGTCGATGGCTGATCTGGCCGGTGTCTGGGGAGAACTCCGCGGGGTCAATCCAAAGGTAGCGGAAGCTCTCGAGATCGAATCCACCTACTCTGTCTACATGAATAGACAGGCTGCAGATATTGGCTCAACGATCCGCGATGAGTCAAAAACCATCCCTCTGTCCTTCGATTATTCTACAGTGCCCGGTCTCTCGAACGAGCTACGAATAAAGCTCGCGAAGCATCAGCCCAGCAATATGGCGCAGGCCGCAAAAGTTGACGGTATGACGCCGGCAGCGTTGGCACTTATTCTTGCGCTTGTAAAAAAAGAAGCCGCGGTCTCGGATCGCGTAAAACGAGTCTCGGCATGATGTTGAACGGCAGAAGTGTTTCACGTGAAACGCAGGAGAGGCTTGAGCACTTTGCCACGCTCTTCTCCAAGTGGGCGAAAACAATCAACCTTGTCGCTCCCTCGACCCTGAACGAGATTTGGCAGCGCCATATCGCCGATAGCGCGCAAATCTTTCAACTATCCCCGGAGCCATCGAAATGGATCGATCTTGGCTCGGGCGGTGGCTTTCCGGGCGTCGTGACCGCGATATTGCTCGCCGAGCTTGAAGATGGTTGGGTTCACTTGGTCGAAAGCAACCATAAAAAGGCTGCTTTCCTCCGCGTCGCCCTGAACGAAACCGGAGCTCGGGGTTCGGTTCATCCGCTCCGGATCGAGCAGGCGACACATGACTTGCCTGGATGCCAGCGCGTTTCCGCTCGCGCTCTGGCTGATCTCAACCAACTTCTATCCTATTCCTCCGATTGGATGGTCGAAACGGAAGCCAGAGGCTTCTTCCACAAAGGCCGGGATTATCGCCGTGAAGTCAGCGAAGCCCGTAGTCGCTGGGATTTCGATCTGCTAGAACACCAAAGCGTTGTCGAGCAGGACTCGGTTATTCTTGAGATCAGCAACCTCCGACGCAAGGACCCGTAAAGTCAGGTGCGATATGTTCGAAAAGAACCGTATTATTACCATCGCTAATCAAAAAGGCGGCGTCGGTAAGACGACGACAGCAATCAACTTGGCAACGGCGCTCGCCGCAATCGGCGAAAATGTTCTCATCATCGACCTTGATCCGCAGGGAAACGCCAGCACTGGCCTCGGTATTAACCGCAAGGATCGCGTTCATTCGTCTTATGACGTGCTGATGGGCGAAAGCGATATTAGCGAAACTGCCGTTCCGACTGCTGTTCCGAACCTGTCCATCGTTCCCTCCACCATGGATCTTCTTGGTTTCGAGATGGAGATTTCGCAGGCCACGGACCGCGCTTTCCGGTTAAAGCGGGCGCTGGATACTGATGTCGCGCGTGCATACTCTTATATCCTCGTCGACTGCCCACCCTCTTTCAATCTGCTGACGATGAATGCGATGGCCGCAGCGCATTCGGTGCTCGTACCTCTGCAGTGCGAGTTCTTTGCGCTCGAGGGTTTGAGCCAGCTCCTGGAAACGGTTGACCAGGTCCGCCGGACGGTCAATCCGCTGCTTGATATCCAGGGCATCGTTCTGACGATGTTCGATGCGCGTAACAATCTGGCCCAACAGGTCGTCAGCGACGTCAGGACATATCTCGGTGATAAGGTGTACCACACGCTGATTCCGCGCAACGTTCGGGTATCCGAAGCGCCTTCATATGGTAAGCCGGCTATTCTTTACGATCTGAAATGCGCCGGGAGCCAGGCCTACCTTCAGCTCGCCTCCGAGGTGATCCAGCGGGAACGTCGGCGCAAGGCGGCTTGAAACTCTTCTTTGATTACACGAAATAACAGGTGACAGGATGAACGAAGATCCCTCGAAAAGGCGGCTGGGCCGCGGGCTTGCTGCGCTTATCGGTGAGATGGATCAGCCTGTGCAGGTCAATACACCTGCGAAAAACGTCAATCCGGACCGCATGGTGCCGATCGAGCATGTCTCGCGCAGTCCCAAAAACCCCAGGCGCCATTTCGATGAGGCCGAGCTGCAGGATCTCGCCAGCTCGATCAGGCAGCATGGCATTGTCCAGCCGGTCGTTGTTCGGACAGTCGACGGTCGCCTTGAGATCATTGCCGGTGAGCGCCGGTGGCGTGCAGCGCAACTGGCGGGACTGACTGAGATCCCAGTCATCGTCCGCGACGTAGACGATCGGACCGCGCTTGAAATCGCAATCGTTGAAAACGTCCAGCGGTCCGACCTCAATCCGCTCGAAGAGGCACTCGGTTACGAGCAGTTGATTGCCGAACATGGCTATACCCAGAACGATCTGGGTGAAATCATCGGCAAGAGCCGCAGTCATGTCGCAAACAGCCTTCGCCTTCTGAAATTGCCGGACCCGGTTCGCGACATGCTGTCTGCCGGAAGCCTTTCAGCTGGTCACGCGCGTGCCTTGATCACCACGTCTGATCCCTCGTCCCTCGCGCGCACGATCGTGTCCAAAGGCATGTCGGTGCGCGATGCAGAGCGGCTTGCGCAAAACGATATCAAGTCCCAGGGCATGCCCCAGCTTGAAACCAAGTCGGTCGAAAAAGATTCTGATACGCTGGCCTTGGAGCGCACGTTGACCGATGCTCTCGGACTGGATGTGAAGATCAATCACCGCGGGGGCAGCGGCCAGGTTCGGATCAACTACCGCAATCTCGAGCAGCTTGAAGAGGTTTGCCGGTTGCTGGAGCGGCGCGGTTAGCACCTTCCCAGATCGTCATCAGCGATATCGCGACGACTGTATCGCGATCGCCATCAGGCTGTGGAAGGCGATGCTGGGCTCAAGACTCTGTCTTTGCCGGGACTGAAGGACGGCCGCCTGCAGGCGCTCGGTTTCGCGGGCAAGTGCCGCCGCGGTCCAGGATCGCAGCGCCTTTTCGATAATCGGCTTGCGCTTGAAATGGATATGGCGGCCGAGCGTCATCATGACCTGTGCGGCCTGCAGCTTCTTGTCGTCCATTTCCGCCCGCATCACATCCAGCAACTGGAACTGTCTGAGGCAGGATTGCAGGATCAGGAAGATCGGCGTCTTGGATACCAACACCTTCTGAAAAGCGCGCTGAAGAGACGCTACGTCCCCGGAGAGAATGGCGTCGACGGCCTCGTCCGCGGAGACGCTGCTCGCATCGCCGATGATTTCATCGACGTGATCTTCGGTAACAGTCCCCGCACCGCGACAATAGAGCGCCAGCTTCTTCACTTCGTTGCGGGATGCGATTCGATCGCCGCCGAGAAGCTCCATCAGGCGCTGGCGGGCAGCGCCGCTGATGGTGAGGCCTTCGGCCGACAGTTCGGTATCGATCAGGCCAGCAAGGGCCCGTGCATCGTCCGCATAGCAGGGAATGACGGCGATGGAGCGGACCGGCTCCACCACCTTGCGAAGGCCGCTGCCCTTCTTCAGGTCACCAGCCTCGATGATCAAGATATTGGTGGGAGGCTCATCCTTGGCGAGCGCCTGCATGGCATCCAGCAGCGGCTTCTCGTTCATTGCGCCACGGAGCCAGACCAATTTGGCGCCTCCGAAAAGGCCGAGTGAGTTGACCTCATCAAGGAGACGGCCGGGATCTCCCTGGAGATCGGATACATCCAGCTTGAGCATCGCGAATGGGTCGTCCTGCGCGACACCGGTCTTGGCTGCGATCTGCGCAGCCCGCTCGGAAACGAGCCCGCGATCGGGCCCATAGATGACGAAGATCTTGTAGAGGCCGACCGACTTGTCAAGAAACCGGTCGAACTCGTGGGATTTTATTTCTGCCATACGGGAGGCGACTGGGGCTCGCGGGCAAGGGCAATGGCGATCTCACCACGCAGGAACTCGGCCGTCTCGCGGGCAGCACGGTTTTCAGCGTCGCGGATTGCCCGCAGTTTTGCAAAGCTCTGTCCCGGGACATCGATCAAGGCGACGACTTCGCGCTTGGCCGATTTCAGGATCTTGCTGTCGCTGATACGGGTCAGCGTATAGGTGACATCCACCTGAACGCGGCCGGCAACAGGGATGTTGCTGACAGACACGGTGTCATCGTCGCTGGTAAGGTCGAGAATGCTCGAGGCGGAGCTCGTGGCCGTCATTTTCACTTCGTAGAGCGGATGCGCCGTCTCGCCTGCACCATGACCGGTGAGGAAGACGAGATTGTTGCGGATCACCTGCTCGATACGGGTCTTCGGATCCGCAAACTCCACGGATGCGAGCTTCTGACCGGTGCCTTCCTGTTCGGAATAGAGAGGCCGTGCCTGGCATCCCGCCAGAAGGGCAAGGCCGGCGATGCCAAGTGCGATGCCAAAGCGGCGGAATGAACGATCAGGCAACAATGTTCACGATCCTCTGTGGGACGACGATGATCTTCTTCGGTGGCTTGCCACCGAGAGCGGCTTTTACCACGTCGAGTGCGAGGGCTGCAGCCTCGACGGCAGTTTGATCCGCGTCGCGCGCGATTGTCAATTCGGCGCGCTTCTTGCCGTTGATCTGGACCGGCATCGTGACGTCGTTTTCAACCACGAGAGCCTTGTCGAACTTTGGCCAGGCAGTTGTTGATACCATCTCGCCATTGCCGAGCACGGCCCAGCATTCCTCGGCCAGATGCGGCGTCATTGGCGCGACGATCTGGATCAGGATTTCCGAGGCGTTGCGAACAGCGGCACGGTAGGCGGCGTCGCCCTTGCCGGCGGCAACATCGGTCAGCGGCGCTGCCAGCGCGTTGACCAGTTCGTAGATGCGCGCCACGGCCTTGTTGAAGGACAGCTTGTCGAGATCGCCCTGCACGGCTTTCAGCGTCTTATGGGCAAGCTGCGAGATTGCCAGTCCATCGCCATCCTTAGCCGGAGTCGGATCGACCGTTTTGAGGTTTTCGGCAGCTTCAGAAATCAGGCGCCACAGGCGCTGGGTAAAGCGGTAGGCACCTTCGACACCGGCTTCCGACCAGATCACATCGCGATCCGGCGGGCTATCGGACAGAACGAAGAAACGGGCCGTATCGGCGCCGTAGGATGCGATGATGTCATCAGGATCGACGACATTCTTTTTCGACTTCGACATTTTTTCGATCGAGCCGATGGTGACGTCGGCGCCGCTTGTCAGCAGCGTCGCGGTACGCTTGCCGTCGACTTCCTCGATACGGATATCGGCAGGAGCAACCCATTCACCGTTCTGGCCGGACTCGCCGAGACGGTAGGTTTCGTGCACGACCATGCCCTGCGTGAACAGGCCCTTGAACGGTTCCTTCACCGCCACGTGGCCGGTCTCGCGCATGGCGCGGGTGAAGAAGCGCGAATAGAGCAGATGCAGGATGGCGTGCTCGATGCCGCCGATATACTGATCGACCGGCAGCCAGTGATCGGCAACGGCCGGGTTGGTCGGCTCGTTCAGCCCAGGGGCTGTGAAGCGCGTGAAATACCAGCTGGAATCGACAAACGTATCCATCGTGTCCGTCTCGCGACGGGCATCGTGGCCGCATTTAGGGCAGCTGACATGGCGCCAGGTCGGGTGGCGGTCGAGCGGGTTGCCCGGCAGGTCGAAGGTGACGTCGTCGGGCAACTGCACCGGCAGGTCCTTCTTCGGCACCGGCACGACGCCGCAGACTTCGCAATGGATGACAGGGATCGGGCAACCCCAGTAGCGCTGGCGGGAAATGCCCCAATCGCGCAGGCGGAAGTTCACCTTGCGCTCGCCCTGCGGTGCATTGCCGAGCGTCTGTTCGGACAGCCTATCGGCAATGATCTGAAACGCTTCGTCGGTGCTCTTGCCGTCCAGGAAGCGGGAATTGATCATCACGCCGTCGTCGACAAAGGCGGTGTCGCCGATCTCGAACGTTGCGGCATCACCACCTTCAGGCATCACGACGGCAACGACCGGCAGATTGTATTTGCGCGCGAAATCCAGGTCGCGCTGGTCGCCGGCCGGGCAGCCGAAGATGGCGCCTGTGCCGTATTCCATCAGGACGAAGTTCGCGACATAGACCGGCAGTTCCCAGGAGGGATCAAGCGGATGCCGGACGCGGACGCCGGTGTCGATGCCCTTTTTCTCAGCCGTTTCCAGCGCAGCAAGAGACGTGCCCTGCCGCCGGCATTCCTCGGCGAAGGATTCGATCTCAGGGTTGTTCGCAGCCGCGGCCTTCGCCAGCGGATGGTCGGCAGCGATGGCCAGGAACGATGCGCCGAACAGCGTGTCGGGACGGGTCGTATAGACCGTCACGTCCTTGTCGACGCCGGCGGGTGCGGTGTCCGCCACGATTTCCCAGCGCAGGCTCATGCCTTCCGAGCGGCCGATCCAGTTCTTCTGCATCAGGCGGACCTTTTCAGGCCACTGGTCCAGGTTATCCAGCTCGTCGAGCAGATCCTGGCTGAAATCGGTGATCTTGAAGAACCACTGCACGAGCTCGCGCTGCTCGACCAGCGCGCCCGAACGCCAGCCGCGACCGTCGATCACCTGCTCGTTGGCCAGAACCGTCTGGTCGACCGGATCCCAGTTGACCTTGGATTGCTTGCGATAGACCAGGCCCTTTTCCATCATGTCGAGGAAGAGGTGCTGCTGCTGCTGGTAATATGCCACGTCGCAGGTGGCGAACTCGCGCGACCAGTCCAGCGAAAGGCCCATCGCCTTCAGCTGCTTCTTCATGGATTCGATGTTCTGGTAGGTCCAGGCCTTGGGATGGGTCTTGTTGTCACGCGCGGCGTTTTCGGCCGGCATGCCGAACGCGTCCCAGCCCATGGGATGCAGAACGTTGAAGCCGCGGGCGCGCTTGTAGCGGGCGACAACGTCACCCATCGCATAATTGCGCACGTGACCCATGTGAATGCGGCCGGACGGATAGGGGAACATCTCGAGGACGTAATACTTTTCCCGCGGATCGGCATTGTCGGTTTCGAAAACCTTCGCCTCGTTCCAGGTCTGCTGCCAACGGGGCTCGGCATCGCGCGGGTTGTAACGTTCAGTCGCCATCTGGATGATATTCCGGGAAATCAGGATATAGGAGTCGGGCAGACCTTCACCATGAATGGCCGCAAGCGTCAAGTTTTGAGGCCTGACACGTGCCAAACTTTGATGGGACATGCCCTTGGCAGAGCCTCATATGGGCTTTAATCGCTTGCATCACAAGAATAGCGAAAGGTGACGGACAATGAGCGTCGAAGAACGGCTCCAGGAAGTCAGGACAAGGATCGGCAAGGCGGAAGAGACGGCCAATCGCTCCGCGGGCTCTGTCTCGCTCGTCGCTGTCTCCAAGACATTCGATGCCGGTGACATTAGGCCGGTCATCGCGTCGGGCCAGCGTGTGTTCGGCGAAAACCGGGTGCAGGAGAGTCAGGGCAAGTGGCCGGAGCTCAAGGCGGAGACGCCGGGCATCACGCTGCATCTGATCGGTCCGCTGCAATCCAACAAGGCGGCCGATGCGGTGGCTCTGTTCGACGTGATCGAGACGGTGGACCGCGAGAAGATTGCACGAGCCCTGGCAGACGAAATGGCTAAGCAGGGCAAGTCGCCGAAGCTCTATGTGCAGGTGAATACCGGACTCGAACCGCAAAAGGCAGGCATCGAGCCGAAAGAGACGGTGGCGTTCGTCGCGCTTTGCCGAAACGAACTGGGGCTCGCCGTCGAAGGGCTGATGTGCATTCCGCCGGCGGATGAAAATCCGGGACCGCATTTCGCGCTTCTGGCAAAGCTTGCCAAAGAATGCGGCGTGGAAAAACTTTCCATGGGCATGTCCGGCGATTTCGAGACGGCGGTGGAATTTGGCGCCACCAGCGTCCGCGTCGGTTCGGCAATCTTCGGCGCACGCTGAGGTCTAACCCGTTGGTCGGGCTTCCCGCCCGATCGTCCCTCCCCTACACTCGCCCGATCAGGCTATGCGGTTGTGTTGGGAGGTACAGATGCAAAGCCAATATTTCGACGTTTACAGCAGCTGGGAAAACAACCCAGAGGCCTTCTGGAAGTCCGCGTCAGAGGCGATCGACTGGTTCAAAGAACCGGACGCGGTCTTTGATGCCAATGCCGGTGTCTATGGTCGGTGGTTCGTGGGGGGTGAAACCAACACCTGCTACAATTGCCTCGACCGCCATGTCGCAGCAGGCAACGGCGATCGGCTCGCCTTTATCCACGACAGCGCGATGACCGGTGCGCAACGGTCCTTCACCTATTCCGAGGTTCTGGCGGAGGTGAAGGCGATTGCAACTGTCATGCGCGATCTCGGCGTCGGTTACGGCGACCGGGTCGTTATCTACATGCCGATGGTGCCGGAAGCGATCTTCTCTATGCTCGCCTGCGCGCGGATCGGTGCTGTGCATTCCGTGGTGTTCGGCGGTTTCGCGGCACAGGAACTCGCAGCACGGCTGAATGATAGCCAGGCAAAACTGGTCATCTCGGCGAGCTGCGGACTGGAGCCTGGCCGGGTCGTCGCCTACAAGCCGTTGCTCGACAAGGCAATCGACCTCGCAACCGTGAAGCCCGAGCATTGCCTCATCGTGCAGCGGCCGGAACTCATAGCGCAGCTCAGGCCCGAAAAGGGCGAACTCGACTTTGCCGATCTGGTCGGCAACGCGCTTGGCCGGGATATCGAATGCGTGGCGGTCAAGGCTACCGATCCGCTCTACATTCTCTACACATCCGGTACGACGGGACAGCCAAAGGGCGTGGTGCGCGACAACGGCGGTTACATGGTGGCGCTCGCCTGGAGTATGCCGAATATTTTCGGGATCAAGCCGGGCGAGGTGTTCTGGACCGCGTCCGATATCGGCTGGGTGGTCGGTCACTCCTATATCGTTTACGCGCCGCTGCTTGCCGGCAATACCAGCGTCATCTTCGAGGGAAAGCCGGTGGGAACGCCGGATGCAGGGACCTTCTGGCGCGTCATCGCCGACCATGACGTCAAGGTGTTCTTTACGGCGCCAACGGCGTTCCGCGCTATCCGCCGCGAAGACCCGGACGGCGAACTCATGGCGCATTACGATCTCAAGGGTCTGCGTGCTCTTTTTCTGGCGGGCGAAAGGGCGGATCCGGAAACGCTGAAATGGGCGGAGCAGAAACTGAAAGTGCCGGTGATCGACCACTGGTGGCAGACGGAGACCGGCTGGCCGATCGCCGCCAATCCGCTGGGCCTGGGGCTGATGCCGTTCAAGCACGGATCTCCCACACGACCGATGCCCGGCTACGCCATCGATGTTCTTGATGATTCCGGACTGCCGGTGCCGGCGGGGACGCTCGGTAACCTCGCCATCCGGCTGCCGCTGCCGCCCGGATGCCTGCCGACCTTCTGGAGCGCAGATGAGCGTTTCCGCGAGACCTGTCTCAGCACCTTCCCTGGGTACTATACGACCGCAGATGCAGGCGTGGTCGACGAGGACGGCTACGTCTTCGTGATGGCGCGCACGGATGACATCATCAACTGCGCCGGGCATCGCCTTTCGACCGGCTCGATGGAAGAGGTCTGTGCGAAACATCCTGATGTGGCGGAATGCGCCGTGATCGGCATCAGCGATACGGTGAAGGGGCAGATCCCCTGCGGCTTCCTTGTCCTAAAGCACAATGTTTCACGGGAAACGGATAAGATCTCGTCGGAAGTCGCAGAAATGGTGCGCTCGGAGATCGGCCCGGTTGCGGCGTTCAAGACGGTCATGATTGTGCCGAAACTGCCCAAAACACGCTCGGGCAAAATCCTGCGGGGCACGATGCAGAAAATCGCGGACGGGATGCCCTGGACCATGCCGGCAACGATCGAGGATCCGGGCGCACTGGATGCGGTGACAGCCGCGCTCACCGCGAAAGGCTATGGAGGGGGCATGCGGGCTGTATCGCGCACAGGCGACACCTAGGCTGGCGACTGAGCGCCCAAATAAAAAGCCCCGGGTTGTGGCCCAGGGCTTTCGTAAAATCGTCTCTCGAAGATCAAGGCTTAGAAGCGGCCGTCGTCTTCTTCGTCGTCGTCCTTGCGGGTCGACTTGAGGGAGGAAAGCTTGGCGAACACGGCGTTCGCATCGATTTCCTTTTCCTTCTCTTCTTCGCGTTCGCTGCGGAAACCGCCGAAGCCGATGTTTTCGGCTTCTGCAGCCGGCTGCAGGGATGCACCGAGTTCGGCAGCGGTGGGCAGCGGGCGACCCTTCGAGGCCTTCTCGACTTCAAGGTCGAGATCGATCTGGCTGCAGAGGCCGAGCGTGACCGGGTCCATCGGCGCCAGGTTTGCGGCGTTCCAGTGGGTGCGCTCGCGGATCTGTTCGATGGTCGACTTGGTGGTGCCGACGAGGCGCGAAATCTGCGCGTCCTTCAGTTCTGCGTGATTGCGCACCAGCCAGAGAATGGCGTTGGGGCGATCCTGGCGCTTGGAGACCGGCGTGTAACGCGGGCCGCGGCGCTTGGATTCGGGAACGCGAACCTTCGGCTCGGAAAGCTTGAGCTTGTAGTTGATGTCTTTTTCAGCGCGCTCGATCTCGTCGCGCGACAGCTGGCCGGTGGCGATCGGGTCGAGGCCCTTGATACCCTGCGCTGCTTCGCCGTCTGCAATCGCCTTCACCTCAAGCGGGTGAAGTTTGCAGAACTGGGCGATCTGGTCGAACGAAAGCGCGGTGTTGTCGACGAGCCAGACGGCTGTCGCTTTCGGCATGAGCAGTGTTTGAGCCATAGATATAGTTCCTCTGTCCGTCCGCGCCGGTGTCGCGGGCGTGGGTATCAACCACAATTTCCGGGAATTTATTGCCCTATATTCGATTTGCGTCGGAATTGCAAATCGTCCAGCACCTTACCCTTTGTCTAATTGCGGCCCATGTTCCAAGTGTTAGATATGGGTCAAAGCAGGGAGGAGCACATGTCCGAAAAAATTTATCCGGTCGAGAAAGCCACCAAGGCAAAGGCGCTCATCGACAAGGACAAGTATGACAAGTGGTATGAGGAAAGCATCGAAAACCCGGACAAGTTCTGGGGCAAGCATGGCAAGCGGATCGACTGGTTCAAGCCTTTCACCAAAGTGAAAAACACGTCGTTCAAGGGAAAGGTCTCGATCAAATGGTTCGAGGATGGCCAGACCAACGTTTCCTATAATTGCATCGATCGACACCTGAAGACGCATGGCGAGCGCACTGCGATCATCTGGGAAGGCGATAACCCGTATATCGACAAGAAGATCACCTATAACCAGCTCTACGATCAGGTGTGCCGCATGGCGAACGTGCTGAAGAAGCACGGCGTCAAGAAGGGCGACCGGGTGACGATCTACATGCCGATGATCCCGGAGGCAGCCTATGCTATGCTGGCCTGCGCCCGCATCGGCGCGGTTCATTCGGTCGTGTTCGGCGGATTTTCGCCGGAAGCGCTGGCCGGCCGCATCATCGACTGCCAGTCGACATTCGTGATCACCTGCGATGAAGGCGTGCGCGGCGGCAAACCGGTGCCGCTCAAGGAAAATACGGATACTGCCATCCGCATCGCAGCCAAGCAGTATGTCACGGTCAACAAGGTTCTGGTCGTCCGCCGTACCGGCGGCAAGACGAACTGGGCGCCCGGCCGCGACCTCTGGTATCACCAGGAAATCGCAACCGTGAAAGAGCATTGCGAACCGGTGAAGATGAAGGCGGAAGACCCGCTGTTCATTCTCTACACGTCCGGTTCCACCGGCAAGCCGAAGGGCGTTCTGCACACAACCGGCGGCTATCTCGTCTATGCGGCGATGACGCATGAATACACGTTCGACTACCATGACGGGGATATCTACTGGTGCACGGCCGATGTGGGCTGGGTGACAGGGCATTCCTATCTGGTCTACGGGCCGCTGGCGAACTGCGCGACAACGCTGATGTTCGAAGGCGTGCCGAACTTCCCCGATCAGGGCCGGTTCTGGGAAATCGTCGACAAGCACAAGGTCAACATCTTTTACACGGCGCCGACAGCGATCCGTTCGCTGATGGGCGCCGGCGACGAGTTCGTGACTCGGTCTTCGCGGGCCAGCCTGCGGTTGCTCGGAACGGTGGGCGAGCCGATCAATCCGGAGGCCTGGAACTGGTATCACGAAGTGGTCGGCAACAAGCGCTGCCCGATCGTCGATACCTGGTGGCAGACGGAAACCGGCGGCCACATGATCACGCCGCTGCCGGGCGCCACGGCGCTCAAGCCGGGTTCGGCGACGAAACCGTTCTTCGGCGTGCAGCCGCAGCTGGTGGACAACGAAGGCAATGTTCTTGAAGGGGCTGCCGACGGCAATCTCTGCATCATCGACAGCTGGCCGGGCCAGATGCGTACGCTTTACGGAGATCACGACCGTTTCGTCGAGGCGTATTTCACCACCTACAAGGGCAAGTACTTCACCGGCGACGGCTGCCGGCGTGACGAGGACGGCTATTACTGGATCACAGGCCGCGTCGACGACGTGCTCAACGTCTCCGGCCATCGTCTCGGTACGGCAGAAGTGGAATCGGCGCTGGTGTCGCACAATCTCGTGTCGGAGGCGGCCGTGGTCGGCTACCCGCACAACATCAAGGGTCAGGGCATCTACTGCTACGTGACGCTGATGGCCGGCAACGAGGGGACGGAAGAGCTTCGCCAGCAACTGGTCAAGCACGTGCGCCAGGAGATCGGCCCGATCGCGGCACCGGACAAGATCCAGTTCTCGCCCGGCCTGCCCAAGACCCGATCCGGCAAGATTATGCGACGCATTCTGCGCAAGATTGCCGAGGACGATTTCGGGGCGCTGGGAGATACGTCGACCCTCGCCGATCCAGGCGTGGTGGACGATCTGATCGCCAACCGCCAGAACAGAGCGGATTGATCCGATAACTCGCGTGGGGTGTCAGCGTAGCCGGCATCCCACCCGGGACTGGATTTCTTGAACGTCTCTCAGCGAATGGCATACGGTTTCGCACGGGATGCTGTCGCGGTCGGCATCGGCCCGGCTATACCCCTCGCACCAGAGGATGACGGCCTCTTCGCAGCTTGAAACGTCCTTGCAGGTTTTCGCCTGCGCTCCCCCGCCAAGCAAAACCGCCGCAACCAGAATTACAAATCTCTTCATTTCCACCCCCGCATGCGAGGGTATATGTGCGTATTCTCTAACTCAAGCGGCCAATACAGGCTCAGTCACCACAGACCGGCACCATTTTCCGCCCGCCGTCATAGGGTTGAACCAGTCCTGCCAGAAGCAGGTCCGTGCCGGCGTTGCGGCCATCGGGCAGCACGACGTCAGCGACGATGCGGCCGAAATATTTGTCTCCGGTAATGTTGACGAGCTGGATCGTGGCGGACGCTGCCGTCAGTGCTTCCAGCGCTTGGCGCGCGTCGCCGCCGGCTTGTCGGACAGAGTTGCACTTCGACTTGAGCTCCGGCGCATCGATGCCGCGGATGCGGACATAGACTTCCACCCTCTGCTGCGGCCAAGGCCGCGCCTCGACCAGGATCGTATCGCCATCAATGACCCGCAGGATCTCGGCAGCAACCGGTCCGGAGATTTCCTCGCGCGCTGTCGCCTCAGCCGCAGGGGCTCCGACGAGAACAGCAATGAGCGCAAGATATCTGACCATGAAAGGAATAAATTCCGATCATCGGTTGAAGTCAATAGGAATATTTGCTTACCGCTTTACCGCTCAGAAATCGATGGCGCGGCCGTTGATTTCCCAGTCGCCGAAGCGGGCGGGATCGGCGCCGCCGCGGCCGCCGAATTCTTCCGGCGTGGCCGTCTTTGCTGCTGCCTGCCGGCGCTCCTCGGCTTCCTTCAGCGCGCGCTGGGCAGCCGGCGAAAGCGGTTTGCTTGGCGCTGCGGTCTCGATCTGCGTTTCGCTATTGTGGTTGTCGGGTGTCTGCATTTCATTCACCGGATGGTTTATTGAAAGTCTGAGCGAATTCACCACATTATAGGGCGTTCTCAAGGTTTCGAAAAGTCTAGACGGTTGAATTGGCAACGGGAGATATGACGATGAATGTGATGCGCACCGCCATGCTTCTGGCCTTCATGACGGCGTTGTTCATGGGCATCGGCTTTCTAATCGGCGGCAAGGGCGGGATGATGATCGCGCTGGTGATCGCGGCCGGCATGAACCTGTTTTCCTACTGGAACTCCGACAAGATGGTGCTGTCTGCCTATCATGCGCAGGAAGTGGATGCGCAGTCGGCGCCGGAATTTTACCTGATGGTGCAATCGCTTGCGGCCAATGCCGGGCTGCCGATGCCGAAGGTCTATATCTACGACAACCCGCAGCCGAATGCGTTTGCGACCGGCCGCAATCCGGAAAATGCTGCCGTTGCCGCTTCGACCGGTCTGTTGCAAAGCCTGACCCATGACGAAGTGGCCGGTGTCATGGCGCATGAGCTGGCGCATGTGCAAAACCGCGACACGCTGATCATGACGATCACAGCGACGCTCGCCGGCGCGATTTCCATGCTGGGCAATTTTGCGTTTCTGTTCGGCGGAAATCGCGGAAACAACAGCAATCCGTTCGGTTTTATCGGGGTGATTGTTGCCATGGTCGTTGCGCCCTTTGCGGCAATGCTGGTGCAGATGGCGATCAGCAGGACGCGCGAATATTCGGCCGACCGTCGCGGCGCCGAGATCTGCGGCAAACCGCTGGCGCTTGCCTCCGCACTCTCCAAGATCGCCGGCACGGCGCGCCAGGTTCCGAATTACGAAGCGGAGCGCAACCCGGCGACGGCGCATATGTTCATCATCAACCCGCTTTCGGGCGAGCGGATGGATAATCTGTTTTCGACCCATCCGAATACGGACAACCGGATCGCAGCACTTCAGCAGATGGCCGGTGAGTTCCGGGGGGACATCGGCGGCGGTGGCTCGACGGGGCAGTCTTCGGCTGCTAGACCGCAGCGAAGCGCGCGCTCCGTTCCGAATTCCGGCTCCGACAGCCGGTGGGGCCGCAGTTCGAACGAACCGCCCAAGGGTCCATGGTCTTGAACGACAAGAAAAACAACAAGCCTTCCAGATCAACTGGCGCGCGGGAAAACCCCACATCCCATGCTCCAGGCTCCCGTCCGGACGCCGGACCGGCAAAGCCGGGGCTCGAAGTCCGCATGACGGCAGCAAAGCTTTTGTCCGCGGCGATCGACAAGAAGATTTCGCTCGATGGTATGCTCGACCTTTCGCATGGCAACCCGGCCTACAAGGCGCTGGGAGATGCCGACCGGGCCCTGACGCGTGCCATCCTGACCACGGCCCTTCGCCATCTTTCGCGGCTCGAAGCGGCGATTTCGTCCATGATCGATACCCCACTGCCGCATGGGGCAAAATCACTGCATCATGTTCTGGTGGTCGCCGCAGCGCAGATCCTGCATCTCGACGTTCCCTCGCATGCGGCAGTCGACTTGGCAGTCGAGCAGGCCAATCGCGATCCGCGCAACCGTCGCTTCGCCAAGCTGGTGAATGCCGTTCTGCGGCGGATGGTGCGCGAAAAGGAAGAGATCCTCGCCGCCACCGCTTCGGTGTCGCCGGTGCCGGACTGGTTCCGCAAGCGTCTGGTTGCCGCCTACGGCGAGACCGAGGCCGACAAGATTGCCGAAGCGCAGCTGACGCCGGCCGCCATCGATCTGACGGTAAAGAGCGATGCCAAGGGCTGGGCGGAAAAGCTCGGCGGCAAGCTTCTGCCAACAGGCAGCATCCGCCTGCAGGTTTTCCAGGGATCGGTGACGGCTCTCGAGGGCTTCGAGGACGGTGAATGGTGGGTGCAGGACGTTGCCGCATCCATTCCGGCACAGTTGTTCGGTGACCTCACGGGCAAGCGCATCGCGGATCTCTGTGCGGCGCCTGGCGGCAAGACGGCGCAGCTGGTCGTTGCCGGCGCGCACGTGATTGCCGTCGAGCAATCCGCCAACCGTCTGGCGCGGCTGAAGGAAAACCTGGCGCGGCTCGGTCTCGAAGCGGAGCTTTCGAGCGGCGATCTGTTCGAATTCAAGCCGGACGAGTTGCTCGATGGCGTGCTGCTCGATGCACCCTGCTCGTCCACCGGCACCACCCGCCGCCATCCCGATGTGCTCTGGACCAAGGGACCCGAGGATATCGGCAAGCTTGCCGTACTGCAGGAGCGTATGCTGCGGCATGCGGTGACGCTGGTAAAACCGGGCGGGCTCATCGTGTTTTCGAACTGCTCGCTCGATCCGCTGGAGGGCGAAAAGCTGGTGGCCAAGGTTCTGGCGGATACGCCGACACTGGAACGCCAGCCGGTCAGCCCGACCGATTGGCCGGGTCTGGAATCCGCGGTTTCAGATCTCGGTGAATTCCGCACCACGCCCGCCATGCTGCCGGGCGATGAGACCTTTGCCGGTGGCATGGATGGCTTCTTCGCGAGCGTGCTTCGCGTCAGGTAAGTCTTTATTCACTATAACCTTACATAGTTTCGGTTGATCCATAATCGATTCCGGGCGCTCGGGGAGAGCACCCGGCCCTGCGGAGAATATCTCAAGTGACGATGCGGCTTGCCGATCGCCGAAGGATTCTTGCCTTCGGCATGCGGGAGATCTGGCGACGCATGTGTCGCCGGTCCGCCGGCATGCGCCTTGCTCTGACACCGCTGCCGGTGCCGGACAGGTTGATCGTGGCGCCCACCGACCTGCGATCGATCGATCCGTTCATTGCCGAGGAAATACTCGAAGGACGCTATCCGCTGGCCGGGCGCGTTCTCGAAACCTTCGGTCATTCGCCGTTTCAGGTCGAGCTTCCGTCCAAGGCGTTTGCCGAGCGGCTGCATTCGTTTGCCTGGTTGCGGCATGTTCGCGCCAACAAGACGGAAGAGGCCTGCGACCACGCCCGTGACGTGGTGGCGGACTGGATCACGCTGCATGGCCGTCGCCAGAGGGGCATCGGCTGGGAACCGAGCGTGGTGGCCGAGCGGGTGGTCGCGTGGCTGTCCCACTCGACCGTCCTCTTGCAGGGCGCGGAGGCCGGCTTCTATCGTCGCTTCATGAAGAGCCTGGCGTTTCAGGTTCGCTACCTGCGCAAGATCGCCGGCTGCATTCCCGCCGACGAGACCCGGCTTCGCATTCGTATCGCACTCGCCATGGCATCTGTTTCCATGCCTACACGCGCGGCCTTTATCCGTCGCGAAGGTGCGCGGCTCGACCGTGAACTGGAATTCCAGATCCTTGCCGATGGCGGCCATCTCTCGCGCAATCCGCGCTCGATGCTGGATGCGCTGCTCGATCTTCTGCCGCTGCGGCAGACCTATATCAATCTCGGCCACGATCTGCCGCAAAAGCTGATCCCGACGATCGACCGCATCTATCCGGCACTGCGCTTCTTCCGCCACCAGGATGGTGATCTGGCGCTGTTCAACGGTGCGACGGCGACACCGGCAAGCGAGCTGATGTCGGTGCTGCGGTATGACGAGAGCGGTGGCAAGCCGTTCAAGGCGCTCCCGCATATGAACTATCACCGGCTGACGGCCGAGGACACGACGCTGATCGTCGATACGGGCTGGTCGGAGCCGGAATTCTCGCGCACGGCGCATGCCGGTTGCCTCGCCTTCGAGCTCTCGTCGGGCCGCAACAGGTTTATCGTCAACTCGGGCTCACCGAAATTTTCAGGGCGCGGCCACCGCAAGATGGCGCGCTCGACGGCGGCGCATTCGACGCTGACGCTGTCGGAGACGTCGTCGAGCCGGATCGCCAAGTCGAAGCTTGCCGGCCCCATCCTCCTTCCCGGCGTTTCGGACGTCACGATCGACCGACGTGACGATGCGCATGGCAACGACTGGCTGCGGGCGACCCATGACGGGTATCTCAAGGAGTTCGGCTATCTCTACCACCGCGAGATCGGCCTCAATACGACAGGCAACAAGATCAAGGGCCATGACCGGCTGTTCGTGCCTGATGGCGAAGAGGCAAGCGACGAGAGACTGGTGGCGGTGGTTCGCTTCCATATTCACCCGGCCATCCGTCTGGTGCGGCGCGACCCGGAAAGCGTGGTCATGCAGGCGAGTGACGGCGAAAAATGGCTGTTTTCGGCACCGGGGCTCGAAGTCATGATCGACGAGGACATCTTCTTTGCGGATGTTTCCGGCCCTCGTCCGAGCCAGCAGCTGGCGATCGAATTTACCCTGCCCGAGGTCACCGAAATCCGCTGGATGCTGCGTCGCGCCGATTAGCCCTGGTTGGAATAGGGTTTCCCTGAAGGGGCAGCTGTGCTAACCGGCGGCCAATCCCTTTTCGCCCTTTTGGGCACCCTCTTTCAGGAGAGACCGATGGCCGTCGCATCCAAGAAAATCCCAGCGCCAGACCGCGTCAAGATCCGCACAGCGCTTCTTTCCGTGTCCGACAAGTCCGGCATCATCGAGCTCGCGAAAGCGCTGACCGAGCAGGGTGTGAAGCTGCTATCGACCGGCGGCACGCACAAGGCGATCGCGGCCGCGGGTCTTGCCGTCACCGACGTCTCCAAGGTTACCGGTTTTCCTGAGATCATGGACGGTCGCGTCAAGACGCTGCATCCGACGGTGCATGGCGGCCTTCTCGCCATCCGCGACGACGAGGAGCATGTCGCGGCGATGCAGAAACACGGCATCGAGAGCATCGATCTTTCGGTCATCAATCTCTATCCATTCGAGGAAGTGCGCGCGGCAGGCGGCGACTATCCGACGACGGTCGAGAATATCGATATCGGCGGCCCGGCGATGATCCGTGCGTCCGCCAAGAACCATGCCTATGTCACGATCGTCACCGATCCCTCCGACTACCCTGCCCTGATAGAAGCGCTGCAGGCCAATGGCGGCGAGACGGACTATGCATTCCGCCAGAAGCTTGCCGCCAAGGCCTATGCCCGCACCGCAGCCTATGACACGGCGATCTCCAACTGGTTCGCCGAAGCGCTCGAGATCGAAACGCCGAGCTACCGGACGATCGGCGGCGTGCTGAAGGAAGCCATGCGCTACGGCGAGAACCCGCACCAGAGCGCCGGCTTCTACGTGACCGGCGAGAACCGCCCGGGCGTTGCCACCGCGACGCTGCTGCAGGGCAAGCAGCTCTCCTACAATAACATCAACGACACCGATGGCGCCTTCGAGCTGATCGGCGAATTTGCGGCCGACCAGGGACCGGCTTGTGCCATCATCAAGCACGCCAACCCCTGCGGCGTCGCAACCGGCTCGACGCTGAAGGACGCCTATCTGCGGGCGCTGGCCTGCGACAGCACCTCTGCCTTCGGCGGCATCATCGCGCTCAACCAGCTGCTCGATGCCGAGACGGCGGAAGAGATCGTCAAGCTGTTTACCGAAGTGATCATCGCGCCCGAGGTTTCCGACGAGGCAAAGGCGATCATCGCGTCCAAGAAGAACCTGCGGCTGCTGGTGACCGGCGGCCTGCCGGACCCGCGTTCGCGCGGCATTACGGCAAAGACCGTTGCCGGCGGCCTTCTGGTGCAGAGCCGCGACAGCGGCGTCATCGAGGATGTCGATCTGAAGGTCGTGACCAAGCGTGCACCGACGCCGACCGAGCTTGAAGACATGAAGTTTGCCTACAAGGTGGCAAAGCACGTCAAGTCCAACGCCATCGTCTATGCCAAGGACGGCCAGACGGCGGGCATCGGCGCCGGCCAGATGAGCCGGATCGATTCCGCCCGAATCGCCGGGCTCAAGGCCGAAGATGCGGCAAAGGCGATGGGCTGGGCAGAGCCGATGACCAAGGGGTCAGCGGTCGCTTCGGAAGCCTTCTTCCCGTTTGCCGACGGTCTGCTTTCGGCGATCGCTGCCGGCGCAACTGCGGTCATCCAGCCCGGCGGCTCGATGCGCGATGCAGAAGTGATTGCGGCCGCCGACGAGCATGGTGTGGCGATGGTGTTTACCGGCATGCGTCACTTCCGGCACTAATCTAGGTTGAGAACCTTCTATCCGGCCGATCTGTCGGCCGGATAGGGCACGGTCAGAAGCAGGATCAGGCCGGTGCCGAGAAAGACTGTCAGCGTCGCCATGCCGAGATGGGCAGAGCCCGTTGCATAGGTAACGATGGAAAACGACAGCGTGGCGAGAAAGCTCGTGGCGCGTCCAGACAGCGCATAAATGCCGAAATAGCGGCCGGCCTCCGACACATCGATGCTGCGGGCAAGGTATGACCGCGACGAGGCCTGGACGGGGCCGAAGGCGGTACCGATCAGAAGCCCGAACAGGATATAGGCCTTTTCCGCCGCGGTGCCGAACATACCGCCTGAATCCTCCATGGAAAGCGGCATCAGGCCGAAGAAGACCTCGCCCGGGCTGGTGGAAACGATGCCGACGGTTGCGATCAGCAGCAGGACAAGACTTGTGACCACCACCGTCTTTGATCCGAGCACCCGGTCGAGATGCCCGGCCGCAATGCAGCCAAAGATCGCCACGACATTCAGGATGATGCCGTAGATGCCGATCTCGATGGTCGCCCAGCCGAACATGGCCGCCGCAAACGTGCCGCCGAGAATGATGAGGCCGTTGACGCCATCCTGATAGAGCATGCGGGCAATCAGGAAACGGATGATGCCCGGGCGTTGCTTGAGTTCACGCAAGGTGCCTGCAAGTTCACGGAAGCCGGAGCCGACGGCCTTTGCGAGAGGCAGCCCTTTCGGTGCATCCGGCGTGAAGAAGAACATCGGCAGGATGAACAGAAGATACCAGATCGCCGCGATCGGGCCGGTGATGCGGGCGTCCTCGCCGAGCGTCGGATCAAGACCGAACAGCGGCGGAATGCCGATCAGCGTCAGGCCCGTTTCCGGATTGGCTGCAAGCAGCGCAACGACCGCGATCAGCACGGTCATGCCGCCGAGATAACCCAGTCCCCAGGCGATATTCGAAACCTTGCCGATATCGGTCTTGGATACGAGGCGCGGCATCATGGAATCGTTGAAGACGATCGAAAACTCGGCCGCGATAGAGGCAAGGATGATGCAGGTAACCGGCAGGGTAAGCGGCAAGCCGGGAGCGGCCTGCCACAGCAGGAGGAGGCTTGCGATCTTGATGAGTGCAAAGCTTGCGATCCATGGCTTTCTGGCCCCCGACTGATCGGCGATCGAGCCCAGGATCGGTGACAGGATGGCGATGACGACGGAGGATGCCGTCGCCATGTTGCTCCAGGTGGTCTGGGCTGAGATCGGGTCGTCGGTCAGGCGCGCGACGAAATACGGGCCGAAGATGAAGGTGATGACAACCGTGAAGAACGGCTGTGCCGCCCAGTCGAACAGCATCCAGCCCCAAATGCCGCGCCGGCCTGGTTTAGCCGGCGCCTCGTCAATTCCTGTCTCGGCCATCTTCTTTTCCCCGGAGCCCCTGCCCTCAAGTCGACCGTGCGTGTGCCAGATCTCCCAGCAGGCCGGCGGCGACGGAAATCTTCGAGAGGGTCAGATCGCCGCTTTCGCTGAGGCTCATCAGTTCAGCGCCGATGCGATTGACGCGCAGTCGATCGCCAGCGATCCAGGCCTCCACCGGCTTCTTGTCCTTGCGGTGCTCGGTCAGGACGGCAATGACGATGTCGCGGCGTGCCGATGCGAGCTGTTGCAGGCTGCGTGACAGTGCCAGGCTTTCGTAATGGTCGCTTGTGCCAATCCGCTCGCCGGCCACGATCAGCCGGTTGACGCGGAACGTTTCGGTGACGGCGAAATAGCTCTCGATGGCGCGCGCCATGCTTTCGCCGGTCCGGTCGGCAATCCGCATGATCTCCGGCACGATGACGAGGGCCGATAGCAGGCGTATCTCTTTCACGAGACCGGACGGCGCACCTTCGGCCTCAAGTTCTGCGGCAAGCGGGCCCGTTTCGTCGATGATATCGTCGGTCACGGTGGCGCGCAGCCCCTTGATGGCGGCCCTGAGCCTGGCGATGGCATCAGTCAGTTCCGTCGTGCCGATCTGCGTCTGGAGCGCGAGATAGGTGCCGATGCCGATGATGCGGGTAACCTGGGCGTAGAGATCATTCTGAACCCGGCCGGAGATCTTGCCATCCAGCTGGTCGATTTCGGCCCAGATATTCTCCAGATCGAAGCCGTCGCGAACGAGGAAGAGTGCCTTCACGACATTGGCCGCGGTGGCGCCCGTCATGTCGCTCATCATGTGGATAAAGCCCGGTCCTCCGCGGTTGATGGCTTCGTTTGCCAGCGCCGTCGCGACGATCTCGCGGTGCAGGCGGTGGCCGGCAATATCGGCGGCATAAGCCTTCTGCATCTTCGCCGGGAAATAGGCTTTCAGCACGGATGCGAGATACGGGTCGTCGGGGATGGTGCTGTCGATCAGGGCGTCGAACAGGACGATCTTCGAGTAGGAGACGAGCACGCCGATCTCCGGTCGTGTCAGCGGCCGGCCGCTGGCGTAGCGATCGGCAAGTTCGGCATCGTCGGGCAGAGTCTCGACCTTGCGGTTCAGCCGCCCTTCGCTTTCGAGGACCGACATCAGGCGGGCTAGCTGCTCGCGATTGGCGGCACCCTTGCGCTCGACGAGCGAAATCGCCAGCGGTTGCAGGTAGTTGTTGCGCAAGACGAGATGACCCACGTCTTCCGTCATGGAGGCGAGCAGCGTGTTGCGCTTGGCGCGAGTCAGCCTGCCGTCCTGCATGGCCGGATTGAGCGCGATCTTGATATTGACCTCGACGTCGGACGAATTGACGCCCGCGGAATTGTCGATCGCGTCGGAATTGCAGCGCCCGCCGGCCAGCGAATAGGCGATGCGGCCCTTCTGGGTGACGCCAAGATTGGCACCCTCGCCGATGACGCTGGCACCGACTTCCGCGGCCGTGATGCGGATCGGATCGTTGGCGCGGTCGCCCACTTCGGTGTCGGTTTCGGATGCGGCCTTGATATAGGTGCCGATGCCGCCGAACCAGAGAAGGTCGACCTTGCTTTTCAGGATCGCCGTCAGGATCTCGAAGGGCGAAGCCGTCAACTTGTCGAGGCCGATTGCCGCTGCCGCCTGCTTGGTCAGCTTGACGGATTTTTCCGTGCGCGAAATGATCATTGCACCTTCAGACAGCGTCGAGCGGTCGTAATCCTGCCAGCTGGAGCGGGCAAGCGCGAACATGCGACTGCGCTCGGCAAAGGATTTCTCGATATCCGGATCCGGATCGATAAAGATGTCGCGGTGGTCGAAGGCGGCGATCAGGCGGATCTTTTCCGACAGAAGCATGCCGTTGCCGAAGACGTCGCCCGACATGTCGCCGACACCGGCGACCGAGAACGGCGTCGTCTGGATGTCGATGTCCTTTTCGCGGAAATGCCGCTTGACCGCTTCCCAGGCGCCGCGGGCGGTGATGCCCATCTTCTTGTGGTCGTAGCCGGCAGAGCCGCCCGATGCGAAGGCGTCATCCAGCCAGAAGCCGGCTTCCTGCGCCAGACCGTTCGCGGTGTCGGAGAAGGTTGCCGTTCCCTTATCGGCAGCGACGACAAAATAAGGATCGTCCTCATCGATGCGCAGCGTGTTTTCGGGCGGGGCCACCTCTCCGTCGATGATGTTGTCGGTGACGGACAGAAGCGTGCGGATATAGGTCTTATAGGCTTCCTTGCCGGCGTTGAAGAAGGCGTCGCGCGCGGCGGCGGCGGGAAGCATCTTCGGGAAGAAGCCGCCCTTGGCGCCGACGGGAACGATGACGGCGTTCTTCACCTGCTGTGCCTTCACAAGGCCCAGTACCTCGGTGCGATAATCCTCGCCGCGGTCCGACCAGCGGATGCCGCCTCTAGCGACCTTGCCGAAGCGCAGGTGAACACCTTCGACTTCGGTGCCGTAGACGAAGATCTCGCGGTACGGGCGCGGTTCCGGCAGGCCATCGAGCAAATCAGGATCAAGCTTGAACGCCAGCATCGGCTTTGCGCCGCCGTTCTCGTCAACCTGGAAGTAATTGGTGCGAAGCGTCGCGTCGATCGCGTTGACGAACCGGCGCAGTGTGCGGTCTTCATCGAGGTTCGGCACGTTGCCGAGCGCTTCCTCGATCGTTTCATGCAGCTCGGTCAGCTTCCTGATACGCGCCTTTTCGGCAATCTTCGGATCGAACCCGTCGCGGAACAGGCGGAAGACGGCGGCGGAGATTTCCGGGTACTTGTTGAGCGTATCGGCGATGTAGGTCTGCGAGTAGACGATGCCGGCCTGGCGCAGATAGCGGGCATAGGCGCGCAGCACGGTCACTTCGCGGGCGGAAAGGCCGGCGAGCAAAACAAGGCGGTTGAAACCGTCATTGTCGATCAATCCCTCGAAAGCTCTCAGGAATGCGTCTTCGAGCCGCTGCCCCTCGCGCGCAAGATCGATCTCACGGGCACCGTCGAGCTGCAGTTCCATGTCGTGCAGGACGATGAGGTCCGCTTGCGGGCCGGCGTAGATCTCGAATGTCTGCTCGCTCACCACATGGAAGCCGAGATTTTCGAGAAGCGGCACGCGGCGCGACAGGGAAAGATGCTGGTCGCGGTGGAAGATCTTTAGCGAAACGGTATTGGCATCGTCACCGGGGCGCCGGTAGAAGTCGATGCGGATGGTCTCGCCGGCAGCGCAGGCGGCAATATCGGGCAGGTCGGCAAAGGTCTCTTCCGGCGAAAATGCTTCCTGGAAGGCGCGGGTGACGGAAAGGCGGGGGCCGTCTTCCGCAAGCAATGCGAACCTGTCTTCCCACGGCGTCGCGATAAGGCGTACGGCTTCCTCGAGCTTTGCCTGCGCGACACGCGGCGTCTTGCCGCCGCTGCGGCCGATGATCATATGGACGCGGGCCACGCGGGCTTCCGGGAAGGCCGGGTAATAGGCCGAGACATGGCCATCGAAGATTTCGCAGAGATACGCGCCGACCTTTTCGCGGACGATCGAATTATAGTCCTCGCGCGGCACATAGACGATAACAGAAACGAAACGGTCGAAATGGTCGATACGCGGCAGCACGCGCACGCGCGGCCGCTCGCTCAGCTCCATGATCTGTTCGCAGAAGCTCGAGAGAACATCGAGATCGATCTGGAAGAGGTCGTCGCGCGGGTAGGATTCCAGCGTATTTTCGAGCATGCGGCCCGAATGGCTTTCCGGGTCGAAACCGAAATTCTTCTCTATACGGGCAATCTTTGCGCGCAGGAGCGGCACGTCGCGGACGGACTGGGTGTAGGCTGTGGAGGTGAACAGGCCGACGATGCGCAGTTCGCCGACGACATTGCCCTTTTCATCGAAGCGCTTCACCCCGACGTAATCCATATAGGCGCGACGGTGCACGACGGATTTGACGTTGGCCTTGGCGACGATGAGGAAATCCGGGCCGTCGAGAAATTCGAGGATCTCGGGCGTGGTCGTGACCTGATCCTTGCCCTGTCGCAGCACGAGCACATCCGGATCGGACAGGATGCCGAGGCCCCTGCCCTTGCCGCGCTCCACCTTGGCATCGGCGCCCTTGCCCGAATAGGTGTATTCGCGCATTCCGAGGAAGGTGAAATTGTCGTTCCTTAGCCAGTCAAGAAAAGCATACGCCTCGTCGGCATCGGCCTTCTTGCCTTTTTTCGCGTTGACGAGTTGGGCCTGGGCGTCTTTGAGAACGCCGAGCATCGCGGACCAGCCGGTGATGGCCTGGTGCACCTGGTTAAGAACAAAGCGGATTCGCTCGACCAGCCCGTCGGCTTGCTCGTCGTTGAGCTGGGGCACATGGATCTGGATCAGGCTGATGTGATGGGCCGGGTCGCCGGGTCGCTCGCTCGAGTGAAGCGTCGGCTGCTTGCCGGGTTCGATGACGAGGATCGGATGGACGGCCATCGTGAGGTCGCGATAGGCCGTCGTCACCTCACCCATGACCGAATCGAACAGGAAGGGCATGTTGCGATCGATCACCGTAATGATCGAAACGGGCATTCCATCGGGCTCGACGCCATCGAGTGTCTCGATCGTGACGTCGGCCTTCATGCGCGTCCAGGCTTTCAGCCTTCTGGCGGCATGCCCGGCGCAGAGTGCGAGCATTTCGGGCGTGTAGTTTTCGAGATCGTCACTGCTGGCGCGGCTGAAGATCAGGAAGGGATCGAGATGGTCCTCCATGCCGGAAGCGGCCGCAATCTTGCCCGCCTTCTCGATCTGCTTGTCCCGCTTCGGGTTTTGCCGGCCTGCCATCTGTCTCTCCCTAAATTTTTTCTCAACGTGCGATAAAACGCAGCCAATGTCATTATGCTTTGCCGCGGTGTCTCACCGGTGCTTGCGGCTGGAATTTGTCATAGGCGTGTCACGTCTTGTTGACATGCCGACACAGAGATCCGATCAACGGTTCGATAACGTCGAAAGCAAGCATCATGCAGGGTAATTCAGGCGCGGTCATCGTCATTTCCAGCCATGTGATCCGTGGCTCGGTCGGTAACCGGGCCGCCGTCTTCGCGCTCGAGACCCTGGGATATCCCGTCTGGGCCATGCCGACCGTCGTGCTGCCCTGGCATCCAGGGCACGGTCCTTCGACGCGCCTGACGTTTCCCGAATCGGATTTCGACAAGGCTATAGACGATCTTATCCGGGCGCCATGGCTCGGCGAAGTGAAGGCGGTGCTGACCGGGTATTTCGGAAATGCCGCGCAGCCGCGCGCCGTGGCACGACTGATCGAGGCGCTGCGGAGAAACAACCCGGACCTTATCTATGTCTGCGATCCCGTGATGGGCGATCTCGGCGGGCTCTATATCCCGCAGCCGACAGCCGAAGCGATCCGCGACGAGCTTCTGCCGCTTGCCACCATCGCCACGCCGAACCGATACGAGCTTGCCTGGCTCTCGGGTGCACCGCTCGATGACAACAATGCGATCATGGAGGCGGCAATCGCGCTCGGGCCGCCGCGGATGCTGGTGACCTCGGCGGTGCCGATGATGACCGGCAGTACCGGCAATCTCTATCTCACCGGCAATCATGCGCTGCTGGCTGAACACCGGCTGATCGACCACGCCCCGAACGGGCTCGGAGACCTGCTCTCGGCGGTTTTTCTCGCCCGCGTCATGTCCGGCATGGATGAAGAGAAAGCCCTGCAGACAACGACTGCCAGCGTGTTCGAAGTGCTGGCGCGTTCGGTAAAGCGCGGGGCCAACGAGCTGACCCTGGAAATGGATGCCGCCAGCCTCTCGATGCCGATGGCGATGGTCCAGATGCGCCGGCTCGTGCATCCACTTAAGAGGCGCAAGCCGTAAGCTCAAAGAGCATGCCCATCCACACAATGGCCGTTGATTCTCGTCTGGCTGCACGATAATCGTGAGCCATGAGCGAATTTCCAGAAAAACTGCTTTCGGGCTACCGTAACTTCATGAGTGGTCGCTACAGCGACGAGCGGGAGCGCTACCGCGCGCTCGCCGATACCGGCCAGAAGCCGCATACGCTCCTGGTTGCCTGTTGCGACAGCCGCGCGGCGCCCGAGACGATCTTCGACTGCGGTCCGGGAGAACTCTTCGTGGTCCGCAACGTCGCCAACATGGTACCGCGCTACGAGCCCGACAGCCAGTTTCACGGGACATCGGCTGCGGTTGAATACGCGGTGCAGGTGCTCGAGATCCGCAATATCGTTGTCATGGGCCACGGCCGCTGCGGCGGTATCCAGGCAGCGCTCGACGCTTCCATGAAGCCGCTGTCGGAGGGGGATTTCATCGGCAAGTGGATGGGTTTGGTCAGGCCTGCGGCCACGCAGATCCAGAGCAACGACCTGATGACCCAGAGCGAGCGTCAGACAGCGCTCGAACGGGTGTCGATCCGCAATTCGATCGCCAATCTGCAGACCTTCCCCTTCGTCCGCGATCTCACGGAAAAGGGAGAACTCGACATTCACGGCGCCTGGTTCGATATCTCGACCGGCGAGTTGTGGGTGATGAACGAGAAGGGCGATTTCACCCGGCCAGACATCAGTGTACCGGCGATCGAGGCCGAGCAGAGCCCGGCCTGATCATTTCAACCGTGTAACGGCTCAGCCGCCGTCGATCTGGGCGCCCATGTATGCGATCGCCTGCTGGTAGACGGTTGCCGCGTTCCAGCCTTGGATGGCGACGAAATTCGGCTCGCCCTGCTGGTAACCGGCGCCTGTACGCCAGCCATGACCCTTGAGGAAGTTGGCGGTCGATGCCAGCGCATCGGCGCGCGAACGGACCATGTCGATATGGCCGTCGCCATCACCATCAGCGCCGTAGCGGATGACGTTGAGCGGCAGGAACTGCGTCTGGCCGATTTCGCCATGCGCTGCACCCTTTGCAGTGGTGCTGAGATCACCGCGGGCAACGAGCTGCAGGGCAGCGTAAAGCTGTTCGGTAAAGTAGGCCGAGCGGCGGCAGTCATAGGAAAGCGTCGCGACGGCCGACAGCGTATGCTGGTCGCCCATGTAATTGCCGAAACCGGTTTCCATGCCCCAGATTGCCAGGATCGGGCCGGCCGGAACGCCGTAGCGGCGCTCAATCGACGCAAACAGCGCTGCGTTGGATTTCTTCATGGACTTGCCGCGCGAGATGATCGTTGCGCCACCGCGCTTCTTCATGAACTCGTCGAAGGAAAGCTTGAAGCTTTTCTGGCCGCGGTCGGCGCGAATGGTCGGGCGGTTGTAGACGACGTTAGCAAAGGCGCGGTCGAGAACTGCAGGGCTGATACCCTTGGACGGTGCCTGCTGCTTGAAATCGGCGACCCAGCGGTCGAAACCGGCTCCATCATTGCCGCAGGCGGCGGCAAAGGCCGGGGCTGCGGTTGCAAGCGTTGCTGCTGCGATCAATCCTGCCAGAATAGTCTTCATCATGCGGTCAAACCCGTCGAAAGTCCGGATTGCTTGGCCGAAAGCTTCCGGAAGAATTGCGCTATATTCGGCCTTATGACCCCAGTGGCGGATAATCGCAATTCATCTTCCCATGAATAGTTCGTGAAGAGAGACGAATCGAAAAAACCCCGTCATTTCTGACGGGGCTTTCTAAGCGGATTTGCTTAATAAAGTACGTTACTTATTAAGCAGCAACCTTGCGTGGCTTGATCAGACCGCGATTGACCAGAAGTTCGGCGATCTGGATCGCGTTCAGCGCGGCACCCTTGCGCAGGTTGTCGGAGACGACCCAGATGTTGAGTCCGTTTTCGACGGTTGCGTCCTCGCGGATACGCGAAATGTAGGTCGCATCTTCACCGGCGCATTCGAGAGGCGTGATGTAACCGCCGTCTTCGTGCTTGTCGATGACGAGGCAACCCGGCGCTTCGCGCAGGATATCGCGGGCCTGATCGGCGGTGATCTCGTTTTCGAACTCGATGTTGACGGATTCGGAGTGGCCGATAAAGACCGGAACGCGAACGGCCGTGCAGGTGACACGGATCTTCGGGTCGAGCATCTTCTTGGTCTCGGCCAGAACCTTCCACTCTTCCTTCGTGTAGCCGTCTTCCATGAAGCTATCGATATGCGGGATGACGTTGAAGGCAATACGCTTGGTGAACTTCTTCGATTCGACCGGATCGGCGACGAACACGGCGCGGGTCTGGGTGAAGAGTTCGTCCATGCCTTCCTTGCCGGCACCGGACACCGACTGGTAGGTGGAAACGACGACGCGCTTGATCTTGGCAAAGTCGTGAAGCGGCTTCAGCGCGACGACGAGCTGGGCCGTCGAGCAGTTCGGATTGGCAATGATGTTCTTCTTGGAGAAACCGACGATGGCGTCGGGGTTCACTTCCGGAACGATCAGCGGCACTTCCGAATCGTAGCGCCAGGCGGACGAGTTGTCGATGACGACGCAGCCCTGCGCACCGATCTTCGGCGACCACTTCTTGGAGGCGTCGCCGCCGGCGGACATCAGGCAGATGTCGGTATCGGAGAAATCGTAGTTCTCGAGGTTGGACACCTTGAGCGTCTTGTCACCGAAGGAGACTTCCGTGCCCTGGCTGCGGGCGGAGGCGAGTGCGACGACTTCATCAGCCGGAAAACCACGTTCCGCGAGAATGTTCAGCATTTCCCTGCCGACATTGCCGGTTGCTCCGGCGACTGCGATCTTGAAACCCATTTCTTTGCTCTCTTTCTGTCTCTCCTCGGTTTTCTGAGGGGGAAGCCCGTGTCGTGCGCGACGCGGTGTTCCTTGTCCCCGGCCGTACCGGGGAGAGAGCGGTGGCCAGAGACGTCAGACGATAATTTTCGTCGTCGTTTTGGCCGTGGTTTTGTCGGAAACCGAAAGGGCAACATCCAGCCGCCCGGCAGATACTGCCAGGTCATCACACGCAGCAAAGCGAAAGTCGCGGCGAAGCATGGACACTCCTTTTCCAACGCTGCTCATAAAAGATTTTGCCACAGAGTCAAGGTTGATGCGATCGGACATCGGCGCCGTTATCACGTTTCTGTCATTGCACTGTCATCGCATGGGGCTATCCCCGAACCTCTATGCGACGCAACGACGGGGGTTTTCCATGCGTATGCTTCTTGCTGCCTTTGCAGCCACCACAATTCTTTCCGGCGGCATGCAAGCCGCCCACGCCGCGAACGTCTTTCCGCTTGATCGGGCGACGATCCTGACCGGCTCTCCATTCGATTTCAAGGTCGAGTTCAGCTCGGTCGTGAAGCCTGAGGACGTCAAGATCACCGTCAACGGCCAGGACTACAAGTCCGTGTTCGGCAAGGATGTCGAGTTCGTTGCAGAAGAGAAGAACAAGGACAAGGTCCTCGGTTCCGCCGTCGTGCTGCGCGCACTGACGATCGCGAATGCCGGCGACTACAAGGTTGAGGTGTCTGCTGGTTCGGAAACCAAAAGCGTGACCTGGAACGTCTACGGCACCGCGGCGCAGCCAAAGGCCAAGAACGTGATCTTCCTGATCGGTGACGGTCTTTCCGTGGCGCATCGCACCGCTGCCCGCATCATGGCCAAGGGCATGACCGAGGGCAAAGCGAACGGTCGTCTCGCGATGGACGACATCCCGCCGGCAGCCTTTATCGGTACGTCTGCGACGGACGCCGTCGCCACCGACAGCGCCAACACGATGTCGGCCTATATGACCGGCCACAAGACAGCCGTGAACGCAATCGGCGTCTATGCCGACCGCACGCCTGACTCGTTGGACGATCCGAAGGTTGAAACATATGCGGAGGCGGTCCGCCGCCAGACGAAGAAGTCGATCGGCATCGTCACGACCGCAGAAGTTCAGGACGCAACACCCGCAGCCGTCGTCGCCCATACCCGCAAGCGCGGCGACAAGGCGGAAATCAACGGCATGCTGTTCGACGTCAAGCCGGACGTCCTGCTCGGCGGCGGTTCCGCCTACTTCCTGCCCCAGGCGACGCCTGGATCCAAGCGCAAGGACGACAAGGACTATATCGCCCTGTTCAAGGACGCCGGCTACATGCTTGCGACCAGCAAGGCTGAACTGGCAACGGCATCCGGCACCAATACCGGCAAGATCCTCGGCCTGTTCCACACCGGCAACATGGACACGACGCTTGACCGCGAATTCCTGAAAAAGGGCACGACGGCGAAGTTCCCGGATCAGCCGGGCCTCGTCGACATGACCAAGGTCGCGCTCGACACGCTGTCGAAGAACCCGGACGGCTTCTTCCTGATGGTCGAAGCTGCCAACATCGACAAGATGTCCCATCCGCTGGACTGGGACCGCGCCGTCGTCGATACGATCGAATTCGACAAGGCAATCGCCGCAGCCCGCGAATTTGCCGACAAGAACCCCGACACGCTGATCATCGTCACCGGCGATCATACCCACGGTGTTTCGATCATCGGCACTGTCAACGATGAAAAGCCGGGCGACGACATGCGCGAAAAGGTCGGGACCTATGCCGAGGCAGGTTTCCCGAACTATATGGACGAGAACAAGGATGGTTATCCTGACAAGGTCGATGTTACCAAGCGCCTGTTCCTGAACGCCAATAACGGCCCTGATCATTACGAGACATTCCGTCCTAAGCTCGATAATCCCTTCGTTCCCGCCATCCAGAACGAGAAGAAGGAATATGTCGCCAACGAAGCCTACAAGGATGTCCCGGGTGCTGTTCTCGTGACCGGCATCATTCCGAAGAGCGCCGACAGCGGCGTCCATGCGGTTGACGATGTCGTGCTTCAGGCTGCCGGTCCGGGTTCGGAAGGGTTCCGCGGTTACATGGAGCAGAGCGACGTCTACAAGGTTCTCGCGGAGACTTTCGCGCTGGGCGCCAAGCAGACCAACTAATCAGACCTATTTGGCCTGAACGACATGAATGAAGGAGGGGGCATGTACTGTGGCATGCCCTTTGTCCAATGAGATATCGCGGGACTTGAAGATATGCCTCACCTGCTGGATGATGACGGTGATCAACGAGGGAAAATGGTCATGGGAGCGCTCGAGATGGTCGACCGTCGCCAGATGCTCAAGACCTCGCTTGGCATCATTGCCGGCCTGCCGCTGCTGATATCAGGCGCAACCGCCCGCGCAGAAAACGGCCTTTCCTTCGACGAACTCTATGGCAAGGTCAGCGTTCTCGGTCTGGAATTTTCCGACAAGGTCAGGCGGCTGAACGGCCAGGAGATCGCCATGCGCGGTTTCATGGCGCCACCGCTGAAGGCGGAAGCCTCGTTCTTTGTTCTGACCGAAGTGCCGATGTCGATCTGCCCGTTCTGCTCCACCGATGCGGACTGGCCGGACAATATCGTCGTTGTCTATCTCGATGAGAAGCAGACATTCACCCAGCCAAGCCAGACGATCGAGGTGCGCGGCACGCTCGAGATGGGCTCGTGGACCGATCCGGACACCGGCTTCGTGAGCCTGCTGCGGATCCGACAGGCGGAATACGGTACGGTCTGACGAGATGATGCCTCTGAAGGTGCAATCCCTCGCCGTCTCGTTTCCCGGTCTGGCGACACCGGTTCTTTCCATCGCGAACCTTGAGATCGCCGCCGGCAGCCGCGTTGCGCTGACGGGCGGGTCGGGATCGGGCAAGAGCACGCTTCTCAATATCATTGCGGGGCTCGAGCGTGTTCGCACCGGTGAGGTCATCTGGGGTGGGCAGGATATTGCCAGACTGTCGGAAGGCCGGCGAGACCGCTGGCGGGCCGAGAATGTCGGTCTGGTGATGCAGGATTTCCATCTGTTTGCGGGCCTCTCCGCGCTGGATAACGTGCTCCTGCCGGCACGGCTTTCGCGGGTCTCGACCCCGAATCTGGTGAAAAGAGCGCATGAGATGATCGAGACCGTGGGGTTGAAGCGACCCGGTCAGTCCGTCGAGACCATGTCGCGCGGCGAGATGCAGCGGGTGGCGATCGCCCGGGCGCTGCTGCGCAAGCCGGGTATCATCATTGCCGACGAGCCGACGGCAAGCCTCGATGTGGAAAACGGCGAGGCGGTGGGGGATCTGCTTTTGTCAGTCGCGGCCGGTGCCGGCAGCACGCTCGTTGTGGCGACGCACGACCAACGCATGATCGAACGCCTCGACCGGCGCATCGTGCTCAGGGGCGGGTGCATCGTCGGCGATGAGGTTGTCGGGGAGGTGCCGGCATGATCCGTTTTATCATCGCCGACCTGCGGCGTCTCTGGCTGGGCTGCGCCGTCGTGGTGCTTCTGGTTGCCCTTGCGACGGCGCTCGGCGTTGCCGTGACCCTGCAGGAACGGTCGCTGCGGCTCGGCAGTGCGCGTGCCGCCGACAAGTTCGATCTGGTGATCGGCGCCTCCGGCAGCGAAACGCAGCTGATCCTCTCCTCGATCTTTCTCCAGCCCGCGCCGCTGCCGCTGGTCGATGGAGAGCTACTTTCGAAACTTGCCGCCGATCCGCGTGTCGCCTGGGCAGCTCCCGTCGGTTTCGGCGATTCCTTTGCCGGCTATCCGATCGTGGGAACGACGACGACGCTTGTGACCAGCACGACGCCGGGCTTTGGCGAGGGACGCATGTTTGCCGCGGAAGGCGAAGCGGTTCTCGGCGCTTCAGTCACTCTTACGGTCGGCGCCGTCGTCAAGCCGATGCATGGAACAGCCGAAACCGGTGGTCCAACCCATACGGAGATCGCATACAAGGTCGTCGGCAAGCTGAAACCGACCGGCACGCCCTGGGACCGCGCCGTTCTCGTCCCGATCCAGGCGGTCTGGCATGTCCGTGGTCTTGGCGACGAACATGAGCACGAGGACGCAGGCCCGGAGCCAACGGCAGTTGCCTCGTCTACGAGCCATGACGAAGACCATCACCACGGCGGCATCGATCCGGATGCGCCGATCGTCGAGGAATTCGGCGCGGATACCCCCGGCCTGCCGGCCATTCTGGTCAAACCGAAGTCGATTGCCGACGCTTACCGCCTGCGCCAGGAATACCGCGGCAATGGCACGGTGGCAGTCTTTCCCGGCGAGGTGCTGACCGGCCTTTATGCGACGCTTGGCGATGCGAAAATGGTGTTGAGTGCGGTCGCTGCGGGATCGCAGGCGCTTGTCGCGGCAGCATTGGTGCTGGTCACGGTCATTCATGTGGGGCAGAGGCGGCGGCAGATCGGTGCCCTGCGCGCGTTCGGGGCACCGCGGGGCGCCGTGTTCCTCATCGTGTGGCTGGAGCTGCTTCTTCTGGTTGCGCTCGGCATCGGGCTCGGCTTTCTCTTCGGGCTACTGGCAGCGCAGTTCGGCGCCCATGTGTTTACTGCGAAAAGCGGGGTCATCCTGCCGGTCGGGTTCACGAGAGACGATTTGCGCCTAGTCCTTGTGCTTCTCGGCTTTTCAGCTGCGCTCGCGGCCGCGCCTGCACTTCTTGCCTATCGCCAGTCGCCGGCCCAGGCGCTTCGGGCCTAAGCGGGCTTCGCCATTAGACGAAAGTCATAAGTCGAAAGCATGTCTCATCCGGCGTGCCAAATTCTGTCACTCTGCAACGATTGCGCTAACCTGTCAGGCCGAGGAGGAGAATGGCCGGACAGGAAAGGCGGGGTTTCATCTTGTGGGAGGACGACAATGGCAAACGTCGCAACGGCGGCCCGGACAAAGGCTAGCCCCATGACGCGCGAGGAAAAGAAGGTCATCTTCGCCTCGTCGCTGGGCACCATTTTCGAATGGTATGATTTCTATCTCTATGGAACGCTTGCCGTGATCATCGGCCGGCAGTTCTTTTCGGCTTTCCCGCCGGCCACGCAGGCAATCTTTGCGCTGCTGGCCTTTGCTGCAGGCTTTCTCGTCCGCCCGTTTGGCGCGCTCGTCTTCGGACGGCTCGGCGACCTGGTTGGGCGTAAATACACGTTCCTGATCACGATTGTGATCATGGGTCTCTCGACATTCTTTGTCGGTCTTCTGCCGAGCTACGAGCAGATCGGCGCAGCGGCGCCTATCCTTCTGATCGTGCTGCGCATGCTTCAGGGCCTGGCGCTCGGCGGCGAATATGGCGGTGCTGCGGTCTATGTGGCCGAGCACGCCCCGCCCGGTCGCCGCGGGTTCTACACGTCCTGGATCCAGACAACGGCGACGCTTGGCCTGTTGCTTTCGCTCGCCGTCATCGTGACGCTGCGCGTCAACCTGGGTGAAGAGGCTTTCGCCACCAGCTATCCGGTCATTTTCGGCCTGACGGGCGGCTGGCGCATCCCGTTCCTCGGATCGGCACTGCTGCTTGCGGTCTCCATCTACATCCGCATGCAGATGAACGAGTCCCCCGTCTTCCAGAAGATGAAGGAAGAAGGCACCCGGTCGAAGGCACCGCTGACGGAAGCCTTCGGCACCTGGAAGAACGGCAAGATCGTTCTGATCGCGCTGTTCGGCCTTGTCGTCGGACAGGCAGTCGTCTGGTACACCGGTCAGTTCTATGCCCTGTTCTTTCTTCAGAGCATTCTGAAGATCGACCTTCTGACGGCGAACATTCTGATCGCGTGGTCGCTTATCCTCGGCACACCGTTCTTTCTCGTCTTCGGTGCGCTGTCTGACCGGGTCGGGCGCAAATGGGTCATTCTGGCAGGCTGCGCGCTTGCGGCAGTGACCTACTTCCCGCTGTTCCACGGGCTGACGAACACCGCCAATCCGACCTATGCGGCAGCCATCGAGAAGGTCAAGATCGAGGTCTCTGCGGATCCGGCGACATGCGGATCTTTGTTTGACCCCGTTGGCATCAGGACCTTCACGCAGCCCTGCGACGTCGCACGTCGCACGCTGTCACAGCAGGCCTTCACCTACACGCTGGTTCCAGCGGCGGCCGGCGCGCCGACCACGGTCAGCGTGGCAGGTACGGACGTTCCCGTCGCCAATGCAGTTCTTGCCGACGGCAAGACCGAAACCTTTGCCCAGCGTCTCGGCCCGGCCACCATCGCTGCTGGCTACCCGGCCGCCAACGACCCTGCCAAGGTGCGCGTGGATGGCTTCTTCTCGGCGCTCGGCAATGCCCAGGCACTGCAGGTGATCGCCATTCTCTGGGTGATGGTCATCTATGTCACGATCGTCTACGGCCCGATCGCCGCGGCGCTGGTGGAGTTCTTCCCGACACGCATCCGCTATACCGCCATGTCGCTGCCGTATCACATCGGCAACGGCTGGTTCGGCGGGCTGCTGCCGGCCACCTCCTTCGCGATCGTTGCCTCGACCGGTGATATCTATGCCGGCCTCTGGTACCCGGTCGGCTTTGCCATCTTCACGATCGTCATCGGCGCGATCTTCGTGAAGGACAGGCGCAACATCGATCTCAACGACTGAGCCATTCAGCAAAAAGAAGGGCCCGGCGGTATCGCCGGGCCCTTTTTCGTTTTAGCGTAGTGGTCCCCTGGGGGATGCCTCAGGCCGAGAGGGCCGAAAATTCCTTGAGAATGGCGTCGCCCATGTCGCCAGTGCCGACCTGGCGGCAGCCGTCAGCCATGATGTCGCCGGTGCGGATGCCCTGGTCGAGAACGTTGGCGATCGCCTTTTCCAGGTTGTCGGCTTCGGTGATCATGTTGAACGAATAACGCAGGCACATGGCGAAGGACGCGATCATCGCGATCGGGTTGGCAATGCCCTTGCCGGCAATATCCGGTGCCGAACCATGGACCGGCTCGTACAGCGCCTTGCGCTTGCCGGTCTTGCCATCGGGGGCGCCGAGAGAGGCGGACGGCAGCATGCCGAGCGAACCCGTCAGCATGGCCGCAACGTCGGACAGCATGTCGCCGAACAGGTTGTCGGTGACGATGACGTCGAACTGTTTCGGCGCACGAACCAGCTGCATGCCGCCGGCATCGGCCAGCATGTGGTCCAGCTTCACGTCGGAATACTTGGCCTTGTGGATTTCGGTGACGACCTGATTCCAGAGAACACCCGACTTCATGACGTTGCGCTTTTCCATGGAGCACACGGCATTCTTGCGGGTGCGCGCCAGTTCGAAAGCAACGCCTGCGATGCGTTCGATCTCGTAGGTGTCGTAGATCTGGGTATCGATGCCGCGCTTCTGGCCGTTGCCGAGATCGATGATTTCCTTCGGCTCACCGAAATAGACGCCGCCTGTGAGTTCGCGGATGATCAGGATGTCGAGCCCGTCCACCAGCTCGGGTTTCAGCGAAGAGGCGGCGGCAAGCGCCGGATAGCAGATGGCCGGGCGCAGATTTGCGAAAAGCTCCATATCCTTGCGCAGGCGCAGCAGGCCGGCTTCCGGGCGCACCTCATAGGGAACACTATCCCATTTCGGCCCGCCGACGGCGCCGAACAGGACGGCATCGGCCGCCATCGCTTTTTCCATATCCGCGTCGGAAATGGCGGCGCCATGCGCATCATAGGCGCAGCCGCCGACCAGACCTTCGTCGGTGACGAAATCGGCACTCATGGCGTCGTTCATATGGGCGATGATCTTGCGCACTTCGCCCATGGCCTCTGGACCGATGCCATCACCGGGAAGCAGGAAAAGGTGTTTTGCCATTGTGCAGATGTCCTTGATTGTTCAGGCGGCGGTTGGGCAGCTGTTTCAGGAAGCGCCGGCACCGATGCGTGCGGTCACTTCGATCTCGATTTTCATTTCAGGGGTGGTGAGGCCGCAGACGATCATGGTCGCTGCCGGCCGAATCTGGGCAAATACCGATCCGACGACCTCGACCACGGCATCGTAGTCGGCCATGTCGACGAGATAATAGCGCACGCGGACCACGTCCTTCAGGCTGCTGCCGGCTTCGCCAAGCGCTTTTGCGATAGTGGCGAGCGCGTTGCGGGTCTGGTCAGCGACATCGTCAGGCATCACCATCAGGGCATAGTCATAGCCCGTCGTGCCCGAGACATAGACCATGTCACGGTCAACAACTGCGCGGGAATAGCCGATCCGCGCTTCGAAGGGTGATCCCGAGGAGATATGCGTGACCATCTGATGACCCTCAGAGCCAGGGGCGTTCCGTGCTGTTCTTGTCCTCGAAACTCGAGATCACGGCGTCGCTCTTTAATGTCGAAGCAATATCGTCGAGACCTTCCAAGAGGATCTGGCGTCGGCCGGGATCGATGTCAAAATGCAGCGAGCCGCCATCCGGACCTGTGATCTTCTGCGCTTCGAGATCGATCGAAATGACGGCATTGGAGCCGCGATCCGCATCGTCGAGCAGCTTTTCGAGATCTTCCGGAGATACGATGATCGGCAGGATGCCGTTCTTGAAACAGTTATTGTAGAAAATATCGGCAAAGCTGGTCGAGATCACGCAACGGATGCCGAAATCGAGAAGTGCCCAAGGCGCGTGCTCACGCGACGAGCCGCAGCCGAAATTGTCGCCAGCCACCAGGATCTTGGAATTGCGATAGGCCGGCTTGTTCAAGATGAAATCCGGGTTTTCTGACCCATCCTGATTGTAGCGGGATTCTGCAAACAGTCCCTTGCCGAGACCGGTTCGCTTGATCGTCTTCAGGTAGTCCTTGGGAATGATCATGTCGGTGTCGATGTTGACGACCGGAAGCGGCGCTGCGACGCCTGTGAGTTGCGTGAACTTGTCCATGATCTGCCTCCAAGGGAGTTGTCGTGAAGGCCAAATAAAGCAATTTGCCGCCGATTTGAAGGGCATTATGCCTTCAACCGGTACTCCGCTGCGCCAGAGCGCGCAGGCGGAGCGAACATGATGACGCTAGAGGTCGATGATGGTACCGCGGCCGTCGTTCCACACACGGATATCGCGGCTGGCCGGCTTTGGTCCGAACGATTTCGCTCGCACGGGTACAGGGTTCAACCTGGTCGAGATCGCCCTACCAATTGAAAGAAGGACGAGAATGCCGGCAAATGCGACGGTCAGAGACGCTGTAAAGAGCGCCGCCATGGCAAGCACCGCAATAGCTGAGGCGACGACGAAAAATGCACGAATGTTTTGCATGGATCATACCTTTCTGCCTTCAAAAGGTGGGACCTGCCGGCCCCGCTTACAAGTGGTTTCACGACCTCCTGTCTTGCCGAGGGCCAAAAAGCTTGTCACAACCACGTTATGACTTTTCCCAATGATTACATGGTCCCGAAGTGATGGCCGCTTTGATCCGGCGCTCGCTCCTGAGCGTTCCCGCGAGCAACACCCGTGCGCTTTCGAAAATCCCGCAGCTCGACTGCGACGGCGTGATTTTCGATCTGGAGGATTCCGTGGCCTCCGGGCAGAAGGCGGAAGCGCGGGATAACCTCCGCAGAAGCTTTGCCGAGCTGAATTCCGATGGTCTCGAGACGGCTATCCGGATCAATCCGCTCACAAGCGAATTCGGTCCTGCGGATCTCGAGCTCATCGTCGAACTTCTGCCGGATGCGGTGGTCATTCCCAAGGTTGAGCAGGCGGACGACGTCCGGGTGATCGCCGAGCGCCTTTCTCAGGCGGGCGTGCCGGAGAGGGTCTCTATCTGGGCGATGATCGAAACGCCGCTCGGCGTCCTCAACGCCGCCGAAATCTCGAGCGTGGGCGGACGGATCAAATGCCTCGTCGTGGGGCTCAACGATCTACGCAAGGCAACGGGTGTTTTGCCGCAACCGGGGCGGGCCAATCTCATACCCTGGTTGATGCAGGTCGTGCTGGCGGGCAGGGCCTATGGTGTCGATGTGATCGACAGCGTGTTTAACGATTTCAAGGACGAAGTCGCGTTCGAAGCCGAGTGCGCCCAGGGCCGCGCCATGGGATTTTCAGGCAAGATGCTGATCCATCCGGCGCAGATCGACGCGGCCAACCGTCATTTCGGTCCTGATGATGATGCGCTTGAAGAGGCGCGCGCCATCATCGAGGCCTTCCGCCAGCCGGGAGCCGAAACGCTCAACGTCATCAACCTCGACGGTCGCATGGTCGAGCGTCTGCATCTCGAAGATGCGGAAAAGCTCGTCGCCAGCGCGGCGGTCATCGCCAACAGAAAGAGAAAGCCATGAAAGTATATCGTTTCATCACCGGTCCTGACGATGCCGCCTTTTGTCACCGGGTGACGGCGGCGCTGAACAAGGGCTGGGAACTCTCCGGTTCGCCAAGCTACGCCTTCAACGGCAAGACGGGCGAGATGCATTGCGGCCAGGCCGTGATGAAGACCGTCGAAGGCAAGGAATACAGCCCCGACATGAAGCTCGGCGAGCAGTAAAGCTCAGCCGAGGTCTGTAAGCCGGCGCTGGATCAGCGCTGGCTTGCTTCCTCGGCGCTCGCCTCGATGCGCTCCATGTCGTCGTCACTCAGGCCGAAGTGATGGCCGATCTCGTGGATAAGGACGTGGGTGATGATATCGCCCAGCGTTTCCTCATTCTCCGCCCAGTAATCGAGGATAGGCCGGCGATAGAGCCGGATGCGATTGGGCAGTTCGCCGGTTTCGACCGTAAACCGTTCCGAAATGCCACGTCCTTCGAACAGGCCCAGAAGGTCGAACGGCGTTTCCAGCGCCATGTCTTCGAAAACGTCGTCGTCCGGAAATTCTTCGACCTCAATGGTGAGGTTCGTTGTAAGTTTGCGGAATTCGTCCGGAAGGTGGCTGTAGGCTTCTAATGCCAGCGACTCGAACGTGCTGATCGTCGGCGCATGGCGATCCTGCCAATCATCGGTCTGGTCAATGCGGGCCATGGGATCTCCTTCCAACTCAGGCACATATAATACCTGAAGCAGCTATTTCGAGAAAAGAATCATTGCGATAGCTTTTAGAGGAAAAGATTCCTGATCGGGAGCTGTTGACTCTTTGCCACGTGTCTGGAATCCATAAGAACATAAAGTGAACATTATCGATGGAGTTGACGCCATGGCCAAAGGTGCCTGGGCGCGGGAGAGACTTTTGCCCTGCGCAAGCCGATCTCGGAGACGGAAAGCGGTCGGCGAGCTTGCTCCTGATGCTCGCGTCTGGTCTGGATTGGAACCCGCATGACCGCCTGTTTTCGATCCCCTCTAGCGCATGGACAGAGGCGTATTCTGACACTCGTGTTCCCGCGTCTGTCAACAGACAGAATCGCGCGCCGCCGCTGGGGTATGGACTGGCGGTCTTCCCGCCATCACGACCATCCACCGATCGTCTTTGCCGGGCGCCACGCCGACAGGATGTGCCTGACAGCGCTCGACGCCGCCGCCGAACGCCTTAACCTGAAGCTGGGGCAGGGCGTTTCAGAAGCGCGAGCGATCTTTCCGGAGCTCGACGTGATGGACGAAGACGATGATGCCGACGCGGCGCTTCTGATGGCGCTCTCCGACTGGTGCGACCGATATACGCCACTGGTGACGCTAGAAGGGCGCAACGGGCTCTCTCTGGATATCACGGGCTGTGGGGATTACGGTGGCGGAGAGCAGGGCTTGCTCGGCAATGCCTCCCACAGACTCCGTCAGATGGGTTTCGACGTCAAAGGGACACTCGCATCTTTTCCGGGCGTGTGGAGCGATTCTGCTTCTGCCGCGGACGGAACCTATGGCGGCGCGTTGTTTCGATCGAGTGACGTCCGAGCCTTTTCAGAGATATCGCAGCGACACAGCAGCCGGTTAGGCATCACTGCCTCCGATCACGGATCGTTGATAAGGGGGTTATGATATGTCAATTACCGGGCTGGATTCTTTCTTGACATCGCTTGTCCTCTTTTGCAAAAAGTCTGTATCGAGGTCAATGTTCTCCAGGTCGATCCAAAATGCTGGTTTGCAGTTGCAATTACATCACCGAAAGGGAGATCAAGGATACGATCATCCAACTCCTCACTGAGGACTGTTGGCAGCTTATCGTTCCCGTCAAGGTCTACCATGCGATGGAAAAACGCGGCCGTTGCTGCGGGTGCTTTCCCAATGTCGTCGATCTGATCATCAAGACCACTGAGGAATATCACGCCCAGCGGCACTCGACGGAAGCTGACGTGATCGTCTATATGTCGCGCTTGAAACAACTCCACGAAGAAAACAGGAGAGCGGACATTGAAAGGCGACTTACAGGTCATCGAGCGGCTTAACGAGGCACTCTTCCTCGAACTTGGCGCTGTGAACCAATACTGGCTGCACTATCGTCTCCTGCATGATTGGGGTTTTACCAAGCTTGCCAAGAAGGAGAGGGCCGAATCCATCGAAGAGATGCAGCATGCCGATCGTCTGATCGACCGCATCATCTTTCTCGAGGGTCATCCGAACCTTCAGACGCTGGCACCGCTTCGCATTGGTCAGAACGTCAAGGAAGTTCTAGAGGCCGATCTGGCTGGTGAATACGATGCCCGCACCGCCTACAAGGCGTCGCGTGATATCTGTCACGCCGCCGGAGACTATGTCTCCATGAAGCTTTTCGAACAGCTGCTGATGGATGAAGAGGGTCATATCGACTTCCTGGAAACGCAGCTCGAACTTCTCTCGAAGATCGGCGAAGAGAGATACGGCCAGCTCAACGCGGAATCAGCCGACTCCGCTGAGTAAAGCTCAAATCATCGACATTCTATCGCTCGAGCCCGGTGGAAGTTGCTTTCACCGGGCTTTGCTTTATCCGACCAGCGCTAATCGGACGTGCAATCAGCCCGCCGGCGAGAGGTGGGCAAATTCCGCGACGACCCGGTCATAGACCGAGCGCTTGAACGGCACGATCAGGCCGGGCAGATCCTGCATCGGCTTCCATTCCCAGGCATCGAATTCAGCCGTATGGCCGCCCGGCGGCGGGTTGATGGCGATCTCGCTTTCATCGCCGTCAAAGCGGAAGGCAAACCAGCGCTGCGTCTGGCCGCGATACTTTCCCTTCAGTCCGATACCGATCAGGTGTTCCGGAAGATCGTAATTGATCCACTCGCCGGCTTCGGCAAGCAGCGCGACGGAACGCATGCCCGTTTCTTCGTACAGTTCACGATAGGCGGCGGGCAGGGGATCTTCGCCCTTGTCGATCCCGCCCTGCGGCATCTGCCACAGTTGCGGAGACCCGTCGAATTCGCTGTTGCCGGCAGCAATGCGGCGTCCCGCCCAAACGAGGCCCTCGCTGTTGAGCACCATGACCCCGACGCAGGGACGATAGGGAAGATCGTCCGCTTTCACCGGTTTCTTGTGATCCTTGGCCATATCATTCCCCTTGCTTCAAGGTGCCACGCTCTCGCGGGCAAGCGTCGATACACCGACGATTTCAACACCGCGTTGCGAGGCTTCGTCGGCCCATTTGCGGATCGCCGCGATGCTCTCGTCGAAGGCGGAGGCGATGCCGATTGCCGTTCCCTTGCGTTGGGCTATCCGCTCCAGTTCGTCAAGTTTCTTGAGGATCGCGTCGGATTGAAGCTGACCGTCCAGGGTCAGGTCACCGAAGGCGTGCGGCAGTTGCATCGCCTTTGCCAGCACCTCCGTCTTCGACTGGGCCGAGGTGCCGTCATCGAGGAACAGCAGGCCGCGGGAGGCCATGTCGCGCAGGACAGGCTCAAGCGCCTTGACGTCGGAGAGATAGCGGCCGCCCTGGTAGTTCATGATCCCCGTATAGTTGGTGATCTCGCCCATCGCCACATGCAGTCGCTCAAGGTTCTTTGCCGCCGGATCCTTGACGAGAAGCGTGCCGGGTCCGGGGTCGTTGGCCGGGTAGTCGTAAGGCTCGAACGGGACCTGGATGAGGATTTCATGGCCCGCGCGGCGCGCTTCCTGCATCCAGCGCTGCAGACTGTTGCCGCTTGCGGCAAGGCCGAGCGTCACGCCTGATGGCAGTTGCTGGATGGCGCGCTGGGTGCCTGTCTGGCTGAGACCGAGGCCGCCGACCACGATTGCGATCCTTGTGCCGCGGGCACCGGACCAGGGACGTGCATACTGGTCCATGGGCCGGCTGCCGTCCTCGCCGAGGATCGGCAGTTTGCCGTATTCCGTGTCTTCCAGAAGAGACGTATTCGGCTCTGCCGCAAATCGCGGGTCCTGGCCAATTCTCTGGGCATTGATAAGGACGGGACCGTTTCCATCCCTTGCGCGCGGCGTGTATTTTGTCACGACCGAGCCGTCCGCCATCCGGTTCTGCTCAATGGTCGCGCCGGAATTCGGATTGGACCGGGGCATGCCGTTGGGGTTGGCATTTTCGGGAGAAACTGCATCATCGGCAGGTGTCTTGGGGGCGATCGCCGTGGAGGAGGGGGGCTCGCTCGAGGCGATGCGCTCAAGCTGAGGGTCGTTTCGCATCGCATAGATCGACAAGCCGACGACGGCAATCACGCCGATGCTTCCTAAAACGGCAACGGCCGACAGGCGACGCGCCGTTCGTCGCTTCGGCGGCCGGTTTTGACCGAGCGGTGCATGGAGATCGCTGCCCAAGGGATATGCCCGCGTCTGCGCTGCCGAAATGAATGCGGTCAGGCGGCTGTGATGAAACAGCCGCCTGACCGGTTTGCCTGATTAGTTCTTGACGGCGGCCGCAGCCTTGTCGGGGCTTGCCGGGAAGGACGGGTCTTTCTTTGTCCCATGCAGCAGGTCCATGGCATAGTTCAGCTGCAGGTCGTCCTTGGTTTCCGGCGGCACATAGGCAGCCGAACCGGAACCCTCATCGGTCTCGGCCGCGCCCTGGATATGGCCCTTGAGGCTGGATTCGCCTTCGGCGCGGACCTTGCCTTGGAGTTCCGGCGGCAGCGGCTGCTCGACCTTGATGTCAGGCGTAATGCCCGTTCCCTGGATCGACTTGCCCGATGGCGTGTAATAGAGCGCCGTCGTCAGACGCAGTGCTCCGGATTCACCGAGCGGAATGATCGTCTGGACGGAGCCCTTGCCGAACGAGCGGGTGCCGACAACTGTTGCACGCTTCAGGTCCTGAAGGGCGCCGGCGACGATTTCAGATGCGGAAGCCGAGCCGCCGTTGACAAGCACAACCACCGGCTTGCCATCGGTCAGGTCGCCAGGGCCGGCATTGAAGCGGCGTGTCTCATCCGCATTGCGGCCGCGGGTGGAAACCACTTCGCCGCGTTCCAGGAAGGCGTCGGAGACGTTGATCGCCTGATCCAGCAGACCGCCCGGGTTGAGGCGCAGGTCAAGCACGAAGCCCTTCAGCTTGTCCGCAGGCACGTCGGCCTTGATCTTCTTGATCGCCTTTTCGAGATCGTCATAGGTCTTCTCGGTAAAGGAGATGACGCGCACATATCCGATGTCGCCGCCTTCGACGCGGGATTTCACGGCGCGCACGGCAATGATGTCGCGCATGACGGTGATGTCGAGTGGCTTGTCGGCACCCTGTCGGATGACCGTCAGCTTGATCGGCGTATTGACGGCGCCGCGCATCTTTTCGACGGCATCTTCAAGCTTCAGGCCGCGAACGGCCTGGCCATCGATTTCGGTAATGAAGTCGCCGGCAAGAATGCCAGCCTTGGATGCCGGCGTGTCGTCGATCGGCGTGATGACCTTGACGAGTTCGTTCTCCATCGTCACTTCGATGCCGAGACCGCCGAACTCACCGCGCGTCTGGGTGCGCATGTCTTCGGCATCTTTGGAATTCATGAAGCTCGAATGCGGATCCAGCGAGCTCAGCATGCCATTGATGGCATTTTCGACCAGCTTGTTTTCATCCGGTGGCGTCACATACTGGGCGCGAACCCGCTCGAACACGTCGCCGAAGATCGACAGTTCCTTATAGGTGGAAGCCCCGGCGGCCTGGGCCGGGACACCGGCCGAATAAATGACGCTCATCGCGGTCGCACCCAACAGTGCTCCGACGATGACAAGAGAAGCCCTACGAATCATTTCGCGCCCTTCCAGTTTCTTTGCTGGCCCACCACGGTTTAGAATCAACCGGAGTGCCGTCTTTTCGGAATTCAATGTAAAGCGTCGGGCGATCCGTTTCCAGCGCCAACGCAGTCGCACTTGCTACTCTTTTCTCACCCATGGCAGCGATCGGTTCGCCAGCAAAGACAAACTTGCCCTGCCGCGCGTTGACCATGTCCATTCCTGCCAGAACAACATGATAGCCGTCGCCGGCATTCAGGATGATCATCTGGCCATAGCTCCGGAATGCACCGGCAAACACGACCAGCCCATCGGCCGGTGCTGTCACCACTGCGCCGGGGTTAGAGGCCACGGTCATACCGCGTGCCGGGTGTCCCGTTCCGTCTGCATCGCCGAACGCACGCAATATTTCGCCGGCAACCGGAAGCTCCAGTTTTTGCCTGAGGCTCGAAAACGCGTATGCGGGCGCAATGCGGTTTTTGTCGGGCACACCGCTTTCGGCCAATTGCCGGGCTTTCTCCCGTTCCTCTTCGGACATCTGCCGCCGACGCTCTTCCTCGGCACGGGCCAGATCCATGCCTTCGCGCACGGATGCGATCTGTCCTTCAAGCCCCTGAATAAGATCCTGAAGCGAGGTGGCGCGGCCAACAAGTTCCTGAGAACGCGCGCGTTCTGCGGCCAGCTGTCTTTCGTTCTCGGCATTCAGCTTGGCGTTTTCAGCCAGCAGCAGGTTCATACGCCTTTCTTCCTCGACGCCTGCCGTGATGGTCTGCGAAACGGTTTCCTTTTCCTTGGCCGCTTCGGCCTGAAGGCTCGCGAGATTTTGAAGATCCGTGACCAGTCTTTCGGCCTCGGCCCGCATGCCGGGAACGACGGCGCCGAGCAGAATGGCGCTTCTGACGGAACCAAGCGCATCATCAGGGGAGACCAGCAGCGCCGGCGGCGGGCTGCGGCCCATGCGCTCCAAAGCACCCAGCACTTCGGCGAGAATGGAGCGACGCCCCCTCAAGGCCACGCGGATCTTGTCTTCCTGCACTTTCAGCGAAGCGAGCTTGTCTTCGCTCACCTGGATCTTCGACTGCAGATCCTTGCGCCGCGCGGCTGAATCGATCAGCGCCTGGCGCATATCCGCAGACGTCTTCTTGATGCCGGAAATGCTGTGCTCGATCTGAGCGACCTTTTCCGACGAGAGACTCATGCTTTTGGCCAGCACTTCCAGCTCGCCGCGGGTCTCGTTGCGTCTCTTTTGAAGATCGGCTGTCGGATCCGCCAAGGCTTCGGCCGCGGGCGGGGAGGGTTGTGCCGCAGGCGGTGCCGCTTCCTGTGCCAAGGCAATCCAGTGAAACGGGGGCAGGCGGAGAGGCGCGAAGGCAAGCGCCGATGCCATCGCTGGCAGCGCAAGGCCCAGGGCTATGGCTCTCCTGATCGTCATTGCGTTCTCGAATCTGCAGCGGACCTGCGAAGGCTAGGCTGATTCGCCGGGGCCAGCCATAAACAACATCGTGTTTCGCAACATCGGCCCGGAAGGTAAACGAAGTCTAAACGCGGTGGTAGGGATGGCCTGAAAGGATGGTGACGGCGCGATACAGCTGTTCGGCGATGAGAATGCGGACCAGCTGATGCGGCCATGTCATAGAGCCGAGATTGAGGACTACATCAGCGCGTGCCCGAAGATCCGGGTCCAGCCCGTCGGCGCCGCCGATCGCGAGCATCATGTCGCGCTTGCCGCCGTCCTTGTACTTGTCGATCAGACCGGCAAAGGCTTCGCTATCGAGCGCCTTGCCCCGTTCATCGAGCAGAACGAGGATGGCACCATCGGGAAGGGCCTTCTCGAGTGCGGCGGCCTCCTCGCGCTTTCGCGTTTCTGCATTGGAAGCACGGCTTTCCGGCACTTCGATCATCCTGGCAAGTTCGAGCCCGATCGCGGGCCCGGCCTTTGAGAAACGGTCGAGATAACGGGACGCAAGATCCTTCTCCGGTCCGGCTTTGAGCCGTCCCACGGCAAAAAGGCTGATGCGCATGTCCTGATCCGTTGTTTTCAGAGCTCTCGGCTGCCACTGCGCCGCCACGTCGTCAACGCGCCGCCGTCAGCATGCAATCGTCGCCCCTTGTCGGCTCAGGAACGCCCCGGCCTGTTAGTGAAGCACTGTGCCTTCCTCGACATCCGGAGCGGCCCACATCTTTTCGATGTTGTAGAACTCGCGGATTTCGGGGCGGAACACATGGATGATGATATCACCAGTGTCAATCAGCACCCAATCACCCGTCTCCATGCCTTCGACACGGGCCCCGCCGAGGCCCTCTGCTTTCAGGTCGGTGATGAGGTGATCGCAGATCGCCATGACATGCCGGCTCGATCGTCCGGAGACGACGACCATGTAGTCTCCGAGAGCGGATTTTCCGGCAATATTGATGGTGACGATATCTTCTGCTTTGGAGTCCTCGAGGCTCGTGAGGACCTGATCGAGGGCATGGGCGGCGGCATCATCGCCACGTTCCAGGCTCTGCGGAATGACGGAGGCCGTCCTTCCCTTGGCGTGTACTGTTGTCAGGGTCGTTCCTTTCGTCCGGTAACAGCAACATCCTCTTCGCGCGAATCCCGTCTGATGACCGGCCGCATAAGGAAGGTGGCATTGAATGCTTTATCTTTCAAGTGATCGGAATGTTCCAGTTTTAGGAATCGGAAGTCTTTCCCGATGCCCGGATTGCCGTTGAACTGAGGGCCGAACGCGGACCGTGGATGAAGGTCCAAGCGGGCGGACGGCGCTTCCACAGCGTACCGGCATCTGTCTCGTCGACACGGGCATGCTGGAATGTGCGGGCCATCTTTGATGACAGGAAGGAAAGGGTGGCACCCGGCCGGTCTATCACGGCGATCGGGAAGGTAGAGACGATCTCCTGCCACTTCTGCCAATGGTGAAAGGTCCTGAGGCTGTCTGCACCCATGATCCAGATGAAATGGATATGCGGATTGCGCGCCTTGACGAAGGAGAGCGTATCGGCGGTATAGGCGCCGCCGAGTGCTTTCTCGAATGCGGTGACCTTGATGCGCGGATCCTGGATCAGCCGCTCGCTCATGGCGATGCGGTCGGGGAGGGACGCGAGTTCCGACCGGCTTTTCAGCGGATTGCCAGGTGTCACCATCCACCACAGCTGATCGAGTCCGAGCCGGCGAAGGGCGATTTCGGCGACCAGAAGGTGACCTTCATGTGGAGGGTTGAACGAACCGCCAAAAAGGCCGACGGCCATGCCCCGTTCCACATGCGGCATGGCGAGATGGCGTCTTTCGATCCGTTCTATCGTCACGTCAGGGCCGGATCTGGCCGGTGCCGTGCACCTTGTATTTGAACGAGGTCAGCTGTTCGACGCCAACAGGGCCGCGCGCATGCATCTTGCCCGTGGAAATGCCGATCTCGCCGCCCATGCCGAATTCACCGCCATCGGCAAACTGGGTAGACGCGTTGTGGAGCAGGATCGCCGAATCGATCTCGTTGAAGAAGCGCGCGACCACGGCCGGATCTTGCGCAATCACCGCTTCGGTGTGGTTGGACGAATAGGTGTTGATGTGGCGGATCGCACCGGAAATGCCATCGACGATCGCCACCGAAATGACGGCATCGAGATATTCCGTGCGCCAGTCTTCCTCGTTCGCAGGCTTGAAGCCCGGGTGAACCTTGAGCACGGCCGCCGAAGCGCGGATTTCGCAGCCGGCTTGCGTCAGCGCCTCCAGCACCGGCATCAGGTGGGTCCCGATGGCAGCGCTGTCGACCAGCAGTGTTTCGGCCGCACCGCAGACGCCGGTGCGGCGCATCTTGGCGTTGACGACGATCGCCTTTGCCATTTCCAGATCCGCGGAGCCATCGACATAGATGTGGCAAAGGCCTTCCAGATGCGCAAAGACCGGCACGCGGGCTTCGGACTGGACGCGGGCGACCAGGCTTTTTCCGCCGCGGGGAACGATGACGTCGATGGCGCCTGACAGGCCTGACAGCATGGCGCCAACGGCCGCACGATCCGTCGTCGGCACGAGCTGGATCGCATGTTCGGGAAGACCCGCCTTCTTCAGTCCCGCCACCAGGCAGTGATGGATCGCCTGCGATGAATGGATTGAATCCGAGCCGCCGCGCAAAATCACCGCATTGCCGGCCTTGAGGCAAAGCGCGCCGGCGTCGGCCGTCACGTTCGGGCGGCTCTCGTAGATCACGCCGATCACGCCGAGCGGCGTGCGGACACGTTCGATATGCAGGCCGTTCGGACGATCCCAGGCCGCGATCACTTCGCCGACCGGATCCTTGATCGCGGCGATTTCGCGAAGAGCCTCCGCCATGCCGACGATCGACTTTTCGGTGAGCGTCAGGCGATCGATGAAGGAGGGAAGGAGCCCCTTGCCCTCGATGTTGCGGAGATCCTCGGCATTGGCGCTCAGGATCTCGGCGCTGTTGGCGAGAACCAGGTCCGCCATGGCATTGAGCGCGTCGTTCTTTTGCTCGGTCGATGCCGTTGCCAATGCGCCGGCTGCTGCCTTTGCGTTGACGCCGATCGCATCCATGATTGCAGCAACGTCGGTCATCTGGACCTTATCCAACATGGACGGCATCCTCCTTGCGGGTGGTCGTGCGCCTGATCGCGCCTGTCATAACAAGGTCGTCGCGATGGACCATGGCGGCACGGCCGGCATAGCCCAGAATGGCTTCGATTTCCGTCGATTTGCGGCCGGTGATCTGGCGTGCCTCGTCGGCATCGTAGCTGACAAGACCGCGGGCAATCTCGCGGCCTTCCGCGCCGATGATCGCGACCGTATCACCCCGGTGGAAATTGCCCTCGATGCGGCGCACGCCGGCTGGTAGCAGACTTTTGCCAGATCCCAGCGCGCGTTCGGCCCCTTCGTCGACGACGAGTTCGCCGGCCGGCTGCAACTGTCCGGCAATCCAGGTCTTGCGCGCCGTCACCGGTGTGCCAGACGGGGCAAACCAGGAGGATCGCGCGCCCTGTTCGATGGCGCGCAGCGGATGATCCGGCTTGCCGGATGCGATGATCATGGCGCAGCCCGCAGTCGTCGCGATCTTGCCGGCGTCGATCTTGGTGCGCATGCCGCCGCGCGACAGTTCGGATGCCGCACCGCCGGCCATCGCCTCGATTTCTTGCGTGATGACTTCGATACTCTCGAGAAACTGCGCATTCGGATCGAGATGCGGCGGTGCCGTGTAGAGCCCGTCGATATCCGACAGGAGAACCAGAAGGTCGGCGCCGGTCATGGTGGCGACGCGCGCGGCAAGCCGGTCGTTGTCGCCGTAGCGGATTTCGGATGTCGCGACGGTGTCGTTTTCGTTGATGATCGGGACAGCGTCGATCTTCAAAAGCTGGTTGATCGTGGCACGGGCGTTGAGATAGCGGCGACGCTCTTCCGTATCGCCCAGCGTCAGCAGGATCTGTCCCGCGACGATCCCGTCCCGCGACAGGCTTTCCGACCAGGCGCGGGCAAGCGCGATCTGGCCGACGGCTGCCGCTGCCTGGCTTTCCTCCAGTTTGAGGGCGCCGTGGGGAAGGTTCAGCACGGTACGGCCGAGGGCGATCGCGCCGGAGGAGACGACGAGAACATCGATACCCTTCGCCCGAAGCGCGGCGATATCGGCGCAGATCGCGTCGAGCCACGGAGATTTCAGGCCGGTCTTGCGATCGACCAAGAGGGCCGAGCCGATCTTGATGACGATCCGGCGATGGTCGCCGAGCGGCTTGCGACCGCCGGCTTGCCCGGAAGAGACTTGCTTGTGACCGATCTCGTGGCCGGGCGTCATTCGTCGACGTCCTCGTCGAACTCCTGAACAGGAACGGAGCGGTTCGGCAGGGCCGTGTCTTCGCCGACGCTTGCCGCGACGATGACATCGCGGAGCGCGCGCAGAACATCGGTCATGCCCGTGCCGGTGATGGCGGAGATCAGGAAAGGTTTTTGGCCGCAGGCTTTCTCAAGCTCCTTGGCCTTCTTCTTCAGTTCCTTCTCGTCGAGCACATCGATCTGCGACAGCGCAACGATTTCGCGCTTGTCGGTCAGACCGCCACCATAGGCCTGAAGCTCGGTCTTGACCGTCTTGTAGGCCTTGCCGACTTCTTCCTCGATGGAAGACACGAGGTGCAGCAGAACGCGGGTGCGTTCCACATGGCCAAGAAAGCGATCGCCGATGCCAACGCCTTCATGAGCGCCTTCGATCAGGCCCGGAATATCGGCGAGAACAAACTCGCGGCCGTCGATCGTGGCGACACCGAGGTTCGGGTGCAGCGTGGTGAAGGGATAGTTTGCGATCTTCGGGCGGGCGCGGGTAACCGAGGCCAGGAAGGTGGATTTTCCGGCATTCGGAAGGCCGACAAGTCCTGCATCGGCAATCAGCTTCAGCCGCAGCCAGATGGTGCTTTCCTCGCCTTCAAGGCCTGGGTTTGCCCAGTTCGGCGCCTGGTTCGTGGCGTTCTTGAAATGCGTGTTGCCGAAGCCGCCATTGCCGCCCTTGGCAAGCCTGAAACGCTGACCTTCCTTGGTCATGTCGATGATCAGCGTTTCGTTGTCTTCCTCGAAGATCTGCGTGCCGACCGGAACCTTGAGCGTGACACTGTCGCCATTGGCGCCGGTGCGGTTGCGGCCCATGCCGTGGATGCCGACCTTTGCCTTGTAATGCTGCTGGAAACGGAAATCGATCAGCGTGTTGAGGCCATTGACGGCTTCGACCCACACGTCGCCACCACGGCCGCCATCGCCACCATCAGGTCCACCGAATTCGACGAACTTTTCCCGTCGGAACGAAACTGCGCCCGCGCCGCCGTCACCGGAGCGGATATAGACTTTTGCTTCGTCGAGAAATTTCATCGGTCTGGTAGTCCTGTTCTTGGTCGCTCCCGCTCTCCGGCGGGACGTACTTAAGGTTTTCGATACCGTCCGACAGGCTTTAGGTCAAAGCCTATCGACAGAATGCGCTGAAAACGGCCCCGGGGGACAAGGCATCCGCCGGGGCCGATCGTGATCAAGGCATGATCAGGCGCGATCATGCCGGGGAGCGGGGGCGAGCTGCCGGAAATCCTCCGGCACAAGCTCCGTCTCGATATGCGGCACCATGACATTGCGGGCGCGGTTGAACACATCGCTTGCGCCTGTGATGCGAAAGCCGAGCTTTGTCTGCACGTTGAGCGAACCGAGATTATCGGCAAACGCGCCCGAATGGACGACAGTGTCCGGCATGCGGCGGAAAAAGCGGTCGAGGACGCCTGACGCTGCTTCGCTCATATAGCCGCGGTCCCAGTAGAGCCGGTTCAGCCAGTAACCGAGATGCCAGCGGCCGTGCCTGAGTTCCAGGCCGACAACGCCGATATGCACATCGTCGCCGGTGGTGATCGCCAGCTGCCAGTTCGGCAGGATGCCCGAAGTTTGCGGCACCAGCCAGTCGAGCGCATCCTGACGGTCATAGGGCTGCGGAACACGCGACAGCATGCGGCTGACCTTGAAATCGCAAAGCGTTTCGGCAATCGCTGCCGCATCCGACAGGCGGTGCGGGCGAAGCGTCAGGCGTTGCGTGACGATTTCAGGGCAGGGGCCAGGCTCAGTGCGAACCGCTTTTGCCTTTTCGAGAACGACGGCACTCATCTCAGCTCTCCCCAGCTTCTCAGCGACATCCATGTCTTGCGGTCCAGCCGGAACCATTCGACGGGGACCATGCCGCCCACTGCCAGGCATTCGATCATGCCGGTGCCCTGGAACTGGAAGCCGCATTTCTGGATCACCCGCTTCGACGCGATGTTGGTGACCCGGCAACGGGCATCGATGTGCTCGATATGGCTGCGGGTGCGGAATGCCATGTCGATCAGCGCGTGGGCTGCTTCCGTAGCATAGCCCTTGTTCCAGTGGGGTTCGCCCAGCCAGTAGCCGATTTCGAGGGTTCGTTCGTCGATCTGGGGTTCGAGTGCGCAGCAGCCGAGAAACTGGCCGTTGTCAGCTCGGGTCACGGCATAAACGCATTTGCCAATCTCGCCCGCATTCGTGCGTCGCACGAAATCGGCCGCGTCTTTAGACGTGTAGGGATGCGGCATGCGCGACACCATGGTCGCAATGTTCGCATTGTTGGCGAGATGGGCAAGTGCGTCAATATCGTCTTCGTGCGGTGCGCGCAGAACAAGGCTCTGCGACAGTAAGACGGGGCAATCGCTTCTCAGCCGGTCCGGCCTGAGCCGTTCCTCTGGTCTGGTTTCCGGCGGCCGTAATTGGCCAGCCCTTACTAATTCGCCTTGCATGGTTCAGTCTCCTTTGAGGGATAAAAGAAAAAGGGAAGATGGGTAGCGCCCCATCTCCCCTTTTCTTTGACTGAACCTTCAAACGTTCAACCGGGTCGATGAGACGCCGGTTGCTTAACGCTTGCCGGCTTTATTCTGCGGCTTCGGCTTTCGGCATAACGGACACGTATACGCGGCCATTAGCGCGCGTACGGTAATTCACGTTGCCTGCCGTCAGTGCGAAGATCGTGTGGTCTGTGCCGATGCCGACATTGGCGCCCGGATGCCACTGCGTGCCGCGCTGACGCACGATAATGTTGCCCGGAATGACGACTTCGCCACCGAACTTCTTCACGCCAAGGCGCTTGGACTGAGAATCGCGACCGTTACGCGACGAGCCGCCAGCTTTTTTATGTGCCATTGGTGTTCTCCTTTAACTTTCGAAAACCTGGATTAGCCGAGGATGTCCGTGATGCGGACGACCGTGTGATGCTGGCGATGACCGCGAATACGCTTGGAATTCTGGCGGCGACGCTTCTTGAAGGACAGAACCTTCTTGCCACGGTTATGCTCTACAACTTCAGCCTTGACCGTCGCACCCGAAACGAAGGGAGCGCCGAACTTGGCATCGGCGCCGACGCCGATGACCAGGATTTCGTTGAATTCTACGATTGCGCCAGCTTCTGCTTCCAGCTTTTCGATGGTGAGCACGTCGTTGGCGGCCACGCGGTACTGTTTACCGCCGGTCTTGATGACTGCGAACATTGGTTATCCTTTCATGTTCGTTCCGGCTCTATCCCCGAAAGGACGGCCGTCTTTTTCTCAGTCGGGCTATAGCAGGGCTGCGAAAGAACGATCTTCCAGAACGGACCTGCCGGTGATTTTCTGCACGCCTTGGCGTGCAAGGTCTGATCTGGACATTTTTCCAGACTTCGACGCGTCCGGCCTTACGCGAGGCCCTAAAAACTGTCAAGGCGAAAGGATATGAAGACTTGCATTTCACCCCTTGCCAGCCCGATTTTTCGCCGCTATGAGACAGCCGCGCATCAAATGCGCCGACCAGCAAAGCGGAGAGGTGGCTGAGTGGTCGAAAGCACCGCACTCGAAATGCGGCATACGGGCAACCGTATCGTGGGTTCGAATCCCACCCTCTCCGCCATTCGTTGGGTCACTCTTCCCCAATTACCCGCAAGCCCTTGGGTTTCTTAGTGAATTTCTGACCGTCTGCCCTCAAAAGGGAAGTTCAGTCATGAATGTATCGCGCATTGTATCGCTCCATGTACAGTCCGATGTATCGCCGGACGCGGAAATCATTTCCGCGAAGAAACGGAATCGCAAGCTTAAAAAGCGATCCTCCGGGCTCTATCTGGTCAGAAGCGGCGGCATCTATCTATTCCAGATCAGATTGCCGAAACGGATTGGCGGTGGCGCAGGCTCACGGCCGATCCGTCTGAGCCTCGGTGCCCTTCCGCATCACAAAGCCAGAGAAGCCGCCGACGCGCTCGCTGCGTTGGCTCGGACCGCGTTCAGGGAGATCGAGAAGAGAATGGCTGACCGAACGGGTTTTGATCTCTCATACGTCTGGAGCAGCCATTTTCAATGAGGACATTCCTTCCGACGACTGGCCGTTCGAATTTGCAAAGTTGATCATAAAGGGTGGCATCTATGACCCGGTTGGACCCCCTCCGACACCGGAGGAGGCCAAAGGTCTGGAATTGATGCGCGGCCTTGTGCGGATCGGCCAGCAGGTGTCGGCCAGGCAGGCCGGGCAACCTCACGACGAGATGATCGCCGAAAATGCCGAGATTCTCGTCGTGAGCCATGTCGCCAAATATGACAGGGCAGCGCCTCCAACCGCTGTCCCGGCGCAGCTTTACACCTCCACCCAGTTGACCTCTGTTCCGGTCCAGAGGCAGCCGGACGCGCCGACCACGGAGCCAACCATTGCCGAGAAGGGCATCAAGAAAAAGCGCCTTATCAGCTCGGACGTGACCCCCGCCTTCATGCTGGATCGACGTTCAGTCGAGAGACCCCAGTCGGCGAAGGTCCTGTTCAGCGATGTCGCATCAGAATACCTTGCAGCCCGGAGAGCATCGAAGTCGGGCAAGAACAACGACATCGAAACGGCCGAGAGCCGTCTCAACCTGTTTGTCGAACTGATCGGTGATCATCCTGTCGATACCTATACCGCCACCGACCTGCAGGCGTTCATCGACCTGATAAAATACTGGCCAAACAACGCGAAGCACAGGCCGGCCCATCTTTCGGCTCGCGAAATCATCGATTCGAACCGCGACCTCAAAAATATGCCTCTTGCCCGCAAGACGCTGGAGGAGGGCTATCTTGCCGTTGTGAAGTCGGCCCTCAATTCGGGCCAGACCACGCACGACTACAAGCCGATCGTAGGGGCGAAGTTGAAATATCCCGATACGGCTCGTCCTGCCATCAGCGCGGAGCCGCTTGGAAACGCGAAGGTTCAGAAGCTATTCGAAACCGGGGTGGCTTCCGGGTTACTAGATAATGCAATGCTGCCGCTGCTTGCCTTGCTGACGGGACGCCGTCTCGGTTTGCTCGTCCATCTGACAGGCAACGACATTCGCGAGAAATTCGAGGGGGTCTGGGTCGCCCAGACCGCTGGCATCGTTCAGCACAATAACGTCTGGAAGCGTGTTCCCATCAAAAACAATGCCAGCATGACATTCTTTGTCCTTCACGATTTTCTAGTGGAGATCGGCTTCGTTCATTGGGCCAAGTCTCAGGGAGACCGCTTCCTGTTCCGAGAGCTCACAAGGCTTTCCGACCCGAGCAAGAGCGCGTCGTCCTACATGGGGCGGCTGTTCGAAGACGCAGAGATCAAGGAAGCCAAGGGCGAAAGGTTTCATTCGCTTCGAGGCGGATTTATTGCCGAGGCCGGCGAGCAGAATATAGAAAAGCGCAATCGGCAAATGCAGGTTGGTCACGAAATTGGCGACGACGAACACGACAAGTATGGCTTCCGGGCACTGACCGAGAACGCAGCACGCGTGTTCGCGACCATGCCGATCAATTCGAGGATCGATCTGTCGGTGTTCAGAGGGCTGGATTTCGATAAGCTCGCCGCAGCCCAACGCACGCGCGGGCGCACACCGAAAACCAAATAGCAAAACGATATCAACTTAGAAGCCTAGATTCCCAGCTAAGCTCAGCTTTGTACACTATGCGGCAAATAGGAGTTCACTTCACTATGGATTATGCCAGCGTCTCTGCTTTCTGCGGAGCAGATACGGCTCTCCGCCGAATGGAGGCTACTTCTTCACGCCTCTTTTTAAGCTCAGCGAAATACGTCCTCACCGTCTCAACTTCGCGCTTCATATCATCGATGCTGGGAGAATAGGGCAACCTGCCTTTGGACCAGTCGTGACCGGAAAGCTCTGAGGTCTTGCGCATTCCGAAATGTATAGTGGTAAAGTCAATGTCCCTTACCTCAACCCCACTCAGAGACTGTGTCATCACTCCGGGCTGGAAGCGGCCGACAACACCATTGAGAAGCATCTCCTCGACCAAGCGCTCCCAAGTCTCTCTCAGCCCAGTGAAGAAGTCGGTGATTTCACGTTCGTAAGCTTCGGTGTCTTTCGATGCTCTACCGGCCATGGATGTCAGCTTGATGTCCAGCGCCGCCAAGCGATCCTTGGTAGACTTGACTTGCCATGGAGCATCGTCGTTTCGAACCGTGCCAAAGCCATGCTCTTCAGTTTTCACGATCCAATGCCGTAAGACATCGACGTGAGCCTCCATGGCTTGATGCCAGAGTTCATAATAGAAGCTCAATTCATGGGTGAATACGATCACCTGACGGTGCTTGGCTTCAGCAAGGATACGAGTGGCAACCTGCCGAACATGCTTATGATCGAGCGAGGAAACGGGGTCATCTAGGATCACGCCGTCATGGCCGTCAATGGAACCGATTTCGGCGAAGAAGCACGCGAGCGACAATGCGCGGAACTCGCCCTCACTCAAGATATTCGAGGTCTTTGCTGAAATAGACTTCGACAGGTCGGGCCCAACATAACTGACCCCCTTATCGGTCCGCCCAGTCACAACGACAGGAAGGTAGTCTATTCCCAAGTCGCTTATTTCTTTTTTCAACCTGCCACGGAAGTCTTCGGTCAGGTGCTTCTCACACAGTTCAGTATTCTTGGATGAGATAGGCGTGCTGTGGCGAGAAGCGATGCATCCGGAGAGCTTCGCCAAGCTGACCAGTTGGCTCCTTCGTTGGATGACCGCTGGAAGGTTGTCATGAAGCTGCTTGCGTCCGCGAAGATCGCGGAGTTCGGTCTTTAAACGATTCAAACGCTCCGGATCAGTCGCGGCAGCCTGATCAGCCGCCGCGGCCGCCACTAGCGCGTAGGCCCAGTTTTCGATCTCGCTAGACTTGCCCGGTTCCAGTACGCCAAGGGCCGTCACGTCTTCAAGTGCCTCGGAAGACTTCGTAAGAGCGGACCGAAACTCGTCAGCACACACCAACCATCTGAGTGCATCGTTCACGACGTTTGCTTCCGAGCTGCCTTCCGCGAAGAATGGAGTCAATGCGCTGACGATCTGATCGGCCGACGGCAGAGCCAACTGTCGTAGAACCGATACCTCTGAGGTCAGAGCCGCTAACGCTAAATCAGCTTGTTTTGCTGCTTCGTTCGCAATGAGCGCCCGGAATTTCACGAGTCTCTCGAACGCCCCATGAGATAGTTTCTGAGCGCAAAGGGGGCAAACGTCGTGATCGCCATGCGAGGGTAATTCAGCCCCATGAAATGCGTCAGCGTACACCGCAACCGCATATCCAAACATCTGCTTCCACGGATCAGAGCCGATTACCGTTGCAAGCGGGTCTTCGCGGAATTCGAGGCTAGCGGCAAGCGTGGCTGCTTGCCGGGTTGCGACACATTTCGTAACTACACCGTTCAAACGTGCAGTCGCGTCGGCAGACAATAGGTTCTCCGCATGCACGAGCTGCTCTTTAAGCTTTACCAAAATGCCGACACCGCGAGTTTTCTCCTTAGCAAGAGCCGCCCGGTCGCTACGTATGTCGTCCTGGATCAACTCAATCTTCTCGTCATCCGCTGACGACCAAAGCGCTAGATTCTGAAAAGCCGTCGCGCTTGGAATGGACTTCAAAGCGGTCTTCTCGTTGAGCTTCCCCATGGCCTCGGCCTGTGGGGTGTCCCGCTCGATGTCGGGCAGAGGGCTGGCGACAATCGTCTTCAGCGGCTCCATTTCGTCGTTCAGGCGTCGGATTAGTTCCGTGCACGCCTTGACCACCCGCGGCAGCACATCCAACCCAGCTGGCAGGAACTCGATTTTGTCTTGCTTATCGGCATAGAGAGGTGCCAAGCGGCTATCGAAGACGCTCACCCGGGACAAGGCTTGCGGAGGCGGAGCGCCCGTTTCCCATCGATGATCCTGGACTTCGGCTTGCCCTACTTTGAAGCGTACCGTGAGAGATGGTTTGGAAAGCCTGTCCGTCGAGTAGGCGTTCTCCAGCACGACTTCATCATTGCGCTCTCGCCGAGCGCGGCAAATTTGCTTTAGAAGCTTGCAGTAACCGCTCTTGCCACTTCCGTTTTCACCGTAAACGATCGTCAACCCATTGACCGCGAAAGACAGCGTTTGTCCGGATGCCAACTGCATCGCGCTACGAATGTCGTTAATCGAACCGAGCACTACAGGATCAGCGCCGTCAGCCCTATGCAACACGTGATCGACAGTCAGCGGGACTGGATCACCCGGCGCAACTGCGAGTTCGATTCCATTTGCAGCCTTAATTATAGCCAAGACCTCAACATAGTCATTTTCGACCAGATCAGGCTGCGTATAGATGCGCCGGATCAAATCCTGTTCCCAGGTTGGTCTCGTCTTCGCAAATGCGAGCAGATCATCGGTAATGCTCATAGAATCGCTTGCCCAACGTTGGTGATTTGGACAACTTACACTCGCAGAGTGTGTCCTCAATCTCTCAACTAGGTCGCGAACATGTATTATTCGCCACACCTGTTTTCTGGCGCCGTAGCCTTCGCATGTTCCCACTGTGAATTCGAACAGGTCAACACGTTCGTGAAGGTTGTCAGGCCACGCGTGCGGTCTGCCGGGATCGATGACAAGGAGAGCGCCGCTGACGAGTTAGGGGCGAGAGCATAAGCGGAAATTATTCCCTGTCAGTTTTTATGTCTTGAATGCGCTTTGATTAGTCAGGCAGAGTTCAAACCCTGAACACCTGGCTTGTGAGCAGGGATAACCCATTGATCCTGAGTTGCATTCCCCTCGCCAACACTATTCAATACAGGCGCTGACTCCTGGGGCGAATGCGATGACGAAACCTTTCTACGCCGAACCGATCCTCAACTCGCCCTATGAAGTCCCGACCCGGCATCATGCGTTGTCTGAAAGCGGCGAGCCGCTCGACCATCCGCCCATCGAGGGACGGCGACGCTCAAAGTACATCGCACCGGTCCCGAAAAGCCGCAGAACCAAGGCTGACGGCAAAAAGCAGGCTTCGTTTGACCTTGATCAGGCTGGCGAAGGCGGCAGCCGCTACAATCCGACACCTATCATCAATGAAATCCGTACGCACATCGCAGCGTGGCGCAGCCTACCAAATCCTAACGACTGGGGTGTTACGCCGACAACACAGCGGCTGATTCAACACTGGCGCAGCGATGCGTTTTCCGGCGCCCGCCCCTTCTATTGTCAGGTTGAAGCCGTGGAGACGGCGATTTGGTTGGCCGAAGTCGCACGCAACCGAAAGCAATACGCCCACATCTTCCGTCATCTGGAAGAGGCCAACCAGGATGCCAACCCCGACCTGTTTCGCACCGCGTTGAAACTTGCCACGGGTGCGGGCAAGACGACAGTCATGGCCATGCTCATCGCCTGGCAATCCATCAATTCGGCGCGCCAGCCAAATTCAAGTCTGTTTTCCCGCGGTTTCCTCATCGTGGCACCCGGCATCACCATCAAAGATCGCCTGCGCGTTCTGAATCCCTCCGATACCAACAGCTATTACCGCACCCGTGAGCTCGTGCCGCAGGACATGATGCCGGACCTGAACAAGGCGAAGATCGAGATCGTCAACTACCATGTCTTCCAGCGCCGCAAGGCGCACGAGCTGAATGCTGTCGGTCTTCGCCTGATGAAGGGCTGGAAGAATGAAGAGATCGAGGAGCTGGAAACCGAGGGGGCCATGCTTCAGCGCGCCTGTGGCGATCTGCTTCAGCTCAAGAACATCGTGGTTATCAACGACGAAGCCCATCACTGTTACCGTGAAAGGCCGAACACCCATGAAGAAGACGAGCTGAAAGGACAGGAAAAGGAAGAGGCAAAGGAAAACAACGAGGCAGCGCGCCTGTGGATTTCCGGCATCGAAGCTCTGAAGCGCAAGGTCGGCCTCCGATCAGTCTACGATCTCTCGGCAACGCCATTCTTCTTGCGCGGCTCCGGCTATGAGGAAGGCACGCTGTTTCCATGGGTCGTTTCCGACTTCTCCCTAGTCGATGCCATCGAATGCGGCATCGTCAAGCTACCACGCGTGCCGGTCTCCGATAACTCGGTCAATTCTGCCATGCTGGTCTACCGCAACCTGTGGGACCACATCGGCAAGGACATGCCGAAAAAGGGAGCCGGGAAGTCCGGCGAGCTTGACCCCTTCAAGATGCCGGCACCTTTGCAGACGGCGCTTTACTCCCTCTATTCCCATTATCAGAAGGAATATGAGGCTTGGCAGCAGGTCGGCATCGGTGTGCCGCCCGTCTTCATCGTCGTGTGCAACAACACCGCCAGTTCCAAGCTCGTCTACGAATGGGTGTCGGGCTGGGAACGGGCCGAGCAGGACGAGTTGGTCACCAAGCATCACGGCCATCTGAAGCTGTTCAGCAATTTCGACCAATACGGCAATCGCCTACCGCGGATGAACACGCTGCTGATCGACAGCCAGCAACTGGAATCCGGGGAAGCACTCGATCCAGCCTTTCGTGAGATGGCCAAGATCGAGATCGAGCAGTTCAAGCGGGAGAAGGCGGAGCGCGATGGCGCGGCAGAGGCTGCCAATATCTCCGAATCCGAGCTGCTGCGTGAAGTGATGAACACCGTCGGCCAAAAGGGACGGCTCGGCGAGCAAATCCGCTGCGTTGTCTCTGTGTCGATGCTCACGGAAGGCTGGGATGCCAACACCGTCACCCACATTCTCGGCGTGCGCGCCTTCGGGACGCAGCTTCTATGCGAGCAGGTCATCGGCCGCGGCCTGCGGCGGCAATCCTACGAGCTGAACGACAAGGGTCTATTCAATACCGAATATGCCGACATCCTCGGCATCCCTTTCGATTTCGCGACGGAGCCGCAGGAGGTGGTCCGCACGCCACCGAAGCCTACCACCCGTGTCTACGCGCTGAAGGAACGGGCCAATCTTTCCATCCGCTTCCCGCGCGTGGCCGGTTACCGCACCGAACTGCCGTCCGACAACTTCTCCGCGACATTCAGCGAGGATTCTGGCCTGACCTTGACGCCCGAACTGGTCGGTCCATGCCGGGTCCGGCTGGAGGGTCTGGTCGGAGAAGGGCATGAGATTTCGCCCGACGCGCTGAACGACATGCGGCCGAACACGGTCGCGATCCACCTGACAAAGAAGCTGATCGAACTGTATTTCCGCGAAACCGACCAGGACGTTCCCTACTACCTCTATAACCAGCTCCAGCCGATTACCCGGCGATGGGTCAACCAGTGCCTGAAGCTGACGGGCGGCACCAAGGCCGGCATGCTGACCTATGCAGAGCTGGCGGAAAAGGCCTGCGAGCAGATTTATCAGGCCATTGTGCGCAGCGCCGGCGAAGACGGCACGGGTGTGGTGAAGGCCATGCTCGATCCGTATAACCCGCACGGCTACACGGATTACGTCTCCTTCATCACCACCAAGCAGAACCTCTGGCGCACGTCGTTATCCCAGGTGAACTACGTGGTCTGTGACAGCGATTGGGAGGCCGAATTCGCCCGGGTGGTGGAAGCCCATCCCGTCACCATCTCCTATGTGAAGAACCAGGCGTTGGGTTTTGAAGTGCCCTACCGCATTGGCAGTGTGCCGCGTCGTTACTTGCCGGATTTCATCATCCAGGTGGATGACGGCCGCGGTGCAGACGATCCGCTGAACCTCATCGTTGAGGTGAAGGGCTTTCGTGGACTGGATGCGCAGATCAAGGCTCAGACCATGGAGACCATGTGGGTGCCGGGGGTCAACAACCTAAAGACCTATGGTCGCTGGGCGTTCAAGGAACTTCGTGACGCTTTCGCGATGGAAGAAGAATACGAGACACTAATTGCGTCATTTCTAACGCTGGCAAAGGAAGTGGCGTAATGGCGGGCTCAACATTCCGGACCAATCCAGTTTCGCTCCACGACCTCCTCAAGAGCTGCAACGACGGCAAAATGCAGCTGCCAGATTTCCAGAGAAGCTGGGTCTGGGACGAAGATCGCATCAAGAGCTTGATCGCTTCCATTTCCCGCGCTTTCCCTGTCGGTGCGCTCATGACGTTGGAAACTGGCGGCGGCGTTAATTTCAAGCCACGGACGATCGAGGGCGCCCCGGAACCCGCAAGCAAAGTCTCGCCAGCAGAACTGCTGCTGGATGGCCAGCAACGCATGACGTCACTTTACCAGGTCACCCTTCGCGGTCAGGTGGTGAAGACGGTCACGCCAAAAAAACAGCCGGTCGAGCGCTGGTTTTTCATCGACATAAGAAAATCGCTCGATGCCTCCTCCGATCGTGAGGACGCGATCCTCTCTGTGCCGGCGGACAAGATCATTCGATCAGACTTCAATCGTCAGATCGATAGCGACTATTCCACCACTGAAAAAGAGTTCGAAAATTTGGTATTCCCTCTATCCCGCGTCTTCGATGGGATGGCCTGGCAGATGGAGTTCGTCACCTGGGCGAATGCCAACGGGCGCATGCAGGAACTCTGGCCTGTCGTTCAGCAGTTCTACAACGAGGTCCTCGCCAACTTCACGGGCTATCAGGTGCCCGTCATAGCGCTCGACAAGTCCACCACGAAGGAAGCCGTTTGCACGGTCTTCGAGAAGGTTAACACCGGAGGCAAGCCGCTTGACGCCTTCGAGCTTGTCACCGCCATATACGCCGCTGATGGCCACGAGCTGCGCAAAGACTGGTATGGCGACGGGCGCGACAACAAGGGACGGCATGGCCGCTTTGTTAATGCGCAGAAGCTAGCCGACGCCGAAAAGGGCATACTGGCCCACGTCGCCAATACCGATTTCCTCCATGTCGTCTCGCTGTTCTACACCCGTGACCTCAGGCGGGCAGCTGAAACCTTGGGCAAGGAGGGCAAAGACCTTCCTCAGGTCACTGGGAAGCGAGAGGCGCTCCTCAATCTGCCTCTGACGGCCTACAAGCAGTACCAGGATTTGGCAGAGCAGGGATTCCTGAAGGCTGCGAAGTTTCTCTTCACGCAACGGGTCTACCGTCTGTTCGATCTTCCCTACCAGACTCAGATCATCCCCCTCGCGGCCATCCTTGCTGATATTGGCGATGCATGGGAGCTTGAGGCAAACCGGGAAAAGCTGCAAAAGTGGTACTGGTGCGGTGTCCTGGGTGAGCTTTATGGCTCGGCGGTAGAGAGCCGCATCTCGCGGGACTTCTTGGAAGTGCCGACATGGCTTGCAGGCGGTAAGGTGCCGGCGACTGTTTCAGAGGCATCCTTCCGTCCCGAGCGGCTGAAGACAATGCGTATGCGGCTTTCGGCGGCCTACAAGGGTGTCAACGCCCTGCTGATGAAGGAGAAAGCCAAAGACTTTCGCTCCGGCCAGGAATTCGACCACACCGTATTCTTCGGCGAGAGCGTCGATATCCACCACATCTTCCCGAAGAAATGGTGCGAGGACAGAGCGATCAAATCGGACATCTATGATTCCATCATCAACAAGACGCCTCTGTCCTACCGAACGAACCGCATCATCGGTGGTGTGGCACCGTCGGCCTACCTTTCAAAATTGGAAACGGGCAGCGCCGACGCCTCTGCCATCGATCCTGCCAAGCTTGACGGTTTTCTGACGTCGCATCTGATCGAGCCGGCCCTTCTTCGTGCTAACGATTTTGCCGCCTTTATGGAAGCACGCCAGAAAGACCTTTTGAACCTGATTGAGCATGCGATGGGCAAGCAGTCGCCTGTAGCCATTGCCAGCACCAGCGATTATTCCGACGAGTTGGATGAGGACGAGGAGGAGGCCGAGTTCACGGTGGCAGCACAATGACGGTGCAGCAGCAAAGCCTTGATCGGATCGCCCGCTTTCTCTATCAGCTGAAAATCGCGTTGCATCCACAGGAGAAGATGGCGCAAGCGCGAGCGATGCGTCTCAGCGCATTGTTCGACGCTATTGCCGACTTCAGGCGGGAAAGTGTTTCTGCGCACCGTGCGCCTGAGCGAACATTTGACACGCTCCGCTTTTCATCGTTTCTTGCCGATCTCCGAAGCGGTCTGACGACATCGCGACACGATGGCAGGCTCTTGAACGTCTGGACCATCGCTGGCCTTAAACAAAAAGAGGTCCCGACCGCAGCCGTTCTGGGCTGGCTGCTCGATGGTCGCGGAAGCCACGGCTTTGGCTCCAAAATTCTTGAAGCCTTATTGGACATTCTGGCTCGGAAACACCCGGCTAAGGGTTTGCACCAGGTGCAATTAGGTCGCCACTATAGACTTGCCGTCGAGCACTCTTCTTTCGGCGATACGAACAACCGAGTGGACCTTGTGATTGATGCGCAGAACGCCGTCATTTTTATCGAGGTAAAGATCAACGCCCGGCAAGGTGACAATCAGCTGCAAAACTATCTGAAGCTCGCGCATACACGAGCCAGCATCCAGAAGAAGCCAGTCGTTTGCCTGCTATACCTCAGCAGAAATCTTCCGGATGATGCTCCCGCTGAGGTCGTCCATCTGCTCTGGACTGACGTTGCCGATGCCATATGGAAGGCAGTTCCGGTGTCGCAGGAAGCGACGGTGTCAGGATCGGTCGTCCGGCAGTTCGCAGCACACGTCAAAAGATTGCACTGAGGTCCCCATGTTTTCCAATGAGCTACATAAGCTTCTTATCCTTAATATCGCAGACCTGGATGAAGGCGTACGGCGGTTCGAATTGCTGCAAAATCGTGTCGCCGAAGAAATCGATACGCTGGTGCAGGATTGGGCGGCACGCCGGGGCTGGCGCAGCGCCCAGACTTGGCAGGACCAAGAGGATGCTGCAGTCGCGCCACAACACTGGGTGACAGGGGATAACTGGCATGCCTGGTTCGGTCTAGAGAAACGTTCCGGCGATACCGGCCAATGGAGCGATGGCAACGATTATTTCTGGCTGACCAAGCTATGCGCGGAAGGTCGAGGCGGGATGGGGTTTCGGTTTCACCAGGAGGAATTCCCAAAGACACCGTGGAAGAAGTTCATCCAGAGACGTGCCATTGGCTTCAACGATACCCGTTTCGTTTTTGATGATGAGCCGAGCCTGTTCCTGCCGGTCCGGGTTGATAAGGATGTCCTGGCAAAAGGAGCCGAAGAGGAGAACTTCGATGAGGCATTACGCCCCCTTCGCGAAGCACTCGATTACATCCACAGCATCATCCATCGCTTCGACGAGCTGCGTGATGACATGAAAAAAGAACAGGCATCCTGATATGGCCAAGACCCCGCGCGAAAAAGACGTATCCACCCTCACCCATGACAAAGCTGTCAGGCTCAACAATCCGACGGCCGAGATGGCGTCGCTGTACGAGCAGCAGGAAGAGATGCTGGGCGAGGCCGCGCGCGAGATGCGGGTGCCGCGGGATCGGCCGCTGGCTGAGGGCGAAGTGCGCGACAGGGATATGGACCGTGATCCGCAGATCATCTGGAACGGCGTGAAGATCAAGATCACGCCGGCGCAGATGAAGAAGCTTGCCGAAACCGGCGAGATCGAGATCGGCGATGCCCAGCTTGTCTGGCGCGGCAAGGACCGGCAGGACTGGTCGGACCTGGTGATCAATGCGCCGCCGCTCTACATTCAGGAGAAGGTGCACCCCAAGGCGATCATCGACGACCTGAAGCGCCGCACCACCAGCACCCGCCAGCAGAGCACCGACGCGCCTGATCTGTTTGCCGATTTCAACGGCATTGCTGATCCGGAGGCGCGGGCGGAATTCTACCAGCACACCAAACACTGGCAGAACCGCATGATCCTCGGCGACAGCCTGCAGGTCATGGCGAGCTTGGCCGAGCGCGAGGAAATGCGCGGAAAGGTGCAGTGCATCTATTTCGACCCACCCTATGGCATCAAGTTCAATTCGAACTGGCAGGTCTCGACCATGAGCCGGGACGTGAAAGACGGCAAGAAGGAAGATGTCTCCCGCGAGCCGGAACAGGTGAAGGCCTTTCGCGACACCTGGAAGGACGGCATCCACTCCTACCTCACCTATCTCCGCGACCGCCTGATGGTGGCGCGGGAGCTGCTGACCGAAAGCGGCTCGATCTTCGTGCAGATCGGCGATGAGAATGTGCATCGCGTCCGGGCGGTGATGGATGAGGTGTTTGGGGAGGAGAATTTCATCAGTCAGATAAATGCCGTCAAGACGTCAAGCGCCACTTCTGAGTATCTGGCCGGCATCTCTGATATAATCATCTTTTATGCGAAATCCAAAAACAGCCTGAAATATCGCCCTCTATTTAAATTCAAAGAGATAGGCTCTGAGGGGACATCGCAGTATAAGCTAAAGATATCTGCCGACCGCCATTCTTGGGATCGCCTCGAGAAGAATGAAACCGAAGTTTCCGGCGGATTTGAAATCTTCGCGCCGGACAATCTCACAAGTCAGCGACCACCTGGATCATTTCCGGTATCAGCTTATGGGAACGTATATACTCCTGGTAAAGGATACTGGAAAACACATAAAGAAGGTTTCGTTCGTCTCGCACAAGCAGGACGCCTACACCCGATCGGCCGCACCCTAATGTACCGCAGAATGCTTAGCGATTTTGCGGTCTCACCAATTTCTAACTTGTGGCGCGATGTCTTAATGACCGGCTTTTCAGAAGAAAAGACATACGTCGTCCAGAGCTCAAGCAAGATTGTGGAGCGCTGTATCTTGATGGCGACCGACCCCGGTGATCTGGTCCTTGATCCCACCTGCGGCTCCGGCACCTCTGCCCATGTCGCTGAGCAATGGGGTCGCCGCTGGATCACTATCGACACGTCCCGCGTAGCCCTGGCCTTGGCCCGCACTCGACTGATGAGCGCCCGCTATTCATACTACCTTTTGGCCGACAGCCGCGAGGGTCGCGCCAAAGAGCAAGACGTCTCCGGAAGGCTCCTCCCCGATGCAACCGTATCAGGTGACATCCGCCAGGGCTTCGTTTACGAGCGCGCGCCACACGTTATGCTCAAAAGTATCGCCAACAATGCCGAGATCGACGTGATCTGGGAAAAATGGCAGGCGGTGCTGGAGCCGCTACGGCGACAGTTGAACGCGTCACTCGACCTCTCCTCCGCGTCACCCTCGGGCTCGACCCGAGGGTCCTTGCATGGTCGGGTCGAGCCCGACCATGACGAAAGTGGCGGCTGGCAGGAATGGGAAATCCCCCGCGATCTTGACGCCTGGCTCGAAGCCAAGGACGGCAAGGCCAAGGCGCATCTGGTGACCGAGACGGTGCGCAAGCTGCATGCCGCCTGGTGGGAGGGCCGCATCAACAGGCAGAAGGAGATCGACGCCTCGATCGCCCGCGCCGCCGATGTGGAATTGCTCTATGACCGCCCCTATGAGGACAAGACGAAGGTGCGCGTCGCCGGCCCCTTCACCGTTGAAAGCCTGTCGCCGCACCGCGTCATCGCCGCCCGCGAGGATACGCTGGGCGCGGAGCTTGCTGCATCGGGCGCGATCACCTCCCGCGCCTCGACGCCATCCAACATGCCGGAGGCCGATTTCGGCGAAATGGTGCTCTCGCACCTGCGCACCGCCGGCGTTCATCAACTGGAAAAGCGCGACACGATCCATTTCAGCGCCATCACCCCCTGGCCCGGCAATTACATCGCCGCCGAAGGCCGCTATGCCGATGGCGGCGCGGTGGAAAAACGGGCGGCGATCCTGATCGGTCCGGAATTCGGCACGTTGACCCGCAGCCAGATCACGGCTGCCGCCCGCGAAGCCTCGGATGCCCGTTTCGACGTGCTGATCGCCTGCGCCTTCAATTTTGATGCCCAGGCGACCGACCTAAACCGCCTCGGCCCACTCGCCATCCTCAAAGCCCGCATGAACCCCGACCTGCACATGGCCGAGGACCTGAAGAACACCGGCAAGGGCAACCTCTTCGTCGTCTTCGGTGAACCAGACGTGGAAATCTTCGATGCGCCGGGCGGCGAGATCAAGGTCAAGGTCCACGGCGTCGACGTCTTCGACCCCTCCACCGGCGAAATCCGCTCCGACGACGTGAAAGGCATCGCCGCCTGGTTCATCGATACCGATTACGACGAAGAAAGCTTCTTCGTCCGCCACGCCTATTTCCTCGGCGCAAACGACCCCTATAAGTCCCTGAAGACCGCGCTGAAGGCCGAGATTGACCCGGATGCCTGGGAGACCCTGTATTCGGACACATCACGGCCGTTCGCGCGGCCGAGCACGGGGCGGATCGCTGTGAAGGTGATTAATCATTTTGGGGATGAAGTGCTGAAGGTGTTTGGGGTGTAGAATTCCAAATGTCCTTCTTATGAAGTACGTCTAGCACACCCATTTTCCTTCAGAGGATCAAGACATGATATCAGGGAAATTTCGTAAACTATCGGTGCAGAATTGGCGGCAGTTCAGCAACGTCGACTTGGAATTTTCCGATTCTGTCACAATTCTCACAGGAAGGAATGGCACTGGAAAGACAACAATTCTAAACATACTAGCGCAACACTCTTCGTATCACGCAACGTTTCTAGGCTCACCCTCCCAAGTTCGGGACAATCTTGGAAGATTCACTTCCGGCGTATGGGGCGATGCAAGCGAAGCTGTGAGCAATGAAAACAGCGACTATATCGGCATGATCCAATACAGTTCTGGCGAAAGAAGCGAGGTGCGGATCGCGCATACCGTCGGTGTGAATTTTTCGCCGACGATTCTCCCGAAGGTCGCGGTTTCAGTACTGAATATACCTTCACACCGACGTCTGCCGGGATACAAAAAGGTGGATTCCATCCCTACGAGTCCCATAACACGCGCTCAGGCGCTGAATTCTTACCAGAAAGAGTTCTGGAGCGGTGTCAACGGTGAAACAACGCGCACAACACCCCTTACTAAAATGAAGGAGGCCATCATCTCTATGGCTGCCTTTGGACCCGGTAACAGTAGGGTCATATCGAACAAAGAGTCACTGGCGGCGTTTGAAGACTTCGAGCACCGGCTCCGCCAAATTATACCTGAGAATATCGGCTTTCAGCGCATCGTAGTGCAGATTCCAGATGTGATAATTGAGACCAAGAGTGGGCGTTTTCTCATTGATGCCTCTTCTGGTGGACTAATGAGCTTGATCGACACAACATGGCAAATAACTCTGTTCGGTCAGCGCGCTGACGATTTTGTCGTCGTCATTGACGAGCCAGAAAACCATCTGCATCCTTCGATGCAGAGAGAATTCCTTCCTGCACTGGTGAGCGCATTTCCGAAGGCGCAATTTATAGTCGCAACCCATAGCCCGTTCATCGTTTCCTCAGTTCGTCACGCAAAAGTATATGCATTCGACGTGAAAAATAGAGATGAATTGGAAGGCGCTATAGCCGAAGACCTCTCTTCAGTTAGCAATGCCGTTGTTGCTATACCGATAGATATCGCGGACAGAACGAATGCCTCTGAAATACTACAGCAGGTCCTTGGTGTTCCTATCACCGTGCCGATATGGGCTGAGCATGAGCTTGATGCGGTAGTCCAGAATTACAAAGGTAAAGAATTTTCGGCAGAAGATATACGTGCTCTTCAGAAGGACCTCAACGAAAGAGGGCTGGCTGACTTTCTCCCCGACGTAGTGGCAAGGGCAGCTCAGCGCAATGCGAAAAATTGAAAAACAAGTCAAACCTCAGGTGTTGGAGGAAAAGCAAGCCGTTTGGACTGCTGAACTGCTTGCAGAAACTCCTGGAACCAAAGAGTACCGTGCAATCGAAAAACGCTATGGCCATCCCCAAATCCGGGATACTCTCCGGCGTGAGACGAACTATAAATGTGCCTACTGCGAAAGCCATATTGAAAATGCGGGATACCCGCATATCGAACACATTCTACCAAAGGACACAAACCCGCATCTAACATTCGAGTGGACTAATCTCACGATTGGTTGCAATCGTTGCAACGTCAAGAAGTCTACGATTGAGCCTACGAATACAAATTATGTTCATCCTTATAACGATGAACCTGAAGATCATTTCTCATTTATAGGTTCTTTCATGAATCCTAAGTCTGGGGAATTACGAGCAATTAATATGATAAGCTGGTTAGACTTGAATCGTTCTGGATTGATAATCTCTCGATCTGAAATAGTACACAAGATCAGAGATATATACTTGCAGGCGATTATTCTGCCCAGTGAGGCCCGCAGAGAGTTCATAAACTTCGCGATCGGCGCCTTGACTGATCGCGAGAAGCCATATTCTCGTGTGGCAGAGTGCACCGCGAGAGCATACGAGCAAGAATATGCTCACATGTTAAACGAGTAAATCAAGGGACCAATTTTTGACGACTATCCTCGCCGACAGCTTCACCGCCTCCCTCGCCAAGTTGAGCAACGACGAGCAGAAGCAGGTCAAGCTGACGGCGTTCGATCTGCAGACCGATCCGGATCGGCCCGGTTTGCAGATGCATCGGATCGATGCCTCCAAGGACCCGAATTTCTGGTCGGTCCGCGTCAACCGCGATATCCGGATCATCATCCACAAGACGGGCGACAGCATGATGCTGGCCTATGTGGATCATCACGACGACGCCTATGCCTGGGCGGAGAGACGACGGATCGAAACGCATCCGCGCACGGGCGCACTGCAGATTGTCGAGGTGCGGGAACGCGTCGAGGAAATCTCGCTGTACGTGCCGCCACCGGTGCAGCCCGATCTTCCCTTTGTGGTCATGCCGCCACCGCCTCTCCCGGACCTGCCACTCTTTGCTCGGCTGTCTTCCGAACAGGCCATGTCCATCGGGGTGCCAGCCGACTGGGTGGACGACGTACTCCAGGCCAGTGAAGATCGTTTTTTTACGCTGGCGAACCACCTGCCGCAGGAAGCCGCCGAGGCGCTTCTTGAGTACGCCGCCACAGGTATTCTGAACAAGCCCAAGCCGGTCGATGTAAGTCCCGTAAGCCATCCCGACGCTCAGCGCCGTTTCCGCATTCTGGAGGACCACGAAGAGCTTGCAGCGGCGCTCGACCAGCCCTTTGAAAAATGGGCGGTGTTCCTGCATCCTTCGCAGCGGGCCGTGGTGGAACGTGACTTCGCCGGCCCCGTTCGGGTGGTGGGATCGGCGGGCACCGGCAAGACGATCGTGGCGTTGCACCGGGTGGTGCGGATACTGCGCGCCGACCCCACCGCCCGCGTGTTGCTCACCACATTTTCCGAGCCGTTGGCGGCGGCCCTCAAGCGAAAGCTCGGCGTTCTTGTCGCGGAAAACCCACAGCTTTGCGATCGTGTCGTCGTGTCCTCGTTTGAACAAGCGGCAGGAGAGCTGCATGCTTTGACGACCGGGCGAAAGGCCTATCTGATCGGCCGCGAAAAACTGAGGTCACTCCTGACTGACGTGGCGCGAACTGCAGGTCTCGAACGTTATCCAACCAGGTTCCTGTTGTCAGAGTGGGAGCATGTGGTCGACGCCTGGCAGATCGACAGCGCCGAGGCCTATGCCTCCGTCCCACGGATGGGACGCAAGAACCGGTTAGGTGCAAAGCAACGCGAGGAGCTTTGGGCAATCTTTGCCGAAGTTCGCCACCAGGTTCGCGCCAAGGCATTGCTGACGAGCGCCGACCTCTTCACGGCTGTGACACATCATTTCGATGCCCGCGGTGAGAAGCCATATACCCATGTCGTCGTGGATGAGGCACAAGACCTTGGCGTCGCCGAACTGCGTTTCCTGAAGGCGATCGTGCCGAGCCGTCCTGACGCCCTATTCTTTGCAGGCGATATCGGTCAACGAATCTTCCAGCAGCCGTTTTCCTGGAAGGGCCTTGGGATCGACGTGCGCGGACGTTCCTTCACTTTGAAGGTGAACTACCGGACATCGCACCAGATACGCCGAATGGCCGATAGCCTGCTGCCAGGCAATGTTCGTGACGTTGACGGCGAGGAGGACGAACGCAAGGGCACTGTTTCGGTATTCGACGGCGTCGAACCCATTGTCGTCATCGCTCCGACACCGGAAGCGGAAATTATTTCCGCCGCCGCATTTCTGAAGGGGCTTATTCATACCGGTGTCTCGCCATCAGAGATCGGCATTTTCTGCCGTTCGAACGACGAGATAGTCCGGGCAGCCAAGGTAGCCGAAGCAGCAGGTATCGCCACGGTCTCTGCCCTGCATACCGATCCTGCAAACGAGGCCATTCTGATCGGCACCATGCATCTTGCCAAAGGGCTTGAGTTCCGAGCCGTGCTTGTCATTGCCTGCGATGAGGGCGTGCTGCCGCTGGGTGCCCGCATCGCTGACGTCGCAGACGAGTTCGAGCTCGACGAGGTCGTGGCAACCGAACGGCAGTTGCTTTATGTCGCAGCAACCCGCGCCCGCGACCATCTATTCATTTCCGCAGTCGCACCCGGCTCCGAGTTCCTGGAGGACCTTGTACGTTGAGTTTTTTCGATTCTTCTGCAAACGCCGTGATGCGAAGTAATGGGGGGAATACGACCATTGGAACAGAACGGCGTTTGCAGAAGGGTGTAGAAGAGGGCCAGCTAGTTGGTTTCGAGATGTTGCTTCGGACGGAAGGGAAAGAAACCGTCGGAATAACGCTCGGCAAGCGCATGGAAAACGTCTTCGCTCTCCCGTACGTCAAAGCCTTGGCGCTCAAGATCGTCAACGATTGAATCTCGTACTTTGCCAAGCGCGCGGTAGGAGTCCTTTTGTGCCTGGGCGGCGGTAATCATCTGCCAGAGCAGTATGCGCGCCATGTCGTCACGGCTTGGCCGACGTCGCATCTTGGCCTCGTCACGCACCCTTTGCTGGCGGACGACCTGTTCGGCATTGCGTTGTCTCTTGGATTTTCTGGGCATGGAACACTCCTTGTTGGTGGAGCCTTAGCCTGACCGCCGGCCATGCAAGCGACAAAACGGGTTTGCGATGATCCTACCAATCCGCCCACCCACCAAAGCGTTGCCCGCAAACGCCATTTGCCGCAGAATCGCAAATACGGAGTTTGGCAGCGAGGATGCTGAGATCGGAATCGCGGCAGGGTAAATTGAGATGATGTGTGGTGATGTGCGGGCACCTTGATGCGCATCGTTGAAATTCAGGTTGCGTCGGCATGAGCTGCCAAAAGATCATGTCGATCCGAACGGACCTGAGAATACGCACATTGCTCTGACCGTCCAGCGCCCGATCGCCTCAGGCAACGCGGTTCGAGAACTGGGAATCGACAGTTCTGAAGCTGGAAACGATTTGACGGAGATCAGGATCGAGTGGGCGCAACTAAGAATCGATTCTCCGGATCGCGCCGATCTATCTGCCGCCGCCCTCACCCGTCACGGACATTCAGCATCTGACGCACCTCGTCGCCCGTCATGACACTGACCTCGTTCAGGCGTGTGGCGATGGCCAGCAGATCGTCGCGCCGCGGCTCCAGTATGTCTCGCGCCGTCTGCTCTGCGGCCACCAGCCGTGCATTGACCCGCTCTGTCAGCTGCCGGTCGAGGTTCAACTCGCTCACGCTGCCCCCTTCGCTATGGTAGACGAGCGGCTGAGGCTTCGAGAAGCCAAGCCTTGTCTCGGCCGCCAGGGCATGATTCGTGGCCCTCGCGAGATCGCTATCTTCGGCGCCGCCAGCGCCTGCCATGGGCTCCCCTACCACCAGGAGCTCTGCAGTGCGACCGGCCAGCAAGCAGCTGATATAGTGCATCAGCCAAGCCTCGGTCTGTGGCAGATGATTGTTCGGGTGGCTTGCAACCTGACCAACGCCGTCAATACCGATCGTCGCGGTGACGACTTCGGCGATGCCGGTGAGCGTGAATGCGATGGCATGCCCCGCCTCGTGGACGGCCGTTCTCCAGCGCAGATCATCGGACATGCGCATCTGGCCGGCCAGAAGTGCCTGTTCAAGATCGCACCATGCCAGGGGGCGCCGTTCGCGCCTCGCCTTTCGGCGGACTTCGCGGACAAGACGTTCAATGTCAGCTCCCGTTCGGCCTGTTGCTAGCAGTGCCAGCGGTCGAAGGATATCACACGGTTGGTTTTTAACATCGCTCATTGAGGCGCTCCCTTTCCCTGGCCGGCGTTTCCGGGTCCGATGGTTTTCCGTTGCTGCTGCGGATCGTGGTCTTCCGCTTTTGACGCACGCAGGTGACGAATGGATGTTGGTGACGGGGCTGACGACAGAACACTGGCGAGATCGGCAGCCAGATGATGTACAAGAATGCCTCTCAGCGCCTCGGTGTCGGGCATTGGGATTTCAACATGCTTTTCCAGCCGACCCGACCGAAGCAGAGCTGGATCGATCCGATCTGGCAAGTTTGTTGCCGCAACCACAATCACGCCGTCGGTCTTCGAAGCGCCATCGAGCAGTTCGAGCATGCGATTAATCAGAGAACGCCAGTAGTCGTCATGCTGCTCACGCCGACCGCCACTTCGACTGCCGATGTTGTCGATCTCATCGATGAAGAGGATGGAAGGAGCATGGGTGCGCGCCGCCTCGAACGCCTGCGACATCCGTTTCAGGACATCGCCGAGGTAACCGGGCTCCAGCCATGCTGCGACCGATGTTACGAGCAGCGGCACTTGCAGCGTGTTGCACAGAGCGCGGGCATAGGTTGTCTTACCGGTACCAGGTGGCCCAGAGAGCAAGAGCTTCGTGTTCATTTCGCTCCAACCGAGACCGCGGGCGCGCCAGGCCTGGAGATCGGCCTTCAGATCAAGCGCCCACTGTGTGGCTTCACCATAGCCAGACAGTGTTTCGATCCGCAGCTGTTGGGCGTGGCTATCGACCAACGGTTCGCTAAGAGTCATTCCATCGACACCTGTTTCGGCGCCCGTGTTTTCAGAGGTGGGCTTGAGCGGCTGGATGATGTCCACACCTTCGGGAGATGAGGCTGCTTTGCCGGTCTCTCCAGATTTGGCCGTTCTGCTTTTCGTGCTGGTGTCTTTGCCAGTACGACCGTGACGACCGTCGGCTTCCTTGCTGTCGTCATCATCATCGCCGTTTCGCGCTCTGTCTGCGAGCGCGGCAAGGGTTGCAAGGATTGTTTCAAGATCGTGTGACGGCCGGATCGCCAGTGTCAGGTCGTCGAGGGAAAGGCCCTCCAGATCGAGCGCCATCGCATCCATTTGTTTCAGCGATCGCGTCGGGGCAATACCGAGGGTGATATGCATCAGCTCGGCGAGCAACGTGTGATCCAGACCTGGCATTCGAAGACGATGTCCACAGTCAGCGCCAAGGATGGTGACGGTGCAACACTCGTTTCGTCGACAACGATGACGGGCGTCGACCTGTCTAGGAGTGCATCTGCGAGATGCTGCGACAGCGCCGTGTGCTCGATATGGCGCGCGCGATTGCCGCTCACCAGTTTGACGGCACGGCGCGGCTTTGTCCTTGGCTCACCGTGATACTGCTCCCGGAGCGAGGCACCGTGGTAGACATCGCCAACCTTCACGCGATAGGGCAGCAGCAGGCCGTCTTCCAACATCTTCGCAAAGCGTCGTTCGAAGCGCGCAACAGGCGCTTTGATCAAAGCGAAGATGTCGGCGCGTGCAACGAGTTCGCGCAAGGTTTCGATATCCGGGATACTCGATCCAACAGCCCGGGCGACCAGCAATGCCACCGCGACATGAGCGACACTCGGTGCCGGCACATGCTGACGTAAAAAGGCCAGAATATCGGTCTCCTTCGCCATGGACGATTGTCCCGGCATCAGGGTCTCGGGCCGGGTCCCTTGCTCCTCGTGCCTGCTGGCCGATGCAGCGATGTGTTTCACACGCGACTTCGTCCGCGGACGAACCTCAAGCTCCGCATCCTGATCGGTCACGTAGTCGAACACATCGAGTGTCGTGCCGCTCGAGGACGTAATCGACTTGCCGAGTCGCCGCGCGATCAGTTTGCAGTCCTTATCCTTATCACCGTTCATAAGGTGCAGGGTGCTGTCTGCAACCGTCCAGACCGTGCCGCGCTCCCCATCTTCACCAGCGGGATATCCTTCGAGGAGCCCGACGTTGGCGGCATTGTCGTAGAGATCGAGAACGGCACGGCGGCGCAGACGAGCGAGAAGATAGCGCGTAATGCGATCGGTGAGGGTTTCCATTACGCGCTCTCCCCCATCTCGACACCGCGCTTGGATGTGCGCTGCCCGTCTGACCCCGCGGGATCGAAGTTAGGCGTCAGATGACGACGGTTGCCGGTCAGCCAGTCATGCACCATCACGGCGGACGGTTCTCCCTGATCGCAGAGATCGATCAGCCACTTGCGCAGCTGCGGCTGGAGGCTCGAGAGGCTGCGCCCCTTTCGTCGGCCGCACCGGATGGCGACACCCACAATGGTGGCCACGTGTTCGCGGAACTCGTCGTCTGCGACAAGGCTTTTGTTGCAGGTGGTCCGCAGATGAAGGACCTCAGGCTCGGCTTCCCACGGCTGCGTCGCAATTCGGCTTGGAGTGTGGCGGATCGGAAAGGGCAGAATATTGGAAGGATTTTTCGTCATGGCAGACGATCTCCTGATCGCGTGTCTCTCGGACATGCGTTGAATAGGCAGGGTGGATTGTTCGCAGGAGTCGGCCGCTAGTGCGGGGCAGCGCGTGGCGCTTGCGCAAAACCGATCTGGATCGGCGGGCGTGATGCGCCACGACCCACCATCTCCGGCGGCACGGCCGGCGCTGCAATCTCTGACGCCGCACCGCGCAACCGAAGCCGGTCGGCTTCCGCAACATCGGTGACCTTTGCGTCGCGATGGCCCTGGAGCGCGTCATTCCAGTTCAGCTCGATGCGGGTCTGGAACAGGTGGCGTAGGTTGGCCATGACCTCGCCTGCGCCCTCAACCTCAAGCAGATGATCGAGATGCGAGAGCGGCCAGACACCGCCGTCGATGTCGGTACGCTGGTTTTCGGCGTTAAGGATGACGACGCGCACTTCTTTCGCTTGGAGCCGACGATGCTCTTTGTAGAGCAAGTCCGGCACAACGAGCGCTGCGGCGAGCATGCGGTTTTTGAGCTCGGCGAGCCGTGAGACTTCATAAGAGCCGAGGCTGCGTTTGACATCGACCAGATGCGCGACCTCGGTTCTGCTGTTGAGAATCAAGAGGTCCGGCGTGTAACTCTTGCGTCCACCGCTGTCGGCGTCGAGGCTGAGCGACCGGTAGAGTTTCGGGTCGTTCATCTCGACCAGCTCGGTCGCCGCCTTCGTCACCGGAAGGCGCAAGTTGCCTGTAAGAACAACGAGGTCCGTGTTGAGACTGGCGATCAGGGCGATGCCGCGTTCCAGCAGCCGACCTTCCGCAACCGGTACGGCGCGAAGAACGCCGGTGATCTCGTTCATGCCCGCAGACAGCGCCTGACGAAGCAGGGCGGTGGATAGTGCCGCTGCGACGGTCTCGTCGATCAGCAGGTTCAGGCGAGCTTTTAGTGTCTCGATATCAGCGACGGTCGAATAGGCAGGCGCTGTTGTATTCTGTTTGATGGTGGTCATGGAGTTCTCCTGTTGAATTGGCACAGGATCACCAGACGCGGCAAACCTGCGGACAAATGCCCGCGAATGCGGAAACAATTTCCGCATCGGATGCCAGCGTTGACGATCCGACGGCCGGTTACGAGGTGCGACCGACGCGCAGCAGCGCACGGATGAACAGACGTGTTTCAACAGGAGATCGGGGAGAGAATGCTTCCGATCCGGAAGCGAAGCGGTTAATGGTCGACATAGCCGGGCCTTTCGAATGAAGGTTGCTGGTCAGGCCCGCGCTCGGTGTTCCACCACCGACGTGGGCCGCTAAGTGTCTGCAGAACCAGGTGTTTTGCAGATACCGTCGACATAGCCCGGATATCGGTGTCCGGCTAGCCGGTTAGAACGCATCCGGAACAACGAGCTCCGGTATGGTTAACGGCGAACGCGTCACAACGAGATCGCTAAACGCAAAGAGCCCCGCTCGTGGCGGGGCTCTTGAGACCAGGCTCTTCAAGCCGCAAGCTTCTTGTACTGGCGCTTCGAAGGTTTGGGATCAAACAGGATCATGCCCCTCATCTCCTCCCTGTCTTCTGGCGGCACGATCTCCAGAGCGTTCTCGACAGTGTCCTGCACGTTGGCGGGCATCTGATCGAACGGGATCAGGCCTTCAGTGTCGTTCGTGTCTGTCGCATCGATGTCGGGTTCGCCGGCGATCGCTTCGCCGTGGACCACAAAGCGAAGCAGAGCGACGACGTCGTTCTGAAGCCACGGCACGAACGATGCACGCTCGGGCCATGTGCTACCACCCATGAGACTAAGCAGGTTCTGCACCTTCCGCCAGGTAGTGCCATGAGGAAGCTTAGCAGCACGCCAATTCATGTAAGATGTCGCATCAGGAACGAGCGGTGCGGCAATACTGTTGAGAAGGTCGTGTGCATGTCGGCAGTCCAACATGACTTTTTCCTGCAGCGTCTTCTTCACAACAGGCTTATTGTTTTCGAACGGCTTCAGCGCTTCTTCGACCCGTGTAAGGATCGCGGTCACTATCTCGATGAACCGAACTGTGTCCTGCTGAACCTTCACCTGAGCGACTTCGCGAAGCCCAACAAGCCCTGCTGCGTTGAAGGTATCTTCCAGGCGCTCAACCTTCTTGCCGGGCGTTACGCCGACCATGCTTTTGACCTGCGCGACGGTCAGCTGTTCGCCAGCTTCGAATGCTGACAACACGTGCTCAACATGCTGCTGATCCGCATAGGCAAGGACGAAGAGCGTCGTTGGCGCAATTGCTGCCTCCACAATCCGGTCCTCGTATGCGGACAGGTTCTCATGGATCGCAATGTAGTTGCGTGCCGACTTCGGCGTGAACTTGCAGATCGCCTTGACCCACGCGCCAAGCTGCCGTTCCGGGAGAATGGCTTTGGCGCGCGCGAGGTAGCCGCCCAGCTCCAATGCTTGTTTGGTCGAGCGACGTCCGAGGGAACGGATTCCCTCCCCAAGCTCTTTCAGCTCGCCCTGCTGCTCCGGGCTGATCTCTTCATCGCCTGCCGCTGCCTTGGCAGCCATAGTGGCCGCAATCTTCTTCTGCGTGTATTTAGTCATGTCGTCTTATCTCCTGATTTCATCCGGCCTTCATCAACGACCGTGAGATAATGATGACATGGATTTCGAATATACGTTACAACCGAAATTATCAACATATTGAAAACATTAGGAAACCTGCGGGGTTTCCTTATTTATTCTCATTTTCAGACGGAAATTCCTCAATGAATCCGGTGAGCTAAAATTTCTGAAAAATCTTCAAGAGCCGTTTTTGTAAACACCAATAAATTGTACGCAAGATATCAAAAATTTGGAGACGAGGCCTAAAAGCTACCTGTCTCGCTTCAAAAGCCGTACCCGGTATTGATAGGATGCCGTCTCTTCCACAGTCACCACGTCGCCCGCTTTAGCTTCGTTGAGCCGGAAGAATGATCCAATCCAACCTCGCGCGCGGAAAAACTTCTTTGAACCGTCCAGGTCTGTCCAAACATTGTCTTCGCCCCAGTCGACGGAAATCTCCCTCGGCGCCTTGGCCGTTCTATTCGACCCACCCACTGAATCTGCCGGAAAGCGATCGAAAAACCCGCGGAGATATATATGATGGTGATCAATGTTGCCCTGGGTGATCTCGACTTCGCCGATGACCTTGACGTCTCTCTTCTCCGCAACGCCTGGCGCTGCGGCCAGCGAGGTTACGGAAGCCTGCAAGGCGGGCGCTGCATTCAACTGTCGGACGATTGCCTCCGAAACGTCATCTTCCAGATTAACCCATGTCACCGCGCCATTCTTATGACGGTAGCGAACGGGCGTGGTCAGCCGCCGGACATCAGCAAGCACCCACGGCGTGTTCCAGGTCGCCACTTGCCCAGATCGGATCATCTCTTCTGGAATACGGTGGCGTTCGACTGCCTCGATCATCTGCTCGGGAGACTGTGGAGATTTGACGTCGACCAGTCGAGCCACGCCGTAGACTGCACCAAGCCCTTTCCATATCAACCCGAACCAGCCGCGATGTGATGCTGACGTCGATCGCATCTCCCAGTCCTTCTGACCACTCAGGATCAGGCTGATCCACGGGTCTGCAATCACAAGGGCCTTGTCGACTGAAAGGATAGGTTCGATGCGGGAATTGCTGTCATTCGTCATGGTCTGTCCAAGTCATTTTCATTTTTGTTCGCTCGCAGGCTCCCACTGGAAAGCCTCGCGTTGCGGAAATGATTTCCGCATACCGGCGCGATCGAGATCAATCGATCGCCAGCGATCCGTCGGCCTCCGCTGCCGGAAGCTTCAGCTTGTCCCGTTCAAACATTCCCTGCATCGCGGCTCTCACCGGATCGCCCTTGTCGCCTGTCTTCTCGGCACTCATCAGCTGCTGAAGTGCTGCGACATCATCCTGTGTGTCGCCCATAGGCCAAAGTGCTGAACTGGCAAGGCGCCGCTTGCGCATCATCAGGCTCTGAAGGAGGCAATCAAAAGATTGGTCCTGGTAAGACGCATGTACCGCCATCGGGATGTGGACCGTCACAGGGTTTGTTTGCCCGATACGATGAACGCGGTCATTGCATTGCTCTTCTACAGCCGGATTCCACCAGCGGGAAAGATGGATGACATGTGTGGCAGCCGTGAGCGTCAGACCAGTGCCAGCAGCCTTCGGTCCCAACACAAGGAGATCAAACCCTCGATCATCTTCCAGATGCCGCTGGAACCGGTTGACGATGGCCTGGCGCTGGGGGATTGGCGTGTCGCCGTTGATCAGGTCGACCCTCTGGAGCTTAAACTCGGCTCTCACCAGCTCGACAAAACGGTACTGCATCTGCCTGTGCTCTATGAAGACGAGAGCTCTCTCGCTCTGCGCATGAACACGGCGCAGGATATCCATGACGGCGGTCAGACGTCCCGATGCCGAAATGAAGTCCTCGTCGCTCCATGCCGACTGGACAGATGGGTGAACGGACACGGTGCGAATGTGATGCAGCATCTTCAGCTGAGCGCCGAGGCCGCCGGTTGCCAATTTCAGTTTGGCATCGTCGTAGGCAATAGCCTGGCCTTCCGGCATCAGTCTGGGATGAATTCTGCGCGACTTTTTGGGTAGATCGGACGCGACTTCGTCTTTCAGGCGCCGCAGTGCCAGTGGTGGGCAATCCTTGTTGGGGCGGAAAACGCGTGCATGGAGATCGGTCATGTTCTCCGCCGTCGGTTCCTTGTATCTACCGTGGAAGTCACGCAGACTGTCGAGCGAGCCTGGTGCGAGCTGATCCATGATCGACCAGAGATCGGTCGCAGCGTTTTCGATCGGCGTACCTGTCAGACCAATACGAAAGTCGGCATTCATCGCTCTTGCGGCAACAGCTCTCAGGCTGACGGGGTTTTTCAACGCCTGAATTTCGTCGAAGACGATCGCGGAGAACGGAATGCGTCCCAACGAATGCTGATAGTTTGTAAGGGTCGTGTAGGTCGTCAGTAGCCAGAATCTGTGAGCACGACCCTCTTCGATTGCTTCGTGAAGGGAGCTCAGGTCGAGTTTGGCGTCACCGCTGTCGGTGTCACGGCCCTTTGCGCCGACCAGCTTTCGGCCACCGAGACTGCTACCATAAAGCCGGATGAGATGCCCCAGGCCAGGATCGTGGAGATGGCGGGCGACCTCCTGCTCCCAGTTTTCAAGCAAGGATGTCGGCGCAACGACAAGGACCGGACCTTTGTTTTGCGCACCCGTTTCCGCCATATGCGATTTCAGCCAGGTCAGGAAGGCGATGGTCTGAAGCGTCTTCCCCAGCCCCTGTTCGTCTGCATTCAGTACGCCGGGGAGGCCTGCCTTCCAGGCGTCGATCTGCCATTGCAGGCTCTCGACTTGGTGAGGTTTCAGGGGTGTCCTGATGGAAACCGGTATCCCGGAACCGGACGTCGCCGTTCTCGGCGTAAGTTTCGCATGCCAGGAAACGTCTTCGAAGTTGACCGCGGTGTCGAGGACGACAGGGCCTCGCTTCTCGTCGTCCGCCTTGTCGCCGTCGTTCTCACCGTCGTCGCTGTCGATGGCGGCGCTGAGATGGTTGTCGATCACGCTCAGCATTTCCGGCCTGGCGGGTATCGAAAGTTCGCCCAGTTCAACCGCGGATTTCTCTTCCTCGATCGCAGACGACACTCTTTCCCGCAACGCCTCGAGTTCGGAGCGGGGCATCGCACCAAGAGCCTCTCCGAGTTTTCGGCTGAATTCTTCAGGCAGCCAAGTCGTACCGCTGCCTTCAGTGATGTCGAGCGCGATCTTCTCGAAGGTCACGACGCCCGTTACGCGCTCAGAAAATTCCTTGGTTTCGACGATGAGGTTGCCTGCCGCGGCCTCGATCATTTCCTGCTCGGCCTGGGGTGAAAGACCTTCAAGCTTGCCTTGAGATCGAAGCGAAGCTTCTACGGCATTCGATATTTTCAGGCCCGGATTGCGGATAAAATCCTGACGCTCTGCCACAGGCGCATGCTGCATCTCTGCCATCACCTGCAGGGCTGGTGCCGCCGAGCGATCAACAACGAGGTAGCTGCCGGGCGACAGCCTGTAGGCGGGGAGAGCGCCGCGTTCGCGAACCCGGTTCTGGAAAATACCGAGGTCGGTGTTCCGGATTTCCCCCATGTCCTCGGAAATTTCGTCGAAGTCGCTCAGATCGCGTTCCAGGCGCTGGGATGAAAATGGAACGACGTCAAAATCGGACGAATTGCGGGGCGAAATGGAAAAGCTGTCCGCCATCCGCACTTGTAGACCGCTGAGAAAGTCGGTCATGGAAAGCCGAGCGGCAGGGCCTTTGTTTTCGCCATCGGCGCCGGGGTCGAGCATTTGTCTGAATCGGGCCAAGGCTTCCCAGTCAGAAGAGTCGCCGTTGCCGGGACGATGGGCTTCCGAAGTGTCGATCGCGTCCATCATCCACAATGGAATGCGGCGCAATCCGTTGGCCGTCTCCAGAATAGAGCCTGTCCTCTTCGGAAATTGTCGCTGCCCGTTACGCAGCCATTCATGCCTCAGCCGGAAGCTGGTGGCCCCGACAATTCCCTCGACGTCGGTCTTCAGGACCAGATCGACTACAACGGGCAATCCCAGAATGTCTGCCGTCCTGGCATCAAGAGCTGCGACGAGGCGGTGATCGAGAACGATGGTGTTCGCGGTGATACGAGGTGGGGCATCGATCTCGTCGCCAATCGCACGGACATCGGCGACAGCAAAAAGTAGATCGCGCTCCTCAATCGGGAGGCTGTCGAGATCGGTCGTCGACTTTCTGGACATCAGCCGGCTAAGCAGCCCGTGACGTTTTTCACGAAGGGCAACGGTTACAGCGCTCTCATCGTATGAGACATCAAATTCCAAGGCCGGTTCCTTTTAGATGTTTTCCAGCACCCAACCTTCCCAGCGGTTGTGATGCACTTGTGCTTTCGCATGCGGAAGCAAACGAATTTGTTCGCAATCATATTCAGCATTGTACAAGGTCGGCGATCTGGGATGTGAAATGTCGAATACGTGGACTTTGTAGTTGTGCGATCCTTCAACCACGATCTTGCGTCCGATCTTCAGAACCAAAAGCGAAGTGTTCGCTCGGCCGCTGCCGGATGCGGTTTGTCGGCCAAAACCAAGCGTGCCCCGGTTACTTGACGCCTTACTTCGTCTGAAAGCCTCCAGTCGCGCCCGGTCACTGAAGGCAACCCAAGCGGCATCTATTCGGCCTTGTTGGTGGAGACCGAGCCAGAATTTTCTGCGCGGTTCCCACATGTGGCTTTCCTCGACGGCCGAGACGATGTCCAGGAAGAAGCGGATGTTTTCACGGGTTAGCCATCGGAGGATGACGCTCATCAACTCCTCGGGCACGCCAGTCCAGGCGCCGCCGCGCTGCACCCTCGGATCGCCGTAAAGCCCAATCAGGTTTTCCAAAAGATAACGCTGGTCATCCTCTGACGGCGCAGTCTTTGTCCAATGACCGAGGCAAGCGGAGATCGCATCCGCAGAGCCCGTGAGCTTCGCTTCCTGATTGTCGGGCTTCAGCCAGCCAAACAGCTTTGCCATACCTTCGCGGCTCTTCAGCTCAGGTGCGATCGAGCGGATATAGGCAAGGTGCGCGTGGTCCATCAGACCATTCGCATGCGGGCTGCGGAGACCCAAGGCCTTTAGCCCACTCCATGGATCATCCATCGGGAGCATCTTTTGCGCGATGGCTTCATGCGCAACAGATGGATCGAGTGCCTCGGGGATATGTCCCAGCAGGGTTTTCCAGCGTCCCCCGAGACGACCACGTGCCTCGCGAAGAGCTTCCGATAGCTCGAGAGTGTGGCGAGCAGCAGGAACATAGCTACCGATATAAACCGATGTCATGGCTCCGAGAAACCCGATCCGCGTCGAAACCCGGCATTCGTCGTAATAGAAACTCCGGAGGTCTACGAGATCAGGTCGCTCACGCCGTTCGGCATCGAAGAGCGCTCTTGCCGCCGAAGTGACAAGTGACATCGGCGTGTCGGTCCAATCGTTGCTCTGGAAGCGACGATTGATTTCGGCCACGAGCTTCTCTCGATCGCGCTCTGGCGGGTTCGCGACGACGTCGGGCCAGCGTGACAGGATACGCTCTGTTGCCGACCACAGCCGGTTCAGCGCGGGCAGGGCGGGAGCTTCAAAGCGCCCACGCGTCCTCAGCTTCTCAAGGATTCCCATTCGCCACCCCGTCACTCTTTTCGAGAGATATGCGAATCCGTTCGATTTCGTCTGATCGGCTCGGGCTGTACATGATGATCCGCAGATCGACCCTGCGGTTGGTCGCCTTGCCTTCGGTCGTATCGTTCTTCCTGATGGGTCGCATCTGGCCGTATCCCGCAACGGAGAGAACGGGCTGATTGCGGAAATTTTGGAAATCCACCAGTCCCGGCTTACTTGAGGTCATCGTGGTGAAGGTGGAGTTGGCCCTCGCCGTGGAAAGGTTCAGGTTACTGTCCGGAGTTCCGTCCGAGTCCGTGTGCCCTTCAATCTGCAATGCCTCGATGATTGACAGGCTTGGATTGCATTCGGCGTTCCAGGACTTCTTCGGACCCAAGGTATAGCAAGGCAGTATCTGCTCGAGGCGCGCGGCGATCTTCTCGACGACCGCTTTCCTGTCGGCCTTCAAGGTACTGATACCTCTGTCAAAGAGACCTTCACCTTGGAAACGGAGCGCGTCGCTTTCCTCGCTAATGACGACTTGCAGGTCCGGGAAATCGATCTTCAACTGGTTGCGGAGGGTCTCGAGTATCCGACGCCGCTCTGCCGCCGACCGTGTCAGATAGGCTTCAAGAGGATCAGGCTTTTTCGACTTCTCAATTATCTCCTTCAGATCGGCGATTTCTTGCTGAAGCTGAGCGATCGTTTTATTAAGCTCGTCGATTTTTTTGGACTGAGCTTGAACGCGCCTCTCCTTCTCGTCGACGAGTGCCCGAAGTTCGTCGATCTCGACGGATTGCTCTTGGATGCGTTTCTCTTTTTGAGAGACGAGCGCGAGCAGCCTCTCTACCTCCTGGCGGGCCGTATCTCTTTGCGTCACGACCTCTTCGTAGATCGTCCTGCTCACCGTATCGTTCTCGCTGTACTGGCTTGCGAAGAATGCGAGAAGAAGCATGACGATGAAAAGGAAGCTGACGGTCATGTCCGTCATGGAAACGAACGCGCTCTCTTCTTCTTCTTCCTGATGCTGAACTCTGAAGCCGCCGCGCATCACACTCTCCGCGATTGCGGCGCAAACTGCTCGGCCTGCTCGACGATCTCTCTCATCGTATCGAGAGCCGGGTTCAAGCGATCCTGCATGTCACGAACGTGCCCGAACATTCCGTCGATGGCCCGTGAGACCTGCTCGGTGTAAGTTTCGAATGCGTTACCCAGCTTGGTATCCATGTCATCCAGTCGATCGCCCTGACCGCGCATCTGGTCAACAAGAAGCCTCAGACCGGACATCGTAGTTTCGATCGCGAGGCGCTCTTGCCCCAGTATCTTTTCCGCGGCACCGAGGGCCGCTGCGGCAGATTCCGCTGTCGTCTCTGCCGTTCGGGAGACAACGCTAGCGACGTGCTGCGTACTGTCTGTCAACTGCCGTACAGATGTGTCAATCCGCTCGGCAATAGACCGGATCGGCGTTGCTGCGGAAATGAGATCGCCGGATGCAGAACGGAATGTGCCAGCGGCTTCCGACGATGCATCGGCACCTGCCCGCACTCCATCCGCCATGCGGCGAAGGTCGGCATTGCCCTGGTTCAGGCCTGCGATCATCTCCTTCAGCTGCCCCGCGATGTTCTCCAGCGGTGCCATCAGCTCCTGGCCTGCCTTGATCGCTGCCTGCTCGGAAATCCGACTGATCTCGGCACTGGTTCTGCCGAAGGCATCGACGACGTTCTGGCCGGCCGTGCTGATCGAGCCGCTTGCATCCGACGTCGCGGCTTGGATTCGTGCATTGGCTGCCTCAGTACCGGATTTGGCCGCAGCCTCAATCTCCGACCGAAACGATTCCGCTGCAGCGCGCATGTCGCCTGCTGCCGCGGACATGGCCCGAGCGCCTTCCCCGGTATTGCTGCGGATGCCTTCCAATGTCTGGTTCATGACGTCGAGTAGTCGCTCGGCCCCTTGCGTGAATGCGCCTCCCGCCGACTGCGTGGTCGCGGCCATGGAGTTCCGGAGCTCCTCGACCGCCTGCGCAACCCGTATCGTCGCCGTTTCCATTTCCGAACCCATCCGGCCGGAGCTCTGGTCCATGCGATCAGCAAGCTGTCCGATCTTCATTCCGGCTTCGGAGAGACGCTGGCTTGCATCGGACAGCGCAAGGCCGACAGTGTCCGTCAGTTTGTTGGACAGGCCGGAAACTAGGTCGCCGACACCTTCTGCGCCGAGTTTCCCGACGCGGTCCATCATCGGCGCCATAGCATCGCTTATGGACGCAGAGATAGCCTTTGGCAGTTCCTCACGGAGAGGACGTCCAAGTTCGGAGACGAGCTCCATGCCGATGAGACGGAAATGCTCACGCTGCTCCCGAATAGCCTGCAGCTGCTCCGAAGCAAGCGCCTCAAGGCTGATGTAGGTCAGCTTCTTTTCAATCGTCTCGCAAAGCTCATGTGCTGCTCTGAGCAGAGCGCCGTAAACGCGACGAAACACAACGGTGAAGATAATGGAGCAGAACAGGCCGGTCAGCGACATGATGAACTTGGCCGACGCGATGCTCAGAAGGGTGCGCATAGTCGCACTGTTGATCTCCTCGCCCTGCGACATGGCATTCAGCGCTGAGATGAGTCCTAGAAAGGTGAGGAACAATCCGATCGTCACGAACAGCCCAGGCGCGATCCGCCAGGCTCCAGCGCCGAAACCCAGGTCTTCCACATTCAGGAACGTCGATGGCCGCACAGCATTGCGAAGGATGATGTTGCCGTCTTCTTCGTGGGGAACAAAGGTTTCGCGATACTCCGTCCATGCATGGGCAAGCTGACGCTGCTGCGGAGACCTGGCGTTTTCGGCAATCTTCGCGCCCAGCGCGTCGATATTGCGGCTGAACTCTAGTTCGTCGGCGCTGGCCGATATCTCTCTCTTCAACCAGAGAATAGCACGTCTCTGTTTGTTGACCCTTCTCCAGAAAGCGACGGATGCAACGAGCAATGACAATAGGAGTAAGAAGGCTATGAACCCGGGCGCGGACTCGTGTGTTAGCAGCCCCGCGATGTAGAGAATGAACGTACGAAAAAAATCCCCAATCGAAATGATGATCTGCACTTATGCCCCCGAGATCAAACGGCAAATCACCGCCGCCATGTATTAGCGTGGATTTGCGTAGACATGCCCGGAGTTGTCTACTGCAATTTGAGCTTTCGCGCTTAAATTGATAAAAAGACCTTGTGGTGAGGTAGTTATCCAACAGCTCCGGTCGATCTGCCAATTTCTCGAGCGTGACGAACACGCCATAGCGCCATCTCCCTGCCGTCGTCGCCATCTTTGAAACGGGCAGCTCATGCTCAGCGCCAACCGGGGTTCGACGCGCCCGTTCTCGACGATGCGGAAATGATTTCCGTCTCGACGGCTCGCCGAGCGGGAAGATGAATAGCCTAGAATGTAATTCCTACCCTCGGGGAAGTTTCGACATCATGCCAAGCGAGGCTTACGAGCCAAGCGTACAGAAACGAAGGTGCGAAACTAAAGAGAGTGACATACGACATACCGCGATCGAATGCCGCAATGAGCTGGCTTTGGCAGAGGTCTGGCAATGGTCGCGGTCGACGAATGGGAAGGCTTGTCGCCGCACAAGCGTGCGACCCTGTTGGGATGCTGGTCGATCCGATCGCCGCTGAAGTTGCCGAGCCGCATCCAGAGAACGCCGGAAGCTTTTTCCGGTGTCTAACGACGTATCGTCTTAGCCCTTACGAGCGCGTCGAAAATGTCGACTTGCCAAAATGTATCGCGCCATGTATCGCTCGAAGTATCGTAATCGGGCTTATCTGTCAGTATATTGGCGGAAACCCTTGGTTTTGCTGTAATTGGGGAAGAGTCCCACCCTCTCCGCCATGCCGGACCTGGGTAGCCAGTGTTTTCCTCCGACAAGCTCTTATGTCTTGATCTTCTGGACGAACGCTTGAATTGGCGCGCGCCACGCTTGAGGCACTTCTGCGCTTTTTCCACGATCGCCATAGCTGGTGGGGCGACCCCTTACTGGTAGAGAGTTCGAAGATTCTCGATTGCTAACTGCACATGGGCAGGCGGTAAGGTCTTCGGCGGATTGTTAGTCAGAAACGTCACGATAGCTTCTGCGAGTTGAGAGGAAATGAGACCACGATCCTGAGCGCCCTTCAATTCGTGCGCAGGGAACGTGGTCAACCTGGAGCAGTCGAGAAAGCAGTCGTGGGTCAAGGCTTTGTGATCAGCTGCCGCGAGCTGTAACTGACCAACACCATGCACTTGAGGTTTGGTATTGATCCAAAAAAACAAATTATCCGACGCGCAAATGCACAGCGTGATTTTGTCCTTTGAGGGACGAGCAAGGGCGGTGTTGACAATGTATACCGACCCCAGGATCACAGAACACCGTATACAGCGAATTCCCTAGCTTCTTCGATGATCTCCGCCCGAGAGGGGTTATCGTCGTCGATCAGTGCCTCATAATCCATCACACCATTAGCGGGCGCCTCCAGCCAAGAGCGCTCTTGATGGGTGAGATTGGACAAGGCCCCGAATTTTCGACCTCTACAAAACTCGATTGCCTCATCAAGGCACTCGATATCACTGGCAGAGAGCACGCTGGTGTCAGCGTCGCGTAGCGCGTTGACCCTGGGCCAGGGCGCTTCAGCTACGGAAAACGCCTTTGTGACTGCTTCCGGATCGCCAGCGTTATGCAGTCGGCCTTTAATAAAGTCATAGATGGTCGACGGCACCGGACCGTTGGGCATGGCAATGAAGGTATCAGCCACGATTGGGCGCGCGTATTTGTTGAGATGATATTTCTCAGCGAAGAAGAGGATTTTTGCCGCAAAAAAGGCAGTGACGTCTGGCCAGCGCGATGCGATATAGGTCATCGCCTCCACACCTTTCTTCTCGTCAAACTGGAATCGCAACATTGTCTCTCTCATAACTTGGCTATCGCATACTGGCCTTGACTCGTCATTTAAAATGTGGTGACGCGCAGCGATTCTTCAATGCCGTGTCTATTGAGTCACGCTTGTGTGAGCCGTGCCGGGATAGTCTTTGGCTCCCTAATGGGAAGTTGCGTTTAGGATGAGCCCGGTGACGCTGTTTATCTAGATCTGTGAACTCCGGGTGGAGTTAGGCCAATCTACAGGGCGATCTAGTCTCGAAGCGCGGGGCGCGGCAAGCTCGGTTCAACAAGGATCTCCATGACGAACGACACGCACGACAGCCAGTAATCAGGACGGGCGGCGCAATTGGAGTCAAAAATTCGCACGCTGACCGCAGAGATCAACTGCCAGTTCCGTGACCATGGATGACGACGGCAAGTGATCCGTCAGCCTGTGAAATATTCATCGTTGGACGAAACCAGCGGAATGCATATCAGGCAGAACAAGTTGGCTCGCATGAATACTTCATCAACACGCTTTTCAACAGGGGCGGCGAGACCTGTAGAAGTCTCTACGACCGGATGACGTCTACCCCCTCTCCCACTCGCGGCAACATCGATAGACTTACGCGAGCACTTGAAAAACATACTAAAGCAGGAATCCTCGGCACAAACGTAGTTTGCTACTCAACGCCTATGAGTGCCGATCTTCTCCAAGGGGCGAACGATTCCGGCGCCTCCAGGGGACCGGAATATTTTAACGTGTTGATATTTGCCAGCAGGCCCACATTGTTGTGGGTGTAACGTCGAAATTCCACTCGAAATCGGACGTCGCCGCATTGGTATCTTTGATAAAAACAACCTATTGTTTGTGCTTACTCGATTCATATAAATGGCGAGGATTGCAACATGACGATCCAACGAAAATACATGCTTATAGCGGTTGCCATAATAGGTTTATCTGCTGTCATGATCATCG